>JAAUYK010119407.1_pt1 | contig 12417 bp, 1 predicted proteins | sample 7278021 | NCBI WGS metagenome assembly JAAUYK01 (sample SAMN14350223, study PRJNA611818) | marine sediment metagenome | isolation source: surface marine sediment (1.8m) | place: French Polynesia: Moorea | collected 2018-08
AAAAGAGCTCGGAAAGGAAATGGAGTAGGCGTCTGTCTGCTCTGCATGGAACTCGAAATTGGACCTGCAACAGCGGAGATTCCGTATAGCTGCAACGAACTCACCTGCCTCGCCTCGCATTGAAATGCACTACCGTCGCCTTAATTGCTTGACCACCGCGGTTTCCCGAATTCCCGGCTGATTTATTTATGGCCAACACGGGCCATTAAAGGGCGATAAAGTTCGAGGTATGAGCCGAAAAAGAAAAGGGAAGAAATGCTTAGCTCCTGCTTTGACAGAGAATAAAATCGGAAGGCGGGCTAGCTCGCTCGTGTCCGTCCGGATCGAGTGACTGGCTCACAAAATTAGAGGGCGCGCGGAAGCAGATTGAATGAGCGCCCGATCCTCGACGATCGTTTGTCGCATCTGTTCGTTCGTTCGTGCCCTGCAATTTCGGCGGTAGCAGTTGGGTAATATCCGGGTAGCGGCGGCAGTCAATCGATATGAATATGCTAATCGAAGCCAGGAACCGGATTTGAGAGAGATAAGAAAAGCGCTTTCGAGTTTTCGATTTGTTTTTTTTCAGCTCTTATAACGAGCTCAATCCGACGGAAACCGCGAGACGAGGTCGCTTTGAAAGGAAAGAAAGAAAAAGGCCAATTACGCTCCGTCGCCGCCTTAATTCCTTTTCTACGGCTGTTCGGAGCCTCCTTTTGTTGGCGCGATTGATGATCTAGCCCGGTAGTATTTGTTTTGACTGCTCGCCGCCATTGTCAAAGTCGAAAGAATGGACAGTCTGGATCCGACCGGTCGAGAGCCAGCTGTTATGAGCGCCGGAGGCATCGACGAATCCGTTGCTGTTCACGAAATTGAATTCACTCGAGTGTTATGCCCATGCAGTCTGCTGCGATTTACACATTCAGCAAACGGACGGACGGACGGTATTTCCAATTTGTAATCCTCTTCCTCCGTGTAAAAAAGGAAGCCGACGTTAGGTCTGAGGAATCACCATTTTATTTTCGCCCCGTCACTCCCGACCACTTGATCTCAATTCGGCCAAATGAAGCGAGAAAAGAGAAAGAGAATGGAACGTACGTATAGCCAAAGAAAAGAAAACGAGTGAGAGGAGAATGGAAATTCTTGTTGTAAGAACGTAGGAAAAGCTCAAAGGAAGAGCCGAAAATGAGTTGGAGAGTTTTAAATCCCCTCCGTTCCATTTCAAATCCTGCTCTAGGTGGATTTACTTACGTGCTTGGACGTCTGGAACTGTCTGTACAGAGGTCAATGTAGATTCGCCTTTGACGGAGAACTCATGTCCGGCACTTGAGCGATTTTCTTCGCCGGTTTTATGCCCGTTTGAAGACACCATTACGAGCGAAAAAGAGCCCGCTAATCCGCCGCTTTAAGATATCGCAAGCACGACATTTGGGTGCTCGAATCGCGTACAGGTACAGGAACCGTGCAAGTTCCCTTCGTTAGTTTAATTGGCAGCCAACTTAGCGCCGCCGCCGCCGCTGCTATTCATTAATGCAAGCAGTGAAAGGAAGAGAGAGAGAGAGAGAGAGAGAGAGAGAGAGAGAGAGAGAGAGAGAGAGAGAGCGAGAGAGAGAGAGAGACAGAGAAAGAGAGTGAGAGAGAGAGAGAGAGGCATCTCCGTACGTACTTTTCTACCAAAAGGAAAAGATAAGGATCTCCGGCGACTCGACGTGAGTTTGGCGCCAAAAAAAGCGAAAAGAAAAATCCAATTCGATTTCACTTTTTACCTCGGCGCCGGCGCCTCCCAGCTGCTGCTTCCTTCCTTCCTTCCGCCAAGATCTATCTCTCTCAGCTCCTTTTGTCGGCTGTTTAGTGGAACAACACGGGGATGTTTTGAGTGGGCACAAAGTGGCAATTCACGGTGACCTTGGAGCAGCATGCAGCACTGCCGAATAATGTAAACATGTTGTACTACTGCAGAGATTAGAGCGATTCCACGAAGTAGTCGCTTCGCTTTTTCAATGAGTTCCGAGCAGTTATTGCTTCATGTACAGTAGGAGTCAGTCACGTTGTTAGCCCGTCTCTCTCAGCGGGGCGCCAAATGAAACGGAATGGAGTAACAAGCTAATGCTTCGATTTCTGCCGAAAACTCCGGCGGGCGGAAAATATATGTTTAATCCCGCTGCTGTCGCTAGCTCGCCTGCTCGCTCTCCCTTCTTCTTCTCTCTGGGGCAATAATACATTGGTGGTGTTTTACAATTTATATGGCTGTCCGTCCGTCCGTCCGTCCGTAGATTGGGGCCGCAGCCGGCCGGTCGGTCGGTCGGCTTTAAGCTCCTTACTGGCTCTTCGAAGATGGTCAATTTCTTCGACTTATGACCCACCAAAAGAGGAGGCGAGGAATGAATTACAAAAGTTATTGAATACTTTTGCCTTCATTTTACGCTAGGATGTTTTATTGCTGGATATCTACTAAGCGGTGGCCAACATTGACCTCCCTGGCAAGCAAGTGCTTCTTTCGGCGTCTCGATCGAGCGGTGTGCGTCCATTTTTCGCCCGTGTTTTCCATGTTTTCTCAGCGGGGGTCCTTCCTATTTCATCGTTGTGGGGCGCGCAGGAAATTGGTCAAAAGTAGCCTTAAAACGGCGGCTGTTGGGATTGACCGAGCGAGAAGCGGTAGAGACCGAGCCGCCGGCCGCCGTCCGGACTAGAGAAGTAATGCCAACCCTGTAGCATTCACGAATATAACAAGAGGAACAATTGCCTTGAAGGTGGTCACATTATTCACCTGGTCACAAAAGTTACATGGTCACAAATGTTGCGTGGTCACACAAAACTACCTGGTCACACAACTGATCACTATAAATTCATTGTTAGTCAGGTTTCCCATTGAATGTCTGTTCAGCCTTGCACAATTAATGGTCTACTATATTAGGACCGAGCGAATCCCTTTTATATATTAGAATCCCAAAAAAACCGAGGCTCTCCTAGACCTTCATCCTTCGATGAAGGTAAAAATGATTTTCGGCCCTTGCGATGATGGAAAATATCTTTGACTTGCGCCCACGCTCTAATCTTGCTTCCTGTTTCCCCCTCCGCGTCCATTGATACCAATTGGATTTGGGTTGAAGAATAAAAAAAAAGCTGTCGGTCAAATCCCTTTTATCTGGATCCAATTACGTCTGGCGCAGCCAGCTGACCAGCCGGCCAGCTTTTTTATGTCTCTCTCTATCTCCGGATCCGTCTCAGTCTGGAGGAGCAATCGGAATGATGGATTTCACGGCAACCGTCGTCGGTCGGATGGATGGATGCTAGCCGCCGGGTTCAAGCTCCTCACTCTCTCGGCTTTTGGCAGCGACCTGTTTAGGACCCATTCGTTTTCAAATTGGCTGCCGCCGTTGTTATTTTTTTGGCATTTAGTCGGCGTTTTATGGCGCCCCAATAATCCGGGAAATGCCGTACCTGCCTGCCCCTAGCTGTCGGTCGGCCGGCACGAGCAGCTACTTTTTTGTGCATCGGACAAGCGAGAGTGGAACTATAGCTTTGCCATTTCCAACAGCATCCTCTATCCTGGCTGTGACCAACCCGACCGGACAAAAATGTGGTGTGGCATTTGTGTTTGCATGGCTGTCTGCTCAACTTTTGAGTAAAAAAGTTGAGCCACAATTTTGCCAACCTGTTGGCTTCATGTTTAGCTCATTGGCTATCCTGTTGGCTACCTGGTATTCCCCCTAGCAGTGGTCATTAGCTATCCTGTTGGCTTAACTTTTGACGCAACAGTCATATAGGATTTATGTTTGCATCATAGTCTGCTAGCCTAAGTTAAGCCGACACTAGACCAAAAGGCTACATAGTCCGCTCATTCTTGTCCGGTCGGGAAACTAGTGGCTCACCCTGTAGTACACTACACGGAGAAAGCCGTAAAGTCGCCTTTTTGGAAGCTATAGTAGGAAGCAATAGCCGGAGTTTCTCCTATACGTGCGTGCTCACTGGCCATCGGCGTCGGTCCTGAAAAAGCTCCTCTTAACTACTCAACGTACCCCTTTCTTTGCTCATACCTTTTTCGGACCGCTTGTCGCCGCCGCCGTCTGCATTCGAACGGACGGGACATCTCAATTTCCAATCTTTCTGTCTCTTTGGGGCTGTAAAACTCGAGATGGGGACCGTTATGCTCAGAAACGGAATCCCGCTTTTTTCGGAGACTCACTTCCAGCCAGAATGAAGCAATTATTGGATTATACTACTGCATGGTTCCGATCCATTTATTTCCCCTCAGACAGACACACATTGGAAAATAATTGAGCGTGACCCCGCGTGCTCGGCGAACCCTTTCATTTCCCCGATTCGGCATTAAAAGAAGGGGAGGAAAGGGAAAGGGAAGGGGAGGGGAGACATGATTTAGTGTGTCAACAGATCGTTTCCAGCACTGGCCATGAATTACTCTCTCCATGCCTGTTGAGCGGAGATGAGAGTCCGTTTTGTGTGTGTGTGCGGGGCAACTCCGTCGACTCAGCAGAAGTTTATCGTCTCTTTCTTCTCTCTCCTCCCTTCATCTCCCCAATTTCATTGTGCGGCGGATGCGAATTAACCGGAGGGAGTCTCGGTATTTTATCAGACGGAAAAATCAATATTGTTCCTGCCGGTCTGGGTAGGTTTGCACGGAGAGCGCGCGCCGAGCAGTCCGCTCATCAAATTATTGTTATGGCAAACTCCGAGGCCGAGGGGAGGAGCGTATGAAGGTATAGTTGGATAAATTGGCGGTTACCCCCAAAGACGCGCGATGGAAGAACTCATCCCAAATCACGAACTACTAAGAAGTGGCGCCCCTAATACGATGCTCGATGCTCTCCCGCCAGCTACATTTCGTCGTACTCATCCCGCTCTCTCTCTCTCCCTTTCTCTCTCTCTCCCTCCCTCCGTCTTCCCTTTTAGCATTCCGAAGTTTATTTTGATTTATGCCCGGTTTCCACCCTCGGGCGAGAAAGGAGAGACGGCCCGACCGGCTGCCTCCTCCTCACCATGCAGCTAATGCGAGTCTCATGCAAGCCTTATTATTCCCTTATCAGGTCGTGTGGGTTCGTGGCCACATTATAATAAAACCAACATGATCATATAGCTCCTCGCAGCGCGTTCGGCTTAGTCACGGATCGGATGGTTGGATATACGTCTGCATATGTGCGTTTGAACGAGCCAGGTGATACGGACGTGATATCTGACGAAATGATATTGGATGTACAAATAAGCGAAGTTAAAGAACCTGAGTGATTGTCCAAAGTCCTTGGTCCGGGTATGGTCTCTAGCGGCATTAATCGGGCGTTGGATCTCTCTAATTCAAATTTTATTCCACCTACTTTAACCAGTTCCTATTCGCTCTTCAGACCAGGTTAAGGGTTGCCTTCTTTACTACAGAGCCAACACGAAGTATATAGTAACATTAACTTGGCGCTTTCTCACTTAGATCTGGTAGCAGGAGCTTAAGAATAGTCGGCAGTTTCGTCTCCTCCGCCCCGGAGGCCCCATTTCCATGCAGATGAGAGCGCAAAAGTTGCTGCTCACTGGAGACTAGACGGGCTCGATTCTTGCAAGAGCGACAAGAAGAAACAGCGTGTTGGCAGGCGCCAAATAACTAAAATAGAACGAGATAGATCTGATAGTGTGCGTATAAAGCGTGCCCCGAGCGAGCGAGCGAGCTCCTCTGAAGATATCAAGATGGTTGTACATAACTTGGAAATGTTAATTCTCTCTCGCGGTTGGCTCGCCTCGCATACTCATTCCGCCGGCTAGCTGGCTCCTTCATCTGTAATTTTACATAATTACACGTTATCAAATCAAAAGATGCGAGCGAAGAGATGGAGGAGAGGGGAAAGGAAGCCCAACGGTCTTCTCGGTTTCAACTCCAAGTGAATGAAACCTCAAGTTTCTTGGGAGCTGCCTGCTGGAAATGTTATGGATATTTGCCCGGCAGATAATTGGTTATCGGGGCTGAAAGCTGAGCCGCGGCTTCTGAGTTTTCCCTCGAGTCAGTCGATATCCGCTGGCCTGTGAGAAAACGTCGGGAATTCTGTTCTCTCGCATGTCCGTTTATGCAAATGCCACAAGCCTCGGCTGCCTGCCTGCCTGCTGTCACTGACTGACTGACTGACTGACTCGATGACGTTCAAATGAGATGCTTCCTACATATATGGCCAACGAGTAATTATAATTCCGCCCAACAGGAAAGTGGTATTTCCCATATGCTTGAAAACAGCAGGAGCCGAATCCATACTAACATGGTATGTCCGATTAATAATGCGACAACCTTAATAACTCCTAAATAAGGCCTCCTAGGATAATTCTTATGAAGTAAAAAGTTTGGTTGGGTAAGAGCTCTAAAAATCCAACTTTACTTGCACAAAATAATTTGCTTAATTAAATACTTTTTACACTTCGGTTCTTCATTCTGAAGTTAGGCAGAAGAAAACCAGTCAGTGACATATGGAAACCTGATCAAGCCCTAATAAATGACTACAGAATGACTGACCACAACCACACCTTTATCTTCAAGACCATTACTCTAGCTGTAGCAAAGATAACTGTTTGAAATTTTGCACAATATTAGATAATAGTCATGGGTATGTTGTGTCACAATTTCATTGAAATCTAACCAGAATTTATTTGCGGTTTTAGAGCCCTTATCGAACATACCATGTACAATGTACATGTTGAAGAGTCAGTCCGGTCGAGCTCACTTCTGATATCCTCGCATATGTCCAACATCATGTCATATCCACAACAGGTGGGCATTAGGTCGCAGCCACCGGCGACAATCGCGACCACCGACTCCACTTAGGAGTCGGATGGGGAAAAAATGCGGTAATTTCTCGAGCCCAATTTTGGGCGGCCGGCTGGCCGAACGATTAGCAGAGTGACAGCAGCATAGCAGGTACTATACGTAACCGTCTCTAATTAGCTTTTCTCTCATTAATGATTATTAAGCGCCGGTCGGTCGGTCGGTCGGTCTCGCATATGCGTATGGTTAATTATCATGCCGACGGGGCTAAGTATCCCCTGATTTATAGCCGCGGCCACTCTTGCATGGATCCATCGGCAGCCGGGGTGAAATTCGTGTCACAGCCGCAGCAACGGCGTTGTTTTTGTCGCGAAAATTAAGCTCGGCTAATGGCCGCGGCGGTGACCGCATCATCGCATAATTAGAGGCTGCTTCGGAAAAAGTCGAGCTTGGAGGGAAAAGCTAAGAAACCATTCGCGCATATTGCATGTTCCGTTTCATGCAAACGAAGCTCTCGTAACGATGTCGTAATTGGAAAATTGCATGCCCGGCATCCAGCCGGAGGAAGGAAGGAATTGTCAGGAGCCGTTGCAGAGTCCATCACTCATTGGACGGACGGACGCCGTATGTAGTATGCATGCTAGCTGCGGGCAAGAGAACCATTTGGACTGCTGCTGGCCGGAGCATAATAGTATTCACATAATGATTGTTGTTATTGGGGCTCTCGTCTCGTCGTGGTTCCGCCTTCCTTCGGTCGGTCGGACCATTCAGAATTGCCTTCGAAAACTGTCGTCGCAAGACGATTAAGAAGTCACCGCCACCGCGACGCGTACGAACAGCAGGTAAATTATCCAATGAGAATTAGCTGCAACGCACGGTTATTTCCATACTTACTGTAAGCCTGTCGACGACAACTTAATTGCAGGCGACGACGGCGACGACGATCGAGCTGGCTGCATGTTTTTTGTTTTAAGAAAATTCTTTGCTGTTTGTTTTTCGTTTCGTCCGTCGTTTCGACCTTGGTGTTCCTTCGTTCCAGCCATCTAGCTATAGCTACGATTCTGCCAGACATCTTGTCTGCACTGAGTAGTTTTTCTCCTCGCTGTAATTGCCTCTCAACAGACAGACAGTCTAGCTCTCTCGTCAGTCTGTCAAAATTATCACTTCTCTGGCTGCTCTTTCTTTGAACTGGCAGTCACGACCAGAAAGAAAGAAAAGAGAGCCTACCTATACTGCAGCGGCGGCGGCAATTTGGGAAATTAGCCAGCTTTTACAAGTCAGACGTGAGCTCACGGATTCGCTTGCAGTCTCAGCTTGCGATCCGTTGAAAAGTGGATGTGTCAATCAATTTTGTGGCCAGGCGAGAGCGAGAGAGCGCCCTGTAATTAAGCGGAAATCGACTAATTACAAATGGCAAGCGCGCGCATCAACACGAAACTCAATGAGAACTCGAAAACCCGACGCCGCTCTGTCTGAGTTTCCACCACGGCAAATCAGGGTTGCCAAACCCGTATATGTATATGGAAGATATGTTTAGTATATATATACGAGACACCCTAACATATACGTAACAAGAAACAATTGAAGATAAAACTTTCGCTTGAGTTAGGCACTTTCTTCATATTTTTCGCAAACCCTTCCTTCCCCGTTCGTTTTCAACTGCCACTTACGTCCGCCTACTCCTTCCTTTTCCTCCGTTTTCAACTTTAACTGCCAGCAGTGCCTATTACCGTCGTCGTCGTCGTCAAGCTCCGGTGTTTTCCCGTCGCGGCGGCGGCAGACACGTAGGCGACACTCTGGGAAACGGGGCACAAGTCACGTAGCGTGGACTTGCATTTCGCTGTCTATTCCTCCTTTCCAAGTTGGAATCCGAGCTAGGCGTGCAACGAGCGCGTGCAGCAAATTAGCAGTCGCAATCGCTCTAGTTAACGTCAAATAGCGAGCTGCTGCTGCACTTCACTGCGGAGCACAAAGACATTGGAGACGTCAGAGCATATTTTGCGACGGACGACGAAACGAGGCCACGGCTGCGGAACGGACAGAAATCCGTTCTTTCGATTTCCTCCGCCGATAGTGTCACCAGTGCAGAAAAGAATTGATTAGGATGGTTGGGGAACCGCCGCCGCGCCGCGGCGTCCGATGCCCAATTCATTTCGATATCAGATTCCTTCCTCCTCTTCCATTCTCCTCTCTTCTTTCCCTCTCTTGCTTTCAGTCTGTCCAATCGATCAAATCAGATTCGGATCTTGAGAGCGCTCGCTCCCTCGGAGCATCCACTATAGTAGTAGCTCCTTCTTGAACTTTTTTTATCGGCTGAGGTTTTCAGTTTCGTTCGGAACAAGCGAGTTAAAGTGGCGAAAATTGATCGCAGCTCCAAGGCGGCCGTCTATTCTGATTCGGCGACAATGCACTTTCGGAGAGGATGGATCGAGTGTTCGTTCGATGTCGCCGGGAAAGCGAGATCGGACGAACGGAACACTTTTTGCTCGCAATCAGGGGCCGATTGAGATTCGCGCGGTTCGCTCTTTATGTAATTGCGACTCGCGTGGCATGTCTGCCCGGGCATTCATTCTTCGCAATTGTCTCTGTAAGCGGAGCAGAAATTCGGTCGTCGTCCTCCTCTCACTCAGTGACAGAGGAATGCCCCGGCCGCCGGCCGCTTTTTCGACAGACAGCATGACGGCTTTAATTGCTTTTTGCCTGCAGAGAGGAGAAAATTGCAGAAGCCAGCTAGCTCCGGGCAGCAGCGCAATGAAAAAACAAGGCAGTAACATGGCTTTTTCTGCCTCTTTCTGCTCTCCAGCCAGCCAGCATTGCCAACTGTCGCGCAAAAAAAAACTAAGGAACTGGCTCCGCCCGGTAATTAAACGTTAGCAACTCTGACAGTAGTAGTGAATGCTACGTGACAGCTAGGCAGGCATGCCCGGGCTGCTGGTCATGAATCATTTTGCAAAGACCCACAGCTCTACTACCGTCGACAATTATACGAAAGGATTCCCTCCTCGGCGTCGAAATTGGTCGGGAGGGTCGGGCGGTAAAAAAAACAGTTCGTGCGGAAACTGACAGCCAGTATAGTGGATCGAGATATAGCCCTGTCGACGACGGTTTGCCTGTCATTTCTCCTCCCGCGTCTCGTCCGCGAAAAAAAGTTTGCCCTCTCCTAGCTGATAGGTCCGGGGCTAATAATACCATTGCGAAATTCCGGATATATAATAAGTTAGAGACGGGCAAATTTGATGATTGAACGGATCGTTAATAACGTCGTCGTCCGCGGAGGATTTTTCGCAAATAATGTTTTATTTTTAACAACTATAGTGGTGGCTCGCGTAACTGTAGTAGTGGCATAATGGTGTGGCTACCGTAGCTATAGCTAGTACGTAGTGGCGCGATCGACTGGGGGAGACATACACGAATATTTTTAAGTACGTTCAGTGGGCATAGACAATCTCCTAGACTTTTCGTAGTACACACGCGCAGTCATCAAAGGAATGGAAAAGCAGAAAAAAATGTAGGATAGAGAGAGTATAGTAGTAAGCTAGATGCAGCCGGCTGTAGTACTGCCGCCGGCACCATTCGCTGTTCATGTGTTTTGTACTAGCACAAGGTGAAACTCTTATTATCGACCGACCAATCGTCTTCTCTTCATAAATTCCTGACAAATACGTGATTTAGGAGACAGAAATTTAAAGGAGGGGCCTACTATGCTTCGTAGTAGAAAGTACGTTAGTTCTGACTATCGTTTGCTCTGGGCTCTACGTAAGTAGTAGACGGGGATCGAGGTGTGTGTGTGTGTGTGTGTGAGGCGGCTCTTACGTATTAAAATGTCTTTACCTATATAATCGCCGTCTACTCAGAGTTGTTATATAGTATACCGTATAGTAGTAGAATGGGGTAGATTTTTGGTATGGCACAGGAGCTTGTGTCTAGTATAAGTACTGTATTCGGTATATAGTAGTAGTAGTGTACTGTAGTATCGTTTAGGCAATGCGCAGATCGAAATAGCTTAAACGGTAGAGCGTAACATGCAGCAGCTTAATGCGGGGAGAGAGGGATCGATGATGGATGGGCGATTACTATAACACTCAATTCAGTTCCTACGTACGTCACTCTGGGCCGATCGACCGACCGACCGGATAATGTTGAGGATAAATAATAATACACTCGCGCTAGAATTAATCCTCGCGCGTAAACACTATGACCGTCCTCCGAGTGTTCTTCGTGCACTTAACTTCAGTCAATCTTCGTCCGACGAAGAAGTCCCGCTATAATTGTCACTTGTCTAATTAGCGCTGGTGAACAGGGACGAGCCGTTGAAGGGAAACAGGTTCTTGGCGAATCCGATTGTTGGCGTTTCTGCATTATAGGAATAGGGCGTTATTTGGGATTGAAATGCGAATATACGTATATGTTTGGCGATTACCTCTGGCATCCGGCGACGCATTGCCTCTTTCTGCAGCGGCTCCTCCTCCGGCGTCGGCAGCAGCGCCCTCCGACGCGCTGCTGCTCACCTTGGCGTTGAACTGCTGCTGCTGCTGCTGCTGCCCAGATTCGGCCGACGACGACGCGGGGTCGGCGCTCGCCGGGGACGTCGGCGGAGACGAGGAGCGCCTGCCCTTCTCCGGCTTCGAGTCGGCGGGGTAGTCGCCGCCGCTCTGGGGAGACCTGTCCCCGCCGCCGGCGGACTTGAGGCGTTCCAGGGCGGACTCGGGCGTGAGGGCCGCCTCCCGCTCCTTCTCCGCCTTCGCCTGCTGCGCCAGCGACTCCGTGATGCGCTTCAGAGTCTCCGACGAGGTGAGCTTCAGCGCCTCCTCCATCTGCACCCTGCGCCGCGTCTCCTGCTCGAGCTGCTCCTGCAGCTTGCGCCGGTAGCGCTTCTCCTTCTTGAAGCGGCGAAGGTAGATCTGGGTGTTCTTCTTCAGCTCGTCAATCTCGCGCTGGCCGTCCTTGCCCAGGTCAGTCTTCTCAGCTACAGAGATTAAGTGGCTTAAGTCATGGTCACTATGTTGAGATCCTAGTTTTTATGCTTACATTTCAAAATGTTCTGCCGCTCCTCCTGCTTTGCGTTCTCCACGGCCATCTTCAGCAGGGCCTGGATGTTCCCGATGAGGCCGTAGACAGAGTTGAGCTGGCCGTCGCCCGCCGCTGCGCCCCCGCCCCCGCCTCCGTTGGCCGCCGCTGCCGCCGCCGCCAGGCCCTCCAGCCCAGCGAGACCTGCCGGCAGCCCGGGGATGCCGCCGGGGGCGGCCGGCTGCTGCTGGCCGGAAGACGCGTTGTTGTTGCTCGCCGCGCTGTCCCTGCGCTCGCCGTTGTTGTTCGCCTTGTCCTCCTTGTTGTTCTTGCCGCCCGCGCTGCCGTCGGTGGCCGACGAAGCGGACCTGTCCTTGTCCAGGTCGTCGTCCGTCATCACGTCGTCATCGTCGTCGTCGTCGAGCGGCGGGATCGGAGAGTTGGAGGCGGACACCGGGGACTCGCTCCTGCGCAGTGCGGCGCCCGAGGCGGCGGCGGCGGCGGCAGCGGCGGAAACGGCGGCGGCCGTGGCAGCGGCGTCTCTGCCAACAATGCCCGGCGGCGATTCCCTCTGCCTGTCCGCGGGCGGCTGATGCCTGGTCAGGTGACCCATGAGGCCGGCGCCGGGCAGGGGGAGGCAGAGACGCCGCTGCCACGGCCGCCGCCGTTTCCGCCGCTGCCGCCGC
>JAAUYK010003122.1_pt1 | contig 12411 bp, 13 predicted proteins | sample 7278021 | NCBI WGS metagenome assembly JAAUYK01 (sample SAMN14350223, study PRJNA611818) | marine sediment metagenome | isolation source: surface marine sediment (1.8m) | place: French Polynesia: Moorea | collected 2018-08
AAAAGGCTTCCACAATCGGATTGAAACCGAACGCCAGGAGGGTGGCCTGCGCCTCCTCCCGGGTGAACCAGCGCAGACGTTGGCCTTCGGTCAGATCGATTCGGTCGATATCCAAATCGGCGGCCTTCCAGAAGGTGAATTCGGTTCGATCCGCCATCGCGGTGGTGGTAAAGAGGGCGAAATCTTCCAGATCCAGATTTAATTCTTCTTTCATTTCACGAACAATACATTTTTCAGGTGTTTCCCCGACCTCCACATGTCCGCCTGGCAGATCCCAATGGTTCGGATAAGCAATCGTGGGAATATCGTCCCTTAACAGGAGTAGCACCTGTTGCTGGCGGTTGATGAAGATTATGCTGCACCCTTGATTTGGCATGGTGTCTCAAACGCATTGCGGTCTGGCAACGGCGATGCGCGGTTCTCAAGGTTGGTGAATGACCCGCTGAAACCTTTCGAGCTGACGTCGATAATGATCCTTGGGGCCATCGGCGGCCTCCAGGGCTTTGTGCGCGTATTGAATGGCGGCCGGCCGATCCCCGTTGATGAAATAGCTTTCAGCCAGTGTGTCCAGGATGTGCGCCGCATCAGGTTCGAGCGCAACCGCGCGGCGGGCGAGATTCAGCGCCCGCGGCGGATTGCGGATCTGCTCGTCCTCACAGGTTGCATACAGCCAGGCCAGATTGTTCAGCACCTGGGCATTCAACGCGTCGAAATCCAAAGCGGCTTCATAAGCGTTGACGGCCGCGCGATAGTCGGTCTGATTGTATTTGATGTCACCCAATAGGCTGTATAGCCGTGCGTCTTGCGGATGGTCTTCGATTTCTTGCACCACGATCTCTTCGAGAAAATGAGTGCCGATGGTTTGGCCGGCCCGGCCGTAATTAAGCTGATAGCCGATCAACCCGATGGCGAGCAACCCGATCGCGTAGGCAATCAGACTGTGTCTTACTTTGCGGTTGTGCCGGGTTATCCAGCGAGGATCCTGTTCACATTTTAAAAGGTAACCGATACGTTCACGGATGCTGAAATGGTGCCAATTGGGTTTATCAGGCGACTGTCCACTGGCCGCCGTAATTTTCTGAAAGGTTGATATCATGGGGCGGGCGGAATTGAAAAGCGTGTAAACATAGACATCGGCTTGACGCTCGAAATTACGCATAAAATACCCAAATAGAAAACGGAAGTAGAGCAGGAAGGCACTGAAGAAAACCAGGCTGAAAATCGTCGTGACAACCGTATCCTGCGTTATTCCCAGACTAATCATGAAGCGATAGAGCGGTTTGGCATACAGGATCACGAAAATGACCAAATCGTTGACCGCAAACGAAAGGAGCATGAATCCGGCCATGAATAACATGTAGTAGAGCAGGTGGTGGCGTTGGACATGGCCGATTTCATGCGCGATGACGGCGTCGATTTCATCCGGTGTAAGGGTTTGCAACAAGGATTCGGTCACCAGGATATAGCGGAATTGATGGACGACGCCCATGACACCGGCGGTCAGCATGCGTCCCCCAAAAATTGGCCAGTAAAGAATATTACGATAGCGAATGCCCGCCTGCCGGCAAAGCGCATGGATGCGTTCACGGTAGAAACGGTTATCCAGCGGGCGGCAGCCCCATAAACGTTGGATCACCGCCGGTGCAAAAACGGCGACAACGACGAGAAACAACAAAAAGTAACCCACCTGACCCTCAGTGGACGACAGCAGTTTTTTGGGCTGATCAAACGGCAGGGCGAAAATGATGTCGGCAATGATCGATATCAGCAGCCAGGGGATAATAATCGGTACGGCCATGCGGAAATTGCCTAACAGGTAAGCGCTCTGCCGGACCTGCGGGGCGTATAGTCTTTGATAGCTGCCGTGGGCGCAGGACCACACAATGACCAGCAGGCCCAAAAAAAGCAGCAGGAAGATCAAGGCCAGCAGGGTCGGTAGTATCCGAAAAACCGCCAGCGAATGCCCATAAGCCGGCAGCCCCAATCCGTGAATCAGGATGGCGAAGAGGATAATGGCCATAATGGCCTGACGTGCACTGACCACCGAGAAGCGATGATCGGCGGCCAAATGGCCTGAGCGCGTGGCCAGATCGTTGACGCGCGCGTACGACCAGCGTGAAAACAGGGCGAAACCCAGGATGAGCCCCGTGGCGGCAAAAGCTGCATCCCACCACGGCAGTCCTGGCTGTTCGGCCGGTTGATAGGTGGCATAGATCAAAATCGCCAGGATGAAGTATATGAAATTGGTGTACATCAGCGTTTAGGAGGAGGCCCTGCCTGCCGGTCCCTTGCGAAAAAAACGCTCTTTTTCGCTGTAGATACAACCGCAATAGGATTGTCGGTACATCCCTTCACGCTTGGAAACGGCAACCCCTTCTTTCCATCCGGTTCGAAAATCCTGGTAATAGAAGGGGACCCCGGTCTCTTCGGCCACGGATGCACCGATCTCTTGGATCATCTCGTGCTTTTGAAATTTGCTGTAGAGCAGGGTGCTGGTAAAAGCGTCGAATTTGCCCTTGCGGGCCACCAGGGCCGCGCTGCGCAGACGATCAAAATAGCAGTGCCGGCAGCGGTCCTTTTCGCGATAGACGACATTGCGTACGAAACCCTCCAAATCGTAGCCTTCCTGAACGATCAATTTCAGTTCATGTCGGTTGGCGAAGGCTTCCAGGGTTTCCTGTCGACGCCGGCATTCGGTATAGGGGTGGATGTTGTGGCGATAGAAGTATCCCATCACGGCGAGACCTTCGTCGCGCAGGATACGCAGGGGGTAGATGCTGCAAGGGGCGCAGCAGGTGTGCATGAGAATCTTCATGACCGCTCTCCAAAAATGGCCGTCCCGATGCGCACCATGGTTGCCCCTTCCTCGATGGCGGTTTCAAAATCGCCGGTCATCCCCATGGACAGGGCCTCCATTTCGACACCCGGAATCGCCTCTTCAGCGATACGGTCCCTGAGCCGGCGCAGGGCCTGGAAATAAGGCCTGACTTTGTCCGGGGCGTTGAAATAGGGCGGCAGGGTCATCAACCCCTTGATGCGCACGTTTTCAAGTTGGGCCGCTTCCCGGACCAGCGCCATGGCATCCTCCTCGTAAATGCCGGTTTTGGTGGCCTCCTTGCCCGTATTGACCTGAATCAGGATGGCCTGATTTTTGGCGATTTTCCCGGCCTGCTTGTCGATTTCCCGGGCCAGCCGGATCGAGTCCACCGAATGGATCAGGTCGAATAGCTGCACGGCGAATTTGGCCTTGTTGCGCTGGAGATGGCCAATGAAATGCCAACTGACCCGCATATCCGCGAGGACCTCGATTTTTGCGCGGGCCTCCTGGATGTAATTTTCACCCAGAATGACGATGCCTTCGACGACGGCTGCTTTGACGCGCTCAACGGGAATGGTTTTGCTGACGGCCACCAGTTGGATTGATTCCGGGCGGCGCCCACAGCTTTCCGCGGCGGCCTTGATACGGTTGCGAATATGTTCGATGTTCGTTTTCACCTTGTTTATCCTGCAATATGTTGATCGATCGATCGGCCTTCAAGTCCCATGACGCTCTCGCGGATCAGGATTTCCACCACCTCGCAGACAGGAAGCCCTACGACGTTAGTGTAGGAGCCGTTGATCCGCCGCACCAGAAAAGTCCCCAGGCCCTGGATGGCGTAGGCACCGGCCTTGTCAAAGGGTTCGCCGGTGCTGATGTACCAGTTAATTTCCTGATCGGTCAATGTCTTGACGGTCACCTCGGTACGGACCGTGTCGGCAAGCTGCCGGGCGGTACGCTGTCGGCAAATACAGAAGCCGGTGAAAACCTGGTGGGTCTTGCCGGACAGCCGTCGCAGCATGATGTGGGCCTCTTGGGCCGACTTCGGTTTGCCGAGCATACGGCCGTCAACGGCGACAATCGTGTCGGCCCCCAGAACCCAGCTGTCGGGGTTTGATCGGGCCACATCCTCGGCCTTGGCAATGGCCAGTGACTGCACGTAGTCGCCCGGTGGCGACAGCGGGCGCTTGGATTCATCGATGCGGCTCGGTATCACGCGGAAGGTCAGCCCAGCCTGCTCGAGCAGATATTTCCGCCGTGGTGATTGGGAAGCCAGGATCAAGTCGGCGTTGTCGACACCATTATGGGGCATAGCGCGGTTCCTGAAAGATTAAGGTCATGGTCCGACCAGATTCATGAAAAAGGTCGCGAATTCCTACAGCGGCAATGGCACGGCGTTGGCCCTGATTAACAAATCGATGTCTTTCTGACAAGCAATCCCGCTGCGGCTGTCCGGGGTCCCAGCGCTATCCTTACCGACCAGCTTGACGAGTTTGGGGCAAAAACCTATTGAAGAGATGTGACCACGCGGAAGTACCAAAATGGAAACCGGGATTGGAATTCTAAGGGATTTGGAGACCACTTACCGAAAGGATGGCTGCACGTGAGCCATGATTCATACTGGGTTTTCGGTGCCGGGCGTTTCGGCCGCCTGGCCTGCGATCGGCTGCGGGCCGTCAGGCCTTCCGCTAAAATCCGTGTGATCGACCGCGAATGCAAGGCCGTTCATCCTGACGTCGAGCCGGTATGCGCAGAGGCCGTGGATTACTTGAGGTCTCATCTAACGCCCAAGGTCGACGCGTGGATCGTACCGGCGGTACCCCTGCACTTGGCCTACGAATGGATAGCGGAACGCCTGGCTCGGAAACGGAACTTTCAGGCCCTAAAAGTGCCTGAAGGGCTTCTGTCTTCCTTGCCGAACCCCATCTGCGGTCCCCAAGGGCAGGTTTATTGCAGCAACGCCGACTTCAGGTGTCCGGATGACTGTCCTGAACCTGCGACAATTTGCCCCCACACCGATAGACCGCGACCATTGGTCATGCACGCCTATTTGTCGGCGCTGGTTGTTGATGAATACGTCTCAATGGTTGTCCGGAGTCTTCAACTGGCACCGGGGGTAGGGGGCTTTCGTGCCGCGACCCTGCGGGTTGTCGAGAGCGTGCTTCAAGATCAGAGGGGCCGCTTTTTGTTCAGCACGGCTTGTAAGTGCCACGCCGTCATGAATGCCTTGGCCCTTGACTGAATAAGGTGCCCGATGCGATTGACAGGGTAACCATGATTTGACCGCGCGAATCCACGGCAGTCGATGATCTGCCCTTCAAGGCCGGGTCTACCAAAACCAAGCCTCTGAACCACGGGGTCTGGGCAAAGCTTTGTGTATTTCTTGACACTTAGAGCGATTACCGATAAAGCACTTGAACGTCAGCGCCCAATGCCCGGGTGGCGGAACAGGTAGACGCAAGGGACTTAAAATCCCTCGGTGCTAAGCACTGTACGAGTTCGATTCTCGTCCCGGGCACCAATCCCTTCTGTTGTTCCCCGGTTTCAATGGCCAAATGCCATTCTTCGTTTGAACCTTGGCGGTTACCTCGAACGCAGCTTGATCGTATACAAAAAGTCACGCGGCTTTTTTCTTTTCGATGACGACTGCCATTTTTCAAAAAAGGACCATATCTATAACCTACAGAAAAGATTATGAAAATAACAATTATCATTTTAGGCATGGAATCTGCTTTGCTATCAGGCAACACAAGCAATTACGTTCAGGATAATGTAAATTGTGCAGACCATTGGGGAATGGTATCTACCTGATCCGCTAATTGCTGGAATCCTTCATCTCACCTAATTGTAAAAGGGCAGGGCTTAGGCCTTGCCCTTTTACGTTGATCAACCCGACCACACACCCCAAAGATTGACCCCCTGCGCCGGAATTGAAATTTTCGGTTATTGCGACAGGCTAAGATGCCTGTCGTGGTCACCCCCCCCACGGCAGCCGGTTTTCGCCTCCCGTCATTCAGACCGGTTCCCCCCTTCCATGAACTTCCACCAATCGAGGGGCCTCTCTGGGAACCGTTCACAAAGAGTCTGAAGAGGGAGGTATGAAAAGGGAAGCCATCCAAGGGAGGGTGTCTCATGAAACGGGGGGGGTGTCTCAAGGTCAAGTTTGGGACAAAAATTGGTGGCTATCATAGAGATGCCGCCTCAAGGGGGGATGCAATTAAATCAATGGGGGCAGGTGGCAGGGCCTCCTAGCATGTGGGCAAGCGCCAGTTGGACAATTGCGCATTCATTGGCGTCAGGGCAATGGCGCGAGGCACCCACCGGATTGAGCGGGGCAATAACGTAAAAAGGGGAGCCCAGCATGAATACTGCGCTCCCCCTTGTAAATGGCGCGCCCGGCAGGATTCGAACCTGCGACCTACGGATTCGTAGTCCGGCACTCTATCCAGCTGAGCTACGGGCGCGAATAGTCCCTGAAATAAGCTTGGAGGGTATAAGCTACCCACGAAGAATTGTCAACGAAATTCTGGGTGCATATCGGATGGCCTTCCCATCGAAGAAGGAAATAAATCGTAATCATTACAATACGTAACATCTTTTACCACCATGGCTTGCATCAAACTAGGCGGCTGGGTGCGAGTCCTCTTGCGCTGGTATGGGATTTTTTTTATATAGGCGTGGATTTAGGCTTGTTAATTGCGACAGATGTTTATGGAATTCGCCCGACACGAACGATATATGCGCTTGGCGCTTGAAGAGGCGTACAAGGCCTGGCAGCAGGAGGAGGTTCCGGTCGGTGCCGTTCTGGTAGACGATACCGGAGCGATTCTGGCCCGCACCCATAACCTTACGATTGCTAACAGCGACCCCTCGGCCCACGCCGAGATGTTGGCCCTGCGCCAGGCGGCGGGGGTAATCCAAAATTACCGGTTGTTAAACACCACCCTCTATGTTAGCGTCGAGCCCTGCATCATGTGCATGGGCGCTATCATGCATGCCCGTGTGGCCCGGGTGGTTTTCGGTGCCCCTGATCCTAAATGGGGGGCTGCCGGCTCACTCTATCATTTTAGCAAAGACCACCGTTTCAACCACCACCCCGATATCATTGAGGGCATCCTGCTGGATGAGTGCCGCGACCTGATGCGGGCTTTTTTTCGATTGCGCCGCGCTACAAAATCGGATCAAGGCGATCGCGGATAGAACTTATTTGATAACCTCTAAAGCGGCGAGGAGACTGTCGTGCCCAACATCGTTATCATCGGAACCCAATGGGGAGACGAAGGCAAGGGGAAAATTGTCGATTTACTGGCCGAAAATGCCGATATCGTCGCCCGTTTCCAGGGCGGCAACAATGCTGGACACACCATGGTTGTCGAAGGCCAGAAGTTTATCAGCCACCTCGTGCCTTCCGGCATTCTTCAGGGCAAGCACTGCGTCATCGGCAATGGGCTGGTGGTCGATCCGGCGGTTTTGCTGAAGGAAATCGACTATCTGGCGGAAAAGGGTATCAACACCGGTCCGGACAAGCTGAAAATCAGCGAAAAAGCCCATTTGATCATGCCCTACCACAAAGCCATCGACAATGCCCGCGAGCAAAAAAAAGGCGACAACAAAATCGGGACAACGGGCCGCGGTATCGGGCCCTGCTATGAAGATAAAGCCACACGTCGTGGTGTGCGGTTTGTGGATTTGATTGATGAAACGGTATTTGATGAGCGCGTGCGGACAATCCTTGACGAAAAAAACTTCTACTTAAAGCAATACTTTAATGCGCCAACGATCGACCCAGATCAGGTGATTGACGAATACAAGCGGTATGCCGAACGCCTGGTGCCTTATGTGACCAATGTTTCGGTTGAATTAGATCAGGCGATCCACAAAGGCGAACAGGTGCTCTTCGAGGGCGCCCAGGGAACCCATCTGGATATCGATCATGGCACTTATCCGTTCGTAACCTCATCCAATACGGTGTCCGCCAATGCCTGCTCAGGGGTCGGTATCGGTCCCCGCCATATCCATGGCGTACTGGGAATCGTCAAGGCCTATACCACACGGGTGGGGGCCGGTCCCTTTCCCACCGAATTGTTTGACGCCGTCGGTGACGCCATCCAAGAGAAAGGCGCGGAATTCGGTGCCACCACGGGACGGCGGCGGCGATGCGGATGGCTCGATACGGTGATTGTCCGCAACGCGGTGCGACTCAACGGACTGACCGGGCTGGTCATCACCAAATTGGACGTGCTGGGCGGCCAGGAGGTGATCAAGTTCTGTAACGCCTATGATTACAAGGGCGCAACCCTTTCCGAATTCCCGACCGACCTGAAGATCGTGGCCGATTGCAAACCGGTTTACGAAAGCCTGCCGGGATGGGATGAAGACATCCGTGACATCCGCCGCAGGGAGGACCTGCCGGAGAATGCGCGGCGTTATCTGGCCCGGGTGGAAGAACTGACCGAGACGCCCATCGACATCATATCGGTGGGGCCGGGGCGCCAGGAAACCATCGTACTCAACAATCCCCTGACATGAACAAACCTCTGAAACCGCTGATATTGATCATTATTCCATTGACAATCGCAGCGGCCTGACGTAATAGACAAAATCTCGTCGGGAAGTGGCTCAGTCTGGTAGAGCACAGCGTTCGGGACGCTGGGGTCGCTGGTTCAAATCCAGTCTTCCCGACCAATGAAATCAGAAAGCCGATCTCTCGGAGATCGGCTTTTTTTTCTCTCGGCATGATACCGCTCAACTTGGGGCATCGGCTCCAGCTGCGTGGGGTCGGATAAAAAACCAAAACGTCAACAGACTGTAATCGATTACCAAAAAATAGAAGGACGTTCCGTGGCGCAGAAAAAATTCTATGCGGTACGCCAAGGCCATAAAACAGGCCTGTTTACCCAATGGTTCGGCAACGGCGGCGCCCAGACGCAGGTGAGGGGATTTCCCGGGGCTGAATTTAAAAGCTTTGCAACGCGCGAGGAAGCAGAGCAGTATTTATCTTCGAATCCTGCAAAAAAGGCCGCGCATCCGCGGGAAAATGAACCTGGCATTCGCGTTTTTACCGATGGGGGGGCCCTGGGCAATCCGGGTCCGGGTGGATATGGTGTGGTCATATTGATGCCCAACGGGGAACAACGGCAATTTAGCGGCGGTTTCCGCTGGACCACCAACAACCGTATGGAACTGATGGGCGGCATCATGGCTCTCGAAGCCCTGAATTCAGACGCCCCCATCATGCTTTGCAGCGATTCGCGTTATATGGTGGATGCGGTCAACAAACAATGGGTCTATGCATGGCGTCGCCGGGGGTGGAAAAAAGCAAATGGCGAGCCGGCGCTCAACGTCGATTTATGGAAGCGCTTATTGGTGCAACTGGAAGCTAAAAACGTCGCGCTGACGTGGGTTAAAGGGCATTCCGGGAACATCTGGAACGAGCGTTGCGATCAAATGGTGCACGAGGCCATCCACAAGGGCGATTTAGCGATTGATGCCGAATATGAAAAGGGATCATGAGCGGCTAACCCCGTATCGGATAGCTCATCGCCAGCCGATTGGCACATAACCTTTATCCCTTAAACATTTTTCGACAAACCCCTGAAAGACGGGTTGCGGCCTCCCCGAATCGAGGATGCTGCGGGTCATGGCCGCCGCCGCCCCACCTGCCGCACCCGCAGCCGCCCCGCGACCGGGACTCCCCCAAACCGCTCCCGTGGCCGCCCCGGCCGCGCCACCGACCGCTGCACCACCCGCCGCATCGTGAGCAACGCGCTCGCCTTGGCCGTCATCGGCATTATAATCGCGTGCCATCTGCATGCACTTATCAATATCGCGTTCCGCGGTGATCTGTCCGACGGCATAGAGGTGCGAATTGGGATAGAGCACGGGCCTTTCGGTGGCACAGGCCAACAATAGCAAGGCCGCGACAACGGTCAGGATCCTGGCCACCGGGCAGCCAATTCGGTTAGCCGACTCGGCAGCATGAAGTCCTGTTTCCGTATGCTGCAGATTCATAGCAATATGCCCAGGCGTGGTTCATGGAGATGTCGATCGGTCTTGGCAATCCACCTCAAATCTCCCATCGATCCCCACCTTTGTGGCGAAGATCGATGTATTCGACCGCGCCACGGTCACTGATAAAGGAATTGATTAAAAAGCTGATAATACTGATAATCAGCGAACCGAACACTGCCGTCCAGAATCCGGTGACATCGAAACCGGGGATGACCGCCGAGGCCATTTTCAGCATGGCGGCATTGATGATGAAAGTAAACAGCCCGAACGAAAGGATATTGATCGGCAAGGTGATGAGCAGGGCAATCGGCCTGAAGACGGCATTAAGGATGCCCAGCATCGCGGCCGCGGCAAAGGCCGAGATCACACCGCTGACATGAATGCCGTCTAGCAGGTAAGCCGCAAAACTGATCGAGAAACCAAGGACGAGCCAGCGAATGAAGAAACCCTGCATGAAATACCTCCTAAAAACTAATTTTACAGTGCCATTCACTGTTGGGTAAATCATAAGACCTGATTGGGGAAAAATCATCAGCGAAGGGGAAACTCAGCCTTACAGAGGGCGGCAGACCTTTAGCGCTGCCGGTGAAATGAAAAACTTGTCAGCTAAGCGCGGGTCTGACCGCAACAGCTATCATAATTGGTCCTGAAGCCTTCTATCTCCTCTTTTGCGTCTGGCGGTGGTGGGCGACAACCGCATGCAGTCCCGCATGCCATGATTCGACCCTGATATCGAAGGTACGTTCGATCTTGCGGTTGTCTAAAACCGAATTGGCCGCTCGTTTGGCTGCCGTGGGATATTCATCGGTGGAAATCGCTTCCGGCCGTGTCAGCTTCAAGGGTAATCCCGCCCTGCGGGCAATTTGGAAAATCTGCTGAGCAAAACCGTACCAGCTGATGGGTGGTTGGCCGCCATAATGGTATATTCCCCAATTAATTTCGTTTCGTCGACGATAGTGTGCCGCAATGCGCATGATCACTTCGGCCAGGCTACCCGAAAAGGTGGGGTTGCCGATTTGATCATCGACGACACGGATGGTTTCATGCTTGCAACCGAGGCGCAACATGGTTTTAACGAAATTGTTACCGTGGGCACCAAAGACCCAGGCGGTTCTCAAGATTATGTAACGATCAGTTTTTTTGTGAATTTCGCTTTCTCCGGCGGCCTTACTTTGGCCATAAACATTGAGCGGGCAGATCGGATCGGTCTCGTCATAAGGGTCCTGCTTACGGCCGTCGAAAACATAGTCCGTCGAGATGTGGATCAAAGGTATGGCTTTTTTTGAACAGGCGTCCGCCAGGTGGGACGGGCCGTCGCGATTGACAGCGAAGGCCAAGGTGGTCTCTTGTTCGGCGCGGTCAACCGCGGTATAGCCGGCACAATTGACCACCAGGTCCGGCAAACTGATCTCGATCCCACGGTTAACGTTTTCGGCGCGGGTGATGTCCATCTGGCGGCGTCCCAAGGCCACGGTATCGATGCCGCGCTCGATGGCGGCGGCCGCCACGCTGCGGCCCAATTGCCCCCGGGCACCTGTGATCAAGATTCGCATTCAGGCCATTCCAGGTAGATTCTGGGGTGGAATGTCTCTCAACTTGGGGTAGGCTTGATCTTTTTCCGACAGCCGTGGATTGTTGACCGGCCAGTCTATCTTGATATCCGGGTCGGACCAGAGGATCCCGGCTTCATCATTGGGGGCGTAATAATCCGAGCATTTATAGGCGACGTGGGCTTCGTGGCTGAGCACACAGAAGCCGTGCGCAAACCCTGCGGTAATGAATAGTTGCCGGTGGTTGGTGCTCGAAAGCCGTATGCCGAACCACTGCCCGAAGGTCGGCGAGCCCGTCCGGATATCCACGGCCACATCGAAAATTTCCCCCTGGACGGCCTGGACGAGCTTGGCTTGGCCGTGCGGATTTTGGAAATGCAGACCCCGTAAGGTGTTGCGGTTGGAATAGGACAAGTTATCCTGCACGAATGTGCAGGGGATACCGGCGGCCGCCAAACGTTCCTGCTGAAAGGTTTCCATGAAATAGCCGCGGGCATCTTGGAAGACCTTAGGGGTTATGATCCAGACGCCGTCGATCGGGGTGGCTTCGATATCCATCCTAGAGCCCTTCGGTTTGCAGTATATTCAATAGATATTGACCATAGCCACTGTTGTTCAGGGGGGCAGCCAGAGCCTGCAGTTCGTCGGCCGTAATAAAGCCCTTGCGGTAAGCAATTTCCTCGATACAGGCGACCTTGAGTCCCTGGCGCTGCTCGATGATCTCGATAAAGTTGGAAGCCTGCATCAGGCTGGTGTGCGTGCCGGTGTCTAACCAGGCCACCCCGCGCCCAATTTTTTCGACGAAGAGCTTGCCTTTTTCGAGATAGGCTGTGTTGACATCGGTGATTTCAAGCTCGCCACGCTTTGAGGGCCGCAATGCTTCGGCGATCGCGATCACATCGTTGTCGTAAAAATACAGGCCGGTAACCGCCCAATTTGACTTGGGTTGTTGAGGTTTTTCCTCGATTGTGATGACTTGGCCGGCGTCATTAAAATGGATCACCCCATAGCGTTCCGGATCGTTGACCCAGT
>JAAUYK010079578.1_pt1 | contig 12404 bp, 13 predicted proteins | sample 7278021 | NCBI WGS metagenome assembly JAAUYK01 (sample SAMN14350223, study PRJNA611818) | marine sediment metagenome | isolation source: surface marine sediment (1.8m) | place: French Polynesia: Moorea | collected 2018-08
CTCGACAAAACGTTCTATTACGTACCTTGATCGGGAACACTTCCTCGAGCACTTTTCTCTGGTTGAAGAGTGAAATGGCGCCGTCGCGGACATACACGAGACCGCCGGCCCGAACTTGTACATCCAGGCAGTATGTGTTGTAGAATATGACCTAAGGGAAACAGAAAAAAGTTCTGGATCCTGGCAACAATAGAAAATGTCAAGCTGACAAACGCCACCTTGAGATGCGTTGGAGACTGCGGGACAACGACGAACGTCTCGGCCGGATGGTTGGCCTTCTGCATGCTGACGCCGAGCTGAGGCGTGTTGGGCAGCCGGCAGACGCTCCGGAGCGGCGAGTAAGTCTCGTGGAGGACCTTGGCCAGCAGCGCGAGGTTCTTGCTGGAGTTCAACTGGTCCTCGAGCTGCTCCTTGACGATGCTGTGCGGACACATTCCGGCGAGCTCCTGCTGGCCGCCGAATGTGAGGCCGAACCTGCCCCTGGCAGCGTCGTGACGCACGCGAACCGTCTGTCTGTGACCGGGGCCGTACTCCAGGGTGACCTCCTCAAACGTGTAAGTTCGGATGGATACGGCGTTGGAGAGGAGGACGTCGTCTGTAGCGTGGTGGGGGTCGGGGTTGGATGCGGCCTCAAGATACGCCTCCAGGCCATCGACAAGGTCAAACAGCTTGACCATTTGCGTCCATTCCTGCAGCATTTTGTCGACGGTAGCGGCGACGTCTTGGACGACCTCGTAGGTAAAGTGGAGCGTCTTCCTTCCGCACGCACCGACCTTGTTGTGGATGCGGCTGACGGGATTGCCGCGGAAGGCAAACTCCAGCCGCCACATGCGGCCGCCTCGCTGAACCATCCGGATGTTGGCGGACAGGAGATACTTTTGTAGCTTGCTGAACCCCCTCAACCTGAGAAATAAGAATTGGTTAAATAATTATCAGTTGCATGCAATCAGTCGCAAAAACGTTACCTCGACTTGGACAGCGCTGTGGGAAAGTTGACGATCCTTAGCGTGAGTCCGACCGCTGCCATACTGTCTTCAATCTCCACACCGGAGTGTGCTATGCCGCGCTTGTTCAGCGCCATCGCCAAGTTGGTGAAGGGGATCCTCTCGTCGGCGAAGGCCACGACGTGCGCCAAGTCGGAGATGAAGTATGCGGGGAACTTTGTGCGCTTGATGGGTGGGTCCACCTTGCCGCCCACCTTCCGCTTTCCGATGATCCGCTCCGAGAGGTCCAGAGTGTCCACCTTGGTCGCGCAACCGTGCGTCACCAGGAACGGGTCGAACTGCACCATGCTCAGCGCCTTAAGGTAGACCCGGGGCGCCGCCACCATGGCAGGATTGTCCGCGTCGCCGGCGGCGTCGGCGTCCTCGATGGAGGCCGGCCTGACCCATAGGAAGTAGTACTTGTACTCCATCTCGCAGTGGTTGGAAGACTTCTCGTGGAACTCGATGATGAGCACGGCGTCCGGGTGGCGGTGCAACCGGATGTGCATCCTGTTCTGGCTGAGGTCCTTGAGCGGGTGCCGCTGGCGGTCGAACAGCACCGGCAGCTTCTCGTAGCTGGTCGCCGGCAGCTGCTGCAGCGTCTTGTGCACGCGCTGCTTCGTGATCCAGAAGCGGAGCTGCGAGACCAGGTGCTCCACCCTGTTGTGCTGCAGCTGCTGCTGGGACTTGGCCGCGGTGGCGGCGGCGGGCCCGCTCCCGCCCGGCCTCACCTCGCCGTCGTTCAGCGTCTGCTGGATGTCCTTGGTGAACGGGTTCTCCTCGTGTTGGGGAACGTGCGCCAGGAAGATGCCCGTGTGCGTGTCCACAGTGATTAAAAGTTGCTCAGATCTGCAAAGGGCGTTGACCAGACATAGAATATCAAGGAAATTAAATACGTTTGTCCGTACCTTAGACAAGGCTGAAGAATAGGAATTGATAGCACGGCCGGTGACCCATGCAGAGTGGCCTCGACGTCGCCCAAGCTGAGCCTCTTCTGCAGCTCGAGTCTCAGTTCGTTCAATCTGGACTTGGTCCGCACGTAGATGCTGTGCACCAGCAGCCGCTCCATCGAGATGTGGTCCGAGCGGATGGCCTTCTCCGTGGCGAGGTCGGCGTCGGCGGCTACAGACGACAGCGGAGGGACGTGCTGCACCATGAGAGGCCTCGCCGGGTCGTGAGGGTCGACCTGGACAGAGAAGCGATAGCCGAGTTCGGAGCTGGGGTCCTTGGTAGCCAGCTCGCGCCAGTAGCTGAGTGTAAGGCAGCGGCCCGGCTTATACTCCTCGACGCGGATGTAGTCACCGAGACGCTCGTAGCACAACCTGAGCGTCTGGCTATGCAGCACCTCAAGCTGCAGCGCCTGGCAGAGCGCATGCAGGGTTCCGTACAGGTCGTGCAGGGGCTTTCCAGTGCCGGGGGCGCCCTCGGCCGCAGCCAACAGCCGGTTCTGGACGAGCTGCTCGACGTAGCGGACCTGCATCGTGTGCATCAGCGCCTTCCCCTCGCCCGTCTCCTTGTCCTCCACCAGGACGTTGACCTTGAGGAGCCTCCAGGGGACGGTGGGGCCGTCGCCCATCAGCGTCAGCACCGCCTCGAACTCGTGCTCAACGAAGAAAGTGACGCGGCCGTTCTCGATCTTCAGGTTGCGCATCTGCAGCGGCAAGTCGGAGGTGACGAGTCGGTGCTCGATCACCTGGTTCAGCCGGAGAAGGACGGCGCGGCGCTCGGCCGACGTGATCGGCTCCGCGGGCACGATCCGGTCGCGGATGCAGCGCGGCACGCGGGAGTACGAGCCCGTGGTGAGCACCTCGACGGCGGCCGGGAGGTGAAAGTTCGGGAGAGTGGCTCGCACCAGGGTCTCCCTGGCCATCCTGGCGAGCCCGTCCGCCGTGTCGAGGAAGATCTGAGCGCTGCGGTCGCAGAAGTTGACGATGGAGACGCACTTGTCCACCTTGGAGGCCGACCCGGCCCACTTGACCAGTGCCAGCAGCCGCACGAAGAGCATCCTCGTGCGGGAGGCGAAGTTGAAGATCTCGATCTTGCGCTCCGTGTCCGTCTTGCGGGGGAGCAGCTCGGCCAACACGGTCAGGTCGTGGTAGGTCCGCTGAACGATGAAGTCGATGAGCAGCGAGAGAGAGACCTGAGGGGGGCCGGCGGGGGCGGCAGCGGGCCCGGCGCCCACGGGGACCACGGCCCCCTGCTGCTGCTGTTGTTGCTGTTGCTGTTGCTGTTGTCCGTTCTGCATTCCCATCATGCCGGCGCCTCCGTGGTGCTGCGGCTGTTGCTGCTGCTGCATGTCCGACATGGGCCCCGGGTGGACCATGCCCTGGGGGCCGGCGTGCATCGGAGACTGCATCATCCTGAGGCCGGTGCCGTTAACGAGAGTATTGTAACCTCGCCATGCACAAGTCCATCAGAAGATTATGCAGCTAAAGCACTATGAAATATGAATATGACTATCTATATCTTTTCACTTCTCTGATATCTCCGGTCTGGCTGCTGCTGCTGCAGAGAGTGCGGTGCGGCAGCGGCACTGAAGAGAAGAACGGCGGCTAACAGCAGCTTGAGCTATATAATAGACAGTGTTGCCAGATGAATACTAAAGTAGCTGCCGACGATTATACCTCCAGGAACGACCAACTAGCTAACAAGATACAATTGTGAAGCGATCTATAACAAACATAATATTCCGCTAAGCACTGTTATTAGCACAAGCATTTGAGATTCGATCTTTCTGCCTTACAGACACATTTGGCAACGCTCTGTCCCTCCACAGAGAGCTCGAATCCAGCTGTGTAGTGGCAAAATTGCAGGTAGCATCTGCGGAACTATTGCCTGACGGAGTGTTGAGCAACCTCGGTAAAACATTACGACCAGGCAAGGCATGCAGCAGCACTTTTGAGCGGTCCTCGGCTCCTCGCGGTCGCGGTCGCGGCTTTATCCGTCCAACATGAGTCATTGAGTCATTGGCCAACGTAGCCGACTTAGCCCGACTATAGTATATGTAGTATACGTATTACGCGCTGAAGTGGTGCCAGCACATAGCTGTGGACCTGATAAGTGACGTTTCCGCAATTAATTGCGCTATACCGGTGACATTGACGGCTTGACCTCAGCTTCCTCAAGTCAGCAACGAAAGTTAGAAAGGCCACGACGTCGACCTGATTATCGACCACACAGACACCAATCAATACCTGCTTTGCTTTGGGAGTTCATGACCAGTACCGGTGCCGCTGTCCGTCTTCTCCCGCCGTCGGTGTTCCTCGCCCTATCTCGGTCCGTCGTCGCCTCTAGCTCTGCTTCCGTACCTCAGAGGCTCCTCTGCCCCAACGGGAACTCCGTCTCCTTCATTGCCATGGCGTCTTCGTCCACCTCCGGGCACGTAAAGTGTCTCCACCCGAACGCATACTTCTACCGTAGCAGCGGCGATGGTGGTCAAGGGAAAAGGTACATCGCAATTAAATACGTTGAAGCTTTCTCGGATAGACGTGCGTTAAACGAATGTCTTCTATGTATGTATAGCATCGACCGGTTTCCCGTGCCCCAAGACAAGATTACCTGGGACGTACCGATGCCCGATTACCGTCCGTCCGCTTTTACGGCCGACTTCGTCCTTAGCGCCGACTGGGCCGATCCGAAGCTCGGCGCAAAGGACTTTAACCCGGAGTGGAATAAGGTGGACGGCAAGATCAACCGGCAGAGCCACGAGGGAGAGTACAGAGTGGGCGAGGCCAACGAGCCCCTCAACATCCGGGGCAGGACGGGCATCCGGGAACGCGGCGTGCTCGGCAAGTGGGGTCCGAACCACGCCGCCGACCCAGTGGTCACGAGGTGGAAGCGCGACGACGGCGGCAAAGTGGTCAATCACCCGGACAGCGGGAAGCCGGTGCTGCAATTCGTGTCCATCCAGAGGAGAGACACCGGAGAATGGGCCATCCCCGGGGGGATGGTGGACCCCGGCGAGCAGGTGAGCGTGACCGTGCGAAGGGAGTTCATGGAGGAGGCCCTGGACTCCACCACGGCGTCGGACGACAAGAAGAAGGAGATGGAGGCCATGGTGAACAGCTTCTTTGAGAAGGGGGAGGAGATCTACAAGGGTTATGTGGACGATCCACGCAACACGGACAACGCCTGGATGGAGACCGTCGCCTTCCTATTTCACGACGACACAGGCTCAGAGATTGGCAAGTTCGACCTGAAAGCCGGCGACGACGCGAAAGCGCTCAAGTGGACCGACATCGGGGCCGACGTTAAGCTGTACGCGAGTCACGCGGACTTTGTGCGTCGGGCCGCGGAAAAGAAAGGCGCCCACTGGTGATAAGCATATGTAGTTTTATTGGCATTTATTTCTCGAAGCAGAGCATACTATGGACGAATTATACAACGCGAACAAAAATTGAGGCATATTAAGTCACTGACGTCGTCTTTCTCCGCCGAGGGCTCACGCCGTCAAGAGGCTGTTGAAAGCTGACGGTGCTCTCTTCCTGCTGCAGAATCTCGATGGAGTTACGGCGGTCCCCCTGCTCAAGTTTCTTCTCCATCTCTGCACGTTCCTCTTCCGGCAGCTTTTCCCTCAGTCTAGTGAGATGCATTCCGCGCGTTCTGGTCGTCGATTTCGAGTTCTCCACAGCCATGTCCTGCACGTACAATACCCAGTAAAACAATGCTGTCAAGACAAAAGGGTACATTTACTTTCCTTCAGGTCGATTGATTCTAGTAGTCCAATAGCAACTTTCTCCAGCGTCTCCTTCTTTAGGTCCCTTTCGCTTAGAGCCTCCCGCAGCCCTCTTATCATCTGGCGGTAGCGTCTGGAGCTGGCAGAACCCGGACGGACTCCTCGAAAAGTCGGAGGACCTGGCTTGCTCTCGCTCGCTATCTTGCGATGAAGAGCGAGAGAGTCTGGATGGGAAAGAAATATTTCATGCAGAGCTACTATTCGAAGTATGTCCTTCTTTGCTTGCAAGTAGGGATCGAAAACTGGACTGTGAAGTTAACTTTATGTCATTCATGGGCTTTATTTGGTCAACCTAGTGATGTGTACCTGTCAAGTGCATATACTAATATATGTAATGCCCCCAAACCCTACCTGTAAGCAGTTGATCCACATCTGTTGGACGGAGCGAGTCCCCCAGTAGTTGCTTCAATTCTGCGTTTGCTGCCATTGCCCTTGCCTTCTCGGCTTCAAGTTCGGAAGCGGCTCGAGCGCGTTCTTTCTTTGCCTCTTGGATATCCTAGAGAATAGTATATGTGCGCTTGCTTTTTTCAAAGCATCCAAATAGCCTGCAAGAGCCACCTTTAGCAAAACTGCTATCGACCTGTCTAGCTCGGCCTCCAGCTCTTCAGGTTCCTTCGACTCGGCTTCCTCATGGTGCTCCTCAATGGAGTCCCTACGCTCAAAGTTCTCCCTCAACGCCGAGCAGTCGACGTCCGTGTCGTTAAGCTGCGCCTTTAGAGTATTTATCTCCAACGTCAGCAACCTGATCAGCGGATTTAATTACATGCATGGCGGACTTCTAAAAAAAACTTAATTTTCCCACCTGTTTTCGTAAGCGAGTTTGTTGGCCATGTCCATCTCTTCTGAGCCCTTAGCGATGTGCATCGCCGCGGCCGCAGCCGGCCTCATGAACCTCCCGTTCTTCTGCATGTGCGCGAGGAGCTCCCTGAACTCGTCCAGGCGCTCGCCCTCCTCGAGGATCTGCTGCCGGAGCGTCCTGTGCACGTCATCCTGCTGGCGGAGCTGCGCCAGGAGGTCCTCGCGCTCGTCGCACTCGCTGCTGTCGCTCTCAGGCTGGAAGAAGAAGGCGGCGCCGGCCCCGCTGCCTGTATCAGACATCGTTGTCGAATGGACGAAGAGAAACGTATAAGTGGCTGACTGTTAAGAATAGGTCCCCAGAGGTGCCGAATGTGCGACTACTTTAAAGCACGTGAATTTTTTTTGTGCAATATAACTATACTTGGTCATCTGCAACTAATGCAATGAATTCCATATTGTAACATAACTGAACAATCTGTAGTAATTTAGGTATTCTACGTACGAGTATGTAGTAAGCCACCTGTTCGCTTGCATGCAGAGAAAGCCGTCGTCATCACAGGTACGGCCGAACACATGCGCTCGCTCGCCCGTCCGCCCGCCCGCCCGACCACCTAAAGTATTGTTGAGTGAGCTCGGATCGAGCGTTGGCGGCGGGTTGGAGGCCGTTCGTCCGCTCGAAATTACGGTCGGCCGGCCGGCACCGGTCCGCGCTCGCCGCTCCGCCCGCCAACGCAATAAGCTCACAGGTGTCCCCAGACACTATTTTCAAGTACAACGCGATCGATGAGAGACAGTTTTTCTGTACCGAGGCTGGGGGATAAATATGAGTCATTGTGGGAGTGATTGTAGCAGATGAACGGTGCAGTGTTAAAAGCATGAGTTCGGGAATGGAAGACCCGTCCGTGACCAGCGGGACCAACTCCGACGGCGGCGTTGGCGGCGGCGGCAACAGCAGCGACAGCAGCGCCGCGTACAGGACGCTCAGTCGCTCGATCTCTCGCAGCGCGGAGGCCAACGAGCGGCGGATCACGCAGATCGAGAAGGCGTTCGGCGGCACGGGGCAGACGCTGCACGCACCCGGCAGGTTCCTCATCGGCGAGGGCGTGCTCACCAAGGCCTGCAGGAAGAAGCTGAAGCCGAGGCAGTTCTTCCTCTTCAACGACGTCCTCGTCTACGGAAGCATCATGGTGGGCAGCAGGAGGAGGTTCAACAAGCAGAGGGTCATCCCGCTCGAAGAGGTCAAGATGCAGTCATTGGAGGACGTCGGACAGTTCAGGTAGAGGTCGATTCTTGGGCAAATTTGGAAATAATAATTCGTACGATTATGTACTTTTAATTTGAAGGCACGGCTGGGTAATATCCACCTTGGGCAAGTCGTTTGCCGTCTACGCCGCGACGGCGGCCGAGAAAGCGGAGTGGATGGGCCACCTGGAGAAGTGCTCCCGAGAGCTGATCAAGCAGGGCGTGAAGACGCCTCCGGCGGAGCAGGAGCGGGCGGCGGTCTGGGTGCAGGACGACGAGGCGGCAAGGTGCATGGTATGCAAGAAGACACAGTTCACCATTGTCAACAGGCGGGTACGTATTGTCGGGAAAAATATTTACGCATATTTATACGTACGACGTCTCAATGCACGCTCGTAGCATCATTGCCGAAAATGCGGCGCCGTCGTGTGCGCCGCTTGCTCCCCGCACAAGCAGGTCATCTCTCATGTGTCGGACAAGCCTCTGAGGGTGTGCAAAGTTTGCGCTGGTCAGGAGAAAGAGGAAGGAGAGAATGAGAAAGAGGCGGAGAAGTCTGATGGGGAGCAAAAGCAAAAACAAAAGGGTAATAACAATTTAGTTATTGAACGCTAAAGAAATATTCTATTTCAATATACGTACTTGTATGCATATGCACTTACAGCAGTACTAGTCCGCCAGAACCACACTTCTCAAGAGGCGGGGGATGCAGAGGACGACAGAGGTGATATCAAAACTCCTCCGCCGAGACCACCGCCACCCCAATTGTTCCCCGATTCCGACGACCCGTACAAGAAAATCGTCGTGCCAGGTATGGTTTTTTTACGGGAAAATACAATTATACAACTGGCTGTTTCATCCTCAAAACAGAAAGGGAAGAGGGCGACGACAAGGTGCCCGAGGTGACGATGCCCAAGAGGAACCCGAAGCTCTACCAGCTGGTGACGATGGAGGGCCTCGACTCGGGGTCCTTCTGGTGGGACAGCGTCGACGCCAACGAGGACCCAGACTTTGGCGCGGGTGGGACCTTCGACAGCAGCATCAGCACGACGGTCGCCTACGATGACGAAGGCGATTTCGCAGCTCAGCAAGGTAGTCAATTAAGTACACGAATCATACGTATATGCGAGAATATTTCTACGTTCGATATGCAGACGGAGATTTGACTCCGACGGACGAACGACTGGAGGAGCGCCGCTCGTCCGACTCATCAACGGACGACAGCAAGGACGAGCAGAGGCCGCCGCTGAAGCCGGCCGAGGCCTCGGAAATCCTGCGCTGGTCCGCCAGCCACGAGGGACCCTTTGACGAGATCACCAAAGACGACGAGGTGAAGGGGCAGCCGGCGGTCGGCGTCAATGGGAATGAGGGCGGGGCGCCGCCGAAGGAAGATAATGTAAGGAAGGCGGCGGCGGAGGAGTGACATTAACGTTCGGTCCATTAGCTAGCCACGGCCATTTAAATAATCGGGGTATTAGCGAGCGAACGCTTCTGTATACGCATGTAGTACGTGGAACCGTTATTGTGAGGGTGCTTTATTGCTTCGAACGACCAGACAGCGAATGCAAATAAATATTACGTACTATTTAAAGCAATTCAAATGACTAGCCTAACTCGATCCTACATCATGCAGCAAGACCTTTAAATCCGCAAACAAACGCTTCGTGGGTAATAATACTGCAAAGTCTGCAACAGCAGCAGCTCAAGAAATGGCAAAAATTTGCGGGGGTGACGCGTCTGTCCGTCACAGGGGGACCGCAAATTATACTGCGGTCGCAACGGGTCCGAACGACTGACCGACCGACCGACCGCTGATGTCTCAATGACTGGTCGGTCGGGCGATTTACGGCGCGAAAAAGACGCATCTGATACGAAATGGCAAACCTCGGTGCGCGTATTCGCTGACGCATGACGGTCGGTCGGAGCGTCGTACGCAAATGCGTAATTGGTGCAAACCAGTCCGGCTTTATCATTCATAAAACGGCCAAAACCGACGGAGCAAAAATCCTCTTCTTTCAGCCGGTCATCTCGTTAACGAGGCGGCAGCTTTAACGCGGGATTTGAGCGGCCAGTAGGCCCGGTTTTTGACCGACCGACCGACGGGAGTCAGCCAGCATATCATACGTATATAGGACCCGTAAGCAGATCTCTTTGTTCCTCGTGCTCGTGGTGGGAATGGGCAGGTAGGCAGGTAAAACGGGCACGTGAAGTGTAGCATATTGTATAACTGGAGCAACCGGCTTTTGACGACGGACGGACGGACGCGCGGCTCCTTGGCTTCCTGTACCAGTCGCGCCGGCTGGTCAGTGATCTTTTAACATGCAATCGAATCGACTGGCGTACGATCGAAGACTCACTTTATGATGCCCTGTTCCCGCCAGCTCCCAATATAATGTTGCATAGTGGATTGCGGGGAGTGGCGTTTTACAATGACCAATAATTGAGTGGCTGTCCGTCCGGGCGACCAAGTGGCCGCCGCCGTACCTAGCTTTGCATGCGGCTGCTTCGTTCGTTCTCCGTGTAAAGCGACTAACGTACGAGAATGCGGCCGGCTTAACGGTTGGGCCGGATTGGAACGCGCCCAACTTGAAACTGAGGTGACTGCTCCATGCAGCGGACTGAGCGCTCTCATCATCATATATATGCGCGCGTCGAACTAAAGTCGCTGCTGCCCTTTGTGAGCGAGAAACGTCATACTTTTGTACTTAATTACGGGTGCGTAGAAATTGAAGGATTAACGTACGTATTGTGAGAAAGTACACCTCGGGGCCAATTTTATTCGTCCCGATGGAAGATATCACGAACCCCACCCGGCCAACGTTGCCATAATTTTGGATTCGTTCGCGTCAGTGGAGTCGAACGCGACGGGGCTGACGACGCGCGCGCACCACACTTGGTCGCCGAGCAACAGTTAACTGCGCAGCCGGGTTTCTTAAACAACTCGCACTTAATTGTCGACAGGTGTAAGAGGGATATTGACAAAAAATTAATGGAACATTCACAAGCCAAATGTACGCTGGCAACGCAATGTCGACTACGACGCCAGTGTGCGTTGACGCACCTTTTGCGTCAAAACCGCCATGCATGAGGTGAGGAGGTAAATGAGGGCGAGCGAGGGAGCGCTCGGACGCGGCCGGAGAGCTGAGACTGACGCGGTTTAGATGCCGCCGACATATTTAAATCCCGCATCGCCGCCCGCGCCCTCGTCATTCCCGACGGAATCGATCTCCGGAGATGAGGACCTACGTGCTCGCCCTGCTGTGCGCCCTCTCGGGCCTGGCCGTCGCTCAGCGCGGCTTCAACGGCGCCACCTTCAGCTCGTCGTTCAACAGCTTCCCGAGCCCGTTCAGCGGCCTCAACTCGAGGCCGAGGCCCGGACCGTCCACCTTCTTCCGCGCCCCGTCCTCCGGATTCCAGACGAGGCCCGCGCCGCCGCCGCCCTTCAGGTTGAGATGCAGATACGTCATTTACGGAGTGTGCTACATGGCGGTCGGAAAATAACAACGGACTTCTGTAGCTACAACATCGTAGTACTAACCTGTGGTGGACGGACAAGGCAACAAAGGGAATTCGTGCAGTGAAAAAAGGCCAACTGTGATATATCGACATTCTACGAAACACCATTAACACAGGCATACAAAAACCACAGACCCAACAGATGATCTAGTCAGCCTAATAAACGATACTAAACTAGTACGTACAATTAACACAAACGTGCGGTCAATTTACGCATGCTATACATACATAGAACGCGTCTCCGATTAATATAGCGACGATAATTTATCACTTCCACCACGCATCTAGGGGTCAGTCGCAGTTCTCCTCGAGGCCCGCTCCCCAGCCCTCCCACTTTTCCCGTCCCGCCCCTGAGCCCCACTTCTCCCGCCCCGAGCCCGAGCCCCACTTCTCTTCCGGCCCGTCCTTCAGCTCCCGTCCGAGCGGCGGCAGCGGCTCCTTCATGTCCTTCAACGGCCCCTCCCACTCCATGACCCACGACTTCGGCGGCTTCAGGGGAGGCTCTTTCCAGTCCGAGCCCCACAACGACTTTAGGGGCGGCTCCTTCTCTTCCGAGCCCCAGGAGTCCTTCCGCGGCGGCAGCGGCAACGCCGGCGGCAACAGCATCGGCGGCTCTAGCAGCGTCGGCAACCACGACTGGAACGGCAAGAGCTACCTGCTGACCTGGAGGGACGGCGACAGCAGCTTCTCCTACAGCGGCGCCGTCAGCTACTGCCGCAGCAAGGGCATGCAGATCGTCTCCCTGGACAGCAGCGCCAAGTCCGACCACTTCATTGGCGAGCTGGCGCGCGACAACGCCCCCTACTTCTGGGCTGGCGGAAGGATCTCTGAGTAAGAATAACCAGGTTTCTTTTATCCCCATTGTTCTGACCCCATGCTTTTAATTCAGTGACGCTCACACCCTGTTCTGGGAGAACGGCAAGTCTGAGAGCATCTCCCGCGGACGCGGTTTCTGGTCGACCGAGGGTCGCAGCGGTGCCCAGCCCGAGAAGGGCGGCGAGTGCCTGGCCATCCTTAACGACGTCTACCAGGACGGAATCAGGTGGCACGACGTCGCCTGCCACCACAAGAAGCCCACCATCTGCGAGTCCGTCTAAATTATAGATCTAACTTAATCGCGTAGACGATCTATA
>JAAUYK010094087.1_pt1 | contig 12404 bp, 15 predicted proteins | sample 7278021 | NCBI WGS metagenome assembly JAAUYK01 (sample SAMN14350223, study PRJNA611818) | marine sediment metagenome | isolation source: surface marine sediment (1.8m) | place: French Polynesia: Moorea | collected 2018-08
CCCCACGAACCAAAAAAACATGCAAAATACACCGCGCGTCGATCCTTCAGGCGCGCGACGGTCCTCTAAACTGTTGTGTGTTTTTGCTGACCAAAAGCACAGACCTTGGTAGGTCGCGGGGCGTTCCTCGACCATGTCCATACGGTGTGTTATCGTCGTTTTGCATGAAGCCTTAACAAGTACATTCGTTGTGCCCGCGACCTCTTAAGGTAGCAAGAACACACCTTTTCAGGACGTTTGTGCATGATTACCGATTGTCATTGTACGTTTAAATCGGTTAGCAATTGGCTTTGATTGACTATGGATTCGCATGTACGCCGCATGTAGACCATTCTGTGGTCGGTTTTGTAGGCACAGCGAATGATTTATTACAAGTACACCTTTTCAAGTACATAGTATGTATAGCGAGTCACGTTGTCGTATTTGGCCTTCGAAGGCTCCAAATCTTGGCCTCCAGAGGTGTGTGCATTTACTAGAATATAAGTTGTACATAGAGTTTACTTTTACTGATGAGAAATGAGTTACGTGTAGTTTCTACATTTCTACGTTCTAAGCCCGATATTCTAAGGGTGACTGGGCTTGAATTGCTGAATTACGACCTTTTCAGGTTGATTTTAACAAACAATTGTACATATACGTTACTCCTCAGAAGGTGTAAACCTTCTCTTCATAGGTTTTGGAATTGGACTTCACTATCTTGGTCGTTTGCGTCGATTGCAAGGGATAGCAGGTACGCTCTATCTAATTCTTCGTCATTCTCTAGTAGAGTTTCGCTCAAGTTTTCTTGCTGAAGATCTGCCGTGCTGTCGCAGTGGGCCTCTTTAGCCTCTTCTTCCTTCTTTCTTCTTCGTTCTTTGGCCTCCGTGATGCATTCAATTTCTTCTTTGAGATGTTGGACGTCCAACTTGGCCTGTTCGATCTCGAACTTGATGCTTCTCATCTTGGCCTTCTTACTTCCGGGTAGAGTTCCTGTAGCTGCTTCGGCTTGAAGCGCCTTTAGTTGGTTCGTCTTCACATCAATTTTGGTCTGCCGGCGACGGAGCTTCGAGTTGTGAGCACCCAATGTCTTGGCCAGTTGGCCGGACTCCGTTTTGTTGTACGTTGCCGACGTGAAGCTACGGCAGAGGCTGAAAAGTAGATCAATGATTGTAAGGTTATGTACACTTGAACAGGTAAATTTCACAGATTTCACCTGCGCATGAAGAGCTTTTCATCCATCTTGTCCCGGATGTGGTTCGCTTTGTACGTCTGGACGAAAGGCTTGATCTGTGAGGGGACCTTGTTCTTCTCGCTGCGGCTCGAGGTTGCTGGGTAGGCCCTTATCGCTCGGTAATCCTCGTGGAAGATAGCGTCCACGAACTCATGAACGAAGTTAGGGCTGTTCACTTTGATTTGGATGGCCTGTAGAGGTTTAAACTAGTTACTAGATGGCCTGTTAAGGGCATATATTGAATCTTTTACCTTGGCGTAGAGTGCGTTTGTCAGATTGGTGTCTGAGAGAACAGTTATCACATCTTGATCAGTCTTGAATGGGACGTAGTTCTTCAGCTCTGCGTGAGGAAGGGTGTGACTCACGGCCTTCGCATCGACGAGTAGAGTCTTGATGTTGGTGATGCCGAACTGCATGTCTCGCAACATGTTGGACTGGTCAGTAACGACGTTCCTCGTCGCTCTCAGTCCTTTGTAGGTAACGTCTTGTAAGTGGTCGTGTTTTCTTCCAAGAGCAGCGAGCTGAAAGGAGGGCAATAGGAATTTAAGGATTACTTGAACAGGTCACATTGGAATTCATTGCCAACTTGCCTCTGAAAGAATCTTCTCCTGGTTGAGGATGAGTCTTGCTATCTGAGACTTGGCGGATAGCGGAGGTGTCGACGGTAGCCTCCTCTCGTCATTAAGGATCTGTTGTGGAGGCGGACTGCTTTAATATGTTAATTGATAAAAGAAATGTGTTTACTTTCCTCTGCATTTTCGGCATTGCCTCTGCTTGACGGAATCGTTGCCGGGGGGTCACCTTCCTTGTCTTGGCCTTGGCCTGAGACTCCTCGAGGCACTGGTGGAGTCAATGATTCCTCCCGAGAGCCGGCATGTACCTCCTTCTCCGTTTCATTCTGGTCTTCACTGAGGTTTTTCTTCGAGATGTCGTCTTCAGAAAGGTTGAAGAGGTCCTCATTGCTGTTGTTGTGCTGTTGTTTGAAATAAATCAGTTTCTTATGGTCATATGCATATATCGTTGTACTGTAAAGGTAAACTTTCCTGGCTTTGCATGTATCTTGAGTTTCCTTCAGACATGGCGTGGACAGGCAGCGGTGTCAGGTGGGACTGGATAGATATAAGATATTCACTCAGTCAAATATATACAAAGACGTACCTTTTCACGTCCTTCTTCAACCTCGTTGTTCATGATGACCTGTGAAGGTACAAGATGTTCCGTGTCGCTCTCCTTCCCTTCTTGTGAATCACGGCAGTTGTCTTGATTATTGTCTGAGTGGTTCGAATTCTCGTCGTCTTCAGGATCGTCGGAGTGGTTCGACTTCTCAGAGAGTGAGGAAGCCGTGTCCGGTGGCTTACCCAGGCGAGCTCTTTTGTTGAGGACACGGCCGGTGTCGTACTCAACTCCAACTTTCACTTTCCTGGCGTTGTTGTCTATCAGGGTCTCGTAGGCACTTTCAACGTCAACTTTGCACGTTAGGAGGGCGTTGTAGCTGTCATTGAGGCCACGAATAATCTCATGGAGGTCCGTGATCTTTACAAATGATTCACACTTGGCAAATATGCGGCATGTGAATTTGAAGATGCTTGTGAAGGCAATATCATACTTTCGTTTTCGACGGGAGTTGCTGAGGTAGTTGTGGTCAATGGTGCTCTTCTCCTTGTAGTTCAAGATCTTGGAGGCGTGAAGGACCGTAAACGGTGAGCGAGACTTCGGGTCGTCGACAAAGGCGAGGTAAGTGCTATACTTCTTCGAGGAGTCTCTGCTGTCTTTCGCTGGTGGAATCACTGAGGGATTCGGTGCACTCTTCTTTGCGTAGAAAGGCGTGCCTTTTGAGGTACCAACACCAGGTTCTTTCACGCCCTCTCGAGGCATATTGATCAGTTCTGGCCTTTACTTTACTTCACTAAGTTCTAAAATGGCCAACAAGGGCACGCACTGACTTGAATAAGTTATAAAATGGCCGACAAGGGAAGGCACTGGCGACTTACTTGAATGAAATACATAGGCAGCCTGTGCACTGCCTGACCCGCCAGTTAGTGTCTTACTGCCTAGGCAGATTCTAACTTAAAGGCGGGAAACGTATAAGAGAGAGGCGCCAAACACAAGCATGCCTGCCTGACCCGCCAGCTAGTGTCATACTGCCCAGGCAGATTCTAAATTAAAGGCGGGAAACGTATAAGAGAGAGGCGGCAAACGCGGGCCTGCTTGCCTGACCCGCCAGCTAGTGTCATACTGCCCAGGCAGATTCTAAATTAAAGGCGGGAAACGTATAAGAGAGAGGCGCCGAACGCGGGCCTGACTGCCTGCCTGCCTGCCTTACCCGCCAGCTTGTGTCTTACTGCCGAGGCAGGTTCCAAAGTAAAGGCGGGAAACGTAAAAGAGAGAGGCGGCAAACGTGCGCCTGCCTGCCTGCCTGCCTGCCTGCCTGCCTGACCCGCCAGATTGTTTCTTACTGCCTTCTCAGGTATCAGTTTCAATATAGATTTAGCCATCCATGAATCCGCGTAATCAAAAGGAAATCTAACTACAGTCCGTCTGCCCAAACGGCCTGATTACTCTTACTTAGCCCAGCCCGCTTGCTTGATTCAAATTGTGGAACTTGACTATCACAACAAATAAGAGCACAGATATCAGAAAGGAGAATTTCAAAGAAGAAATAATTAAATCCCAATTTAAGGGAAACAGGCAGAGAGAGTTCGGAGACGACAGACATAAAGACGTGACTTCTTAACTCATTCCCAGTCCTCTCGGACGAGATCAAGTGCTCCGTGAACTTCGCCAGGACATTGTGACCTCAGAAGGCCACGATTCCAAGGGAATCATGGAGATTCCGGTCGACATGTTCGATTGGCCTCCTCTACAGCCTCCGCTCAAGCGATTTCACTGGGCAATCCTCTTCCTCCCTCATTCGACCGAGAACCCGTTCATCAAGGTTCCGTTGGTGTACGACACCTACCTAGGTGCGATGTCCTCCATCGGCCTCGACCAGACAACCCGGCTGCACATGCACAAGGGTGATGTGGCTTACCACGTCTTCGCGACGTTCAAGATTTACCTCCTCTTGGAGGACACCTTCTTCAAACACCTGGACAGCATGGTGGAAATCGCCAACGCGTTCTACAAGTACTGTTTCTCGGACCTGGATCCGAACATGGCTCCCGACACCGCCTACTCCCTGTGCACGTCAATCTTGCCTCCGGTCACGAGAGAGGACTACGGCATCCATGTTCTACTCACCGCTCTGGAGGTGAAGGTTCTGACCAAGTCGGAGAAGGAACTGAAAGAAATCGAAAGCGTCTACTTTCCGCCATCACCCATGCCTGAGAAAGCATTAGTATGGTAAGTTACGACCTTAAAAGGCAAGGTACATAATTCTCATAATCATTATACCGCTTCCTTCCAGGCGCTACAAGGAGGAGGCGGTGCGTCAGTTCGTGGCGAAGCAGCGTCACCTGGAGAGGTCGCTTCCGCTGGTCATGAAGCCCACCGACAGGGTCTACGTGGAAGGCTACTTCGAAGAAGACGTTGCCGATCCCAGACTTCGCCGTGGGCAGATACTCCTGCCTGAGGACGAAATTGTTCTCCACCTGCTGAAGTACCCTGAGAGCAGTTCGGTGGACGATGACCTAGTCCTCAATGTGGATCCGGATCTCCGCCACGAGTTCTCGCCTCAGGTTCATAATAGGAAGGAGCTATCCCTTCAGGAGAGGCCTCCTCAGGAGTTTCTTCTTAGAGACAAAGAAGAGGAGTTCGTCGCACCGACGCCCGTCCCGCCCGAAGCCGAAGCGGAAGGTCAGCAGCCTCAGAAGGTTGGCGATGAAGAGAGCGTCATAATAACGCCACCTGTCCTGGAAAACCTCGAAGAGTTCGACATCATGGAGGATTTGCCTCTAACTTCGCCAACAATTCCTAGGTTGCCAAGCCTTCCGGCCATTCCAGCAATGCCGCCAATTCCTCCTCTTCCTGAGATCGGAGAGGAACTGCGACTGCGGCAGTTCCGAGGCATACAGGAGAAGTCACCTGCCGAGGCTGCCGCTGGAGGTGAAGCCGCCGAGGATCCCGCTGGAGCTGAAGTGGACGAGGGGCCCGCTGGAGCTGAAGTGGCCGAGGCTCCTGAAGTGGCCGAGGCTCCCGCTGGAGCTGAAGCGGCCGAGGCTCCCGCTGGAGCTCAAGTAGAAGATATTGGTGGAGCTCAGGGAGAGCCTACCAAGGCCAAGAGCGTCCAAGAAAAAGCACCTGACCAGGCTCCCAAAGCAAAAGCCAAAGCAGTCGATCCTCCCACCGAGAGCAAAGGCGCGCCTCAGAAGGGCAAAAAGGAACAGGCAAAGGCGAAGGTATATATAACCTGAACAGGCAATAATGGTTCGACATACTTAAATTCACTTTTTTTTAAGGGATCAAGCACTGGTCCAACCCAAGAAGAGTTCGACGAGTTCAAGAACATGGTGCTGAACCTGAAGAAGGAGAATGAGGATCTTCGTAAGAAGCTGGCCAAGAAGAAGAGAGCACGCACCTCGTCATCGTCCTCATCGTCCTCGTCTGAAGATGAGGAAGGAAACAAGGGCGATCCCAAGGGCTTCCGTCTGGACGCTATGCTGAAGCGCACATACAAGAAGAAAGCTATTAAGCAGGCGCTCCCTTTCGACAGTAATGAGGCCATGCAGTCCGTGATCGAGGACAAAGACGGCGATACAATCCTTCGCCACCTATTTCAGGCGGCTGTGAAAGAGGCCATTGAGAAGGAGGAAGGCACGTACGATACTGCCATGAGATCTAGAGTGCTTGCGCACAAAATTGTCAGGACCCTGTTCAGCGACACCTACCTGGGAAGGTACAAGTTCTTTAATCCAAGGCCGGCCTACCGCCAGGCCCAGGGCACCGCCATGGCCCAGAACGTCTATGAGTGGTTCCGCGACGTTGTTTCCGACCTTGCTTCAGCCTACTATGCGGAACGCCAGCAGCAAAATCGCTTTGACTGGGAGGAGCTCCTCGTCAAGCTTCGTCAGGTCTGGACCTGGGACCGCAACAACATTAGGAAGAGGAAGCAGCGCAACATCAAGAAGGCTAAAAAGTAGTCATTACAGTAAGTTCAGGCCTGTTCAGGTGCAACGGACAGAAATTCAAGGTATCGAAGACCTAACTTCATGATATGCTGCCTGTACAGGCACACTACTTGTTGTTTTAGGCGACCACACAAATAATCGTGTTTAGAACAGTGCATAACGACTCCTTACGTTTTATTAGCAGGCTAATAAATTTTACGTTTTATTAATCCTTTCAGTCCGCTTCAAGTAACATTGATTTAGTAGCGGATAAAAGCACAGTGTATTCTTCTGTGTCCACCGCTAGGAGCTTGCCTTTCACGTCTTCTATTGAGATTGTTGTCACGTCATTTGACGTGTACAGGTACTTGTGAACTCCGACACCGGAAAAGTCCAGTTTCGTCTTCAGGGGTGGAAAGTATGTGGAAACAATGATCTCTTTTACTAACAAAGTTTCACCTCGCGTTTCTTCCACTTGGAATTTGCCATCTAAGGTGTATATAAGGGTGTCGTTTGACCTAGCTGTGATGCTATCTCGGAGTTTCAATTTCTTGCGACACATGTGGCCTTCTCGAGGGCGAATGTAGGATTGCCTCATCGACTGCAGCCCCATGCTTGTTGTTCCTGTACGTTGTGCTCGAGTACTTGCGGCGAAAGAACCTTCGAATCCGAAGGCGGATGTTTCTGAGAATGGACCATGTACTCGGATTCTTTGTATGTGAGCTAGGAGATGAATATTGTATCGCATGTTACTTGATCCAAACTCGTGGTTGTAATTTCTATACCACTTTAGTACTAGTCTCTGTAGTTCGTCCTTGTCGAATGCTGCAAAGGACTCTTCGTCAAGGCTAAATGCCCTGCACAGGTAGCAAAATTCCAGCCACAATTGACGACGGATCCCAGTTGGAATTTCTGGTAGTGTGACAGGAAAGTAGTACAGTACGAGATTTCGCCACTCCGATGCCTTGTAGTTCTTGAAATCGATGGGTTTAGGTCGCCGGCCAATTTCAGAAGCAACACGAATTTTAGCAAGTGACTTGTCCAGGCCACTCGTGCTAGGTCTCACTACTCTTCTGTTTGTCTCACGGTTCTCACCAACATGAAATATGAGTTCGAATAAGGCACGTGCGACACCAAGAAATAGGAGGTGCATACTATCAACGGGTATGTTTTCGATGATATCGAATCCTGGGAGTAGTTCAATGAGATGGCTTTTGCCTTTATAGCCAAAGTCCTCAAGAGGCCGGCCTGTTCGATCATGTTCATCATAATCACGTAATAGCTTCTCGTAGGTTCTCTCCTCAGCTCCTAGGGTCCTCACACTCCATATAGGCTTTCTTTTGTGACCGGCTTCTCCGTAGCAGTAGTCACAAGCTTTCCGTCCAGCATGACTTTTTTGATTACGTAGTGTGGCCCGCATCGGTGCATCCGCACTGATGTACTTTAGAGTCATACCCAACCTCTGCAGGCCATCCGTCACAGAGCGTAGGAGAAGTGGTACTGTTAGAAGTTTCTTTCCTGTTGAGCTTGGTATAGCATTTACCAATTGGTATACATTTCTACAGTTAGTAAATTGCATAGAAACAATTGTTTGACTTCGGCCCGTACGACCAATGGGAACTCCATCGACATTTATGATGACCTCTTTGACCTCTTCACCGCCATGTGCATTCGTGTGAAACCTTAATACACCCATGAGGTCAGTTCTCCACACCTCGTACAGAGGTTCCCATTCTTCTCTATCCTCATACTTTTTCTTCGGGAACTGATGAAGATCCTGTTCTATCACTTCTTCCCCACTTGCAACATTTTTGTGGGCGACCTCCAACTTCATTTCTGGAAGGCCTTCTAAGGCATGTCTTTTGATGGTTTGCGCACTGGGCAGGTACTCGATTGCCACCGATGATAGGATGGGCAGAACTTTCTTAATTGCAACCCACAGTGCTGCAAAAGCATTATCAGAGATGCAGTGCTTGACTTTTTCACTATATAAGTACGAAGTTGCGTCGAGCACGGACCACCTATGTATATCAAGCCCTTCGTCATCTTCATTCTCTTCAGTCACTTCCTGGTCCGATTGGCGATCGTCTCCTCCTGACTCAACATTGGCCTCTTCAGGTGATGATAGTGTTACCTCTTCATCTTCCACATGAAGAGAGTCCTCGGAAGCAGCATATTCGCATGCCAGTCCTGTACTGAACTCATCAAGGTCATCCGACACAGACAAGCCTTGAGAGGGTGAATCCACTGGAGATGTGGATGGCGATGTAGCCGCACGCTGGGAAACCGAATGCACTGTAGATGTGGATGTCGTCTGAAATAAAAGGATTATTATACATTGTGCATATTGGCGTGATGTAGAATAGATGCATTTATACCTTTCTAGCATTCGGCGTCGTTGACGGATGGTGGCTGCATTGATAGGGATCTGGCAGGTTTATCCTTTCTTCCTGCATACTACGACCTGGACAGGCAACGAACGAGCTGGTCGATCCCTGCTCCTCCTGCTGCACGTTGGTAGCCGTTTCAGCTCGGCCTGTGGAGGCCAGTTTGGACAGGTTGGCGGTTTCAGGAGGAAGTCCCCCATTCTCATCGGAACTGGAATCTGAGAAAACGTCCGAAAACTTAATCCTTTTCCTTTTGTACCTTTTATTGCGAGGCTCGGACATCTTTCACTTCTTAAGTTTATGAAATAGATTTTTGTTGCCAAACTAACACAGCCAGCTAACATATGGCAATTCTATACCTGAAGAGGTTTTGTGAACACAACCCACCTTTATTCTACCCTAAGAGGTAACATGACTATACCAGCTGACAATTTCAGCTTTCACTTCCCTTTCCGATCGGAATAGATAGCCACCATGGCCGATGCCATGGCTTCTCCAATCGCTCTCTTCTGGGAGAACATCTACATGCCCAAGCATTCCGGAGAGCTCAACGATGGCTACGAGCTTCCCCTCGTCGACCAGGAAATTCTGTACAACGGCCTGGACAGCCTGGTCATCAAGGCCGCCGGAGAGACGACGGGTGTGCCCAGCTCTGATTTCCTCAAGTTCATCGAGATGCCGGACTACCGTAACCCCTTCCCGGATATTGTAAGTAGTTTGGAGAGTCCACTTGTTCCTTCAATTACTGTCTGACAAAAATTTACCTGAACAGGTACACCAGTACGTGAGCAAGGTGAACAAGATTGCCATCGAGAACAGGGAGGATAACTACAACTTCAATCCACGCGGCGTACTTGGCCTGGGACCCTCCAGACCCTACTACTTCGTCCCTGAGGACATCGTTCGCGGTTCGATTCGCAATGGGTTTCATCGAAACGAAAAGTCCCTGCACGCTACGCAGAAGATGAACGGCTACGAGCCTTACCTAGAATATCCCGGCTTCCAGTGCGCCAATCGCAAGTTCAGGGTACGTGACCTTGTAAGGTTATATTTTCGTACGACTTAACATCGTAAAATTGCCTTTTCAGTTCTTCCACGCCCCTACATTCAATGTTCCTATGTGGGACGGAATCGGACCCAAGTACCACGAAGTCGGCGTACACCCTCTTGGAGTAGATGCTCGCCTACACAACCCCCGATGCGTCTGGCCAGGGTACAGGACGGATCAGGAAGACGAGGACGCTAGACTTGGCCGCGTGCGCCTTCACGACTGCTTCATGTAAATACATATTGACCTTTCCAGGTTTACACAAACATTCTAGTAAATGCCTGTTTCCCTTTAGGTGCCGCGGCTATGAGGTGCTCTACAATCTGGGGGTGAAGCGATTCAGAAAGAAGTCCAGGATGAGGGCCGCCGGCGTTAGATTTCCCAACACCAGCGGAAGAGAGGAGGCGCAAGTGTCCAAGCCCGCATACACGTCTACCGCCTCAACACAAACCGATCCCATGCCCATTTTCTGCCTTCCAACTCTCACAAAAGAAAATCCGCGGGGTGTGCACACGCCTTCCAGAGCTGAAGTTCGCGAAAAGCGCACCGGAATCTTTCAACGCCAAAGGTCGGAGTCACCAAAGACACCAAGCCATCTCAGGAAGGCATCGGAACTGACCAGGCAACGTTCGTCGTCCGTAGGGACCCCAGTTCACACCTCCACTCAAAACGCAAGCACCCGTCGCTCTCTCTTTGAGAAGGACACCCCGAAAGGTAGGAAATATCAACCTGTACAGGTAATATAAGGTCATGCATCGTACTTCAATCCTCTCAGTAGGCGACAAGAAGAAAACTGAGACATCCGCTCCGAAACCCTGCCGTCACCACATGGTTCCTGCGACAACGAAGGGAAAGAAGATGGACATCTACGCTGGAATTAACAGCGGGCCTCGGGGACCACCAGGCGAAACTGCCAGACAGAAGGCCCTGAGACAGAAGAAGGAGAGGTTGCAATTACTTGCTGAGGTCAATCAGCAGGAGAAGCAACGTCGTCTCGAACATGAGAAGAACCAAAAAGACCAGATCTACCACGCCTGTCCAAAACTGAACTGGGACTCCTCCTGTACGTCAATGGCCCTCACAGACAACTCCTGCAACTCAACATGCGAGTGCGCCAAGAACGACAAGATTTTGAAATCCCTTGAGGAGAAAGACGCCATCAATGACCTGTCCGACCTTTCCAAGGCCTCCTCAACTCCCCAATCCAGCTACCTACACGACGCCTCCAACACCTTGGACGAGGATGATACAAAGAAGGGGGAGAAAGAAAAACCTGTTAAGGTCAAGAACCCTGCCCATCCTCCTGTGCAGGCACAGAAAGAAACCGCCGCGAGAAAGTCTACGAAGACTAAAAAGGACTCCACGGCTGCCGCTACGCCTGTGCAGGCAAAGAAAGAACCCGCCGGAAAAAAGAATAGAAAGGACTCAACGGCGATGGACAGCGAAATTATTCCTGCGACAACTCCTGTCGAACCAAATTTCTACACACAGATAAAGAAGGGGAAGAAGTCAAATTGGAAAGTCAACACACAGAAATACACAGAGGACGAGAGGGAGGAGCAGGGGGAAGAAGAAGAGGAGGAGGACAATGCTGAAGACAACGACGACGAGGAAGTGGAGGGCGTGGAGGATGAGGAGGAGGAGGAGGATGACAACGCCGAAGAAGAAAAAGAGGAGGATGATGAAGAAGAAGAAGAGGAGGAGGAGGAGGAGGAGGAAGATGAAGACGAGGAGGAGGACGATTCACCAGGCCCGAAGAAACAGGCAGCGAAGTCGCCGGCGCCTTCCCAGGTCAAAGAGAAGAAGAAATCTCCCGCTCAGATAGCGTATGAACACGTGAAAGAGGTCAACTCAAGCGGCATTGACCTGGATGTGTCTAAGCTACCTGAAAACGCCTGCGTCCTCACCTACAGCCCCAACTCCGGCATCAACTTCAGGACTCACAGCATGGACTTTGAGGAACTTGCGCTAGAGGACTATGATGTCCTCCCCTCCCCTCCTTCCCGTACTCCGAAGGACGTGGGTAAGGTTGAAGATCCCTCAAAGACTCCGCAGAAGAAGAAGACTAGTCCCAAAAGGCCTCATTCCTCACCTCAGAAGGGCACAAACAAGTCCAAGAAAATACAGTCTGACGTCGGCTCTAGCGACCCCCAGTCAAGCGAGATTTTTCTCACTCAAGTCGAAGACATCCCTGACTACCTTACCACTCGTGACTGGGACAAGAAAGAGAAGCCCGCGACGCAGTGATCATCTTGAAGCTGTAGCTAGATTTATGAACGTGGCCTGTAGAGGCCACATTAAACGTCCTAAGTTCATGTAAGTTCATGTAAGAAGCAGAAAGTTACAAATCTAAAAGCCTATACAGGCAATAGTATTCTACTATGCAACTACTATCTACCTATTTCCGGCCTTATAGAGATTTCCGTGCTCATTCTTTCCCAAGATATAGATAAACAGAACAAGAGAATAAAGCGCTAAATGGTTTCTGTAGAGGAGGTTCTATATTTCTGTCCTGGAACACCTTTAAGCTTGTTTAATTGTAATTGCCACAAAGAGGAATTTAGTTAGAAAATTATTTCCGCAGGTAACGGTGAGGTAGGTTCATAAACTAACATGAGTTATCCTTTAGAGAGAGAGAGAGTATGTAGTATATACAACATAAGAAATTTACGTGTTTAAGTACACTTGGTAATGAAAAGATCGACCGCAACATA
>JAAUYK010024222.1_pt1 | contig 12403 bp, 9 predicted proteins | sample 7278021 | NCBI WGS metagenome assembly JAAUYK01 (sample SAMN14350223, study PRJNA611818) | marine sediment metagenome | isolation source: surface marine sediment (1.8m) | place: French Polynesia: Moorea | collected 2018-08
GAACAACCTGGGCGACACCAAGAGCCTGATCACCCACCCGACCACCACGACCCACCGGGCCATGGGCCCGGAAGGCCGGGCGCAGATCGGCGTGACCGACGGCATGATCCGACTCTCGGTCGGCCTGGAAGACCCCGAGGATCTGGCGGAGGACCTGCTTCAGGCCCTCGAAGCCGCGCCCTGATCCCATTCGAGCTTCGGCCTGCGGAGAGCGGCCTTCAAGCTTTGACCCGCGCCGACTTTGGATCGTAGAGCGGCGCCAATTGGATCTCGCAGGGCACTCGCTCGGTTGCAACCTCCAGCTCGTAACGGCCGGACAGAAGGAACTCTCGATCGACGCCCTCCCGATTGCGGACATAGCCGTAGCCGATCGACCGATCCACGGTATAGCCATAGCCGCCGCTGGACAGCCAGCCGACCCGCTCGCCGTCGCGGAAGATGGTCTCGCGCCCTAGCAGCACAATCTCCGGATCGGCGGTGAAGCCCGCGAGCCTCTTGGAGAGCGGTGCCTCGGCCTGGGCCTGCAGGGCCTCGCGGCCGAGGAAAGGCGTGTTCGACTTGAGCTTCACCGCCCAGCCGAGCCCGGCCTCCAGCGGCGTGTGATCCGGGCCGATGTCGGCGCCCCAGGCGCGATAGCCCTTCTCCAGGCGCAGACTTTCGATCGCCCGGTAGCCGGCGGGGGCCAGGCCATGTCGGGCACCGGCGGCCATCAAGGCCTCGAAAAGGTTGACCGCGAACTCGCAGGGGACGTGAAGCTCCCAGCCCAACTCGCCGACATAGGTGACCCTGAGCGCGATCACCGGCGCGCCGGCGATGCCGATCTCTTGCGCGGTGGCGAAGGGAAAGGCAGCGTTGGAGAGATCGGCCGAGGTCAAGCCTTGCAAGATCTCCCGCGACCGCGGACCCATGAGCGATAGGACCGCATAGGCCGAGGTGACATCGACCAGCTGCGCCCGCAGGCCGGCCGGCACGTTGCGGGCAATCCAGTCGAAGTCGTGAGTCGCGAAGCCGGTCCCGGTCACAATGTAGAAGCGATCCTCGGCCAGGCGCGCGACCGTGAGGTCACATTCGATGCCGCCGCGGACGTTGAGCATCTGGGTGTAGGTCAGGCGTCCCGGCGCCTTCGTCACGTCGTTGGCGCAGATCCAGTCCAGGGCCGCGGCGGCGTTTGGACCGACCAGCAGGAATTTGGCGAAGGAGCTCTGGTCGAAGACCACCGCGGCTTCGCGCGCCGCGCGGTGCTCTCGTCCCACTGCCTCGAACCAGCTGGGCCGGCAGAAGCTGTATTCGTCCTTCGGCGTCTCGCCTGCGCCCAGGTCGGCGAACCAATTCGGCCGCTCCCAGCCGAGTTTCTCGCCGAAACAGGCGCCCAGATCGGCAAGCCGGTCGTAAAGCGGTGAGCGCCGGCAGGGCCGACCGCTGTCGTGCTCTTCCGCCGGCCAGGCGATGGTGTAGTGCTTGCCGTAGAGTTCGAGGGTCCGCTTGCGGACCCAGTCGATGTCGAAATGCGGCCGGCCGAAGCGGCGGATGTCGACCGGCCAGAGGTCGTAGGGCGGCTCGCCCTCGACGATCCATGCCGCCAGCGCCATGCCGGCCCCGCCGCCGGAAGCGATGCCGAAGGCGTTGAAGCCGGCGCCGACGTAGAAGCCGCGCAGCTCCGGCGCTTCGCCAAGGATGAAATTGCCGTCCGGCGTGAAGCTTTCCGGCCCGTTGAGCAGCTGCCTGACCCCCGCCGTCTCCAGCGCCGGCACCCGTTCAAGGGCCTGGGTCATGAGTTGCTCGAAGTGATCGAAATCGGAATCCAGCAGGCCGAAGTGAAAGCCTTCCGGGAGTCCCTCGACGGCCCAGGGGACGGGGTTCGGCTCGTAACCGCCCATGACCAGACCGCCGACTTCTTCCTTGAAGTAGGTCAGCCGGTCCGGGTCGCGCAGGGTCGGCAGATCCGGTGCGACCCCAGCGATGGGCTCGGTGATCATGTACTGGTGCTGGACCGAGACCAAGGGCACGTTGACGCCGGCCAGACGGCCCATCTCCCGTGCCCACTGCCCGGCGCAATTCACGACGATTCCCGTCCGGATCGTCCCCCGCGGCGTGACCACGCCGGCCACCCGGCCTTGCTCGATCAGAATCTCCGTGACCGGGGTATCCTCGAAGAAGCGGACGCCCTCGCCCCGGGCGCCCTTGGCCAGGGCCTGGGTGATGTCCGAGGGATTGGCCTGGCCGTCGGTCGGCAGGAAGGCGGCACCGACCACGTCGGAGACCTGCATCAGGGGCCAGAGCTCCTTCGCTTCCCCCGGGCTCAGAAGCTGCATCTCCAGGCCGAAGGAATGCGCCGTCGTCGCCTGGCGCTTGACCTCGGTCCAGCGCTCCTCGTTGCAGGCTAGCCGCAGGCCGCCGTTGCGCTTCCAGCCGGTCGCCTGGCCGGTCTCGGCTTCGAGCCGGTCGTAGAGCGCGACCGAATAACCCAGCAATTGAGTGATGTTGGCGTTGCTGCGCAGCTGGCCGACCAGACCGGCGGCGTGGAAAGTGCTGCCCGAGGTCAGCTTGGCACGCTCCAGGACGACGGTCTCGTCCCAGCCCAGCTGGCCGAGATGGTAGGCGGTGGAGCAGCCGACGATGCCGCCGCCGATGACGACGGCGCGCGCCTCCTTCGGAAGGTCGCGGGTCATCCTTGCGCCTCGCGAAAGGCCGTTAGGGCTGTGTGGAAGGCCGCTAAGTTGTCAGAGGTGTAGCCAGCGTAGTCGAAGTCGAGATCGGAGTGAATCTCGGAGACCATGCTCCACAGGGTCTCGCGCAAGAGCGAAGCACACTTCATAGCGCCGTAACGGCGCCGCAGGTCGTCCGTCACCGGAACCTCGAAGTAAGTCTCCAGCAGCCAGTCCTCCTGTTCAGGACTGAGCCCGTTGTTCGAGGCCAGTCCGCCGAGATCGAAAAGCGGTGAATTGAAACCGGCGTAGTCCCAGTCGATCAGCCAGACCCGCGCACCGTCGTCGATGAAGTTGGCAGCCAGCAGGTCGTTGTGGCCGTAAACTAGGTCGATCGGACCGATCGCTGCCTCCAATTTTTCCGCCGCGGTCAGCAGCTCCGGCAGTTTGTCGAGGTGCGTGCTGTCGCCCTCCTTCAAGGACGCGGCGTAGTCGCGCAGGACGTGAAAGACCCAGAAAATCAATGCCGGCCCGCGCAGGTACTTGGGGATCTCCCGGTGGCAACCTCGAACCAGGGGCAGGATGCGCGCCAGGATCGCCGGGTCGCGAACGTCCTCTGCTGCCAAGGTGCGGCCCTCGACGAAGCGCAAGACGAGGGCCCCGGGCTCAGCGTGCACCACCTCGGGCGAGATGCCGGCGGCAAAGGCGGCCCGGCTGGCGGCCAGCTCGTTGAAACGCAGCACCTGGTGGACCAGGATGTCGTTGCCGACCCGCACGACGTACTTCTCGCCGCCGTCCTCGACCACGAAGTTGACGTTGGTGATACCGCCGCCCAGGGGCTGCGGGTCGACATCGCCCTTCCAGAGGCTGAGCCCCGCAGCGAAGCTCTTTGCGTCGGTCAACTCTCCATCTCCTCTCAGGCAAGACCCAGCCGCCGCTTGGCGCGGCGCGCACCGGCGGAGATCAGGCGGTCAGCAATGATCGCGATGAAGGCGACCGAAAGCCCGGCGACGATGCCGCGGCCGGTGTCGGCCTTGGTCAAAGCGATGTAGACCTCCTGCCCCAAGTCGCGGGTCCCGACCAGCGCCGTGATCACCAGCATCGAAAGCGCCAGCATGATGGTCTGGTTGAGGCCCAGCATGATTTCCGGCAAGGCCAGGGGCAGTTTGACCTTCCATAAAAGCTGGCGGCGGGTGCAGCCGGCGACGATGCCGGCTTCGATCAGCTGGGGGTCCAACTCGCGGATGCCGTGCGCGGTGTAGCGCACCGCCGGCGCCAGAGCGTAGAGGATGACCGCGATCATGGCCGAGAAGTCGCCGACCCGGAACAGCATGACCACCGGGATCAGGTAGACGAAGCTGGGCAGGGTCTGCAGCGTGTCGATGAAGCCGCCGATGATCCGGCCGGCCCTTTCGTTCTGTGCGGCGAGAATACCCAAGGGAATGCCGAGCAGGCCGGCGATCACCACCGAGACGCCGCAGAGGTAGACGGTGATCATGGCCTTGGGCCAAAGCCCGTTGGCGACGATGAAGAAGGCCAGCAGGACTGTCAGGGTGGCCAGCTTCCAGCGGCCGAGCTGCCAGCCGGCCACGCCCAGCAACAGGATCACCCAGGGCCAGGGCAGGCCCAGCAGGAAGCGCTTCACCGGCACCAGAAAGGTCACGAGCATGAAGGTCTTGATCGCCTCCAACTCGTCGAAGAAATTGACGTTGATGCTGCGAACCAGGCCCTCCCAGAAAGCGCCGGTCGTCACCTGGGCCTCCGCCGGATAACTCTGCAACGCCGGGGCGAAGAGGCCAGCCAGGCCGCTGCCGAGAATCACAAGGACGACGGTCGCGCTCCAGGGATGGCGTCGAAGGACATTCGGCGGCCGCTCCTCGTGAACAGGCGGCGGACGCTGGGCGAAGGCCTGGCTCAGGCGGTCGAGCGCGATAGCCAGCACCACGATGGCGACCCCCGCCTCCAGCCCGGCGCCGATGTCGAGGCGTCGGAGCGAGGCGAGCACGTCGTAGCCCAGGCCGCCCGCGCCGATCATGGAGGCGATGATGACCATGTTGAGGGACAGCATGATGACCTGGTTGACGCCGACCATGAGTCCCGGCTTGGCCGCCGGCACCAGGACCTTCCAGGTCATCTGGTGGCGGCTACAACCAGCCATACGGCCGAAGTCCTTGACCTCCTCCGGCACCGACTTGAGCGCCAGCATGGTGACCCGGACCATCGGCGGCATGGCATAGATGATGGTCGCGACCAGGGCCGCCACCGGACCGAAGCCGAAGAGGAAGAGGATCGGCACCAGGTAGGCGAAGATCGGCACGGTCTGCATCAGGTCGAGGACCGGGGTGATGGCGCGCTCGAACCAGGGCCAGCGATACCCGGCGATGCCCAGCAGGAGACCGCCCGCGACGCCGAAGGGCACGGCGATGACGATGGAGGAGAGCGTCACCATGGCGCTGTCCCACTGGCCGAAAATCGCCAGGTAGCCGAAGCAGACCCCGACGAAGGCGGCCAGACGCCAGTCACGGGCGTAGTGACCCATCGCGACCACGACGGCAATGACCCCGATCCAGGACAGCGGCGGCAGCACCTGAACCGCATCCGAACCCAGACCTTTGAGAAACCCCGTGGCGAAGAGGCTGACCGCCAGCTCGTAGGGCCGCTCGATCAGCCAGGCCAGACCGCGGGTCAGCTCGGTGAAGGTGAAGAACCCGAAGCTCGCCTCCTCGATCAGCCAGTCCATGAAGGCCGAGATGTCCCGCTTCAGCGAGAGCCGCCAGCCCGCCGGATACTTCATCGCCCAGCGCGCGCCCAGCGCCGTGGTCCAGGCCTTCCCGTAGGCGGCTAGCAAGAAAGAGGCGAACAGCGCCAGCAACCAGAAGCCACTGGCCGGGCCGACCCGCGGCAAGGCCGGCCCGAGCTGCGCGAGACGGGGCTGCGGCGAGGCACTCATGACCCTCGACTCCGCCCGATCAAGACGTCGACGACTGCGGCGCGTCCGATGCTCCCAACTTGCCGACCGGCTTCGTCAAGCACGGCGTAGGGCCGATCGACTGCCTCGACACGATCGGCGACATCGGCGATGCGGTCGGTGACCGCGACTTCGCCTGCGGTCTCACCCGCGACGTCTCCGGCCGACATCACCGAGCCCACGGTCAGGACCTTGGCGCGCGGGATGTCGCGGGTGAACTCTGCGACGTAGTCGGTGCTCGGCGCGACCACCAGCTCTTCCGGGGTCCCGGTCTGGATGATCGCGCCGTCCTTCATGATGGCGATGCGGTCGGCCAGGCGGATGGCCTCGTCGAAGTCATGGGTGATGAAGACGATGGTCTTGTGCAGCATCGACTGCAAACGCAGGAACTCATCCTGCATCTCCCGCCGGATAAGAGGATCGAGCGCAGAGAAGGGTTCATCGAGGAACCAGAGTTCCGGCTCGACCGCGAGCGATCGGGCGATGCCGACGCGCTGCTGCTGACCACCGGAAAGCTCGCGCGGGTAGTAGCCCTCCCGCCCGGCTAGGCCGACGAGCTCGACCACCTCGCGGGCCCTGGTCTCACGCTCGGCCCGCGGCAGGCCCTGAACTTCAAGGGGAAAGGCGACGTTACCGAGCACGGTGAGGTGCGGCAGCAGAGCGAAATGCTGGAAGACCATGCCCATCTTGTGGCGCCGCAGCTCGATCATCTCGCGCTCGCCCGCGCGCAGCAGATCTTGCCCGTCGAAGAGAACTCTGCCGGCGGTCGGCTCGATCAGGCGCGACAGGCACCGCACCAGGGTCGACTTGCCGGAGCCCGAGAGACCCATGATGATGAAGATCTCGCCCTGGCGCACGTCGATGTTGGCGTCTCGCACCGCGGGAATCAGGCCGGCCGCTTCAATCGCTTCGCGCGGCGGCGCGCCGTCATGATCGCGTAGCAGGGCCTCGGCGCCGGGGCCGAAGAGCTTCCAGACACCGCGGCAGGTAAGTTTGACGGGCTTTTCGCTCAAGCGCGCCCCCCGGATCCGGCGCCTAGTCCAGCGCAGCGTGCGGGAGCAGACAGATCCGGCAGGTCACGGACTGTCGCCCCCGCCCTCACTTACGCGGGAAACCCCGCGGGCTACTCGATCCATCCTCGCCAGCGGGCCTCGTTCTTGGCGACCCAGTCGGCTACCACATCATCCAAGGCCGCGCCCTCCAGGTCGACCTTGATGATCATGGCGGCCATCTCGTCGTTGGTGACCGTGAAGCCCTGGATTGCCTTGTATGCGGTCGGCCAGTTGTCCTTCACGCCGACCCAGGAGACCTTCCAGATCGGCCCACGCGGCTTGCCGCAGTCGTAAGCCAGGTCGGGGTTGCCGCCCCAAGAAGGGTCCTGGTAGCACTCGGCGGTATAGGCCGGGAAGTCGACCCATTCACCCTCGAACTTGGCCGGCGCCCAATGCGGCGCGTAGACCCAGAGCAGGATCGGCGCCTTTCGCTGATAGGCTGACTCCAGCTCGGCGAAGAGGGCGGCGTCGGTACCGGCGTGGACGACCTCGTAGTCAAGCTCCAGCGCCTCGACGCGCTCGTCGTCGAAGCCGCCCCAGGTCACCGGGGCGCCAAGGTAGCGGCCGCGGGGCGCGGTCTCAGGCGTGGAGAAGGCCTCGGCGCAATCGTTCAAGGCCTCCCAGTTCGGCAGGCCCGGGCATTGCTCCTTCATGTAGGCCGGATACCACCATTCCTCGATGGCCTGCATGCCCGTTTCGCCGAGGTTCTCGACCTTGCCGGTCGCGGTGGCTTCGTCCATGGCCTCGCGTCCCGTGGTCTCCCAAATCTCCATGGCGACATGAAGGTCGCCGGTCTTCAGACCTGCGAACTGGGCGATGTAGTCGGCCTGGACGTACTCGACATTGAGCCCGGCCTTCTTCAAGACCTCGCCCATGATCTTGGTGGTGATCAGCTGACCGGTCCAGTCGTGCAGGGTCAGCCTAATCGGATCCTTAGAGTCCGCCGCCGTCGCCGGCGCAGAGATCGCTAGCCCGGCGAGGGCGGCTAGGCCCAGGGCTCCGGCTGTCAGTCCTTGTCGCGTCATCGCAGAACACTCCCCGTTTGCCTCGTTTTCTCGCCACCCGGCGCCGGTGATGCAGGCTGCGCGGAAGGCCGCTTCGCTTCTCCGAGATGATCCGTGGAAAATCCACAGAAAGTCAAGGAGATCGCCCAGGTTTCTGTGGGTTTGTGTGGTTTTTCTTGGCCCCAGCGCCGACCGGACGCTAGGCTGACAGGGACATGAGCGAGATCTATCCGACACGGCGGCAGTCCGAGATCCTCAGCGCGGTTCGCCTTCGACAGGCCTGCTCCATCGGCGAACTGGCCGAGAGCCTGGGTGTCTCGGAGGAGACAATCCGGCGCAACGTCAAACCCCTGGCGGCGCAGGGGCTGGTGCGGCGGGTGCATGGCGGCATCATCCTGCCGGAGACCTTTCAGGAGCCGCCCTTCCAACGGCGCATGCAGGCCAACAACGCGGCCAAGCAGCGCATCGCCCGCAAGGTCGCCTCGTTAGTGCAGAACGGCGACAGCGTGATGCTGGATTGCGGATCGACCACCACCTTCGTGGCCCAGGCCCTGGCCGGACATTCGGAGCTCGTGGCGGTGACCAACTCGGCGGAGATCGCGCGAACCCTGGCGACCAAGTCCTCGAACCGGGTCTTCATGGCAGGCGGCGAGTTGCGCTCGGACGACACGGCCTCGCTCAGCGCCTCGGCCCTCGACTTCGTCAGGCAGTTCGAAGTGCAGCATGCCATCCTGTCGATCGGCGCGTTGGACCGGACCGGCGATCTGATGGTCTATCACCTGGCGGAGGCGGAGTTCTCGCGCGCCGTCATGGCCCGGGCGAAGCAGGTGATCGTCGCCGCCGACTGCTCCAAGTTCGGGCGCAAGGGCCTGGTAAAGATCTGCGACCCCAACCGCATCGACATCCTGGTCACCGACGCCGCCCCGCCCCCGCACTTAGCCGGACGGCTCGCCGAGGCGGGTGTCGAGGTGCTGTTGGCTTGAGCCAGACGGCCAAGCAGGCTCAACGCGGACTCAACCGCCGGCGCTCTCCGGCAGCCAGAGCGCAAGCCCCGGGAAGAGGATCAGGAGCAGCGCCATGGCCAGCATGGTCAGCACGTAGGGGACGGCGCCGAGCATGACCTCGGCAAGGTTGCCGCCCTTGCGGGCACCCTGCACGACGTAGAGGTTGAGGCCCACCGGCGGCGTGATCAGCGCCATCTCGATCAGCAGGATCAGCAGGATGCCGAACCAGACCTTGTCGAAGCCCAGCCCTGCGACGATCGGCACCACGATCGGGATGGTGGCGACCATCAGAGACAGGGTTTCGACGAAGAAGCCGAGGACGAGGTAAAGCAGGACGATGGCGATCAGCGTGCCAGTGGCGTCGAGCCCAAGCCCGCCGAGAAAGCCCTTGAGCTCCCGCCCCAGGCCGGCCGAGGCCAGGGTGTAGTTGAGGAAATAGGCGGCAACGATGACCAGCATGATCATCGACGTGATCCGCATGGTGCCGAGCAGGGCCTCGACGAGCATCGTCCGGTTGAGCGCGCGATGCCAGGCAGCGATCAGGCCGGCCATGGCCACGCCCAGCGCCGCGGCTTCCGTCGGCGTCGCCCAGCCGCGGTAGATCGAGCCGATCACGACCCCGAAGAGCAGCAAGATCGGGATCAGCTCCCCCAGGCCAGCCAGGCGCTGCGACCAGGCAAACTCACGCGCCGTGCCGCCCAGGGCCGGGCGCAGCTTGCAGATCGCAGCCGTTATCAGCATGAAGCCCAGGGCCATGAGGAGCCCCGGCAGGAGGCCGGCAAGAAAGAGCCGCGGGATCGAGGTCTCGGTCAGGAAGCCATAGACGATCAAGTTGATCGAGGGTGGGATCATGATGCCGAGCGTACCGCCGGCCGCGATCGCGCCGGAGAACAGCCGCGGGTCGTAGCCGAGCCGCTCGGCCTGGGGCATGGCCACCGTGGCGACCGTCGCGGCGGTCGCCACCGAGGAGCCGGATGTCGCCGAGAACATGGTCGCGGTGCCGATGTTGGCGTGGATCAGGCCACCGGGCAGCCAGGACAGCCAGGCATCCAGGGCCTTGTAGGTGCGCTCGGCGATGCCCGCCCGGACCAGGATCTCGCCCAGCAGCACGAAGAAGGGGATGGCGATCAGCAGTGAGCTGTCCGAGGCAGACCAGACCACTTGGCCGAGCCCGCGGATCAGCGGGAAAGGCGAAAAGAAGAGATCGACGCCGAAGCCGAGCAGAAAGAGTACGACTCCGACCGGGATCGACAGGGCCAAGAGGGCGAGGAGCGCCCCGGCGACCGACCAGATCATTACTCGCCTCCCTCGAGGTCACAGCCGGCCACGGCTTCGACCGCCTCGAAACGACGCCGGAAGGCCAGCGCGGCGATGACGAGGAGCAAGATCGTCGCGGTGAGAGCGAACCAGAGCCAGCCGCCGAACCACAGGGTCTGGGGAATCCACAGCGGGGTCTCGAGCGGCGTGTTGGCGCGCGAGCCGCGGTCCAGGGTCTTGGCGAGGACGGTCCAGGAATGGAAGGACACGACCCAGGTCGTTGCCGCGAGCAGCAGAAGCGAGAGCAGGTCGAGGGCGACGCGCCCGGCCGGTACGAGCTGCCGCTGGAGCAGGTCGATTCGGATATGCGCCCGCTCGACCAGGGCATAGGAGAAGCCCCAGGTCGCGATCGCCGCCATGGCGTAGCCGGCGTACTCGTCGGACCCGCCCAGCGCGCCGTAGTCGGTCTGGCGCATCACGATCTCGAAGAGGATCAGCCCGCCGGTGGCGAGCAGGGCGAGCCCGCAGGCCAGTCCGATGGCCCGATTGCTGCGTCGGAGCGCCGAGACGATGCGGTCGCTCATCGCAGCCCCCCGCGCCGGCGAGGCGCCCCTGCCCTTGCCTCCCGCCTCAGTTCAGCTCGACCGTGACGCCGGTGGCCGCGCCGACGCTCTCGTTCCAGCGCTTGGCCCAGTCCTGTCCGGCGCGCGCGGCCCAGTCCGGCAGTACCGTCTCGCGCAGGACTTTGTTCGCAACCTCGAGGTCCTGAGACGAAGGCTCGACCAGGGTCATGGCCGCCGGCTTGCCGGAGGCGCAGTCGCCCTTGCCGGTCAGGCAGGCGATGTCGTTGTCGAGCGCGCCGGCGAGCGCGTCCCAGGCCGGCGTCTCGAAGCCGGCCTTGACCTGCTCGACGAGGAAGGCCTGGGTTTCAACGGAGAGGCTTTTCCATCTGTCGAGGTTCATCGCGGTCGCCACGGAATCCCAGCCACCGAGGGGCAAGGTCATCAGGTGGGTCGAGGACTCCCACCAGCCGGCGGAGAAACCCGAGCCCGAGCCGGTGATCGCGCAGTCGATCACCCCCCGCTCGAGGGCACCCGGCACCTCGGAAAATCCGAGGTTGACGCCCTCGGCGCCCAGGGCCTCGAGGAACTTGGTGGTCATTCGTCCCGAGCCGCGGATCTTCTTGCCCTTGAGGTCCGCGAGGCCGGTGATTGCGGCGTTGCAGAACACCACCTGCGGCGGATAGGGCGCAATTGCAAGGAGCTTTGCACCGAAGCGGTCGCGCAGGATGTCCTCGACCATCGGCCGCGCCGCCTCGACCATCTTGCGGGCCGCCGCCGGGTCGGTTGCGATCAGGGGCACGTCGAGGCCCTCGAGCTCGGGCGCGTCGCCCACCGTGTAGTCGGCGACGGTCATGCCGACGTCGAAGACGCCGTCGTTGAGCAGCCGGAAGACGTCGCCGCCCTTGACACCCATCTGATCGAAGGTGGTCATCTCGACCGAGATTTTGCCGCCCGAGGCTTCGGGCAGGGTTTGGGTCCAGAAGGGTGATTCGTGCTGCTTGTGCAGCGGCAAGCCGCTCCAGCTGCCGACCACGGAAAGGGTCGTCTCGTCCAGCGCCGCAGCCGGCGCCGCTGCGAAGGCTAGGGCCGCCGTCGTCAGCAGGGTCTTGGTCAGGTTGCGCATCGATTGTCCTCCCGTTTTGCGGTTCTTTTTCTCCGCTTCAAAAATCGGCCGTCACAGCGGCCGCTCAGCGATCAGGTCGGTGACCAGCATGTGGCCCGGATCGTGGGTGATCGCGATCTCCGGGGCGGCCCGTCGGATCGCGAGCTGCGGCGTGACGCCGCAGGCCCAGAAGACGAGCATGTCGCCCGGCTCGATGACCGGCGGGTCGCCGAAGTCCGGCCGGGCGAGATCGGTGATTCCGATCTGCGCCGGGTCGCCGATGTGCACCGGGGCGCCGTGGGCGATGGGATAGCGCTCAGAGAGCGTGATCGCCCGGATCGCGTCCGCCGGCCTGAAGGCGCGCAGGGTCACCACCAGGGGGCCGCCGAAGGGCGCGGCCGGCTCGGTCTCCAGCGCGGTGATGAACATGGGCACGTTGCCACCCGCCTCGATGTGGCGGACGGGGATGCCGGCACGGATTAACGCGTGCTCGAAGGAGAAGGAGCAGCCCAGGACGAAGGCGACGAAGTCGTCGCGCCAGAGCGCGCCGATGTCGGTCAGCCGTTCGCTCGGCTCGCCGTGGCGGAAAACCCGGTAGCCGGGCAGGTCGCTGCGCACGTCCAGTCCGGCGCCGAGGGCCGGCAGAAGAGGATCGCCCGGCTCGCCGACCCCGACGATCGGACAGGGCTTGGGATTTCGCAGACAGAACCGCAGGAAGGCCTCGGCGTCCGCCGCCGGCAAGATCACCAGGTTGCCTTGCAGGTAGCCGGGGCACTGACCGCTGGTCTGGCCGAGAAAGCCGCCGGCC
>JAAUYK010239797.1_pt1 | contig 12403 bp, 5 predicted proteins | sample 7278021 | NCBI WGS metagenome assembly JAAUYK01 (sample SAMN14350223, study PRJNA611818) | marine sediment metagenome | isolation source: surface marine sediment (1.8m) | place: French Polynesia: Moorea | collected 2018-08
GGTGAGATCTTACTGACAGTTATTGGTAAGATTCTAGTAAATACGACTTGCAGCTAAAAAACGTAATATAAGCGTAGTTTGCGACAGCTACACTACAAATTGTCGAGAGGAACTTCTCCGATGATAGTCAACTGGCAATGTAGATCTTGGCATTTCTGGATAACCTTTTACTTAGTTCTCAGCGGTGCGACGACTGCTGGTTATGGCCTTTCGGTAGCAAGTACTCAAAGGCCTAGTTGAAGTAACTGCTGGAGGAGGAGGCTATATTGTCGTCAATGCTAGTAATTTAGAGCTTTCAGGACGCAGTATTCTTTTTACTGGAATAGGGTGGGGTTTGGGAACAGCGAATGCCCAGGCAGGAGATATTGAAATTAATGCTACGGATACCGTTTTCCTTGATGGTGCTAGGATCGCTGTAAATATTGAGGGAGAGCGAAAAGGCGGTGATATCAAGATAAGCTCAGGCTCTCTGACCCTTGACAATGAGGCAGCAATCTCTGCTGAAACCAGAAGCACTCAAGGAGGAAATATTACACTCCAGATAAAAGATGATCCCTTAGTTTTGCGCCGGAACAGTTTAATCTCTACCACTACTGATGGGGATGGCGGAAATATCACAATTAACGCTCCCTTTATACTTGCTTACCCTTCCGAAAATAGCGATATCTTTGCCGATGCTTTCTTCGGTCGGGGAGGAACGATTACAATTATCACCCAAGAGCTATTTGGCATTGAGATCCGCGACCAACCAACAGACTTAAGCGACATCAGAGCCATTTCTCAACAGAACCCCAAACTTAGCGCCGGCATTGACCCCACTCGGGGGTTGATCACCTTACCAGAAGAGGCGGTTACCACCGAGATTAGCCAGGGCTGCCAAACGGTTAGAGGGAAGGACGCGGTTGCATATTTTGATGTTGGACGAGGCGGCTCACTCCCTACCCCCGATGAGCCCCTCAATGCTGATACAGTGCTTGACGATTGGATTCCCCTTGAACTTAACTCAGACAATGGTGTAGATTCAGGGGCAACAAGCAATTCTCCCCACCCTACCAAGACTCAGCTGATTTTACCCTGTCCTGCTCAATAGAACGGGGGATCGACGGCTAGTTAGAAGATTCTTTTTCGTTGTATTTCAATGTCTATCTGAAAGCATTATTATTTCGTTAAATAGAATTTTTCATTGAACTCACACTAATAAAACTATGGACTGGAAGGAATGGGTTTCTTTTATCGGGGCAATAGTTGGAATAGTGCAGTTAGTGCTGCTAATGTACAAACTTTTTAGCCAATATGATTTCTGGTTTGTAATTGTTTTAAGCGTGCTGATTGCTTGCTTGATAATGTGGCTGCGATGGCAGGGAAAGCTACAAACATGGGAACTCAATGCTTTTGACCACTTAATGCGGCAACAACCAGTTATAGGGCGGGACAAAAAGCTTTTAGTGGTCAGCGTCACCGAAGACGATATTGCCCGCCTAGATCAGCCTGATAAGGAGACAGGACAAGGACTGAGATCGCTGTCAGATAATACATTAGATCGACTTGTGGAGAGACTGAAGGAGCATAAACCGCGAGTTATTGGCTTAGATATTTTCCACCCATGGGATGTAGATGAAGAAAAATATCCAAACTTGAAGGCTAGTCTAAGGACGGGCAGCCTCAATACTGTATGTCACTTTCCCACCACTCAGGGTGATCCACGCCGTATTCAAGCTCCCCAAGATGCACATGAAGATAGCATTGGTTTTGCAAATGTTGTGCCGGATGAAGATGAAGTTATCCGTCGCCATCTTATGTTAGGAAAAGTAACAGACATAAACCTTTGTAAAAGAGTCAACAACGTGCCATCTTTTAGCTTTAGGTTAGCACTTAGTTATCTAGAGCAAGAAAAAATCTTACGCAAAGACCCACCAGGCCATGACTTCATCAGATTCAGCAGACATGATGAAAATGATAACATTATTGATGACATTGAGTTGCACCCCTTTGATCACCATGCTGGTGGCTACCATAAAGCCAATTTATATAAGGAATTTAACAATTTTCAGGTGGTGATCAATTACCGTCCTTATCGGAGATATGAAGATATAGCCCAGATTGTCTCTCTTACAGATATTCTCGACCCCAATAAGTCAAGCATCGCTGAGCAGGCAAAAGATAAGATCGTCTTAATAGGTCGTACCGATCGTTTCAAGGACGACATGTTTAAGACACCTTTTACTACAGAAACTTCTAAAAAATTACCAGGGGTTTTGCTTCACGCTCAGTTAGTAAGTCAAATAATTGATGCAGCTAAAAAGAAGCGATCTTTAATATGGACGTGGCATTGGTTTATTGATGCCTGCTGGATATGGTTTTGGTCATTAGTAGGAGGAGTAATTGCTGGCAAAGTATGCTTGAGCGGCTTACCCCAAGTCCAATCTTTAATAACTGTTGTTATTTCTGGAGGAGTTGCCTTCGCGATTATGTATGGACTATGTTGGTACTTCTTGAACAAGGGTGGTTGGATACCAATTATTCCTTCAGGCTTAGCCTTGTTCTTTACTGGCATAATTGTAGCTATATATCAGGCATTAAATTGATCGCGAAAAGTAAATTACTAGCGGTTAAATTAGAGGTTTGGTCTAAGTCAATAATATGAAAATTAAATTTATTTTATTGGTTATTTTTGCCCTACTTAGTGGCGATATTTTCCTTACACAAATATCAACAATCTCGTTAGCAAAATTAGCTTCAGAGAGCGATACAGTTGGAGAAGATCTTGTAAACAGCCGAGCTATTAAACAAATTACTATTGATAAAATTGAATTTAACCCAAGGGCAAGAGGCGAAGACGAAGAATATACAGGTACAGGAGTAGCAGCAGGAACTTATGGACCAGAAGAATGTCCATATATAGAACCATCTCTCACTGCCTTCGTCCCAGGCAATGAAGATACAGATACAAATGAACAGACATCTTTCCGATCAACAACTGCAAAAGCAGACCCGACTTTTTGGTTTTATGTTCCTTCTCCATCTAATTCTCAACTATCTACTGAGTTTAAGTTGATGTTGATAAACGAGACAACGAAAGACCCTGTGGGAGAACCTATCTTCTATAACAAGGATAAACTAGAGCCAACAGAGGAAAAACTAACAGATATTTTTCGCATTCAAATTCCAACAGTTCTAGAATTTGGCAAAAATTATTATTGGAGTTTCAAAATTATTTGTGACCCGAACCAAAGAGACTTAGATTTAATTGTTGATGGCTATGTTACGCGGATACAAACAAGACAGGAGTTCAACTCATCAGAAGGAACAGCGACAGAGCAAAAAGCTATTTTTTATGCTAAAGAGGGATTGTGGCATGAAACTTTAACCACACTAATTGAGGAAATCTGTCCTCAAGATAATCAAAAAGCTAAGTCACTGATAACTCAACTATTGGTATCTGAGTATGTTAATTTAGCAAGTTCGGCGGAACAGTATGTTACGACTATTCTTAGCTCTAAATACTGTAATCCAAATAGCTAACAGTAATCAGCTCTACAGATCATTTTCAAAGACGATAACTATTAGCCAGCTAGGTTCAATTTCCTACAAGGACAAATGGTGCCCAATGATAAGGTGTATTGAATTTGCCATTTTTGTATTTTCTAAGACTTTTTTGGGCAAGGTGCAATGCCTCAGCTTTACTAACCTGTTTCGTAAATAAATTTTCATAGAATTCTTTCACTAATACATTAGAAGATGTTGTATCTACATACCAAAGTGGTGCTATCGTGCCCCTTGCTCCAGATTTAACCGCTATTCCAGCAATTCCTAAGACAGCTCGATTATCTCCCGCTGCTGTTCTGCAAGAACTTAGAAAAAATAACTCTATAGGTTTAAGCTTATCTCTAGTTTGTAGTAACCGACCTAATTCATTTATTTTAAGAGAATACTTGTTAAAGTTATCGGATTCGTCGTCAGTTAAGATAAATGTTTCCTCAGGATCAGAACTAAACTGACCATGAGTTACCATATGAACGATCCCATAGAATGATTTCTGAAGCTCTTTTTGCAAAGTTTCTTTGGTGAACTTACCTAAAGTTTCTTTTTGAAACTGACCTTGAGCAAGTATTTGGAAATCTGTCAAGTTTTCTAAAATAGAATTTATCTGTTTATTAACTGATTCTTGGATAGGAGGAAACTTGGGACGACGATCTTCAATTGATCCTACAATTAATGCGTTTAACTGGGTTGGCTCTGAGCCGCTATATCTTAGAAGTTGAACACCGGGAACTACAGTGGTGACATACTCTTTTTCTACTACAAACTGCTCCCCGTCAAGGAGAGCGGACATGGGAATTACACGAAAATAATTATCTAGAACAAAAATTAGGTTTTGGATCTCGTCTTGCTTTAAGTCAGTTGCAAATTTTCCAATTATCCATTGATACAACTGCTGCAATGGCTTTTTCTGTTCGGAAGTAATTCGAGATTTTTCAGACAGAGTTTCTTGGACTTTGTTGAGTGTTTCCGTTACTGAGTATTGCTCTATTTCAGTTTGGTGGTATTGTAATTGTTGATCTTTCCCTGGTAATTTGAGAATGACCGATATCTGTTTTTGCAAAACAATTGGATAGATGAAGGCTGCTTTCGTTGGATAATTATCAAGAATCCGATCAATTCCTGTAAACAATTCTTCTATTCGCTCATTCGGCTTCCTAAGTCGTTGGATTTGCACTGTCTCAATATCTCCTTGTAGGTTGCACCGCAGGAAGTTCTCCAATTCTGCTAATTGAAGAGAGTCAATATAATATAGGGCTTGTTTAAGCTTTTCTTGCGGCGGATTCTTTTCCCCAACGGGTAAAAATAAAGCGACTAGCTCTCGATAGAGAGGTTCCACATTATCTCTAAAGTTAAACTGTACATCTGAATTGATAGCAAGCAAATCATCGCGAACAGATTCGAGAGTTTCAATAGCAGCCTCGTAATTTGCGATCGCTTCTTCTCTCTGACCCTCAGCTTCTAACAGCCGTCCTAGCTGCCACTGCCACTGATATCCGAGCTCCGGGTTTTCGCTCAACTGGATCAGAGATAAAGTCTCATCCTCTTCACGCCGCTGGAGAAGCTCTAGTGCTTTTTCAGTCCACTGTTTTGCTTCTTCCCTGCATTGTTGACTTTCTTGGCATAACTTCTGCTCTCCTTGACTTTCCTCCACTTTCTTCTCTTGCTGGGGCTGTTCATATAGCCAACCTAAATACTCGTACAAACCTCCGCGATCGCCGAGAGCATAAGACGCTGCACGCCGATCTTCTAGTTTCTTGGCATTTTGAAAGGCTGTTGCTAATAAGTTGTTGATGTTCTCCCAAGAGAGAAGTTGAATCTGTTCTTCTGAGAGATTGTCGGTAGAAATTTTCTGTTTTAGGCAAGTCAGACTCTTTGCCAAGTTAATATAAGAGTAGACCCTTACCCTACTCATAGGCAAATGAGAAAGTTGAATAAATTCTGATAATTTTTGTGCATAGTCCACTTCACCAATCTCAACCAAAAGACTTAAAAGATTTAGTTGTGCTTTGATTTCCTTGGCTGACAAGGATGATTCCTTTGATTGCTTAATCACCAACTGCTGATACTTCTCCTTTTGCGCAGAGGGATCATCTTCTTCACTTGGGGGTTCCCTAATTATCACCTTCTCATATCTTCTTCTAGCCTCGTCGTAGTATCCTTGAATTTCTTGATTGAAAGTTCCCTGATTTTCACAGCGCCAGGGAATATATTCATACTTAGGCTCTGCTAGGCGATCGCGTTCTAGATTTCCCCAAGCTCTGTAAGTGTTACCTAGACTCAGTAGTGCAGCAGCTTGAGCATTTGACCGTCTAGACATTGGGTCATTTGGCAGTTTCTCAGCCAAACTCAAACTTTTATTTAAGATCATTTCTGACTCTTTTAACCTACCGATTACCCGCAAAACATCACCAAAGCTTCGCCAGAAAGGAACCTGGATGCGGTCTGGCAGTTGTTGGAAAGTTTTGCTTACCTTCTCCAGATTTTCTTCAGTAAACTCTTGATCTTGGCAAAACTGGAGATCAGTCTTTAGAACTTGTTCTAACGTACTACAAGAGCGAGTATACTGTCCTAATTCCTGAAATATCCGACTGAGGTTGGTTGAAGTTATAGCAAGATTGGCCCAATCATTTTGGGTTTTAAAAATTTCTATAGCTCGTTGCAAAGAATTTACCGCTTCAGAAATCTGTCCCTTCTCATAACAAATTTGCCCCTGTTCCACTAATTCCTCAAGTGATAAAGAATTTACCGCCTCAGAAACCTGTTCGTTCTCGTAACAAATTTGCCCCTGTTCCACCAATTCCTCAGCCCCATTCTGAGACTGATTAAATGGAATTTGGGAGAAGACAGGTGAAATACCCACTGAGAGGAATAGGCCCAGCACCAGTAAAACTAGTAAACGGTATGCCCTTCTTCTGACGAAACCTGCCCGTGATGGGATCGGCTTCAAAAAGAAGGATTCCACTGGACGGTAAAAAGTATGCCATTTTCTTGCCATGTTCTATCCCTCGAATCCACGTCTATTAAAGGAATCCCCCAGTCAAGGCGAGCGGTAAAATTATCGCCCTGTTGCCACTGCAAACCAACACCGAAAGATGCTAGGCTGCTCGTTTCTGGGTTACTTCTCCCAGCGCTATTCCAGCCTTTGCCATAATCAATAAAGGGAATGAGCTGTAAGATACCTTGACCCTCAGAAATTCGGAGAATAGTCCGCCGAACTTCTACAGAGGTGAATATACCATTATCAGTGAGCAGCTGATCTTGCCGATAACCTCTGACACTGCCCAAACCACCAACGGAAAACTGTTCTGACGGCAACAGTGCTTCAGCAAATTGGGCATTGGCACGAATTAACAGCGATGTTCCCTCGTTTACGATACGTACCCACTGAGCTTGTCCTCGCCAAGCAAAAAACTGACTGTCGGGAATCTCCTCCACTCCAGAGATTTGCCGTTTAACAGTTGAGTTCAAGGCATCAAGTCCCAAGCTGAATTCCGAGCGCAGGGCAATCACTTCTTGGGCATTTTGCAGCGTCCAGTCAGTCAGAAACCGCAGGGCAAAGATGCGGGTCTCACCATCATCCTCCGCTCCTGGAGTAAGGGGAAAGGGCATACCTAAGACGGAGGACTCATTTTCTCGCCAAAATCCTATCAGACCGAAAGCTAATTCCTGAAAGGTTCGTTCCTTGACGCTGCGGATTACCGGCTGGCGCAGGGTAAGTTCATAGTAGCGAGAATCCGATTCAATATCCAAATCGTTAAAGGGAGGCTCAACGACATTGCTATCATTTTGGACATAGTTAAAACGGAGGCTACCATTGCTGGCATTGAACGGCAACTCATAGCTAACATCTAGGCGATCGCTGCCATCGGTATTAATGTAGCCCAAGCTAATGCCATCCCCCAGCCCGAGTAAATTAGCTTTTCGCAGCAAAAATCCCCGTTGAAAACTACCAACACTGGGAGAGCGACCATTATCGAGCAAAACTTGAGGATTGAAGGTAGGTGCCCCAAGATACTCAACCTCCAGTATACTCTTACCAGTATCCGATCCAGCTGAGAGTCTAGCTGATATACTTTCAATTAAAGGGTCGAGTTGCAGCAGTTGTAGCGCTTCCTGCAAATCATCAACATTCAAGGGCTCTTCTGGCTCAACACCTAAACGCGATCGCACATAATTATTAAGTCTCCCACTGCCGAGAGGTATTACGTTAGGCTCTTCCTCTAATTTGCCTTCAATCACCCTGATTTTAACGATTTTAACTTCTTCTTCTGCGTCTGGTGTTAAATCTTTTGGAAGGACAACAATTGCACTAGAAGTTCTGTATCCTTTGTCTATGTAGAGCTTGGTAACTGCCAAAGCTACTCGGAGTAATTCAGTACATGAAAAGGTTTTTTGATTCTTGAACTCCTCAGTGACGACCTTAGTTAATTCTTCGTCACTGAAGACTTTGTTGTCAGTGAAATAGAACTCTTCAACTGTAATCTTGCTAGGACATCTTTCAAGAATTTCTGCTGGAGGGGAAGGAGAAACCTGTTCTGGAGTTTCTAGTGATGGCTCTGGCTCTGGAGTTATTCGCGGATCGGGGTAAGGCGAAGGGCGAGGTGGGGTTACATCCTGCGGGGGAGGAAGATCGGGGGTTGCCTCGCGGTTAGGAACTTGAGCCAGCTCGATAGCATGAGCATTAAAAGAACTAAAGCTCATGCTAATCAAAACCCCTAAACTTCCAAATAGCAAATGTTGCAACAAGTTAAACCTCTGAGAACTTCTATTGAGCAGGACAAGGTGAAATTAGCTGAGTCTTGGCAGGGTAGGGAGAATGGATTGTAGTCCCTGAATCTGAGCCATTGTCTGACTTAAGTTCAAGGGGAATCCAATCTTCTAGAACTGCATCAGCATTGAGAGGCTCGTCGGGAGTAGGTGGCGAGCCACCCCGTCCAACATCAAAATACTCAACATCTTCCCTTCCTCTAACCGTTTGGCAACCCTGGCTAATTTCGGTGTTAACCGCCTCCTCTGGTAAGGTAAGCAATCCGCGAGTTGGGTCAATGCCGGATGTATTAATTTCTACTTCTCCTTGTTGACCAAATTCAGAAGAGGCTGTGATATCGCTTAAGTCTGTTTCTTGGTCGCGGAACTTGATGCCAAAAATGCTATTAGTGTCAATTGTGACATTACCACCATCTCCTTCAAAGGCATTAGCCATGATATCGCTATCTTCGGAAGGGTAAGCGAGGAGAAAGGGAGCGTTAATTATGATATTCCCGCCATCCCCACCAAACCGCTTGTCACCAGCGGTAGTAGAGATTAAACTGTTACGGCGTAAGAGTAAGGGATCATCGTCTATCTGGAGCCTAATATCTCCCCCATCAGTGCTTATGGTTTCTGCAGAGATTTCCGCGCCACTATCAAGGGTTAGAGCACCTGCACTCGTCTCGATATCACCGCCTACCCCTTTGCCATCGCTATTCACAGCCACCCTAGCATTATCTTTGATTGACAGTTTTGTAGAGTCGATAATGATGCTGCCGCCGTTACCTGTAGAATCAGCGGTCGTATTGGCGAATAGTCCGGTTCCGCTACCAACTAAATTAATATTGTCGTTCACTTTCAAGTTAATACTGCCAGCATTGGCGTTACTAGTAGTTGAAGTGCGGATTTGTCCACCTCGGTTTACTTCAAAAGAATCAGTTCCATGAACAAAGATATTTCCAGCACTTCCCTTTCCAAATGTACTAGTGTTTAATTCTGCACCATTTGTCACTGAGAGGGATGGAGTAGTAATGTCGATTCCTCCGGCATTACCTAACGTTCTAGAGCCTAAGTTCTCGTTTCCTACTGTACTGAATACCCCACTGCCTCCATCAAACAAGGCATTTTTGCTGGCAATAATAGTTAAAATACCTGCATCCCCCTTTCCAAATGTGCTGGTAGTTAGTTCAGCCCCATTGGTGACAGAAAGGGAATTAGTAGTTATCTTAATGCCACCAGCGTTACCAATCCCGCCAATTTCCACTCTACTGGAGACGCCACTACCTCTATCAACCGCAATAGAATCGCTGGCGTTAAGGTTTATAATACCAGCATTTCCCTCTCCAAAGGTAGTGGCAGATAGGAAAGCTCCATTCGTAACCTCAAGGAAGCTAGTGTTGATGTTGATATTACCTGAATTGCCTACTCCTTCAAAGAAAACTCGGCTCAATGCGCTACTACCAAATCCATTGCTTCTTTTCCCATCAAATAAGACCGAATCGCCAGCAGTAATGTTTACATTACCCGCATCTCCCTGCCCGAAAGTATTGGTAATTAGCTGAGCGCCATTGGTTACAGAGAGGGAGCCTGTGGTGATGTTAATGTCACCTGCATTACCAATTGCTTCACTATTCACTTGAGTAGATGCACTACTAGGACTTCCATTACTCTTTTCCCCATCAAATACAACTGAATCACGAGTAATAATGGTCACACTCCCTCCATTCCCTTCTCCTCTGGTACTGCTAGATAGTACAGCACCACTTGTTACGGAGAGGGATCTGCTATTGATGTTGACACCCACTGCGTTACCTACTGCTCCAAGTTGCACTCCGCTGGTTGCCCTACTGGGTAATCCATTACTCCTTTTCCCATCAAACATAACTGAGTCTCTGGCTGTAATCCTTACACCGCCTGCATTCCCTTTTCCAAAGGTACTGGCAGATAGTTGAGCTCCATTGGTAACAGAGAGCGAGCCAGTAATTATGTCAACTCCCCCAGCATTGCCAACGGCTCCAGAGTTAACTTGGCTGAAAGCAGCACTGGCACGGCCATTACTGCTTTCCCCGTCAAACACAACTGAATCACGGGCAATAATGGTCACACTCCCTGCATCCCCTTTTCCAAAGGTACTGGCAGACAATTCAGCACCACTTGTTACGGAAAGAGAGCCTGTAGTGATATCGATGTCTCTTGCGTTTCCCACTGCTCCAGAGTTCACTAGGCTGGATACCCTACTCGATCTATCAAACAAGACATTCTCCGTGGCATGAATCGTCACACTGCCTGCATTTCCCCGTTCCCTGGTACTGGCAGATAGTTGAGCTCCATTGGTAACAGAGAGCGAACCAGTAGTAATCTCGATGCCCCCTGAGTTGCCCTCTGCCCCTGTTCCCACTTGACTGAAGGCAGCACTGGATCCATCAAACAAGACATTTTCTCTGGCGTTAATCGTTACCTTGCCTGCATTCCCCTCTCCAGAAGTATTGGCATTTAGTTCAGCACCATTGGTAACCTTTAAGGAACCAGTTTTGATCGCGATGCCTTCCGAGTTCCCCTCTGATGTTGATGCCACTCTGCTGAATGCACCATTGGATCCATCAAACACGACGGACTCCTTAGCATTAATCGTCACACGACCTGTATTTCCCCGCCCAAAGCTTGTGGCAGATAGTTCAGCACTATTGGTAACCTTTAAGGAGCCAGCTTTGATCACGATGTCTCCTGAGTTCCCCTCTGCCCCAGTTGTCACATTGCTGGATACCCGAGTCCCAGATCCATCAAGCACCACGGAATCATTGGCAGTAATCGTTACCTTCCCTGCATTCCCTCTTTCCAAGGTACTGCTCCTAAGTAGAGCGCCACTGGTAAGGGTGATATCGCCTTTGGCAATAAGGTTGATATCACCCCCATTGCCCTCCGCCCGGGTATCAATAAAGCTGCCAGCAAGGGTAATATTCCTACCGGAGTCAAGAAAAACATCGCTGCCATCACCTCCAAAGCCACGGGCATCAATTCCCTTAACGAGCAACCCAGCTCTTCTTATTGACCCAGCTCCAGTTACGGTAATATCTCCACCCGTTAGTAAGGGGTTGGGTTGGTACTGATTCGTTAAATAGACGAGACCATTTGGAGGATCGATCAAGACATCGCCGATGGTGATATCGGCACTAGTTACATCAGGATTGTTAGCGGGGGGTGGTACTACGAAGAAGGAAGAATCAAAGAATAGGTCATCAGGAAAATCATCACCACTGGTTCCAAGAGGATTACCAATAGCATCCTGCTTCATACCTGCTCGTACATCGAGGGACGGTCGCGCATTACCATCAATTTCAATAGTATTTCCATCCGACAAGGTTACATTAGCCAGAGTAGGATTTGTTGTGGGATTGATCGTGTCACCGAATGTATCGGAACCTGTAATAACTACCGTGTTAATATTCACCGACCCCCCAGCTAAAATATGTAAGGAGGTTCCCTGGTAACTAAAGAAGCTGACATCTCCCTGGGAGCGAATAATCGGGTCATTGGGACTAAACAAATCCCCTAAACTTTCATCCAAACGCTCAATCCGAAAACTGCCTCCACTCCAGTAATGAGCATCACCTCCCACCGGATTAGCAGAGCGCAATACCATATCCTCACCAGAGAAAAAGCCGCTGTCAGGATGATTCAAGGCCAAAATATCCACTCCCTGATTCCCCTGAACCAATAACTCTCCCCCCGCAGCAGCAATGAAAGGATGGTCTACACTATCCCTCACCCGCACCGTATCCTGCGCCAGCAGCGTCAAGTCCCCAACTGTTCCCAACTGGCTTTCTACCAAAGTCAGATTGTGATTGGCTGACAGTTTCGCTCCTTGAGCAATCAACTGCCCCACCGCAATATCCCCAACCGATACGGTCGTTCCCGACTTGGTTAGCTCGACTGTTCCCTCACCATTAACCGTCAACCCCGTTTCATTCCCGCCATCAGCTACCAACTCCGACCAAGATAAAGCTGAGGTCTCAGTTTGACTGCTCCCTCCTGCGAGCGGTTGAAACTCCTGCCCTAATATTTGTCCCGACTCCCCTAGCTGCACTACAACCAGATTGCCGTCTGCTTCTAC
>JAAUYK010117071.1_pt1 | contig 12390 bp, 5 predicted proteins | sample 7278021 | NCBI WGS metagenome assembly JAAUYK01 (sample SAMN14350223, study PRJNA611818) | marine sediment metagenome | isolation source: surface marine sediment (1.8m) | place: French Polynesia: Moorea | collected 2018-08
CATGCGGTATCACGGTCAATAAACCAATCTATGCTTTTAATCCGTCAGCCGTTGTTTAGCGCGACCCCTGCCGATTGAGCATTGGTAAGGCCAACCAATTTTACCCGGACACTCGTAATAAGCTTAATTAAATTTAAGGAGGAAGACTTTCCGCTATACATACAATGGGAACACATATTGGCAGGTGTTGATTGCAGAGCATTATTTTTACACACCCGCGAATTACACCTAGCTGTTGTAGCGGTCACAAACAAAAATGCGTACTACTGGTAGGAATGAGAATTTGGCTGAAACCCTAAAAAAACTATTTACAGTACATACATGGCATTAATTTTAGGACGTTGATTATTCTTGGAGAGCCCCGTTGCCGGGATACGCGGAATCGCAGCGTCGCTCGCTAGTGCGTAGCGCCCAGCCTCATCCAGCTCTTTCTTGCTGTCGCGATCAGACCGACGAACCGAGAAGTGCGTCGACTGCGCTCACCTGTAGCGCTTGCCGTCTGCACCCTCGCACGCTCGCTCGCTCGCTCGGTCCCTCGGACGGACCATCGAAGTCGCCGTGCGCGCGCGCTCGATGCCGGCCGGCAGAGTTCAACATTCGCGTGAGTCAAGTCAGGTTGGCTTCGCTTCGACGCTCGAAGAGCTAGAGGCCGGGCTTACCATTAGACGTAGTCTCGTTCGTCTCCAGACAGCGCCGTCCATCCGGTCGGTCGGTCGGCCGCTCGGTTGGCCGGTACGTTGGCGATTCGGATAGAAGTGAGTTGGGCGAGAGCCAGCCAGATAGTTTAGTCAGTGGAGTGAAGTCGACCGGACGCTATAACTAGCGAGCGAGCGAGAGCTGCCCGTTTGTTCGTTCCATCGTCACGATAGGTAGCATGCACTTCGCCAGGGAAGAGAATAATGGAAGCGAAGAAAGAGTGAAGTCTTGACATAGAGGTGATCCGGGTGCTCCTTAATTTTAATAGGAAGCACACTCAATAAAGTCATTGGGACTCGGGTCCTAAAATTTAAGGCAACCACTTAAAAGCGTTTCGATAGAGTGTGGAGTTAAACGAAATATCCTGTACGGACTGAAATGCGAACAATCGCAATTTTAGCCGCAGTCTGAATTCGGCCACCGCATTAATGAGTGACGCGGAAAGTGACTGACTACCTGACGGACAGACGAGAGCTAGAGTCGAGTCGGGATCGCTTGATCGCCGCGGGGCACAATCCAAAACCAAATAGAGCCCGATACAAACTGCGGAGAAAGAAGAGAAACGCGCAGCTGCCTCCGATCGAGACGAGAGGTCACTGGGAACGAGGAAAAATCTGGTGAGTTCAACGCTCGTTCGTAGAGCGTGGCGGTGGTCGTACACGTGCGCGATCGTATACCTAGGTTAAGACTATAAGGCGGCTCATATTCTTTGTGTTTTTAGTAGTTAATTTGCTTCAATTTTAGCCTCTTGGAACGCCCAAGAAACCATGGACTATGTATTAATTGTGACTAAATTTCTTACTACACATATGTCTTTACCAAAATCCATCTTCTGCCATCACGCTTCGGCGCCTTTCTCTCCCTACGACCGACTGTTGAGTCCAATTTGCATCGATTGGACATGCGTCGCGTCGACTCGGGGAGGAGGATTGAGGCAGCGCATGCAGCTAGCGAGACGCCGGCCCATCATTCCGCCTGACTCATTCTCACTCTCTCGCCGCCATGGCTTCGATCGACGGCTGGACGGACGCGACGGATGTCTGATTTGGGGGCTAGCTCGCCGACGGCGCCGACGGACGGACGGGGTCGGTCTGTCGGTCGTCCATCAGTCAGTCAGGAGGCCGCACGTAGCTGTCCGCATCGACATGTGCTCGAGACTCCTCGCTATATCTGTACTGCGCACGTGAGCTTTGATGGCATGGCGATCGATAGTCTCTATTCGCTACGCCTAGAATTTCTCGCACTAGCTATATCGCCTATCACACAGCGATTGCAACGCGTTTTAGAGATAACTTTCTAACTGCCAATTGGCGTGAGCGAGAAAGAACGCGGTCTAAGGGTCTTCTATCAGATAAGGGCGCGACTGACCCGCGCCGCGCCGCCTACCTTCCAAATCCAATGGTCACTCGGATTGACATTCTGCACCGAACCCGCCGAGCGAGCGTCCGTCGATCCATTTCACCCCATCTGTTAGTCTCAATCTCGCGCTCGCTTCCCGACTTCTCGATCTTGATCCCATTCAACCCCATCCATCAAAATTCGTCCTGGACAGCCAGCGGACGGTTGACCGGAGCACGACGTTCGTAACTCTGCCGGTCCGTCGGTCGGTCGCATGGTCGGTCTGTCCCTGAGAGTCGAGACAGGACAGAGTCTGGTTGACTGTACTTAGACAGCCGAATGCATTGAGATTACAATAGATCGAATAAGACGATCAGAGTGTAGCCGGAAGTCACAGCTAGTAAAGGTCGCCCTTTACTTAAGTCGACCAACGAAAGAGGAAGGAAACGGAGATATCACACGTACGCCACGCTACGCGAGCAAAGATTATCACATAGCTGAGAATGGAATTTGAGACGTATGGAGAAGGATTAGCGGAAGTCTGAAAATGATAGCCAAGACTACGTAGAGGTCAACAACAAACGTATACATTCTGCGTATTCTTTTCAGTTAAATAATCGCCATGGACCGAGGAGCTCCTCAGGTGTGGGACATTTTCTCGATTCCCGGCGCCCATCCGTCTAGCAAGATGATCCACCCGACGCCCGCGGCACACATGCAGCAGCCGTCTCGTACCAGCATCGGTGTCCTCTCTCACCCCCCTGGCGTCCAGCGGGACCATTTGCATCACCATCGGATCGCCGCCGTCGCCCCTCCTTCGCAGAGCCGTCATCTCCGGCAGCAGCAGCAGCAACAGGGAGGAAGGGAAAGTGGCGGCTCGCTGCTTCAGCACGTTAACTGGCCGCAGGAGAATCAGGACGTGCTGCTCAGGTGGTGCGACAGGTGAGCGAGTGAGCGAACGAGTGGGGGGAGGGGGGGGGGATGGAAGGACGATGCTATGGAGCGGGATGGGCGCATGAACTGACCCACGCTTCATGAAGAAATTGCCTCGAGATTACGTCCCGTACGCGAGAATTAATGGCGCAACTGCGTTTCCTCTTCCATAGAACGTCCGCTTGCGACCGACCTCGCACCTACGACAAATTCTATCAGAAGACTCCTGGCAATTTTCACTCTTCCGCCCCTGGCGGCAGCCACGAGACGGACAGCGCGATCTCTGTGTGCTCCTCCGAGGAGGACAGGCTGCTGCACAAGCGGGGAGATCGCGGTCCGCCCCTGGAAGCGCCCGGCACGGCGCCCTCCCAGCGCAAGGTGAAGAAGACGAAGAAGAAACGCGGCGAGCTGCAGTACAGCCGGACCATCACGGAGCGGGACGTGAAGCACCTCGAGCGACACCTCTCCATGAAGAAAACCCTGAGGAAGAAGATGATGAGGGACCTGCAGCAGGCCTTCGTCGACGACCCGTCAAAGTTCACCAGGGAGGACAAGGCGCGCGACTCGAAGGGCTGCGACGACATCATCACGGCGTTCGACTTTGACCCGCAGTCGACGAAGAGGACGAGGAACGAGAACAGGTTCTTGGAGATCTTGCGTGCGGGCAGCAGCGGCAGCGAAGACTCTGGTCACGGCAGTCCGCCTCCTGTCGGAGGAGAGGGCGGCGGCGGTGCTGGCGGCAACAGTGGCGACGGCCGGCAGCACAAGTTCAGGAGCGTGCGCGAGCGGCCGAAGCCCAAGTACCCGCTGTTGAGCGACAGCAGCTCCTGCGGCGGAGACGACACCAGCGAGCACAACCAGGCCGTCGAGGAGATCGTCGTGGTCGCCACGGAGGAGCTGAAAAGGCTGGACGCGTCCGGCGGGGGCGAGGCCGGCGCGAGGAGCAGGCAATCCCACGATGTGAGCAGATCAGGCATTGACGAGGGCGACGGCCCCGCAGACGGCGATAAGGGGGGGAAGAAGAAGAAGTCCTTCTGGCAAATGCTGCTCGGCGGCGGCAACAAGAAGAGCAACAAGGACAAGAGCTGAAGCGATTGATTGCATGCTGATCGCCGGGACGGATGCGTGCCGCTAGACGATTGGCGGCGATCGAGGAGGCATCGCACTGTAATGAGCCAGATTGACGGACGTTACGTCGCAGCGAGTGAGTGATGGAGCACGAATTGATCGCGTGCAGGTCGGAGAAGAAGAGCTTGCTGCGTAGTGGATCGCGGAGACAAGAGAAGGCCGAGATGTGGCTGCATAATTTTCTCGTTACCACAGTTACCGGCTCTAGAATGCGCGTAAGTGCGGCCGACCGGGCGAGAAGAACTACGACCGTCGCTATAATGATCCTCCAAAGTTTGAAGGGCGATTCTCGCAGAGACAACACTGCGCGTACGTGACATGCAGACATCCACGCGCACGAGATGAATACGGTGCAAGGCGGCTGAAAGAATGAGGAGGAAACAGAAGAAATTAAGGCCACGGGAATGTCAGACGTATCACAAGATGATGTGGGACATCGATCGGGACGTTATATCATCATCGGTGGCGAACGATTCTTTGTTTTGACATGGCGGGCGGCCGGGTGTGCTGTGCATGCTTCTGTTAAGAATCGCCAACAACGCCCGCAAGCACGTCGATCCGTCCGTCTGCGTACTTCAACCTATGACAACGAAATGCATCCTTTCGATTTTAGAGCTACACGTGTCTGCAAAAGATGACAATGTGATGACGATTGCATAACGCGCCTAATCGGCCGGAGACAATCTCCATCTGACAGCAGCGCTCCTTTACAGAAAGCAGATGTTAAAAGCCAATTATGTACCAGCTACGTATACTATATCGCTAGCGGTGTTTTAAGTTCATACATGCCTATACCATTAACTACGTCCTCGTCGAAGAAGAAATCGATTATGTACTCTGTGATAAGGCCTGCAGGAAAATACAGCCATTTTTTCGAGAATCCGGTGGCGGCGAACTATTGACATTCGCCTATAAGCATCTGTCGTGACCCGCGGCGAGGCTTTTATTATCGGCGCGCTAGCTCGGCCGGCCACCAATGGTTGAACGCGCTTTCATAATTGTGAGTTTCCTTTATCGTCTTGAAAATCTTCCTCTGGCCCGTGCATCTTAGGGAATCCGGATAGCTAGACGATAGAACTAAAAAATTGATAACTTTCTCGAATATCCTGAAGTCTCAGGCAATCCATAAAGTATGCGAATTTCGGGTAGTTAGCATTCGTCTCCTCTGAACACATTTACGCGTAGTCGGTTGCAACACGCGCGTGGCAAGGCAGATTGAGCGGCGGCGGGCGAGAGGCGCCCATGACTTTGATAACATCTCCATGATGAGCTTGAAAACAAATGTTAACAGTCCTCACTTAAGCTCCTAGCTGAAACAGCCGATTTAAAACATTCTGTTTCGCCAGGTCATTTAAATTGAAAATGGCGAACCGTTTCTAGATCCGCTACGAAGCGAGGAGACGGGCGAGCGGGCGAACGAGCTCGTGAGAGCCTCGGCATTGGCGGTCTTTTATGCTCTAGGTCGACTATCGGACGTCGCGGACGGACGTCGGCGCCGGCCGCGCTTTTCTCAGCAACCGATCGAAACCAGCTAGCTGGCTGAGGCGAATGTTGGAGGTCGCTCATCCCAAAAGGAGGAAAATCCCGCCTTGAGAGAGAGAAAAGAAAAGATCGAAGCGAACTCCGCGCTGTGGGCCGCAGAAAAAATGGCATCCTACTCGAGCGAAAGACGAGCGCACTTAGACGTCGGGGCTTTTAGTTTTCCACACGTGTACACATACATCGTTTTCCGGAGGTCATCGGCTGCCACAGGCATAGGAATGAAGAGAATGTCTTCCTCAGCCTCAGAAAGGTGCATATTAGAGGAGATGACTTGCTCCAGCTGCCTTCCTCCCTCCCTCCTTCCCACACGCGCGGCACCGACCGTGTATGTGTGGTGCCGCACAATGTTTTACGCTTATTCACAACCCCCTTCAATGTCACAGGGAGGCAAGCAATGCAATGGGGACGGTCGGTCGCGGTGAGCACGCGTGGGGGCGTTTTATTTTTGAATTTTCCTGCCTACCGCGCGTCTGCGTCCGTCCGTCCGTCCGACTGAGAGACTGACTGCATGGGGGAGGGAGCTGGTAGTAGGCGGGCCCACTTGGCGGCCGGCGCCGGCGGCGGGAGCAAAAAACGTGTGCGTTCTGCATTTCATTGCAGAATGGATACGTTGCGAAACGCGTACGTCTTTTGCCGCTACCGGACGCGGACGAGGAGGAGGAGGAGGACGCATTAAATCCTGACCATTGTGGTAGGCGGTCGGCCGACCGCGGGCTCTATTATTTGCATGACGGATGGAGAAAGAGGATCGAGCCCGCAGCCATATAGCCAGTCAGGCCTCTCCTCCTCCTATTTTCTTGGCATCATTTCATAATGCGGCTGGCTTCCCATCGACCGACCGACCGACCGCCTCTCCCCCCCTTACGACGCGTCCTCTGTCCTCCCCTCTCCTCCCTTTGTGGCCAGTGCGGTGCGGTCCGAGGCACATTGCTGGATGCGGCGACGATATTTCTTTCATTACATCCCGACTGGATCGAGCTAGGCGGCGGCGCGACAAGGACACTACACTTTCCTTGAATGGCCGCATTTAGGCGATATATACGTTTCGAAAGAAGTCGCGGGCCTGCGTTTCATACTTTACTGCCTTTTCAAAACGACGGCAGTAGCAATTGCACGAGTCCATTGCCTGCTACAACCTGCTGAATGTCAATTAATGTTCTTGATATTTTAAAACGAGGTATCCGACCGGAGTTGAGGGCTTGTTAAAGAAAGAGATATAGCCTGCTGGCTGGCTGCACCTCGGGCTGTTCTATCACATATTCAACAACCACTCATTAGTGACGCAGCATTATCTGTTCTTTACCCTAGCTGCCGTCGTCTTTCCTTGTCATTGCTAGAAATGTTCCGTGCTAATGGTCCCGCGTAAAAAAGGCATAATAGACTGTAATCACCCGCCTCAGCCGCAATCACTCCGTGCCCACCGCGCTCGCGCCCGCGCTGACGCTCGTCCGCCCGCCCGCTCGCTCGCTCGAGCAGGCATGTGTGAAGGGGAGAAATTCGCGAACGACAATAAAGGCTAATGAGAGGCAGCAGAGATGGAACGTCGGGAAAGGTTTCTCCTGTTCCAGCTTCCGCCGCCTCTCCTTGTCGTGCGTGTCATCCGCATACAGCAGCCAGAGCCTGTTACCAAAGCGCCGTCCGCGTCCGTGGTCAGCTGCATGCATGCCGAATCATGCATGTTATACAAATCCCCCCGCCCGCCTATGGGTAGCTGGTGGCCAGGCCATGAATGAGTCCCTGGTCGGCGATAGCTGCGCACGTCTTCGTATCTGCCTCGCTCGATCGAGTGGGCTGGACGCCGGACGCTTTAAGACTTGGCTTGGACGCCGTTCCATCACCTGCCACGCCGCCCTCGCTAGTCGGCGGACGGACGGAGCGGAGCAGCCCAACCGAGTTGGTGAAAGTTGGCTACTTCTGAGACTGTTATGGGAGTTGAAAATACTCAGGACTGCGAATGGGCCGGACTGGAAGACAGAGCGGTGGCATTGCTGTGGCTGCCTAGCTAGCTAGTGGCGCGGTGCCAATTGAACGGCTAGTTTGTCAGGCGGGCTGTCGGTCGGTCGGTCGATCGGTCGGAGACTGGAAAAGACGACGAGAGGGGAGAGAAAGAGAGAGACCACAGTTTATGAGCTTCAGGTTCCCGCGCCGCTCCCTCGCTCGACTCGATCGGTCGGCATGCTTGGCAAGCCTCAACTAATACGTTTCGGACGCTCAACGAGGAACGGAATGCGGCTAGTCGCTGCGTATGTGCGAACGCACCACGAACGTTAGTCCAATCGTTGCATTCAAAATTCACTTTATAGGCAATTCGACGTTTAATATGTGCACTAGGCTGGAAGCCAAGTCAGGAAGTTGCAAAATGGAAACCGATTGCCGGCCAACACTGTTCTTACTAGCTTGTCACCGGGCGGGCGGTTACCCATTAGAGACTAAGTGGCGCTCTTTTCTTCTTCGCCGCCGTCATCCGGCGAGCCCGAAACGATCGTCCCGACCCACCGACCGATCGATCGGCATCTGGTTGATATTATAGAGACTGGCATGTCTGTCTGCCCGTCCCAACGTACGCGTACGTACGTCAGTCGACTGTCCTTCCGCCTCGGTCGGAAATGGAATGATCGAGCCCGGGAAAATGCGCGTGGGCGACACGGGAGAGAGAAAGAGGGGGAGAGTAAATCGCCGCCGCCGCCGCCGAACGAAGGAACAAAGCAGAGCCAATTTCTCCAAATAGGGCTTACGTCGACCTTTGGCGGCGTCGGTAAAAGTGCAAACAGCTAAAATTGCAATGCGAGCTCGACCCAGTTTCCGTCCGTCCATGCACTCAGTCAGTCACCACCCACCCACGTATACATACAATGAGCGAGGTACAGCCTAATCGCTCATGACGAATGTGACTGCCCCAAATCCGTAATGGCGCGTGTCATTGCCGGCCGGCACGTAGGGCCATTAGGAACTACTAACACCCATTTCTCCAAGGACGGAAGGATCGACTGAGCTCTCGCGTACGTCGCCCGGCCTGTTCTGACATTTAAATAGAAGCATGGAATGGATCGAGCCAAGCGTGTACGTAGCAGAGATTTAAGCCACCGTGGAATGGTGCGACGCGACGGCACTCGAGGCGGAAGAGAGACGTATGGGCGGTGCATGTACGCCAGCGCGGATGCATGGAGAGAAAATCAAGGCCGCGCACACCTACGTGAGTGTAGAACGACATAAAAAGGAGGACCAAAATATTTCATCGGACACGCGAAGCAATGGATATTGGACAATTTGAGCGCGTGCGTTAGATCTTTGCAGTCGGACATATGATACTGACTTGGAGGGCTAAGAACCATAACATGGTGACCAGTGATGTGAAGGGGGAGGCCGGTTTCGACCGTAGCTAGTCAGGTACGTAGCTAGCTAGCTTGTTATTTGGTCAGAAAGATTTCTCCTCATGTTCCCTCGCTGTCTTGCTCGGGCGGTCGCAGTCGGACGGCTAGCTTGCTCGCTCATGGCCCAAAGACTATAAGGCAGGCGAGAGGGCAGGCCAGTCAGTCGCAGTCTTGGGTTTGCCGGAGCGCAAAAATGCAGGCAGGCAAGCTACTAGATAGATAGGGGAAGTTGGAACGACGCGCTGGACAATGCAGTGCAATCCATGTGATTCATTCAGCAGCACGCTAATGCAAAACATCTTCATGTCGAGCATTCCAGCCAGAAGGGATTTGGTTGAGACTTCCTTTACTAGAAAAGCGTGAAGTAATGCTTCAACTTTTTGTGTTACAGGGCATCTGGTGTCTATCTGTCTGGGGTTGATCAAAAAGTTTGGATGAAGAAACCGGATCGCGTCGTGGAAGAAGCATCATGCGATCCCCTCTGGCATTTCTGTACATACTGCACGGGTCTGCGAGAGGGGCAAGAGTGCATTCAGCAGCAGCATGCAGCAGCAGGTACAAAGCTGTTTACGAGTCCATTAGGATCGCGGTCGGGATGCCCTACATTTCTTTCTTCCCTCACTCCCTCCCTCTCCTGGCAGCTCGTTTGTGCCTGGCCGGCTTCGAGCACGAGGATATTCATCTCCAATCAACAATGCAGTTCAGGTTTGAGTGCACAGGAGAAAACGAACAAACTGCTCAGGTATCCAAGAGAGCATGTACGTACATGTTATGTAAAGCGATATCGGCGTATATACGTAAATGGGGAACTCTTTTAGCTATTTCTTCGTCTATTAGTCTAGGCCGCGCTTCCCCCCTAAGTGGATAATTTTCGCTTCTTTGTACTCAAGTGCAGCAGTATCTCCATGCGTTCACAGTTGATCTTGATGCAGTATAGTGGCGTCTGCTGTTCTCTGGGCTCGATCGCACGATCGGTCTGCCGAAAATAAAATCGAGATTCGGCGAGGCGAAGAATGAGGCCAAGTGAACGACGACCTACAGTACCAATCCCAACCGCCGAACGTTCGAACTGGGCCTCCTCCTTCATCGGTCGGGTGTTTCAACTGGATGAAGTGAGTGAGTGAGGGTGATCGTATTTTGTGATAAGAGCCGCCTTCCCTCCCTCCCTCCGTACTTGTGTGTGTCTCTTGCTGCCTCGCCCAAACGACAAACTACATACTTCCTCCACCTCCACAACCATCTAAATACGTAGGAAAAAAATAATAGTACATACATGAACGGAAAGGAAGCAGGAGCAGCTGAGAACTCTTACAACACTTCACGTTTTAACTTTCATTGTCATTTCATTTTCCGAGTGCACAATACTAGCGCTTTGTCGACTTCGGCGCTCCGTCACAAACAGCTAGGGAAACACGTGTTCGCTCAAGCACGATCGAATGCCTCACGCACTTAGGCATGCAAGCACGCTTATTACACAGCCGGCGGGCGGGCTTAAATCTTTCTCGACTTCCGGTCTTCAGAACTCATTGGCCGACCAACCGAGCGAGCCAGCCATGCCATGTCCGTCGTTTAAATCGCTACGCTCGACGACCGCCGCCGCTCGGGTCGCATTACGCTCTTTATGAGCAGGCGCGCGTTGTAAGAGGTCCGCCTACTATCCATTTGCGCCTTGCGCGCTTGCTTGGAGCGGCCGAAGAAACCAGCACCGTCTCGCCGTGCGTACTACGTGGGAGTTGGAGAACGAACGCGAACAACGAAGAGCGCGGCGCGCTTACGATATTGGCCAGCCTACTAGCTGGCGCGTTCACGTAGCGCACGAAAGAACGTTGTAAATGCCGGAGAGCCTGTTGCAGCCGGGGTTGGACATGTGCCACAGAGTCGTCATCAGCGTGGCGAGAAAGCAGGCAATGTACTTGGGCACGTAGATTGGCCTCCTCATTTGCCGGTCGCTACTTGCTCGCTTCCTTTGAACCTCGATCGGCAGCTGAAAATAGCTTTCTAATTTGGACATTGTCAATCGTCCGGCCGACAACTGAAGAAGCCGTGGAGAACTGGCGAGCTATAGCCGCAGCTAGCGTTGCTAGATTTCTCTGGCGACAAATTCATGTTTCTTCTATCTAAACGGAGCGAGCATCCGTAGCATCCAAATGCATGGTCACCGAACTGCTAGCAAACCTGTCACATACCCAGCTCCGGCCCGACCAGGTTGATATTGGCATGCCGTCCGTCCCGTCCGTCGGCAACAAACTCGCTGGTTTGGCTGCAACGTAGCCAGTATTCAGAGAGAGTGGTTGCCTCACGGACCGTCCGTGATCAGCTTCACTCCACTCGGCCACACTGACTCATTCATCTTGTGAGGAGAAAAGGAGGAGGAGCAAGCAGTCTCGCCGAATCGCGCTTCGCATGGCACCGAAGAGCACGTGCTGCGAGGTGAACCAAGTTTGGTCGATAAGTTCGACTCGCTAAGACAATGGCGACTTCCACGGGAAGTCTTTAGTTTACTATATCTAAGCAGTTGTGGAGTGTGCGTAAACGTGTACTGTCGGCAAAATGGGCAACAAGCAGACAAAGGTACATCGCTTCCGGACCATGTTCGGCAGCCCGAGTCCCTCGATCCACTCCGGCGACGACGACTCCGACTACAGCGACTTCGCGGTGGGCGCCTCCAAGGCAAACAACACGTTCCTGTCTGTGCGCCACCTGGTCCGCCTCGTGGCCACCGAGGTCATCATCTACCTCGTCATTTACTACGCCATCAACCTCGTCTACAGATTCGCGCTCAGCGCCGACCAGCAGCGGGAGTTCGAGCGCGTAGTGGAGTACTTTGACGACAACATCGGGACTTTCGCGCGCGACATCACCTTCCTCCTCGGTTTCTACGTTTCGCTCGTCGCCAGGCGATGGTGGGATCAGTACAAGCTCCTGCCTTGGCCCGACACCTTGGCAATGAACCTCACTGGTAAGATCTACATACTGTATATTCATTTGTGTTCGTAGGTGATGGATGGCCCTGAATCTTTTTCCCTCCAAACTCGCGTATGACGCAGATCGAAAATCCGGGATCGCCGCCCCGCCGGGCGAACGAACAGTTTACGTACCGCATATCTTGTCAACGTGTGGGCGGGTCGTCCCTTGATAAATTATTGCCCCTCTAACCCTGCAAGCCCGCGCCGACATTGATGCATCATGTTAAGAGGTTGAGCTCGATCTATCTATCGTTGTTCATGCAGGTTTGGTTACGACGAATGATCGCGACTCACTGATCCTGCGTCGAACCATCTGCCGCTACTCGCTCCTCTCTTACGTCCTATGCATCAGAAGATTCAGCTCAAACCTCCGGCACCACCTTCCAAAGGTGCAGGACATCATTGACCTGGGTACG
>JAAUYK010229303.1_pt1 | contig 12388 bp, 13 predicted proteins | sample 7278021 | NCBI WGS metagenome assembly JAAUYK01 (sample SAMN14350223, study PRJNA611818) | marine sediment metagenome | isolation source: surface marine sediment (1.8m) | place: French Polynesia: Moorea | collected 2018-08
AGCTACTAGAGAGGATTCTCTTCACTAGTAGCTTAATCCGACAATGGCTGGCCTGTGCTCATTGTGCGCGCTCCATCTTCCCCTACTCTATCTGCGTTATTAAGAGTTATATGAAAAGTCCGTCCGTCGGCCTGTCTCAATCTCGTATTCGTTGCGTGCACTTCTTTCGAGATTGTGTTGTTGCACTTTCATTCGCGGCAAGATAAATGAGCAGGGGATCGACCCAGTTCGGCCGGACACGAAGACAGACACGGAAACTGCATTTCAGTGCACTTCCAGATAGACCTCTCGCTTCCAACCTGCGAGCGAGTTTCGGGACGGCGGAAATGGATGGGCGGAAACCATTTACTGAGCACACGTGCTTATGACATGTCGTATAATATCTTTTCCCGACAGCAGGTCTAGTAATTATCTGCGCTCAGTTTTAGGAGACATTCGCGGCCGCAGCAGCACCGAGTCGGACTGCGGCCGGCACCATCAGCCGTTCCGGGGCGGCGGCGCCTCCCCTCGCGCCACCTCCACCCTCACGTCGAACGCGTCGCTCTCGCTGTCCAGGTCGAGGTCGGCGCAGTCGCTCAAGCTCCTCCAGCATCCGGGCGGGGTCGGCGCGGCCGCGGGCGGCGGGGCGGCTGCCGGAGGCGGAGGCGGGCCAGACGACGAGATCAGCCAGGACGACAAGATCAACATTCTGGTGCAGCTGTTCTGGATCTGCCTGGCCGTCATGGAGTCCGACTACGAACACGAGTTCCTGCTCGGGCTGAGGCTGCTCGAGAGGGTGCTCGCCAAACTTCCGCTCGATCGGCCCGACGTCAGAGAGCGGGTGGACAAGCTTCAGGTGGGGTAGAACACTGTATTGTCTTAGATCAGGTCACATTAACCGTATTGTCCCATGCAGTCTCAACTGAAGTGGCCCAACTTCCCCGGCGTGCACTCGCTCCTGCTGAAGGGCTGCACCAACCCGAACACGTACGAGTCGACCATCCGCGTGCTGTCCAACATGACCCTGCTGCTCGATTTCGCCGTCGTGGACCCGACGCAGAGCCTCGCTTTCCCCATGAACGTCATCTCGCTGCTGCCGTACATGGTGCACAACTACGAGGACGCCAACGAGCTGTGCATCGCCACCGCGGAGAACATCGCCGCCGTCAGCCAGGAGAAGAACAAGAAGCTCGAGAACCTGGCCACAGTGATGACGCTCTACAGCAGGAGAACCTTCATGAAGGAGTCCTTCCAGTGGACAAAGTTAGCTTGTTATAAATTTAAGATTATAGCTATTCCAATTGTTACGTCTTTAGGTGCGTGGTCAAATATCTGCACGACCTGTACTCCCACTACTCCTTCAACATGCTGGCCTTCCTCGTGGAGGTTCTGGAGAAGGGCGCTCCCGCCATCCAGGGCTCCGTCATGAGCATCATCCACTGCCTGCTGCACTACGTCGACATGTCGCAGGCCACGCAGACCATCAACGCCGACCTCCTGAGGACGGTCGCAAAGTTCGTCGAGTCGCCGCACTGGAAGGAAGCCCTCAAGATCCTCAAGCTGGCGGTGACGAGAAGCTCGACTCTGGTGGCCCCGCCGGCCGCAGCCTCCTCTGGAGTGGCCACCACGGCCAGCAGCAGCGCCGCCTCCTCACTCTCCTACCACTGGGAGCCGAACGTGAGCGGCGCGGGCGGGGGTGGACCCAACTTCGCCGAGGCGGACCTCTACTTCTCCAAGAAGGAGCTTCCCGGCCGGACGATGGAGTTCACTTTCGACCTAAGCCAGACGCCGGTCATCGGAAGGAGGCAGCAGCCGGCGAGGGCGACCTTCCACGGTTACGGCGGCGGCACGTCGACTGCGGCGAGCACGCTGACCGGAATCTCGTCTCTGAGGGCGGCCGCGGCCGCAGCGTCCTCGTCGTCGTCGGCCTCCGTCGCAGGCAGTCAGGCGACGCACGGCGGTGGCAGCAGCGGACACCACCAGTCGTCCGTCTCGTCTGTCTCGGCGGCCTCGATGGCCTCGTCGCAGGCGTCCACGGCCATCGTGGGAGACGAGGAGCGGGACTCGATGGCGAGCGTGGTGATCAGCGGCAGCTCGGCGGTGCGAAAGTCGATGGCTGCAGCCGCGGCGGCCGCCGTCCAGAGCCAGGCGGCCGCCGAGCAGAGACAGAGCGAATCTCAATTGCAACAGCAACAGGGCCACGGAGGGCAGCAGCAGGGTGGAGCTACCGGCGTCGGAGGAGGAGGAACGTGCCTCTCTCCGAAGCGCTCTCTATCCCTCACCACGGCGGACTCTGCGTCGTCTTCGGGCTGGAAGAGACCCTGGATGAGTCAGGTCAATCAGCCAACTGTTAATTATAATTCGCTTTTGATCTGACAGAGGCTAATTTCGCTCTTCTTTCTTTCAGGCTGTCGTTCGCGAGCGGCTGGTTAATCTCTTGAACTCGTGCGGCCAACGCGTGGGGCTGCCAAAGAGTCCCTCGGTAAGTGCACCACTTGAAAGTCTGCTCGCCCACCGCGAGCTCGGGCTGGCTGAACGCGGAATAAGTTCCGTCTCCAGATGTAGTGCTTGAAATATCGTCGGCTCCATAAAAGTTGGACCTGCCTAGTTGCTTTCTTAATAACTCAATTAGGTTTACTAACCCCGACTTAAGCTTTGATTGAACAGCATGAGTATATCGTAGACTTCGAATTTAAAGCTGATTAATTGATTGATTGATTGATTGCATGCTCTACATATCTCTCCTCTCTCTTTAACTGCGTGCCTTCTACGCTTCCAGTCGGCATCGCAAGATCTGAGCAGCAAGGTATTATTTGTACAAATGGCAGATGTACTCGTACGTACTACGATATGTTGCGACTTCAGAATAATACGTGCACGTTCACTCACTGTATGACACGGGCTCACTACTGTACGAACATGTCTCTCTCTATCTCTCTCATCACTCGTTTATTCATCTGTGACCTGGAAACTTAATCCTCTTTTCCTATTCCTGTTGTCCTGATGCCATTACGGAGATTAAAGTCTCATTTTTTCCTCGTCCTTTCTAGGACAGACTGTTGCCCTCGGATGGGCAGCCGGGGAGTGGCTTTTACTATTTCAGTACGTTTATTGAGAACTGTCCACAAGAACTGTGCCTGGGAAAAAATGCGAAATTCGAGAACTGATCCACGCCCTATTATCCCTGCAGGTGATCTTCAGCCAGACGTCGGAGCTGCTCGAGCGGCAGTCTTCGATGGCCTCGTCGACGGAAGAGGTCTCCGGCAACATGGACCTCTCGACGGCGGACAGCAGCCGGCAGCACGACACGACGGACACGGAGCAGCGCTTCGGGATGTACATGCGCGAGTTCGACTTCCTCGACTGCGAGCTGGAGAGCCTGGAGGGCGAGAGCGTGGACAACTTCAACTGGGGCGTCCGCAGGCCAAGCCTTTCCCACCTGGACGGGGGTTCATTCGACGGAGGTGCCGGAGGGTCGCGCGGCGGAGGATCGCGTTCAGGACACGGACACGGCGGAGGAGGCAGCTATCAGGACTTGCTCGGTGGGAGCGGGTCGGCCTCGAGCAGCCTCGTCCTCGGTCACGGCGGCGGCAGCAGCAGCCACTTCAGCGAGTCCAGCACGCAGCCGAGCGCCGAGATCACGCCCGTGTTGCCAAAGAGGGAGACGCGGGGCGGGCTGCCGGTTGCGGGCGGAGGAGGCGGAGGTCCGAGCGGCGGCAGAGACGTCCCCGCGGGTCCTGAGGTCACAGGTCACAGGGCTGAGCACGGAAAGCGTCATGCCGGCGGCGAGCGCGTGCATCACTATCGGCACCGCAGGCATCACAGGACGGCCGCGAGAGGTGTCGGCGTGGAAGAGTCGTCCGACGACGAAGGCGCATCGGTACGTACAAATATATTTGCAATGCCTGTGTCTATTAAAATCCTTTTTGTATCGTTTCAATAAACGCCTTTTGTCCATCTCAGCAAGCGTCTGCGAGGAGCGACAACAGTGGCGCTTCATCCTCGGTGTCGACGACGTCCTCGGTGGAGTTCTTCGGCCCGCCGAGTTCGCTTCCGTTGGACTCGATTGGGGCCTCAGCCTCGTCTTCGTCGAGGAGAGAGGGCGGTGCGGGATCCAAGAAGCGGCGATACACGACGCCGCCCTCCGAGACAGAATCGTAAGAAGAAACATTGACAATTTTAGTTACACGGAATCAATGCATCTTTATTTCCAGCGTGAGCGACACTACCGACGACGACCTGTCTGACCACGACCTCACCCCGTGCAACGCGTCGCCCAGTCTCTCCCAGCTCATGAACTGGGGCAGCGGCGGCGGGCCGGGTGCAGCGGATGGCGTAGGAGGCGCGGGCGGCGGCGGACGCCACTTCGACGACGACTTTGAGGAGCGCTGGAAGGAGCACGTTCACAGCGTGATGCAGAAGGGCGGCGCCGCCGAGGCCGCGGCAGCTCACAACGACGGAAACGAGAAGCTCCTGAAGACGTTCGACGCGTTCGGAAAACTTTTTGGGGTACATTAACGAAATCCTTTAAGTGCCGACAACGTTGTTAATTGTTTTCATCTTTGCAGGAGCTTCGTCTAAAGACCTGCCTGCTGACCCAGGATGCCGTGATCAGCCTGGGCAAGGAGAGGCCGAGCGCCGCCGCCCAGCAGGAGCTCCTTAAGGCTGCGAGTGACAACTTCCAAGAATTGAACGACGTTCTCTCCGACGTCGGCCAGTTCCCGCTGGTGTGGGCCGACCTGGAACGCCTCGGCGGCACTCGACTCGTCGAGCGCGTCAAGTTCAACATCCTCGAGATCCAGGAAAATCTGGAGAACTTCGCCGACAAGAAGGAGATGACGATGGGCTGCCTGGACGCGGTCAAGATGCACCAGAAACTGGTCACCCTTGGAGACGACCATCTCGAGGACTACCCGAACCTCGACTCCGAGCAGGTGGACCTATGCCGATGCCTCTACAAGCTCCACTTCCAACTTCTCCTCCTGCTGGAGTGCTTCGGAAAGCTCCTCCGGCTGCTCGAGCAGAACGCCAAGAAGAACTCTGAAGTGGCGGATAAGTCTGCCGAGATCACCGAGATCCGCAATGAGCTGATGCGCGTCGCGGAGGAGGAGGTGACCGTCGAGGCAAAGGACCTGGAGGCGAACATGATCGCCGACGTTGGGTCTCCATCGAGAGGTTGGTACATAATTGTTAGAGTTGTTGCCATTCAACATCAATTGGACTTTTTCTTTCCTTAGACCCGTCGCAAAAGCCGGTTGCGACGTCGTCCCCTGCGCACGGAAGGCCCGTCCCCATCGAGGAGGAGCCGCTGACGAGCGACGTGGACCAAGAGGACCCGGCGAAGGCCGCCGAAGCCCCCGCCGCAGGAGAAGGAGAGGTGCAGGAAGGAGAGAAGGCCGAGGCCGATCTCTGCTCGCTGAACTCCTCCGAGATCTCTGCGGTGGAGACGATCGCGTTCGACGCGCAGAGCCTCCGCGAGAGCGAGTACCACGTGTTCGGGCTCGTCTGTGAGGCTAAGTACTCGGCCGCCATGACCTACTACAGGCAGCGCCACAAGTCCAGGTGGATGGAGGAGGGCGCGACCGGCGGAGGAGGCGGGGGCCGGCACGTCATCGTGACCGACGAGGACGACGTCAGGGGCGTGGTCAGCATCTATTGCAGAATTTCCGCCGAGAGTGGAGAGAGTGAGCAGCAAACACGAAAGTCAGTTCTTCTTATACGTACAACCAACGCATTTGTTTCAGACTTGTTCGCCCTGACCACCGTGGAGGTTCCGATCCAGGAGCACTGCAGCCGCCTCATGGACTGCAGCCTGCAGCTGCTGTCGACGGTCCGCGCCATGGAGGCGCAGCTCGCCAGCCAGAAGCAGTCCAGGAGGGAGGAGGCGACGCGGACCCCGACCGCCTCCGCCTCCGCGGCCGGTGGAGCTGCCGCCCCAGCCGCAGCTCGAGTTCCCGTCGTTGTCGCCCCGCCGGCGGTGGCAGTTCCGCCCCCTCCCGACGGCGCGGCCGCCGCCGCCGCCGTCGCAGCAGTGCTCGAAGGCGAACCAGAGAGTGTGCTTTAATACAACAAAGATAGATATACCTAGTTTTGGCGCTAACTTATGCTTCTTAAATGTCCCTGTCGAAGAGAAAGAATTAAAATATACTTTACGCATAGTATATGACTTTAAGCCAAACGTCTTTCGGAACCTTTATTCTGGCTGATTATATTAAGCATTATTATAGCCTCAATTATTACTCGATCCTCACAATTGTTGCTGCGAACTTCTGAAATGTGGCGCACAACGAACGCGGGCACGTTACAGCATTGTCTTAATCTAGTTACAAATACGCTTCGGCGACGATCATACGTAACGGGGGAGGAGGACTTGGTGGTGGTACAAAATGAAGTGAGCCATCTCCATACAGATAGATATGGGCGGTGGCGACGGCGGAGTGATCCCTAGAGAGTCGTATGGTAAGGCGACGAGGGGCGCGCGCGCGCTCGGTCCCTAAATGCTCCTTGTTCTTCCTTTCGTGGAAGACTGACTGCATGACTAAAAAACTAACGCGTGTCTTTTCTTACAATACTCACGTAAAGCGAGCGCTAGAACAACAGTCGTAATACTGCGCTGAGAGTATGTACGTGTACGTAGGAGCCACAGATACTACAACCGCCTCTTCTGTCTTCTTCACCAGTTCAATCAATCCATCAATCGTTCGATGTTGGCCCGATACTCTATCACAGATCCCTGACGCCGGTTCCGTACCTGGCGCCCGCCGCCCTGTCCACCTCGCTCTTGAACTGGCCAAAGTTGAAGTCGGAGTGACTCTCCAGCTGAAGCTCCACGGAGAAATTCTAAAGAGGAGAAAGTCCGTATAAGTTAATGTAGTATCTTGGGCATCCTTACTAGCTCAATTTCTCACCTGAATGATATCCTTGATGACTGCCTTGTCCGTGGACATCTTCGCCTTCTTCATGACCGACACGGACGGCCCTACCCAGGTCAGGAGGACGAACTTGGCCCGCTTCGACAGCTCGTCGCCGGTCTAGGGACAAGAGAGAAGATAGGTCAGACATTCGATTCATTTGCATACAGAGAGAGGGAGAGGCCTTACGTTGATCCTGATGTATCCGAATCCCCTGTCGTCGTTCTCGAAAAGTTGCTTGAACTCGGGAAACTCCTTTCCGCTCGCCGTCAGACCCAGGCGGTTGCCGTCGAACTTAAAGGCGGCCCTGAAATGGGAACGAAATCAGTTGGTTTTTCAAGCCATATACGTTATTCGTGTGGCATGCATGAAAGCGAAATGGCAGCGCCACAATTAGATCGCTAGAAACGCGCTGTACAATATGTGGTACGTACTATGCGATAAATGTCCGTGATAGCCATTTTTTAACGTCACTGCTATCCCGAATGGAAATTAAAACATAGCCGAGCTGCCCTCATAGAGTTCATTAAAAGAAGCGGTCTGGCCGAACGAAAATTTTCCCTCTAGGAATTGAGGTTAAGATCGCTTCTTTCTTTCCTACTGCACAAATACCAGACCAGCTGAGTTGAGTGCTGGCTGTGCATCACCCTCTCACTCGGCGGCTTTCTGCCCCACCACACCCCTCCTCCTCCTTTTATTCCCCATGACTCATTCCTCAACGGCAGCAACACGTCCCGCGCGCACCCGCCCCTCCAACCGATCGATCGAACCGAGTCTCCGGGAGGGAGAGCTGCTACGTGTTGGCTAGAGTTCCTTGAAAATTATCATAATTAACTTGCACTGTGGCTGACTACACGTGCAAAGAATGGCCCCGCATGGAAATAGCATTGCTTCGCCATAACTGCTATGCCGCAAAATGTACGTACTCTTTGAACTAGACGTGGACTTTTTAAGTGCAACTGCCGTGCTAACTGATAAGCGCACAAGCCATGCACGTTTTTGCTTTCAGCACCCTTGGGAGAGAGAGAGGCATCGATCCCCGCCAGCCCCGCAGCAACAGCAGCGTAGTCTGAAAATCGATGCCAGCTGCGGACGTGCTGTATATATACGTATACGTACGGAATGGCAGAACTGGGCAGCGTAACCCAAGACCCCGGCATGGGAAACATATACCCGGCGTCCATTAGATGGCATGGTGGCGCGTTCTGATTTATGCATCAATATGACGTACGTTCTACGTACATCCACGTCGCAACCCTCATTACTAATGCTGTTTTCGCCCTGGAATTCCTCCATTTCCCCGTAGTGAATTTGGAGAGAGAAAGCCGGTCGGTCGGCTGTGGTTGTTCGAGGAAACGGTTTGCACTGCGAGCGGACTTGCCTCTTTCCTTTCTTAAAGGGGAGAAGAGACGAGAGGGGGGAAGGGAGAGAGCGAGGGATGCATGGACGGACGGACGGATCGATAAAACACAACCAGAATCGCTTCCCTCCCTCTCTCCTTCCTTCCGCACACATTGCAAACAGACGAATTTGGATATAGCTCTCAAGATGTTGATCCCCTTCTGGTTGCAGAAACAAGTTTCTCAGCCATTGCTCTGCACGCACGGAGAGATAAATTGAGTTCAGTTGCATCCGGCTGGAGAAGGAGGGGGAGATGGAATTTCTACTTTGTGCAAAGAATGGCTTGGGGCGGTATACGTAGTAAGTTTATCCATGTCTAGAAATCGTGTCACTTGCACATAACGCCATACGGAAATGACAAGCGGGAGGGCCGTTCGCAATAACCCCCCACAAAGCAACGCAAAAAAGCTGAGTCACTTGGAATTAAATCCCCAACGTGGCGGCGGCGGAGGCTAAACTTCTCCGTTGCCTCGCGAATTCGCCGTATTCCGTCTCTGCTGCGACAGAACGAACGAACGAACGCCTAATACGGATTTATTGTGGGTTCAGGAGACACGTTCGCTACATTATCATGCGTCACTGAAGCTAGCTCCTGATTTGTGCGTCCGTTGCCCACCTCTGGAACGAAGGGAGCGTGCCGCCTATTTATGTATAGTAGCTCCTGCATGCGCGCGTCGCTTGCAATCTTTAAAGCTGCGATCCCGCCCGCCCGGGCCCAGGTGGCCGTCGCGTCGGTCCGGTCGGAGCTATAAGCTAAGGGTCGCATGACTCATACGAGACCGCCTTGAACAGCTTCGTGGACGGATAGGAAAGGGTTGCTGCGAGTCTCATATTTCGCCGAGGTGACGACGGCCGAGTTGGCGTTGGCTGTATTTGGATTCTGCGTCTAAAATTGCAAAGGAAGGGGAGGGGGCCTCGATCCCCCTTCCCTTAGCTAGGAGCTACCCCTATGTGTATATATCACTCTATTCATTGTCCACCTGTCAGGCCGGTCGGCCGCGACGGCGGGGCAATGCATACACTTATGGCTAACTCGACTTATAACAAGGCCGAATGGAGTACAATACGTGTTGCGATATATAACTGCACATTTGGACGGAGCCCAAGCGGCGACCTTTTTTGTACGTGAATGTGAGGCGGCAAAATTCTCACCTCAAGCATTCCATTCTCGGTCCTAATGAGACGGACGACACGACCTATGCGAGCTGTCAACTTTTTCTCGATTCGAATGACAGACAGACAGCCACGCGTGTACGATTCGAATGCTCGTCGGACCAGGAAATGAAGGGGCGGGCGGCCCGTTGCACATACGAAGTAGTAATCATAGGGCAGACGAGAGGGCGGCCGGCCGGCCGAACGAACGAGCAGCAATACAGATGGCAAATCTGATTGCAATGCAGACGACTGGGGGTTCGAAGACTTACCGCTCGAATGAGCTTAGCACGCCTTCAGAGAGGACTTTATGGTGCATTCGAGTTGGGCATCCTAGGTGCTACGAATCGACTTTGATTCAATGCCCTCTTGGTTCGTAATGGCCGGTTCGCCGCATCAGATAAGAGAGAGAGAGGGGGTAAAAAAGCTTTGCGTTGGCGCCATGTCCTCCCTATCTTTCTGCATGTCGGCACTCAGCAGGAAGCGCTTTCCGTTATCGAGCACGCGCGGGTAATTAGCTAGCGGTTTAGGTAGAGGCAGAAGTCGTGAATCTTCAAAAACGCCGCCATCGCTGACAGATAGACAGACGGACGGACGGACGGACAGCAACACTAATGGAACCGAAAACGCCTTGCCTAAAGTCATTAGGACGCAATTTCAGAGCACCTTCGATATCAGACCAATATCAGAATCTCGTGGGCGCGTTTTAAGGTGCGGCGTCGGCGGCGCGAATCGAGCAGGCGGCGGTCGGAACGTGTGATGGAAGATGCGTCAGTGGGATTGCAGCCAGCTGTGTGTGTGATCGAGCAATAATCTTCTTGGGGATATCGAACAACGCACGCACGCACGCGGACACAGATCGTTGGACCGCGGAAGCGAGCGTCATTCGGGTAGAGATCGAACGCGAACAACGAGTGCAACTCACTTTAGGGAACGTCAGATAATCTACGAGGTAGACGCAAATTCCAGGTAGAGCCCGCCTGAGTAGCGAGAGTCACGACTCCTTTCCGCACGCATTTGCATCCACTGTAGTAGACAAAAGTGGCCGGCGGTATAGCTTCGGACGTGCATTACCCTCTATGAGTGGCCTGGAATTCTCTTTGATCCTATCAAAAACCAAAGCCTGAGAGGGCCGACCGAACATGTGCCAGTCACGACGTACGCGGGCGAGATATTCGCCCATGACACGACGTTGTTTGTGACAATGAGAGCGAAGCGATCGAGCGAACAGAGGAGAGGGAGGAGGAAGAGGCTGACGACCGAGAGCTAGCTAGGAGATGCAGCAAGGGTTGCGCAAACCACAACCACAATTTAGATGCAGACGCGAATTCCGCCTCTGAGCAGCTGGAAACGCCCCAAATGGGCATGGCGTGGCAACGACGCAAGATGCACTCCCTCTCTTCAGGCACAGTTAGGTCCCATAATTTGCCAAAAGACGCAGCAGCATCCAGCCATCCAGCCTGCCAGTTCGTGCTCGTTTCTATGCGCCGTACGTGGAATTCATTAGCTCCTTAGCTGAGCTGACTTACCATTCAGTGTCGCTGGTGTCCGACCTGACGTCGTCGTAGGCCTTCCGGATAGCGTCGCGGTCCACCGACGTAGACATGTTGTGCTAGATACGGAAAAGGCGTATTAGTATCAGAATCAATACTTTAGATATTAATCTAATGACACCGTTTACATGTACATATATTGTCACCATCACCTTGTCCGAGTGTATACCTATATACTAAAGTGTCGATTATGTGCATGGTGACAGCGGGTGAGTCAGTCTCCTAGTTGTGAGATGCGCGCTAGCCCTCCACAAAGAGAGGATGCCTGGCTCGTCCAATGAGTCACGTATGTACGTAGTTTGGGGCCCCCCTTGCAGCTACGTAGAAGAGGCAGGCAGGCGGCCGGATTGTAACGGAAACTATTCGGCTTATCTCCGCCTCCTCCTCCGCTGTCATACAGACGAGCGAGCGAGCGAGCGAAAGAAGAAAGGAAGATCACTCTGCGTTGCTGCTTTGTGTGAAATATAGGCGCTCCAGATACGACAAAGAATGGCACACTGGGAGGGGGAATGGTCGGTCGGTCGGTCGGTCGGATGGTTGGTTGGTTGGTTGGTACGTGCCCAGAGTTGGAAGATGCACGGAGGGGGAAAGGCCGGGTTCGTCAAACAAACACGTACATAAAATGTCATAATATATCGCTTCACGTACGTACCTTCTTGGGGCTGACTTTATCGGTCCCGTTTGCGGCCGCCGGAGCCTCCAGCTTGCCAGTGTAGAGCTGCGTGATGTCCTTGGCCGGCCTGGCCCTCGGCGCCACCTGCGGGCTCGTCGGCGGCGACGACTCCGCGATCTTCTGCTTGTACAGCTCGGCCACGTCCCTGTTCGGCTTCCGCCTCGGCGCGCCGCCGCCCGACGGTGACGCGTCCCGACCGCCGCCGTCCACGTTGTTGTTCTTCTCGGCCAGCGCCTGCGTGTACATCTTGCAGACGTTCTCGCGCTGCTGCCTGTTCAGTGCAAGGGACATACCAGATGGCTTAATTAAGGGCCTTGTGCGGTTTCAAATGACTAATAGGCTGGCTCTGATATTTGATATTGCTAAAAATGTGCGTCAATTAAGGGGCTTTGCTCGCCGCCGCAGCCATCTGGATGTAGCACTTTCCTTCCAGGACTGGGCGTCCTCTGCCTCTCGTCGCCGCTGCCGCCCTGCTGCCCGCCCGCCGAGATCCTGTTGGCCAGCTGCATGACTGTCGGCGAGACGGCCCGACGGAGGATGACCGGCGAGGCGCCGCTGCTGCCGCCCGTAAAAAGGAGGTGATCCTTCGAGGCGCCGTTCGTCAGCGGCTGCGGCTTCTTCGGCTCCTCCTTCTCCTTCACGACCGGCTTCGGCGGATCCTCCGGGGTCGGTGGCTTCACCGCCGTCTTAACCACGGGCTGCTCGGGAGGGGGAGCCGG
>JAAUYK010096690.1_pt1 | contig 12384 bp, 6 predicted proteins | sample 7278021 | NCBI WGS metagenome assembly JAAUYK01 (sample SAMN14350223, study PRJNA611818) | marine sediment metagenome | isolation source: surface marine sediment (1.8m) | place: French Polynesia: Moorea | collected 2018-08
AGATATTTGCCAAAATGGGATGCTCCCAGAGTCCTTGACTTCTTGGGAAATCGCTGTCGAGATAATCGGGGCTATGGCAGTCCCCATTTTCTCAGGAGCCTGGGCGGCTCTTTGCTGAATTACTTGATCGATCACTGGCGCGACTGCCTCCCCGATCGCTGTGGCAATTTTCGCTGGAGAGTCCTGGGAGCATCCCACTTTGGAAGAAACATACCGCATTAAGCTGTAAGATCGTGATTCTACCGCCCACATAAAAAGAGATATTTGCCAAAATGGGATGCTCCCAGAGTCCTGGGAGCATCCCACTTTGGAAGAAACATAGCGCATTAAGCTGTAGGATCGTGATTCTACTGCCCACATAAAAAGAGATATTTGCCAAAATGGGATGCTCCCAGAGTCCTTGACTTCTTGGGAAATCGCTGTCGAGATAATCGGGGCTATGGCAGTCCCCATTTTCTCAGGAGCCTGGGCAGATCTTTGCTGAATTACTTCATCAATCACTGGCACAACTGCCTCAAGGATTGCTTCTCGCGACTGATTTGACTTGAGACTAAGCAGTTCCCGAATCAAAGGCAGCAGAGGATTAATCAACTCCGTCGGTTCATAAACCTGCTCCTCAAGATGGGCTAGCTTCTCTTCGAGATTGGCAATTAGCTCGCGCAAGTCAGACAAGTCAAACTGATCCTTTAAATCTTCTAGAGAATTGACTGCCTCTTGAGATTCTGGGGATGCTCTCGGTTTTTTTTTCAGGATTTCTTGGCTTTTTTCTGGGGATAATTTCTTAGTTGCGACTTCCTCAACGACTGTAGTTGAATCATTTGCACTTGGCTCGGAAGTTGAGTCTGGTTCTCTTTGCTCTTCAATTAACTTGTTTTGATCCACCACTTGTAGGTCAATCAATAAATCAAGCAAGCCCTCCAGTTGTTCTGCCACTTCAGGGTTTGAATCAGCGGACTTTTCTTCTGAGAACGCCATAAAATGCTACAAATAGCAAGAGCCAAAGTCAACAGTCAACAGTCAACAGTCAACAGTCAACAGTCAACAATCAACAATTAACAATTAACAATTAACAAGGAACTGAGAGAAAAGATGCTCCCTAGAGGGAGCAGTTTGAGTTGATGATTAACTGTGTTGTTCTTGTTGTTCTTGTTGTTCTTCCAGTCCTACAATTTCAGCTTGCAATTGATTCTCTGTTGCTTCTTTGATGTCAGGTAAAAAATCAGTTCTTTTTATCTTTAAGCAAAGCTCAAACAAAAATTGTGAGAGCTCACCGCGAGAAATTTTGACATCATTCAGGTTGGAGAAGCTTTTTTCGAGTTCTTCAAAAACTTGTTCTCTTAAACTAAGAATATCCTCTTCAAGTTTGTTTCCGTTTTTGAAAAGTCCATCAATTTCTTGCTGTAAGGCGCTAGTCTCTTCCTGAGTAGTTAAGCTGACATATTTGAGCTTTTTCTCCAGAGAATCTACTGCCGAGCGAATTTCTGTGGAGAGAGAATCCTGAAGTTGAGTGAGGCGATCGCGTACTTCCGATTGAAAGTTAGAAAATTCTGACTCGACTTTTTCCAGACTCCGATCGCACTTTTCCAAGCGCTGTTCGTATTCTCGCATTTTATGCCCAAACAACAAATCCCGAATCTGGTCGACGTTGCCCAGCTTTTCATACATCTGGTCTTTGGTGATCTCAGCCATGCTTATACCTTCTGTGTAACTTACCTTTGTCTGTCCTTGTTGGCGATATGCTATTGTTATATAGCAATCTTAAATAATTCGTAAGATTGGAATTTCCTTTCCTAGTAAGACTACATCTAAGAATAGAGTATTACTTATATAATATGCAAGTTAGATACACTTCGGTTTCCGGTTAACCACTGCGGGTTTGCCAACACCATTGCTTCTGCCGATTCCCGATCCAAAGGCTTGGAGAAAAAATATCCTTGACCAAACTCGCATCCCAAGGCTCTCAATTGAACCAACTGCTGCGCCGTTTCTATTCCCTCTGCGATCGTACTCATGCCTAGATTGTGGGCTAGGGTGACAATTGTCTGGACGATCTCTAGATTCTCCTTATTCTCACCAATTCTGCTGACAAAGGAGCGGTCAATCTTTAGGGTGTCAAAGGAAAAGCGATGCAGGTAACTCAAGGAGGAATAGCCAGTGCCAAAGTCATCGATACTCAGCTGAATTTGACGGGATTTGAGTTGCTCAAATATCCGAGTTGCCGAGCGATCGTTATCTATGATGGCGCTTTCTACAATCTCGAGCTTTAAACTCTGACTGTCTAGTTCGGTTTCAGCGAGAATTCCATCGAGCAGTTCGATCAGATCTGGTTGAGAAAACTGCTGCACAGAAAGATTGACGCCGATTTTGACAGGTTTTTGCCCCAGAATCTGATTGTGCCAAAGACATAACTGGTGACAGGCTTGGCGCAATACCCATAAATCAATCGGTACAATCAACCCCGTTTCTTCTGCCACTGGCATAAACGCCGCCGGCTCAATCATGCCGCGATCGGGATGAAGCCAACGCACGAGTGCCTCGAATTCAGTAATTTTTCCAGTGGTCAACGATACAATCGGTTGGTAGCGAACGGCAAATTCTTGACGTTCTAAAGCTAGCCGCAGCTCAGTTTCTAACTTTAAGAAAGCTAGGGCGCGGCGGTGCATCTCCCGATTAAACACCTGATAGCGAGCTTTGCCCAGTGCCTTAGCCCGATACATTGCCGTATCAGCATCACGCAGGAGGTGCTCTGATTGGTGATAATCTTTTGTTCCCAGGACAATGCCGATGCTGACATTGAAGAATACCTTGTGCTCGTCAAGCTGAAAAGGGACGATCATTTCTTGGTGGATTTGTCCGGCAAGGCGAGTGGCATCCCTAATGCCTTCGATATCCTCTAGGAGAATCGCGAATTCGTCTCCCCCCAAGCGAGCTAGGATAGTGGGTGGGTGCAGCAACTGCTCTAAGCGGCGAGCTGTAGCAATCAGTAGTCGATCCCCCACCAAATGACCCAGGGAATCGTTGACCATCTTGAAGCGATCGCAGTCTAGAAACAGCACTGCAAATCGATAATCTGGGCGCTGTTTGGTTCGCTCAAGTGCCTGCTCCAGCCGTTTCATGAAAAAGGCTCGATTGGGCAAGCTTGTGAGGGAATCATGCAATGCCATGTGCAGCAGTTGCTCCTGAACTCGCTGGCGTTCAGCGATCTCCCTTTCCAGTTCGACGGTGCGTTGAATCACTCGCTGTTCAAGTTCTGCGTTCAACTGGCGAATTTCTGCCTTTGCTGCTTGGATGGTCAGTTGATTCTCGACGCGGGCTAAAACTTCTTCTAACTGAAACGGTTTGGTGATGTAGTCTACTCCCCCAACGGCAAAGGCTTTGACCTTATCGAGTACTTCATCGAGGGCGCTCAAAAAAATCACCGGAATCTCGCGGGTTTTTTGAGCGGCTTTCAATCGCTGACAGACCTCATAACCATCCATCTGAGGCATTTTGATATCGAGCAAAATTAGATCGGGCATAGCAGCCCGCGCTACCGTCAAAGCCATCTGCCCGTCGAGGGCACTCCGCACCTTATGCCCCTTTTCGTTCAGCGCAGCGGATAAAAAGCGCAGGTTGTTTGGCGTGTCATCAACAATGAGAAGGTCGCCTTTAGGTGCGCCAGCGGGATTGCCATTCCTTGAACCTACTGGATTCAGAGCGTAATACACTTCGGATTTGAAATTGGCAATGACAGCCTCTCCCCCTAAGTCGGAAGAGGTCTGCTCCTTAGCCGCTACTACGCTTAAATTCCTCGAAACCATGGGCTTCACTCCTCATATCGACTGATGGATGATTTCTCCCCAAATGCAAACAAAATAAGCTTTTTGCTAAACTTTTCTATATTCTATTTGCCCCTTTATAGCTCTGCAATCTTTTACTGGAAAAGAACGCTTTGGCAAATTAGCTAACTAGCAACTTAACTATTTGCAGGAACAGATTACCCTAAACCCCACAAAAATAACAGCATTTTTACCGATACTTTACAAAATCTTAAAAAAAGGCATCAGTATTTTTTCTCTAATACCAATTTCTTAAATGTCTGCGACAAATAACTTCTCCTTCTCCCCTGCTTCCTCTGCTCCCCCTGCTTCCTCTGCTTCCTCTGCTCCCCCTGCTCCCCCTGCTTGTCATCTGTAGCCAACTTAAAGGAAAACGGTATAATCTGATAACCCATCCCAGTCTTGAAAGATTTCAGGATTCATCTGTCGCTGGTTGAGTTAAATGCATGATTTTGTCACAGCGAAAATTATTGACTAAATCTGTCAAGGCTTCAGCCAAGGGAGTATTTGACTCAGGTATTTGCTCGATGAGCTGGAAAATTAGCTCCTCATCGGCAAGGGTAGCAGCCCGATTTAACTGGGCTATCCATTCAGGAGGCATTATCCTGAAGTCTGAAGTCTGGAGTTTGCCAAGCGATCGCAGCGTCCCAGGCAACTCTGAAGTAGTTTTTTCATCCTTTTCTTGATATACATATCGCAACCCCAGATGTTCTGCCATCTTTTCCAAGATTATTTCCTCTCGAAAGGGCTTGCGCACAAAATCGTCGCAACCAGCGGACAAGATCGCAGCTTTCTCCTGCTCAAGAACACTGGCACTCAGAGCAATAATGACGGTTGCTTGACCCTGCAAATGTCCTTTGATCTGCTTTGTAGCCTCGTATCCATCCATTGCTGGCATCCGCATATCCATCCAGATTAGGTGCGGTGTCCAACTCTTCCACAGCTCAACGGCTTCCTGACCGTTGGAGGCTTCGCGTACCTCGAATCCAAGTGGTTCGAGCAGCTTGATTAATAGTTGGCGATTCTCCCATTTATCTTCAACCACCAAGAGGCGATATCTAGGTTGCCCAGGTGCCAGTCCAATTACCCGCCGATTTAAATGTTGAGTCTGAATGTCAGCCTCCTGAACTGGACTAATCTGGACATTAAATTTAAAAATTGCTCCCCTACCTGGCTGACTGCTGACAGCGATATCTCCCCCCATCAGGCGCACAAATTTTCGGCTAATGGGTAAACCCAGACCAGTGCCTTGGTTCGATTTACGACCCATTTCCGCTTGCACAAAGGGTTCAAACAAGCTCTCAATCTCATTTGGGTCAATGCCAGGACCAGTGTCTTCGATTTCAAAGTGAATTGTTGTTTGTTGTTTGTTGGTGGCTACGCCGCCGCTTTCGCGGGGTGTTGTTTGTTTTCCTCCTTGTCTCCCTTGTCCCTCTTGTCCCCCTTGTCCCCCCGTCTCCCCGTCTCCCCGTCTCCCCTGCTCCCTCTGCTCCCCTGCTCCCCTGCTCCCCTGCTCCCTTCTCACGCAAAGCGTAACCCTGCCCTCTTGGGTAAATTTGATGGCGTTTCCCAGGAGGTTAATTAAGACTTGACGTAATTTCTGCTCGTCGGTTTGCATGTATCGGGGAACATCTGGAGCCAGCTCAATTCGGAGCTGTAAGTCTTTAGATGAGGCTTTTAGTTGCAACATCTCTTCGATAGAGTTGAGCAGTCGATACAGGTCAAAGCTAGTTTCATTCAGAGAAATCCTACCGGCCTCGATTTTGGACATATCCAAAATGTCATTGATCAATTCCAATAAATGTTCGCCGCTGCTGCTGATAATTTGCAGATTCGAGTGCTGTCCCTGATTCAGGGATGGGTCGCGAGCCAACAATTGGGTAAAACCGAGGATGGCGTTGAGGGGGGTACGCAGTTCGTGGCTCATATTGGCTAGGAATTCGCTTTTGACGAGGTTAGCTGCATCTGCTGACTCCTTGGCTTGTTTGAGGGCTTTTTCTGCCGCATCTCTGGCTTGACCAATAGCAACAATCTCACCTACAACTTTAAGAAAATTGACCTCCTCAGTACTCCACACCTTTGATGAGCGGACCGCATCGAGACCAATAAAGCCGACAACTTTTCCCGAGTGGATCATGGGGACGTTGAGCAATGACTGGATCGATTGGCGTTCAAACTCTCTCTTATCGGCGGCAGCTTCGGGAGGTAGTTCAGCAAGATTTTGGATTTGGAAGGGTTTGCCTCTCAAAAGCTTTTTGTGGAACCAGGGGTAAGCCTCGACTGATAATTTCTGACGGTTGGCGATAAAGGGTTCGATGCCCTCGTTACACCACTCGTGGGTCATGCCAAATTGATTCCGATCGCAATAGCTGAAAATGCAACTGCGATCGCTCCTGGTAAATTTGCCGAGCGAGCGCAGGGTGAAATTAATGGCAGTGTCGAGATCTCGATCGAGAAATCCACGGGAAATCCTGCCAATCAGACCATCTTTTTTGGCTCGGTACTGAAGTGCTGCCTCAGCAGCAATGCGATCGCGGGCTTCTATTGCCAGGGAAACCATGTATGCTAGGTAGCTAGCGAAGTTTTGCTCTTCGATTGTCCAAGATCGGGGAAACCCAATGCGTTCGTGACAGATTACCCCTGCGGTTTTGCCACTAGAGCGGATCGGGACGTGGAGCAGATTGGTAATTCCCAAAGGAATAAGCGATGTCGCTAAAAACTCATGCATCCGCGGATCTGTTTGAGCATCATCCGCAACCACGATCTCGTCAGTTTCGAGAGCTTGAAAGTAGTTAGGATAATCCTTAGCCAGTAATTCTAGACCAGATGAATACTGATTGGAGCTAATTTCATAGAGGTTATTTAGGCAAATCTTAGTCCGGGCTGCGTCGTAGAACCAAACACTGACCCGTTCCGCACCGAGAGCATGGGCTGCTGTCCGGGTAAGCTTAGAGAGAGCGCCATTGAGATCGCCGTTGTAAAATTCTTTACTTTCTGCTAAATCTATCAGCCCTGCTTGCTGCCTTCGCAGTCGATTTTCGCTTCTGAGCAGGGCAATTTCGGCTCGCTTGCGATCGCTGATGTCGCGGGCAACCAAGACGACTGAATCCTGTGATGTCGGTGAAATACTGGCAGCAAACCAAACTTGTGCATTGCCTTTAGGTAAGCTGTACTCGAAGTTGACAATCTGCTGTGTCTTTAAAGCACGTCTGATGTGACTGCGAAAAATCTCGCCTTTCTCACCAAAGAATTGTTCGATAGTTTGATCGAGAATCTCCGTGTCAGGAGTGTACAAGCGGAAGAAATTCGTCGGCGCAACTTTTATACTATTTCCTGCGTCTTCGATCAGAAGTACGATATCGGTCATCGCCTCAAAGAATCCGCGGATTTCAGCCTCAGAATTGCGCAAATTCTCCTCTAGCAACTGGCGCTCACGGATCTCCTGTTGCAATTGCTCGGTTTTCTCTTCTACTTTCGCTTTTAGCCCCTGTGAATAGTCCTCTAGTTGCTCGTAGAGTCGAGCGTTGTCCAGAGAGATGGCTGCTTGGGCGCTGAGGAGTTTCAGGAAGGCGAGGCGATCGCTGGTAAATGCCCCGGCGTTCAGGCGATTTTCCAGGTAAAGGATGCCAATCAGCTTGCCTTGATTGCAGATCGGGGTACAAAAAACCGATTTGGGTTGCTGCTTGAGGATGTAGGGGTCAGCAGCCAAGATAGTTTCAGCCATCGCGTCCTCAGCGATCCAAGTTTCTTGGGTACGCGCCACATGGTCGATCAGGGTGATGGGAATTTCTTGGATGGACTGGACTGGAATTGACTGCAAAACAGACGCTTCTATCTGACCGCTAGTTCCTTTAGGGCAGTCTGCCTTTTGCCAAATTGCCTCAATCACAAAATCTCCTGCTTTTTCCAAGATGAGAGCGCATTTTTCTGCCCCCCCATTTTCAATGGCTATTTGCATTAAAGTTGAGAGCAACTGATCGAGTTGAATTTCTCTAGGGATGGTTTGAGAGGCTTTCATCACTGTTGCCAACTCCAGAAATGCTGAATTACTTACTCTGCTGGAATAGGGAGACAGGGGAGACAAGGGAGATAAGGGAGACAAGGGAGACAAGGGGGACAAGGGGGACAAGGGAGATAGGGGAGCAACCCCCCACCCTCCCCTGCTCCCTCTGCTTTACTAAACCGAAAATCTTCAAAACATAGCTCTAGATGAGGATTTTATCTATCTGATGGTTAACTGTCCGGTTAGGAGTGGAAGCGAGTCAGCTATTGTGCATTTTACTTGAATATTACCGATATGGAAAAAATGTCAATATCTTTCCCTTCTATTCTACTTTTTAACCCGCACTCTCTCTCAGTCTTAACAGATAAATTAGATGCCTAGCATCTTAATCGATTCCTGGGGGGCTTGCGGCTGTCCGTCCTTTTTCTCTCAGATAACGTTGATAAGCTTGGAATGCGCTCAGTTGCAGTAACTTCTGAACTCCGGTCACCTGAGTAATATTTGGCTTCAACGGCACTGCACCTAGGGCGCGGATAATCTCCCCTGCTACCGCCTTGGCTAAAAGGGGCGGTACAGAATTGCCAACTTGCCGAAATCCGTGCCATTTGGTGGCGTGAAATCTAAACCAGTCAGGGTATGAATGCAGCCGCGCTGCTTCCCGCACTGTGATACATCGCGGTGTAAATGGATGAATTGGTCTCGGAGCAGTGAAAGACCCTCTTTGCCTGTCTGTTCCCGCTCTGAGAGTATTGCAGATGCCTTCAGGGTGAAGCTTGTGAAAGTGGCTAATCGGCTCTGTGTGACCTTGGCTGGTCTTAGCAAAGCGTTTAATAGATTTCAAAGTGTGTTTGGTTCGCAGACTAGAACAGAGAAAGCGAGTCTCCCATTCCCGTTGATAGGAATAATCATCTTCTAGGGGACTAAATCCCCGCAGCTGTCTGGCGTAATCGCTAGGCTTTCCGTATTCGGCAAAAACCCAATCCCGATAGAGTAATTCCGGATAGTCTTCGGCTTCAGGTAAGTCGGAAAGGGCATCCCATACCGTCGGAACAAGGGGAAGGGGAGGCGGGGAGACGGGGAGACGGGGAGACTTTTGACTTCTAGCAAAGCTGGTGATTGGCTGGGGATATTGGGGCAGTTCGAGATCTTGCCGACAGCCGATCAGGAACAATCGCTCCCGAGACTGCGGCACTCCGTAGGAAGCAGCATTGAGGATTTGGTAATTTTCTTCTACCTGATAGCCTTGAGATTGAAACTTGTCGATTAGAGACTTGAGAAGCTGTTTGTGTTCTCCGCAGGTCATGCCTGGTACATTTTCCATCGCGAAAAATTTCGGTCTTAGTTCCACAACTAATCGCTGAAAGTGAAACACAAGCTGGTTTCGCGGGTCATGCAAATCCCGCTTGCCGCTGATTGAAAATCCTTGACAGGGAGGACCGCCAATCACCACATCAATTTCGCGATCGCCAATGGCAGACTGCTTTCTGATTTGTGCTCCCCCAATTTCGACAACACTTTGGCACAAGATTGACCAAAACGGGAAGTTAAACTGGTGGGTGGCACAGTGAACAGGGTCAATTTCAACAGATGCCAGCACGTCAAAGCCAGCCTGTTCAAAGCCCAGAGTCATGCCCCCTGCACCTGCGAACAAGTCAACTGCGATCGGTCGTTGTTTATTCGTCTGGGGGGTCATGATACCACTCTCGATCAAACTCTGTAATAATTTTGTATAAGAGCCAGTAATGCTGTCACGGTTGGGGCCGGAGAATATGAGTTTATCTTTGAAAAAGCTGAGTGTCTATCTAGGGTTGTTAGTAATCGGCGGTGCTGCTGGGGTTTGGGGAAATCGCTACTTGATCGATCAACAACAAACTGGAGAACAGCCCCAGCTTGTTCCAGCAGCACTACAGCCGTCTCGGCTTCAACCAACTACCTCTGTCCCAGAAAACCTAAACTTTATCGCTAAAGCGGTGCAACAAGTCGGACCAGCAGTTGTGCGCATTGATGCTGCTCGTCAGGTCTCCGATCAGATTCCAGAACCATTCAGACAGCCCTTCCGGCGATTCTTTGGCGATGAGTCGCCTTTGGAAGAACGGGTTGAGCGGGGTACTGGTTCGGGATTTATTATCAGTGCCAATGGACGCCTGATTACCAATGCTCATGTTGTCGAAGGTGCCCAGCAGGTTAAGGTGACTCTCAAGGACGGTCAGACTTTTGACGGTCAAGTGGTCGGGACTGATTCGATTACTGATGTAGCAGTGGTCAAGATTGATGGGGAGAACTTACCGATCGCTACCCTGGGAAAAACAGGAAACCTGACCCCAGGAGAATGGGCGATCGCCATCGGTAATCCTCTCGGTTTAGACAACACTGTAACAGTGGGCATCATCAGTGCCCTAGGTCGTTCTAGCAGCGAAGTAGGCGTTCCAGACAAGCGAGTGAGGTTTATCCAAACCGATGCCGCTATCAACCCCGGTAACTCAGGTGGTCCTCTCCTCAATGCTAAAGGGGAAGTGATTGGCATTAACACAGCGATTCGGGCAGATGCTCAGGGATTGGGCTTTGCCATTCCCATAGAAACTGTCTGGCGAATTGCAGATCAGCTATTCGCTAAAGGGAAAGCTGACCATCCTTACCTGGGCATTCAGATGATTACTCTGGACTACAATACCAGAGAAAAAATCAATCAAGATCAAGAGTTCGATTTCAATGTCACCCAGAATAAGGGGGTGTTAATTGTTCGTGTCGTCTCCAACTCACCAGCACAAAGAGCAGGCTTCCAACCAGGAGACGTTATCCAGAAAGTCGGAACTCAGTCGGTTGAGACAGCTGTTCAGGTACAGGAACAAGTAGAAGCCAGCGAGATTGGGGCGGTGCTGGAAGTCGAAGTCCTCCGCAATAACCAAAAGAAAATCGTCGCCGTGCGACCCGGTACGTTTCCGGTCGAGCAGTTGGAGTGATAGTGAACCAATGAAGGAAGAAGGAAGGAGGAAGAAGGAAGGGCAACCACTATACTAAATAATAGGAGAGAGTAGGCGAGGTGGTTGCAGATTCGCGCCCATGCGAGTCTGAGGAAAGTCCGGGCTCCCGAAAGACCAAACTTGCTGGGTAACGCCCAGTGCGGGCGACCGTGAGGATAGTGCCACAGAAACATACCGCCAATTGGTCAGTGGTCATGGGTCATTGGTAAAAAACAACTGACCACTGACAACTGACCACTGACCAATCGGTAAGGGTGCAAAGGTGCGGTAAGAGCGCACCAGCAGCATCGAGAGGTGCTGGCTCGGTAAACCCCGGTTGGGAGCAAGGTCGAAGGGACTACGGTTGGTCTTTTACCAGTCCCGCGCTTAGAGAACCGCTTGAGGTGTCTGGTAACAGGCATCCCAGATAGATAACTACCCTCAAAGGTGTTCCCGACAGTCTTTGAGAACAGAACCCGGCTTACGTTCCGACTCTCTCTTTGATTCCCATTTGTCAAATGTTCCAAGACCCTCGGCGAAGCAAGCAACTGCAAAAATTTGTGCAAAAGTTGGGATTGTCTGAAACAGAAGCAGTCGATTGGTCACTGCTAGACTTGGCACTCACCCACCCGACTATTTCCCAGGAGGCAAATTATCAACAGCTAGAATTTGTCGGGGATGCAGTAGTGCGGCTGGCTGCTTCTGAAGTTTTATTGGAGATCTATCCAGATGCTTCTGTGGGCGAGTTTGCTGCTATTCGTTCGATCCTGGTCAGCGATCGCGCTCTGGCTCAATTTGCTCAAAGTTACGGTTTAGAGCGCTATCTGCTGATTTCTAGGAGTGCGGCGGGTGACCAAGCCGGAAGAATATCTCGGCTGGCAGATGCCTTTGAAGCAGTCTTAGGAGCGCTTTATCTGAGTACCCACACCATGGCATTGGTGCGTCCTTGGCTCGATCCTGCCTTAAAGGATAAAGCTGCTGAAATCCGCCGAGATCCAGCTCGTCAAAACTACAAAGATGCCCTGCAAGAATGGACTCAAGCCCAATACAAAATTTTGCCAGAGTATCGTGTAGGAGAAAACGGACAAGGGATAGCCCACCGACATCGGTTTACTGCTGAAGTCTGGCTCCAAGATCGGCGCTTAGGCTCAGGAAAAGGACGTTCCAAAAAGGCAGCGGAACAAGCAGCGGCAAAGGAAGCTTTTTTGTCAATTGTCAGTTGTCTGCCCCTTGAGAAGGATGATTAAAAGCACCATTTGACTGAGAATTAGCGGCTAATTTGGCTTTCTGATGACCATTATTTTCAGACTTTGGCGCTTCGACCCCAGGCACTAGAGAAATTCCTGGGAGCGGCAAGCTAATTTTTACAGTAGTACCTTTTCCTTTCCCAGGACTGAACAAGGTAATACTTCCTCCCATCAATTCCATCAAATTGCGGGAGATCGCCAGACCTAGACCTGTACCGCCAAGCTTGCGAGTCGTTGAGCCATCCACCATGACAAAAGGGCGAAAGAGCTTATCTTGTTGACTCGGATCGATCCCAATGCCTGTATCTTTAACTGTTACCACTACCCTTTGAACGACCGAGTTAGGGGTTAGGGAT
>JAAUYK010007716.1_pt1 | contig 12377 bp, 19 predicted proteins | sample 7278021 | NCBI WGS metagenome assembly JAAUYK01 (sample SAMN14350223, study PRJNA611818) | marine sediment metagenome | isolation source: surface marine sediment (1.8m) | place: French Polynesia: Moorea | collected 2018-08
AGAGAGAGAGAGGAAGAGTGCGAAATTAACCTACCTTCATATCTGTTTGTTTAACCAATAGATGTTTTGCCAGATTTCCACAGCCGATAGGAGCACCTGCGACGGCCTCATCCTCCACCACGGCCTCTGCCAGTGGACCTGCAACGACTGCGGATCGCCACCGACCATTCAATTTTCGACAGTGTGGCTTCCTTCGCCAGTTTATGTGCGGTGGGTATATTTAGCGTAATATAATTTCACTCTTTTGAATGATGCGTTCAGAGTGAATGGCGTGACCACCCGATTTGAACATTTTTCGCTCAGTGGCCGACTGAAAGTGCGTGTGCTTTATAGTCATGGCATGGACGTACCACCACATGGGCCATTTGATAAATGATGCGACAGACTATGGGTGCAGTTTTAACAAAATCTAAAGTGGCAAAATTTAATGGCCATCGTCAGCATAGCTTTGAAGGAGCCCTAGCTCTGTCCAAAAGGGTCTGAAGAATATAACATTGTTATAGACATGCTTTGCACAGTTTTGTGCAGGAAATAGAAAATGGCAAATAAGGAGTCTGAGATGCAAATATTGTCGCTTTAACTGCCTTTATACGCCGGAAAATACTTAAGCGCAATTCACGCAACCTCTGCAATGCTTATTGGGGGCTGGTCTCAAACTGCTGCATAATTTTACTCAAAATAACTAGCTTAATTAAATTATGTTTAATGTCCATTACCTAATTTACTTAACTTACAACATGCTCCGAGTATTTTCAAGCTGGCCATCGTTCAGCTGGTTTCTCCGATTCAGACCCTAGAAAGTGAAGTCGCCTAAGGCTAAATGTGCTAATCGCTAAGCGCCACGTACTGTCTGGATCCATTTGAACGTACAATAAGTGCATACAAAATGAGGCATTCATGTACGGTACGTGTATGATGAAAAAACAAGGCAGGGCATATATTAACCTTAACGTATGCAACGATACTTAATTACGTGGAGTATACCGAAACGTATGAGTGATGTATACGGATTTATGCTAGCAGTAAGAGTGACTGTACACAAAGTGCTATCAGGTGTCCAGCGGTGCGTGATAAATAAGTACCAAACAATATGAAGGTCACGTCACATACGAACATAGGGGGATGCTTCACTTAAAATTCGAGAGCTGTACGTATGGAGAGTTAGAAGGCAGGCGGAAGAGGCATTATAAGAGACTGAGAGCGCGCAAGAGAGTACGTATGTAGTCGCTCTCCTCCATTGGGCATTCCTAACAGAGCACCATGTCCAACTTGACGTGCGATGCCAGCAGCGTGGCGGACATGAGTGAAGTCAATACCTAAGTACAATACAATATTAAGGTCACATCACATACGAACATACGGGGATGCTTTGCTTTAAATTTGAGAGCTGAGGAAAAAGGCGGACGGGGACGCAGGCGGAAGAGGCGCCACGAGAGACTGAGAGCGCGCGTGAGAAGAGTACGTACTGCAAGCATGTAGTCGCTCTCCTCAATTTGGCAGTCCAAACAGAGCGCCATGTCCAACCTGACGTGCGATGCCAGCAGCGTGGCGGACATGAGTGAAGTGTGTCTCGGCAGCGGCGGAATGCCCATCTACAACTCGACGGACGTGGCGGTGTGCTTTCCAGCGCAGGGCGAAACCAGGAAAGAAAACACTAAGAGCGTGTTGCCCTATAATGAGTTAAAAGTGATTAAAGTACATGTGAGTTTCGTTTGTTTGGCATCACGTTCAAGCCCAACAGGACCCTCATCACGGCCGTCCTCCAGGGAGTCTGCCTGGCCGCCGGCCTCGTCGGGAACCTGCTCACCGTACTGGCGATTTCCTACGCAAAATACAGAAAGCGGTAAGAAAAACGGTGTTAATATTCAGAAGTCGCTTTGAAGATCAAATCCGAGCTCACGAAGTTTTCCGTGCCTGCAAAGTGCAAACGGCATTTCGAACATTTCCGTGTAAGAGCGTGATGTGCTGCTGTTATATAGTCCAATCGGAAATTACAAAAATTTCAAAGCCATTGCAAAAAAACTTCAAACCCAAAATATGTGAGCTTTCAAGCGAAAAGCCAATCGTTCAAATGCGATCGAGTGCCTGCCATGCTTTAAATCTTCCCTCGCATCCGTTCGCCGAACAAGGCTTCGATCGCTCGACCCTATTCTCTGGAGAGTTTGAGCTGCCAGCTTATTACTTCCGTACGTGCTGGATATGGATTATAGGAAAGATAAATATTCGTGACGCCAGATGTTTCCTCAAGATATGTCTGCAGTAATGTAATAACATAATGTGCCCATCTGCATCACGCACTGCTGGATAGATACCTGATCGCATTTCGTGTCTAGTCACGGAGTAATAAACATGGTGATTACTTCGACCCTTGATGTGTATACGTGTTATCTACGTAGGTACGGCTTCGGCAAGTCGAGCGACCACGACTCGGCGCACATCATGAGCCTGGCGTTCGCGGAGCTCTTCTACTGCGCGCTCGGCGCGATGCTCTACCCGTTCCACTTCTTCGTCGGGGTCTGGAGGCGAGTGAGAGTGGATGTACTGTAGTTTTGCGCGCGATGCTTACCGCAGGAGAGACAGTGATGGAGCAGCTTATGACCCCGAGAGCGTATTTGCCGCGGCCGTGTAATCTCTTGTTATTGGAATTCGCCCCATCTATTGCGCGCCCAGAAATGCGTTTTGTTCTAACTACTATATAGGCTCGGTCCCTACTACTGCCGCCTGTCGGTGGCGGTCCGGTACAGCCTCTCGTCCGCCGGCTGGTTCACCCTGGCCACCGTCTCGCTGGGGCGGTACTTCATGCTCCGATGGCCGGACAGGGGGAGGGCATTCCTCAAGCAGAAGGCCTTCCTGTACAGCTTCATCGTGTTGCCATGGCTGCTGGCCGCTGGCAATTTTACCATACTGGCCTTGAAGGTAGGTAATAATGTTGTTTTTGTTCTCTCGGCTTTGCTAATACGTAGCTCCGATTATCCCTCTAGATGGAGAGCTTCGGCTACAACTGCCTCATAGGGCGGTGTTCGCTGATCGAGCCCCACCGGGTCATCAAGCTCATGCTCATCCTGAGCAGCTTCGTGTCCATCGTCATCATGGTGGTCAGCAACGTACTCACTTGGCGGCTTGCCAGAGAGTCATCGGAGTTCCTCAGAGAGTCCAGGTTTGATGCGCAATTCGAAATAATCCAACTCATGAAATCATGATGTAGGTTTTCCTCCTCCTTAAAGCAACCACCTCCAGCATCAGATCTCGGCGCGTGAGCAGCGCATGACCCACATGATCGGCCTGATCTGCGCGGCCACCGTCTGCGGCAACCTGCCCCTCGTGCTGCAGAAGCTCCTCGACAACGAGGGCCAGAACTCGTTTCTCAAGGCCGTCGTGCACCTGCTCTACTGGTCCCAGTTCAGCCTGGACTTCGTCATCTATGCGGCGAGCAACAAGCAGTACAGAGAGGCATACCTGCTCTTCCTGAAGGAGGCTCGTCTCAAGTGTCTTTGTTGCACTGTCGCCGCCGGCCCCCTCTCGAGTTCGGGCGGCACCAGCGACCAAATACAATTAAGGGAGCAGCGAGCCATTAAAATGACAGATTAGCCCCCCATACGTGTTTACCGTACTTGAAGGAACTGACAGATACTGATACATTATACATATACGTACAGTCGTCGTGAACACCCTGACTGGAATATCGAGATAAAATGAAGTGCACAAACTACACGTACGTTATCTTAATGAAATCGTCCAGCTAGTAAAAGCGTACAGCAGCATGGCCCGACTCGTGACGGCAATTTTTCTAGCACTTTGCCTGAATGCCGCCGCAGCCCAAAATGGTAACATACGCCCATATATCTCCGCTTTCTCGCACTAATCGGCGTTCTTCCCGATGCAGCGGCGGCTCCCTTCCTGCTCGCCGCGGGCGGCATCACCAACGACGAGTCGGAGGAGCCGGTGACCAGCGACGCCGTCGAGGTCGTCTCGCTCGACCCGGACTCGGCGCCGCTTCCGAACTGCTTCTCCAACCTGACCGCGATGCCTTTCAGGCTGATTGGCGCGGCGGCGGGAACCGTGGCGGGAGGTGAGTACGAGCGCGCGCGAAATGAGATGCGACGAGGCTTCAAAGCAAGCAGGCAGTCAGATCTAGCTCCCATTTTGAGGCCGCCCCTTGATCTGCGGCGGCGCGCGGCTCGGCCAGCCGATGGACGAGTGCCACCGCTACGACTTTCAAACGCACGTCTGGGAAACGTCGGCGCTGCTGCCGAGTAAGTAATTAAAAAACCGAGTGCGTGCTTACTACGTAGAGTAAAATCTAATTGATTTCGAGCCGGAAACGTCTACATGCCGGCATACACCTACGATGACAAATGGGGGCTCGTGTGGACCTCTGGCATCAGCGATCTGGCCGAAGTTCAGGTGCGTGTGTTACTAGAAACCCTGTGTGAGGTACTACTGCGCTTCGTACTTTGCGTTTCACTCGCCTCTTCCGTCAGAGGAGCACTCTCCGTACGACCGACGGTGTCACGTTTGAGGAGTTGGCCACTTCCCCGCTGCCCCTTTGGGGCGCCTGCCTGGCCATCATTGACGAAAAGAGGCAGGCGATACCGACCGAGGCATCAATTATTCACTTTACGTAGATACGCAATCGGCGTTTCAGGCTTTTCCTCGCCGGCGGGTGGGACGGAGGCATCAGCAGGATATCGTCAAAGTCGTTCATTTACGACTACCAACAGAGTACGTAGTAGAATCTTCCTCGAAGTTGTGTGGCCGGGTTTCTTCATATAACTTGTTGCTTCAGACACCTGGACCGAGGGCGCCGATCTGCCCCGCGCCACCCGCTACATGTCCTCCTGCGGCGTGGTCCCCGCCGGCAGCGACGGCGGCTGGGAGTTCGTCATCGCCGGCTCCGTCGTCGACGCGTCGGCCGACATCTACAGCTCGGAGACGGGCGAGTGGAGGACCATCGGTGAGGACACTAATTGCTTCCGATTGGAAATAGCAAGAACAATTAGCCGCTGTCATGGAAACAGTGGCTGGCCCATTAGGGCGCCGCAACTTGTGGCTGTGGCTACTTAATTTAGGGGATAGATCCTTAGGGGATACCAACATGTTGTTGGTAGGTAGGAACTACTCTTGTCAGTCTGTTGTGCTGGGATCTGTACTTTCATTTCTCGTGGGGTCTGGTTAGTAAGCTAATTCGAATTGAGCTCCACCTCGCTGCGTGTACATTGGACGTGTACCGCACTCTGAGCTAATTTATAAAGTTGAACGAACTTCCCAACAAAAAGTAGATCATTTCTCTCACTCGTCAGATGACGCCCTGCCCTACCGGCTGCACGGCGCGGCCAGCGTCCCCCACGACGGCAGCTTTCTCGTGGTCGGCGGCGCGGACAACAACGGCCAGAGGGTCTCCTACCAGGACGCGGTGCTCAGGTTCGATCCGGACACGGAGAGCTTCGCTCCGATCGCCGACGGAGCGGGCGACTTGGTGACCCTCAGTCAGGAGCAGATGATGTCCATGGCGACCATGGTCGACCCGAGCGATCACCCGGGTTGCGATCAGTAGTCGATTTGGAACGGAGGACGAATACACGATATTTTGAGGTTTTCGGGACTAAGGACTTATCCGTACCCTGAACGAATTATGAGGTATTAGACGCGAGTAATCTTGTGCCAACGTATGCGTAGTAGTACGTATAACAGCAATCTCGGATAGCGCTGTTACAAAGAGTCAGCTCCGACGTTAGTTCACTTTCTCTCCTCGGAAGACGAGCCTGGTGAGGCCGTCGTCGGTGAAGAAGAAGCCACTCTCGGACTCTTGCTGCAGATACAGGGAGTCTCCGGCAGAGAGCCGCAGCGTCGCGGTGCCGAAGATAACTCTGGGCGACTGGGTGTAGATTACGGAGGCGGTATGTGAGGTGCGACGACCGTACCTGCTACCGCAGGAGCTGCAAGAGCTGTCCCTGTACTCGCCGTCGAATTGGTACAGCTGCATGCGGAGGATGTCTCTGGCCTCCTCGCCGCCATTTGCATCTCTCCTCACCACGGCCGACATCGAAGTGGCGTTGGAAACCCCGATGACCTCGATTCTAATTATTCGAACATTCTTATCAGATCCTCACTATTTATATTGCCACTAACTTATCCGAACCTGTACAGGCCGTCTTCAGGCACCACGTAAGTTCCCGCAGTGTCGGTGAAACTGTGCCTGGTGTCGATGAGCACATCCTCGAAGGCTAATACGTGAGGCCCACTCCCCTGGCTTTTGCTCGTGCTGCGGAGGGTTAATAATGTAGTTCGTATTGTCTATTGAGGTCAAGATACTAAGTTACCGGACGGCCTCGAAGCGTACGAGGGTTGTGCTCTGCGGATCGGTGCTTCCTTTGGCAACGAGGGCGATCCACGCCACGACATTGACGGCCAGCAAGATGATGACAGCCGACTTCCAAGCCTTGTCCGAGCCCACGTTGTCGGACACGAAGCGCTTAACGTTATCGAGAGGCATGACGAAATGTGCAAATGTCGGATTGCGTTCTTTTTTCTGCTGCACTCTTTTGCCTGCTGAGCGTAATTAAAAGCTGTGATCGACTCGATCGAAGAGGTGGGTGCGCGCTCAGAGGTAGAAAGCGCTCTCACTCCCGCACGGATCATATTACGCGTGGACGTCTTCGAATATGATTAGATAATCGCAAATCTTCTTCTTTTATTTTTCAGGTCATCATAGTAGTGGAGACAGTATATTGCACAGTCCTTTTTAGGCGATCTTGTAGCCTCTGAACACTACCGGCGTAGTTTTGTTCCTCTCGAAGACGAACCCCTCCAGAGACTCCTGCTGCAGGAAGATCTGGTCGTCGACATTGAGCTTGGCTGCCACTGTTCCGAAGAGGGGAGCGGTGCCGTTCCTGAGATATACTGTAAGTGCACTTATTTCAACTCATTTTTGGCTCTATTGAATATGCGCACGTGGTTTTACTCTGTCGCCAGGAGACCCTGGTCAGTGTCTTCTTCTTGTGCGCTTTGTCGGCGACGCAGACGAGAGCGAAGGACACCTCCGTCGCTGTCGCCGCTCCCATGAACGTGAAGCTACGTCATAGTGAAGTTACGTATATGCTTTCATCGGTTTGGGGGGGGCTAACCGAGTACTTTTTTTTAACTCGCCTGTAGACGCCCTCCTCCGGCACGACGAACTTTCCCGCCGCCTTGTAGAAAGCCTTCTTGGTGTCGACGAGCACCTCCTCGAAAGACATGACGTGGGGCCCGGAGCGTGAGTCGTTGACGTACCTCGCGGCTTCGAACCTGACCTCGACAGATGGGGGCAGGGAGGAGGGCCTGGTGGCGTAAACGACGACGATGACGATCCATCCGATGGTGAACACGAGAAAGCCGGCCTTGTAGGTTTGGTCCAAGGTCACGCCGGTGTTCCGGACGGCGTCCAGCAGTCGATCGTACGTTGACGGCATGCTTACGAATTTCTACCCTTCCCCGGCTTACACAATAGAACCGACGTACTGGCAAGACGCGCGAGTCGCGAATATGATACCTTGCTTTTTCCGGCGCCAGACGCGTTTTAATCGCGCGCTGCATGGCGTCCACCGCATTGGGCAATTTCTAACTGGGTGTATTCGAGTATTTTTCCTGTCACGGAAAATCAAAGCACATTATTCTGCGGACGGCTTTTTCCTCCCCGACTAGACTTCCGTGAAACGTGAGCTTGACCGAGCCGTCCTCGGCGTAGTAGAACCCGTCCGACGTCTCTTGCCTGAGGCGGACCCCGTCGCGCTTTTTCAGCCTCACCGTGACCTCGCCGTATATGGGCCTCGGTCTGTATTCGTAAGCCACCTCCTGGCTGACAAAGTGTCCCGGGTGGGCGTAGCTCCACGTGCGGTACGTGTACTTGCCGCTGTGCGGAGGGAGACTCACTCTCTGCAGCACTTCAGTCGATTTGTCTCCAGAATGATTTGTAACTGTAGGTAGGAATGTCCGCTCTATCGCGATGGAAATGTTGGTGCCGTTGGCCATCCCGAAGAAAGCGAACCTGTATATTCGAGTCTAGCCAGCCTTGTAGACGGTAGCTTGGATTAAAGTTTACCTATACACGCCATTCACCGGAGCCACAAAGCTCCCCGCCTTCAGATCGAAGCTACTCTCCGTGTCGACCAGAACCTCCTCGAATGCGATCGTCCTCGGTCCGATCCTTCCGTCGTCTCTTGCTCGCACAGCTTCGAACTCTGTCCGTTCGCGAGTCGGCTGCGGCGTCAGCCTGGAGTAGAGGTACACCAAGAGCAGGATCTGGGCGGCGTTGAGGGCGCACAAGAGAATAACCAGGCCCCGGCACAAGATCCCCTCGCACTTCTTGCCGGCCGCCGCCTCCTGGTGAGGCATTATTTCGTCCGCTCACATGCTGCTATGGACACCTTTAAACCTCGCTCTCACGAAGCTTGATACAGTTCCCGTAGATATTGACGATCGAGCGAAATAAAGCTATCTGCGTATGCTGCGTACAGTACAAAGGCCTGCGTTTTCAATTATGAGGAAAGTCGGGCAGACACACATTTCTTGCATAGCGAAAGCGAGAGGGGGCGAGCGGTCAAGAAAGCAGCTCTTCTCCGAGGTACTGCGTAGTAAAATTCGTACGTACATGTATATTTAAAGCGTAAGGTTTTTGTCACATGCTAGGTTTTAATGCTACACTAGGTATCCCTTTCCGTCGTCCCTATATTGCTTTCGCGGGTAGCTGGCTGAGAAGTGGACGTCTCCCGCACTGCAAAATACCCTGCATTTAGTAGATGATACATTTCGGCTGTGCAATTAAATCCGTACCCAGGGTGCGCCGACGCTGGCGAGTGCCCCTGATACGGCACGGTCGGCTGCGTCGTCGGCAGCAGCACGAACGACGTGTTCTTCCCCGGGATGGCGGCGGGCGGTTTTTGGGGCACTGGCGGCGCCGACGGCTGCTGCTGCACCGTGAACACGCCTCCGCCCGGCGACGACGGGCCCGCCGACGCGCCGGGAGTGTACGAGAGCGAGCTCGTGGTCTCGAAGCCCCGATTGGCCGTGCCGGTGGGAGAGCCCAGGCCGGGTGGTGCCACCTGCTCGCAGTTTTTGGTCGACGATTATGATTGAAAGTAAGTTCACCCCGAATAGTCTAGTCAACTTACCGCTAGCGTGTGCAACGGCGGCTTCACGGACCTGTCCACGGGCGGCGCCATCCCTGGCAGCTGCATGTCCGCGTCCACGTTGGTGGTGCCGAGCTGCGGCTGCGCCCACTGCTGGTCCACGCGACGGGCAGACGCAAGCTCCCGGCGACGTCGCTCCGCTTCCAATGCCTTGTCCTTCTTGGTCTGAAAACCGGGAAACTTAACCGGAGGATCACCCTTGAAATTCACTCCCTCACCTTCTTATTCGCACTCTTTTGCCACAGGCATCGCCCGGTGAGGCAGAGGAAGATGAAGAAGGCGACGACGGCGATGAAGATCAGCACTGAGATAACGATGAGGGCGATCAGTCCCCCGGAGAGCCCGGCCTGCAAGACGGCCGCCCCCGCGACCACCGTGACCGTGTCGTAGGCGGCGTCCGGTTGCGGAAAGTCGGCCTGCGACTGGTAGGCGCGGCACTGGAGCGAGTAGTCGCGGTTCGCAGCCGAATCGGGCAGCGTCATCACCAATGTCTGGCAAGAGATAACTTGTTATTTGCCATCAGACTCTACTCCATAATTACGCAAACTACCTGCATGACAGAGTAGGGATAGCCAAAGTTAGACCCGTTGATGTCCGGCCGGGGGTCGATGCCGCCAATCTCCACTTGGTATTCCGCATTGCCGTCCTCCAGCAGATCTCCGTCGAAGGTCCATCTGAATTCATCCACATCGGGGCGGCCGTTCAGGGCGTTGCACTTGATCGAGAACGGCTCGCCGGGCGTCACCTCGATAATGTCTGTAAAAAAAAGAACTTTCATTAAATGGCATCTTGTCGGGATGTTGCCACCAATCATCTATTAAAAAGATCTAAAATTGTTCCAAGCAACGACTGGGATCTCCTCCGGACAGGTTTTCACAGCTTGGTTTTTATGGCAAAAGGTTCAAGCGTTGCAAAGGTGATCCGGTCGGCAAATAAACTCGAGCGTGCGAAACCTTCTCACTTATTCCGAACAGCGATCGACGAGCGGGATAACGAACCTGGTCTTTGTCCGGAACTGTACAGTTCCAAATGCACCTCCGGCTGCTTCGTGGAGAAAATGTCCTACAAATGGAGATATTTATAAATCAACATTTTATATATACTAAACACGTGTCCTAATGCTCACGTACCTCGAAGGTGTAGTGATCGTCGAACGGGTCGGATCCCTCGATGGCCACAGTCACAGTCCAGTCGCCGCTGTCGCTCGCCTCGAAGTAATAGAACTGAAGCTTGCACGAGAGAGGCTCGTAGGTGCCGCCTGTCAGCTGGTTCGCCTAAGTAAAGTCCCCCTCGATGAATTACTATTCATTCTACATAAATCAACGCTTTTCTCACCCGAAATTCATCACACTCAACGTTGTTGCCCGGTATCCCTGCATTCTGTAAGATTTCAAAGCAATTAAATGTTAGCCATCCAATAAAAATGAAGTGCGCATTCTTATTTCGTCCCTGCGAGCACATGGTTTCGCCGTCAAAGTCCCAATAGCAGCCAGTCCAAGAAGCGTTCACTTTCACCTGTGTATAGAAAACGGATATATTCATAATGGTGGTTAAATAGTTAGTTCACGCCAAATTAGGCAAGTGCAAGTCTCCACCTCGAGCGTAACCACGGAGTTCACGTCGACGGGTAGCGAAGACGGAGGTATGATCTGAACAATGTCAATCTGGGCCTCGGCGACAGACACCGCGACGGCGACGAAGAGGACCCGAGCAGCCCAGGACTTCATTTCAGCCGCCCAAACGGATGCCCACTTTCTTTTTCCGTTGTTTTCGGAATGACACACACGTCGACGATCGAGTCAACTGATGCCGCAAGCAGTGCATACAGTCAAAAGTGCCGCTGCCTGAGGCGATATCTTATCACGTTACACGTACGGGCAGAGATAATGTCCTTATTCTGAAGGCTGTGACTTGGCTTATCGATCAGGGCTATGGGCTCTCCAAGACAGACGCGGACCTCGTTTCCATGAATTCCAGCGGTAGCTGAGAGTCATATGGCATCGCATACTATGACGCATTTGTGAGACAAGATCATGTGGACCAGTACTACACGTATATAATAGTAGTTATAATTGAAAGTATATGTCTTTTATTTCTCTCTCAAATGCGTTCACGTAATATGTACTTTTTTGTGCGAAAGGACGTACGACTAAAAATTTCGACTCTAGCTGTTTCCCCTTATGCGCGAATTTGCTTGTTCGCACGTCTCAGCTCCGCTCCGGAATGTGTAGCCAGCCAGTACACTGAGCTATCAAATTTCACTCAGGGCGATAAACGCCTCAGTGAAACGTAGCTATAGCTAGGCATCGATCCGGCAAGTAAGCTGTATTCACAACTGCTGACCCCTTGTAGTTGTGTGTCAAGGTCGCGAATATTGCGGGGATGTTATGTCTTTAGTACTGTATACTAGATTAACAAAGTCTATGCATGTGACGCTGGAGATTAAAGGCGAGATAAGCCAGATTGCGCCGCACTCATCCGGAAGTCGGGGAATTTGCAACGATGTGAGATGTTTGCCTCAGGAGCCTTTAAAGTCGCCAAACGAGACGGTGTCTGACTTTTTGCAAGAGCCAAATACACAGGCAGCAAACCGTATTCGAAAGCTAATAGTATATCCACATGCATGGCTAGCTGATCGCTATAAATAGCGAGTTTCGCCATGCAGGACCTGCATTTGCAAGGACACGCTCATATCGATTGCTGCCAAGACAGGTAAAGGGCGCAGGAGAGCCAGATATATACGTTGAATAAAAACCGCTTATATGTACGTAATTGACTCACTGCGAACGGAATCAATACTATTGCAATCACTAAAATTGGGCAGTGCTATATGGCAACGTCGAATTTTGTTCAAAGGCTGTTCGCTGCCGAAAAAAGCGGGCGCGCTCGCTCGCGGCCTTTTGAGTCGCTCGCTCGCTACCTCGCACTCTCTTGCTTGCCGGCAGGCCCAGCCATTACCTGCCCATATACGCTCTCAATGAGCGATCGAGTAATAGAGACTCCGGTTTTTGCACTTGTTATTTCCCGCCAGCGATTCGACAATCATATACGTAAAAAAGTATTGCGCATACGCACATAGGGCTAATAGTTATACTACATTTAATACAGGTATATCAAGCTGTACTGTACATTGTACGGAGTTGAACCACAGTACTCGGCTCTGTCGGCTCACCGCTCCCTTCATTCTTCTTCCTACCTGCTCCCCAATGCGGA
>JAAUYK010134194.1_pt1 | contig 12377 bp, 14 predicted proteins | sample 7278021 | NCBI WGS metagenome assembly JAAUYK01 (sample SAMN14350223, study PRJNA611818) | marine sediment metagenome | isolation source: surface marine sediment (1.8m) | place: French Polynesia: Moorea | collected 2018-08
CCTCGGTCAGGTCGACGGCGGTGACCTCAACGCCGTACTCCTGCGCCAGCATCCTCGCCGGTCCCCCGATCCCGCTGCCGATGTCGAGCAGGCGCTGACCGGGCGCTAGGCCCACTTCGGCGGCCACCAGGCGACTCGCGAGCTGGCCGCCGAAGTGGGCCTCGTGCCCGGTCAGCGCCTGCTCGACATCGGCAGCGGGATCGGGGGACCGGCGAGGATGCTGGCGCAGGATTACGGCGTCGAGGTCACCGCCGTCGACCTGACCGAGGCCTTTTGCCGGACCGCGGCGGAACTCTCGACCCTGGTCGCCGGGGGCCCGGCGCCGGCCTTCGTCTGCGCCGACGCGACCCGGCTGCCCTTTCCGGACGGCCGCTTCGACGTTGTCTGGACCCAGCACGCCGCGATGAACATCCCGGACAAGACCGGCCTCTACCGGGAATGCCTGCGGGTCTGCCGGCCAGCCGGGCGCTTCCTGGTCTACGACGTGGTCGAGGGGCCAAGGGGCGATCCCCATTTCCCGGTGCCCTGGGCCTCGAGCCCGCGCGGCAGCTTCCTGGTCGACGCCCCGGAGCTGCACCGCCTGGTGCTGGCCGCCGGCTTTCGTGAACTGGTGTTCCGCGAGCTGACCGCGGCGGCCTTGGCCTGGAACCGGGAACGCCAGGCACGCATGGCCGACGCCGAGGCCCAGCCCGCTCTGGGACCGCACCTCCTGATGGGCCCGGAGTTCCCCCAGATGGTGGCCAACGTCGGCCGCGGGCTGGAGGAAGGCCGCCTGGGTCTGGTCATGGGGCTCTTCGAGAAGCCGGCCTGAACCCAACCTTGGTGGCCCTTACGGCCCGGCAGCATGCTAGACTGGCGCTTCCCGAGGACCGGGGAGCCGCCGATGTGGAAATGGCTGGTCGCCCAGGGCCCGGCCTTCAACGCGGCCCTGATCACCGCTCTGACCATGATCCCGACCCTGCTCGCCTTTTCGATCCTGGGCTGGCTGGGCGTCGGCTTGCTGGGAGTCATCGGACTCCTGGTGGCTGTGAAGGTAGACCTGAACGAGGACGCGGTCGCCGGGGACCTCACCCGCATGAACAAGGTCTACCGCGAGCAGCTGGCGGAGCGGGCCCGGCGCAACCCGAATCAGGTCGCGGCCGAGGCACTGGCCCGCGCAAGGGCCCTCAACGTCGTTCGCCTGGTCTTCGGCGCCCTCACCGTCGCCGGTTTCGGAGTCTATGCGATCTCGTTACTCTAGGGGAGAGGCTTAGGCCGGTGGTCATCCCACGCAACGGTCACAGATTAGACCGCAATTATCCTCCAGTCGCGATCTCTGTCTCCCGCTAGATTTCCGCTACCCGAGTGCGGCCGGATTCTGCCCGCGGCGGTTCGGGCGGTGCGCTGCCGTTCTTGGCACTGCCATCGTGAATTTCCTCCAGATACGACGAGGGTTTACTCCATGACCAAGAGTTTCCCCTGTGCCATGGCGAGTGCCGCGCTCGCGTTCACCCTGCTGGGCAGCGCCGCCGTCCGGGCCAAAGACGAAGCCAGCTACCAGGCGATTTGCACGGAGAACGCTCCGGCCGAGCAATGCACATGCCTGCTTCGCGAACTGAAGATCAACCTCTCGCCCAAGGACTATGAAGCCTTTCTGGTCGTCTCCGTGGCCAGCGCCCGGAATCCTGAGACCACCCTCGAGGTCATGCGCGCGCAGGCGGAAAGCGAAGAGGCGGTGGCCGCAATGAGTTCCCGCATCGCCGGTGCCGTCGCTCCGGCGACCAAGGCCTGCGGGATCATCAAGTAGCGGTGACCGGTTTGCCCAAAAAACGCCGCAAAAGGAAAGCACTCCGATTGTCCGATTCCAACGCCCGCACGGGCTTGTCCGCCCCGCGGCTCAGCGCCGTCGTCAATCCTCAAGACCTGAAAGCCCTGACCGGTGTCAGCGGAGGCTTCGAGAGACAGGAGATGAGAACAGGATGGTCTCTGGTTTGAGATGGGTCCTTGCAGCTGCCCTGGCTGCGAGCCTGCTGCCGGGCGCCGCGGCGGGCGGCACGCAGGACGAGGAGGACTTCCGGGCCCTCTGCGCGCTCGATACCGGGGCCGAGAAGTGCGACTGCTACCTACTGCAACTGCAGGAGACGCTCTCGTTGTCGGATTACCGGACCTTCCTCGCAGCCCTTCTGGCCAACGCCAAAAAGCTCAAAAGCGGGATCGAGCTCTCGCCCCATCTCGTCTCGATCGACGAGGACGCCCAGGACCTGCACCAGCGCATCACCCGGGCCAGTGACCACGGCCTGACCGCCTGCGAGATCGACTACCACGAATAGCTGCCGAGGGCCGAGCAAGCCTTGAGAGCTGCGATCCGGCCACAGGGCATGCGATCTAGGCAGTGCCGGCGGCGCCCGTTGTTAGCGTCGAATCCTGCTCCGCCAACGCGGCCTGGGCCGCGGCGAGGCGGGCGATGGGCACCCGATAGGGCGAGCAGGAGACGTAGTCCAGACCGACCTTGTGGCAGAATGTCACAGAGGCCGGGTCGCCACCGTGCTCGCCGCATATGCCGAGCTTGATCTCCGGCCGGGTCGCGCGGCCGCGCTCGACGCCGATCCGGACCAATTCCCCGACCCCGTCGCGGTCGATCGAGATGAAGGGGTCGGTCTCGATGATGCCGCGCTCCTCGTAGGCCGGCAGGAAATTGCCGGCGTCGTCGCGCGACAGGCCGTAGGCGGTTTGGGTCAAGTCGTTGGTGCCGAAGCTGAAGAATTCCGCCGCCCGGGCGATCCGATCTGCAGTCAGGGCGGCGCGTGGCAATTCGATCATGGTCCCGACGATATAGGGAATGGTGACGCCTTCGGCCTTCATGACCTCTTCGGCGGTCCGGTCGATCAGAGCCTTGAGCAGGTCGAGCTCCTTCTCGATGGCGATCAAGGGCACCATGATCTCCGGCACGACCGCGGCCGCGCACTCCATCATCGCGTGGGCCGCCGCCTCGAAGATGGCACGGGCCTGCATCTCGTAGATCTCGGGATAGGTGATGCCCAGGCGGCAGCCCCGGTGGCCGAGCATGGGGTTGACCTCGGAGAGCTTGATCACCCGCTGGCGCATGTGGTCGACCGAGGCCCCAGCCGCGGCCGCGACCTCGGCCATCTCTGCCTCCTCATGGGGCAGGAACTCGTGCAGCGGCGGGTCCAGCAGGCGAATGGTGACCGGCTGACCCTGCATGATCTCGAAGATCTCGGCGAAGTCCTGGCGCTGCATCGGCAGGATCCGGTCGAGCGCCTTACGCCGGCCCTGAGGGCTCTCGGCCAGGATCATCTCGCGGACCGCGAGGATGCGGTTGGCGTCAAAGAACATGTGCTCGGTCCGGCACAGCCCGACGCCCTCGGCACCGAACTGCAAGGCGATGCGGCAGTCCTCCGGGGTGTCGGCGTTGGCTCGCACGCCGAGCCGTCGGACCTCGTCGGCCCACCCCATGATCTTGGCGAAGTCGCCGGAAAGCTCCGGCTCGATGGTCGGGACTTCGCCCGCCATGACCTCGCCGGTGGCGCCGTCCAGGGTCACCAGGTCGCCCTCGTTCAGCACCACGTCTCGGACCCGCATGGTGCCGGTCTTGTAGTCGATCCGCAGCTCGCCGGCACCGGCGACGCAGGGCCGGCCCATGCCGCGCGCAACGACCGCGGCGTGACTTGTCATGCCTCCGCGCGTGGTCAGGATGCCCTTGGCGGCATGCATACCGTGGATGTCCTCGGGTGAGGTCTCGACCCGGCAAAGGATGACTGTCTCGCCGGAACCGGCCTGCTGCTCCGCGGCGTCGGCGCTGAACACGATTCGCCCAGAGGCGGCGCCGGGCGAGGCCGGCAGGCCGCGAGCGATGGTCCGGCGCTGGGCCGCTGGGTCCAAGGTCGGATGCAGCAGCTGATCCAGCGAGGCGGGATCGATCCGCGCCACCGCCTCGGCCTCGGTGATCAGCCCCTCGGCGACCATGTCACAGGCGATCTTCAGCGCCGCACTTGCTGTGCGCTTCCCGTTGCGGGTCTGCAGCATGTAGAGGGTTCCGCGCTGGACCGTGAACTCGATGTCCTGCATGTCGCGGTAGTGCTGCTCCAGCTTCTGGCGGACCTCGTCGAGCTGTCCGAAGACCTCCGGCATCACCTCTTCCATCGCCGGAAGTTTGGAGTGGTTGGCCTGCTTGCCGGCCAGGGTCAAATGCTGTGGCGTACGGATTCCGGCGACCACGTCCTCGCCCTGGGCGTTGACCAGGTATTCGCCGTAGAAAAGGTTGGCGCCGGTCGAGGGATCGCGGGTGAAGGCCACGCCGGTGGCGCAGTCCTCGCCCATGTTGCCGAAGACCATGGCCTGGACGTTGACCGCCGTGCCCCAGTCGTCGGGAATGTTGTGGAGCCTGCGGTAGGTTGCCGCGCGGACGTTCGACCACGAACGGAACACCGCCGAGATTGACGCCCAGACCTGCTTCATCGGCTCCTGAGGAAAGGATTCTCCGGCCTCCTCGATGATCTTGGCCTTGTAATCCTTGATCACCGCCTGCCAATCCTCCGCCGATAGCTCGGTATCGAGGGTGACGCTGCGGTCCTCCTTGTGCAGTTCGAGGATCTCCTCGAAGACGTGGTGATCGACGCCCATCACCACGTCGCCGAACATCTGGATGAAGCGGCGGTAGCTATCGTAGGCGAAGCGGGCATCGCCGGATTGCTTGGCCAGGCCCTCGACCGTCTTGTCGTTCAGACCCAGGTTCAGGACCGTGTCCATCATGCCCGGCATCGAGGCCCGGGCGCCCGAGCGCACCGAGACCAGCAGCGGATTGTCCGGGTCCCCGAAGCTGGCGCCGGTTTCCGTTTCGACCGCGGCCAGCGCCGCGGCGACCTCCGCGTCCAAGCCCTCGGGATAGGAGCCGCCTTTCTCGTTGAAGAAGGTGCAGACCTCGGTGGTGATGGTGAAGCCGGGCGGCACCGGCAGGCCCAGGGCCGACATCTCGGCCAGGTTGGCCCCCTTGCCGCCCAGCAGCGCCTTCATCTCGGCGCCGCCCTCCGCCTGACCACCGCCGAATCCGTAGACCCATTTGGTCATCGCACTCCCCTGCCCGCTATCGGCCTCTTCGAGGCCCGTTGTCCCGTCCATTGCCGATATTCCCTAGCCCTCGATCTTCGAAAAGTCGGCGACCCGTCCCAGGGTGCCGCCGATGGCCGACAGCAGCCGCAGCCGGTTCTTACGCAGCGCGGCGTCGTCGCTGTTGACCGTGACGTGATCGAAGAAGGCGTCCACCGGGCGCCGCAGTCCCGCAAGGGCGGCCATGGCACCGGTGAAGTCTTCTCTGGACAGTGCCGCGCCGGCCGTCTCCGAGGCCTGGTTCAGCGCCGCGAAGAGGCTCTTCTCTTCGTCCTGTGCCAGAGCCGAGGCTTCGGCGCCACCGTTGTAGGTGGTTTTGTCCTTCTTCTGCTCGATGCGGACGATGTTCGCGGCGCGGCGGTAGGCGACCAACAGGTTGGCGCCATCGTCGCTGCCGAGGAATCCTTCCAGGGCCTCGACCCGGGCCAGAAGGCGCACGAGGTCGTCCTCACCGCCGAGCGCGAAGACCGCCGAAATCAGGTCGTGGCGCACACCGCGATCGCGCAAGGCCACCTTGAGGCGCTCAGCGAAGAAGTCGATCAGCGGGGCGGTCATGGCCTCGCCGCCCAAGCTCCTGTAGAGCTGTGCAGAGGACACGAGGATCTCGAACATCGGCAAGCGCAGGCCGTTTTCGACGATCAGGCGGATCACCCCTAGGGCGGCGCGGCGCAAGGCATAGGGATCCTTGGAGCCGGTCGGCCTCTCGTCGATCGCGAAGAAGCCGACGAGGGAGTCGATCTTGTCGGCCAAGGCGACGCAGACCGAGACCGGAGCCGAAGGACAGTCATCGTTGGGACCCTGAGGTGCGTAGTGTTCGGCGATGGCCTCGGCGACCTCGTCGTGCTCGCCGTCGTGGCGCGCATAGTACCGGCCCATGATCCCCTGGAGCTCGGGGAACTCGCCGACCATGCCGCTCGTCAGGTCGGCCTTGGCGAGGCGCGCTGCCGAGCGGACCCGGTCGAGGTCGGCGCCCGGCACATGGCGGGCGATCCCGGCCGCCAGGGCCTGCATGCGGTCGACCTTCTCGTCCAGGGTGCCGAGCTTGGCGTGGAAGACGATCTGCTTCAGCGCCGGGGCGCGGCTTGCCAGGCTCGATTTGCGGTCCTGGTCCCAGAAAAAACGGGCGTCCGAGAGCCGGGCCCGCAACACCCGTTCGTTGCCGGCGACGATCACCTTGCCCCGGTCGGCCGTCGTCATGTTGGCGACCAGGGCGAAGCGATCGGCCAGGCGGCCTTTCTCATCCTGGGTCACGAAATACTTTTGGTGGCTGCGCAGCGAGGTGGTCAGCACCTCGGGCGGCAAGTCCATGAAATCCCGATCGATTCTGCCAAGCATCGGCACCGGCCATTCGATCAGGCCGGCGACCTCGTCCAGCAGGCCGGGATCCAGCTTCACGGACAGGCCTTGCTTGGCGGCGAGCTGGCCTGCCTTCTTTTCGATGATCGTCTTGCGCTCGGCCGGGTCGAGGATCACCTTGGCCGCCTTCAGCTTCGCCTTGTAGTCCTTGTAGTCCTTGACCGCGAAGCTCTTGGGCGCCAGGAAGCGATGGCCGACCGTCCGGTCGGTGAACTCGAACTGGGCCGTGCCCAATTCGACCTTTCCCATCAGGCGCTTGCCGTCGAAGACCGCGAGCAGCGCATGCAGCGGCCGCACCCAGCGGAAGGCCCCGGCGCTCCAGCGCATTGACTTGGGCCAGGGCAGCGCACGGATCGCGGCGCCGAGCACCTGGGGCAGGACCTCGGCAGTCGCCCGGCCCGGGATCTCGCGGACCAGGAAGTAGACCTTGCCCTTGTCGGTGTCGCGCAGTTCGGCCTGATCGATGGAGCTGAGGCCGTTGGCCTTGAGGAAGCCCTGGATCGCCTGCTCCGGCGCGCCTTCGCGCGGGCCTCGCTTCTCCTCGCTGACATCGGGCTGGCGCTTGGGCAGGCCGTCGACCACCAGTGTCAGGCGCCGCGGCGTCACGAAGACCTGGGCCTTGGTGAACTCGAGCCCCGCGCCCTTGAGCCCGTCGCCCGCCAGGCGCCGCAGGTCCTCGGCCGCCCGCGCCTGCATACGCGCCGGGATCTCCTCCGACAGGATCTCCAGCAACAGCTCAGACATCGCTGACCGCATCCTCCTGGCTGGCCAGCCAGGCTTCGCAGCAGCCCTTGGCCAGGGCGCGAACGCGGCCGATGTAGGACTGGCGTTCGGTCACCGAGATCACCCCGCGGGCGTCGAGAAGATTGAAGAGGTGGCTGGCCTTCATGCACTGGTCGTAGGCGGGCAGTGGCAGGGGTTGGCTGCGCTTCAGCAGCTTGCCGCACTCCGCCTCGGCGTCGACGAAGTGCTGAACCAGCACCTCGGTCGAGGCGACCTCGAAGTTGTAGGTCGAGAACTCCCGCTCGTTCTGCAGAAAGACGTCGCCGTAGACCTTGCCGCCCTGATCCACAGGCACACCGTCCCAGTCCAGGTCGTAGACATTCTCAACGCCCTGGACGTACATGGCCAAGCGCTCCAGGCCGTAGGTCAACTCGACCGAGACCGGGTCGCAGTCGATGCCGCCGACCTGCTGGAAGTAGGTGTACTGGGTGACTTCCATGCCGTCGCACCAGACTTCCCAGCCCAGGCCCCAGGCGCCCAGGGTCGGGCTTTCCCAATCGTCCTCGACGAAGCGGATGTCGTGGGCCAGGGGATCGATGCCCAAGGCGCGCAGCGAATCGAGGTAGACCGCCTGGCTATCGGCCGGCGACGGCTTGAGGATCACCTGGAACTGGTAGTAGTGCTGCAGGCGGTTGGGGTTCTCGCCGTAGCGACCGTCGGTCGGCCGCCGCGACGGCTGGACGTAGGCCGCGCGCCAGGTCTCCGGCCCTAGGGCGCGCAGGGTGGTCGCCGGATGGAAGGTGCCGGCGCCGACCTCCATGTCGTAGGGTTGGAGAATCATGCAGCCTTGATTTGCCCAGTAATCCTGCAGGGTCAGGATCAGGCCTTGGAAGCAGGTCTTCCTGGCCTGGGCCATGGCTTGGTCTTTCCGAGTCTTCGGCATGGGGCTGACGCGATTGCTGCAGCGCACAACGGGGAGAGACCTTATCTTTGGCCCCGAGGCGAATCAAGCGCAGAGGCCGGAACCCGAGGCCCGCTACAGCAGCCGGCCGCAGTTGCTGCAGCTGTTGTCCGGCTTGGGAACCTGGTAGGTCTTGCAGCCCGGGCACTCGACCATCTCCTCGACCCGAGGCGTACCGCCCCCGACCTTGCCGGCTTTGGATTTGTCCTCGGCCTTGCGCATCCGGTCGAGGCGGGAGATCCACTTGAAGCCCCACCAGACGGCGCCAATGATCGCGACGAGAACCAGCAGCTTTTGAATCGAGAACCCGAGCATGGCCGAGTCTTAGGAGCCTGCAGGGCCAACGGTCAAGCCAAAGCCCGTCGCCCGGTCGATCTCCGCATCAAAGCCCGTAGCGGGACCACCAGGCGCGTTCCTCTGCGGCGGCGAGCAGGCCGGCCGCCCAGGCACCCTCTGGCAAGCTCGGCCCTTGGGTCAGGCCGAGGCGGCGGCGCCACCAGGGCCGCGCACCGTCGACCGGTTTCAACTGGACCTTATCGCCGTAGCGCTCGCGCATCACCGTACGCAGATGGCCGATGCCGTCGATCAGGCCGAGGTCCAGGGCCTTCTTGCCGGTCCAGAACTCGCCGCTGAACAGCGTCCGGTCGCTGCCCTTCAGGCGGTCGCCCCGGCGCGCCTTGACCGTTTCGATGAAGGTCGCGTGCATGTCCTTCTGGATCGACTTGAGCCGGGTGACGTCCTTGGGGTCCTCGTCCAGGAAGGGGTCGAGCATGCCCTTGCGCTCGCCCGCGGTGTGGACCCGGCGCTCGATACCGAAGCGCTTCAGCAGCTCCGGGAAGCCGAAGCCGGCCGAGATCACGCCGATCGAGCCGAGGATCGAGCTGTCGTCGGCAAAGATCTCGTCGGCGGCGCAGGCCAGCCAGTAGCCGCCGGAGGCCGCCGCATCTTCGCAGAAGGCCACCACCGGGACCTTTTTTTCTTCTGCGAGGTCGCGGATTCGCTTGGCGATAAGGGCCGACTGCACCGGCGAGCCGCCCGGCGAGTTGACCTGCAGGGCCACGGCCTCGAGGCGCGGCGCCTTGAAGGCCCGCTCGATGACCGGCGCCAGATCGCTGAGGGTCAAGCCGCTGCGCAGCGGGCCGAGCGAACCGATGACGCCGGAAAGCCGGATCACGGTCACGATCGGCGGCGGCTCGGGCAGGCGACCGAAGGAGCAGCGGTGGATGAGGCTGGCGATATCCATGAGCGCCTAGATAAGAACTGCCGGCCCGGCTGCCAAGCGCCGACCGTCGGCAGGGAGCCTAGATCGGCAGCGGCGCGGCATCGCGCAGCACCGCCTCGGCCGCCGCGGTGTAGCCGCCGTCGGGCCGGTGCAGCACCAGGCCAGGATGGAGGCTGAGAGGGGACCGGCTGCCCTTGCGCGCGCGGAGGACTATTCGCTTCGCCGGCTTGGCCTCGGCCCCGCCCGGCCAGAGCGGAAAGATGACCAAGTCTCCCGTGCGGCCGGAAAGAACGGCGAGAATCTGATCCAGGCGCTCGGCCCGGTGGATCACGCTAAGAGTCCCATCGTCGCGCAGCCGGCGGAGGCCGAGGTCGAGCCAGTCGGCCAGGCCGACCGCTGTCTCGCCGTGGCTGCGACGGCGGTCCGCATCCCTGGGCAATCGAGCCCGAGCCGGATCCAAGTAGGGTGGATTGATCAAGACATGGTCAAAACGCGCAGCGCGCAGCGCCTGCGGCGGTGCCTGGACCTCGCCCTCAAGGATCCGGAAGTTGTCTGAGACCCGATTTGCCGCCGCGTTATCTCTGGCCAATCCGGCGGTCGCCGGATCGCACTCCAATCCGGTGATAGCGACGCCCGGGACCCGGGCCAACAGGCAGAGCGCGGCCGCGCCGGTTCCGCAGCCCAGGTCGAGCGCCGTCTCCCCCGCACCGGCCGGCACCGCCGCCGCCAGGATCACAGGATCGATCGCCGCCCGGTAGCCCCCGGCGGCCTGCAGCAGCCGGACCCGGCCATCGAGCAGCCGGTCCTCTGTCGCGGCGGGTCGGGCTCCAACGGTCACGGAACCGGCTCCTCGCCGACCTCGGCCAGCAGGCGCCGCGCCTGGTCATAGTCGTCATCGTCGACGCAGAGCCGCCGGGGAATGGCCCCGGCCGAGCCTTCGAGGACGCTGGTATGACCGTCCAGGACGAAAGTCGGGATGCCGGAGTCGGACAGCAGCGCTCGGAGCCAGGAGATCTTGACCAGGTCGTTGCTACGCAGCAGCTCCTTCATTCCAGGACACCTTTCCCAAAGCCCGTCGGCGTTCGCGCTCGATCGCGCAATGTGACTGGGCTTGACCGGCCCGCCGTTCAACCTATCTTGCCAGGAAAATATAGCCCATCCCCAGGCTGCAAGTAGTATGATGCGGGCCGCGGGGCAACTTGAAACGGGGACCGGACTTGGCATTCGCTGCCGGCGCGACGACAGAGAAGACACTGCGGGACCGCGCCGGAAGCGACCGCCTCGTCGCGCTTGTTGGCGACGACCTGACGGCTGTGAATGCCGCGATCCTCGCGCGCATGGACTCTCCCGTGGCGCTGATCCCGCAACTTGCTGGGCATATCATCGCGGCGGGCGGCAAGCGCCTCCGGCCGATGCTCACCCTGGCTTCGGCCCGGCTCTGCGGCTACCAGGGCCAGCGCCATATTCCTCTGGCGGCCTGCGTCGAGTTCATCCACACCGCAACCCTGCTCCACGACGACGTGGTCGACGACAGCGGCCTACGCCGTGGGCTGGCGACCGCGAATGCGGTCTGGGGCAACAAAGCGAGCGTACTTGTCGGCGACTTCCTGTTCAGCCGGGCTTTTCAGCTGATGGTCGAGGACGGCTCGCTGAAGATTTTGAAGATCCTGTCCGACGCTTCGGCAATCATCGCCGAGGGCGAAGTTCAGCAGCTGATGACCGCAAACGACACCTCGACCGACGAGGCGACCTACCTGGACGTCATCCGCGCCAAGACGGCCGCCCTCTTCGCGGCCGCCTGTCAGGTCGGCGCCGTGGTCGCCGAGCGTCCGGACGCAGAGGAGGAAGCGCTGCGCCGCTTCGGACTCAACTTCGGCATGGCTTTTCAGTTGATAGACGACGTCCTGGACTACAATGCGGACCAGGGCGAGCTCGGCAAGGCGGTCGGCGACGACTTCCGTGACGGCAAGGTCACCTTGCCGGTGGTTCTGGCCTTCGCCCGCGGCGATGAAAGCGAGCGTCGCTTCTGGCGCCGTTGCATCGAAGAGCAGGATCAGGGCGACGCCGACCTCGAGGAGGCACTCGCCCTGATGCAGCGCCACGACGCCTTGGCCGACGCCATGGAACGGGCCCGAAGCTACGGCCGGGCGGCCTTGGAGAACCTTGACACCTTCGCCGAGAGCGCGATCAAGGCGGCGCTTGCCGAGACCCTGGAACAGAGCCTCCGGCGGATCAGCTGACAATCGGTCGTCATGGCAGGAAGTCGGCGGTGACGAAGAGCATGTTGACCGTCGCGCCGTCCGCCGACAGCGGCAGGATAAGGTCCTCTGTCTGCTTGAATTCGTGGTGTTTCCCGACGTAGGGCGTGTCGCTGGACAGCGGTTCCCGGGTCTCCACGACTCTGGCACAAGCCGACCAGATCCGGCTCGGCGGCCGCTGATGCGGAAGCTCGCTCATCCAACTGCCCGTTAGGTCCCGGTTGAGGTGGCTTGCCATCTTGGTGCCGATCAGGCGATAGCGGAAATCGAGCGGATCCGACGCCACGTCGAGCAGGAACACGCAGGGCAGGATGGAGCGGATGTCGGCAGGGTTCAGCTCTGCTCTCGAGGGCATGAGCCGGCCGGCGCGAATTTCATCCCAGTAGGCAAAGGCGGCCTGGTTCGTGGGGTGCCGAAGCTGCTCCGCCTTGGTGACGGCGGTCGCAACCGCGGTTTGCCCCTGCGGCTTTCCATCTCGTCGCGATGGCTGCATGCCCAAACTCGTGTGGCGCAGTGAGAAGCGAGCCTAGAACCACTCGACCGTTCAGCAAATCCCGAAAATGGCGTAGGGATACCGCTAAATTACACCAATCCCTGGGGGTTCGGAAGCTTCCGCGAGATCTGCGCCCGAACCCGAGCCCGGCCGTCTTTGGCATGACCTTAAGAAGCTGGTCGGGGAGAGAGGATTTGAACCTCCGGCCCCCACGTCCCGAACGTGGTGCTCTACCAGGCTGAGCTACTCCCCGAAGCGCCG
>JAAUYK010024203.1_pt1 | contig 12376 bp, 4 predicted proteins | sample 7278021 | NCBI WGS metagenome assembly JAAUYK01 (sample SAMN14350223, study PRJNA611818) | marine sediment metagenome | isolation source: surface marine sediment (1.8m) | place: French Polynesia: Moorea | collected 2018-08
GTTTGACGGCGGAGGAGGCGATGACGGCTCCTACGAGGATGTCGTCGTCAACGACGAGCTTGCCGCAGCCGCGATGAATGGCAAGGCCAGGTGGGGCTCAAACCTAAATTTATAGTGTCAAGGAGCTACTAAAGTAAAGAATTTATCAGCCGGTATTCCTACCACAATCCGGACTACGAGAACGTCTCCTTGGATCGGCGCAGGGACTCGGCCGGCTCCCGCAACTCGGTGTCGTCGTCTGCCGGCTCTCAGTTCGAGAGCATGTTCGGCATGGCCAGAAGGTTCCCCTCCATCAGGATGAACTCGTCGGCCAAGAAGGAGGAAAAGAAAAGGCGGCGGCGGATGTCGTCGGCGACGGACGCTTCCGAGGAGTTTCCCCCGCGCTCTGGCGGCAACACCATCCCCCTCTCCTTCGGCCAGAGCATCGAGCAGCTGTACAGCAAGCCGAGCAGCGTGAAGCACAAGTCCAACACCATCGTGCCCATAGTCGGGCCGGCCACCGACTCGAGCGAGATGGTACTGAACGGCGAGAGCGGCAGCTCCTGCATGCCGGTCGAGGCCGTCTACAAGAGGTCGGAGTCGGTGCACTCGGTGTCCGCCTCGCTGAAGAGGGCCATGTCTGCCACGTTGAGCCTGAGAAGCGGTTCGCTGAAGAAAGACGAGGGAAATAGGAGTGCGAGCAAGGTGGCGGATGAGACTGATCCGAACTCGTCAGGGGCGACATCTTCGTGCTGCTGCGACACCTCGCGGTTATTCTCTTTCCACCGGGGCTTTCGGCTGACGGCGTCCGAGCGGCAGGAGGAAGAAACAGGGATGGAAGAGGTCGAAGTACCGAAGAGAGTCGAGGACGTCATGAGGTGTGACCTTAAAGGATCATCAACCGCTTTCAATATTAAGCTATAAATGCATTTTTTCTCAGACGAGGCGGTTCTGCGTCGTCGACACTATCCTCGCGGAAGCACCTCTCCACGTCGTTCCTCTGCGCCGTGATCGCTCTCTCCATTATGGCGTTCATCGTCGCAGGCGCCGTTCTCCTGTATCAATACAGTAAGTGCAAGGAATTTGCAAGCGAATTGAAATGCGACTCGCCCGTATTCTATTTGGGCTGCAGTCTTGTGTGAGAATGGAAGGCATCCCTCTATTCCTTCTTCTTGCAGTGTCCGGCGACGTGGTGTCCGTGTCGGGAGGCGTCGGCGGCAGCGGAAGGCCGTACCCAACGACCAGGATCAACCCGACGCTGCCGCCGTCAACGGCGCGGCTCCCGCGGCCGGTAACTCCGTCGGATGCCGGCAGCGGCGGGATCATCGTGAAGAAGGCCGACGGGGGCGGCGAGTCTGCGCATTGGGCGCCCTGGTCGTCTTGGAGCGCCTGCTCGAAGGAGTGTCTGCGCGGCGAGTCTCAGGCCCGACACCGCGCCTGTCTGGACGCGGACGGCAGCACGCTCAACGACCTGAAGGCCTGCCTCGGGCAGCAGCGGCCGAGGCAGACCGCCAACGTGGACATCAGGCTCTGCCCGTGCAACCTCACGTCGGCCTCGTCGCAGCTCGGCAGACAGGGGAGGGAAGAGGGGCCGGCGAGGGCGGCAGGACATCAGGGGAAAGGCAAGCTCGGTGTTCGCTAGCTGAGTGTCCCTGTGTTTCGTGTGTCATCTAGTCATTATATTGGTTTTCTTGCTTTAGTTATATTGTCGCGTATAGGTACGATATTGCTTTCGAATTACATAGACTACTCCTATTAGGCATAAGCTTGAGTTATGGTGTTCGACTGTTCGCGAATGTTAAAATGTTTAATTAATTTTAAGTTAGCACGCCTTCCCAGCTTTGTTCATAGCATAGCTGATGCACTGACTTAATTTTGCACATGATGCGCGTACACGTACATATCGAAGAATTGAATTGTCTGACGGAGCCTCTCGTCCCCCAGCCCGCTTCTGCGACTCCTGCACTGGCTCGGAGGTCTGCCTGGCCTTCTCCGAGGAGTCCCCTCCGACCTGCCACCGCAAGGAGGACGACAGGGACCCGACGGGGTGCGCCGGGCTCTGCAGGGTGGAGGAACCGGTCTGCCACAGACTCGACACGGACGCATTCAGGTAAGAGCAGAGTCCGATTACGGATCTATGGCGGCGATGGCGTCCGCCAGCCCGTTGTTGTAGAGCGCCTTCGACAGCCGCTTGACCGTCGCCCGCTCGCACTTCCACTTAATCCAGCGGCTGAGGAGCAGCTCGGCGCACGCGCACTCCAAAGACGGAGGCGCCGCCGAGGCCGACGTTGACGACGATTCCTTCTCCCCGCCCTCCGCCTCGATCTGGTCTAGCTGAGCGTGCGTGAAGTGCAGGCTGTTGCCGACGTCCCTCCACTTGGCGGCGATCCTGTCGCCCACTCTGAGCACGTCGTCCTCCTCGAGGCGGCGCTGGGACGTGTGGCAGCAGCGGATGTGAGACATCTCCTCCTCGGACAGGGACAGTTGACTCAGACGATCCGACACGGACTGGTCGCCAGTTGGAGGCGGAGGCCGGCTGCTCGTGGACGGGACGGCGTCGTCGTCAGAGACGTCCTCCTCGTCGTCGTCGTCGTCTTCCTCGTCGTCAGTGTCGCACTGGATCTTCTTGAGGAGCGGCTTCTCCTGCGGCGACGGAGGCTGCTGAGACTTCGCCGCCTTGCTTTTTCTCTTTGTTGGCGCGCTCGTGTCGTCCGGCTCCTTGCCGCCGTCGCCCCCGGATTCGGTTTTCTCCATTGTCTGTGTGCAATAACGACGCCCAGGTCCAATACCTGAGTTTTTTCGGCAGGTGCTGCAAGCCTGCAACCTGCAAGGTGTTTATATCGCTTTCACTTTGTGAAAATCTCGCAAATTCTCACGCGTTGTCTCGAAACCTCTCTCACCTTTTCTTATTTTCCGTAACAGGTGTCAGTCCGCCAAGGACACGACCAGGCAGCCGGCCGAGGTCCGTCTTCGGAGGAAGGCCAGAACACTAACGGGATTCAATAGTGAGACGAAAGGTAACTTCTATCTTAACTTTCTCATAAATGTGTGTACCTTAGCACCCAGAGGTTTTGTACGTACTAGTACGAGTACTAAATATCTCTCGTCATTCCCACGGCGGCAAAGGTGGGCAAAACCCTCCCTCCAAATTTGATTGAGATTCCACGTGTACGTATATGGCGCAGGGTCTGCCTTCAATAATGGATTATTCATGCGCCTTCTGGCTGCTGGACCTCTTCTCCGTACTGAAAATTCGTACGATCCCGGTACAGATCAAACGTACACATGGGCGCTAAACATTTTTTTGGCAGATACTTACACGGAGACTTGGCCCCTGCAAAGGTACTTACCTGTTATTCTAAGCTCTTGTACCTGGCCACTTCCCATCGCCCGTGTATACGCACGTACCTGCTCTGCGGACAGACGGAACGAATCGAAACTGATTTCCCAGGGGAAGCCTTTTGACGAGAGACGGACAGTGGCTGGCTATAGCTAAGGTGGAGTGGTAGGATCGCCACGGACCTACGCTACTAGTACTGTACGTACATATTACGCACAGTCTTGAGGAAGTCAAATTAATCCAGGGCCGGTGTACGTATGTACCAAAGTACGGAGAATTGGCCATGGCCTGGTTCTAGCTAGTACGTATCTGCTGTTCCCGTTACGAAGAAAAGCCAGCCAGAGCCTAACCCTTGCTTTGATTATTCCGAATCCTAGAAGGAAGGGAGTGAGGTACGTGTTCGCGCTAAGAACAGTTGGCCCTGCGTGCCCAACTGTCCACCTACTGTAGTTCTCTCTCGATTCGGATTTGATCAACTTCTTGATTCTTTCCCACGTTTCAATCTGTTCCGTTGGCTGCCCACTACTGCCACCACAAACCAATCTTTTCTTTCCCCTTTTCTACACAACAGGCGCCGGCTTCGGCGTGTGCCCGACAGATGAACTGGCCTGCAGTGACGGCCGCTGCCTGCCCTCCTTGCTCTTCTGTGACGGAAAGGCCGACTGCGAGGACGGATCAGACGAGCCGGAAGGGTGCGAATGAGAAAAGCCACCATTACTAAATCGTGCCTCTGATATGTACGTACATGATAATTAATATACCGGAATAAGAGAGAAATAGCTCACCTATGACACAAGCGGCAAACTTTCTCGTTAAAGCCTCTTTGCAAACTTTTTTGACGAGGACAAAATTTAATCTGGAAAGTTTTTTTGCTTTCCGCCCGCTGCCGGCCGCGTCTCTCTCTCCCTCCCTTCCCATCGCCTGTGTCTCTCTCTCCCTCTTCCCCCTCTCTCTCCGTACGTCCGTCTTCTCTCGCATCTTTTGATCACGGGCGCGCACCATAACTGTCTGAGGGTGCGGAGACGGCTTACCTCGCTTGGAGCAGGGAGCCAGCACATACCTAATAACTTGGCAAGGCAGGTAGGTATATTATAGTATGTATGGGTGAGTAAGCTGTACGAAAACGGCAAACATGGGAAGAGTAAAATAAAAGCTCTGTTGATGGACTGGGCAGCTAGATCGACGAACATGAGGTGCTGTGAACTTTTTGCATGCTTTATTGATCACAATTTATATCGCACAGCACACAGTGTAAATATTAAGGGGCCCGAAACTTTAACGTCACCGGTGGAGATCTCAGCTTGGGAGAGGACGTGGAGGGAGGGGCATTCGTAGGCGTGGCTTCAAAAATAGCATGTTACGTCCAAGCGTGACCGCGCTCATGTCGTGGCGACGAGACATGAGAGCATTCCACGAATGTTTTCCGTCTCGCTCTCTCCCTCCGTCCTTTGGGATCGAGTCAGTCAGGCTACGAAAGTGACAAAAAATGAAATTATACAGTGGTATCATGTCTGACCAACTGCGACTGCTGGTCTCGCGCGCGTGTCCATTCACCTACGGTACTTCTAAGAACTACTAATACAACTTTGACCAGTCATACTTATAGCGGTTTGAAACTAAACAATGGTCAGTCACATACGGTTCACTTAGCTCTCTATTTACTAGAGTACGATCTTTCTGAGAGGGCCTGTTGTACGTACATACATATGGCGACGCAGGGTAAACAGTCGCAAATTTGGCTTTATTTCAGTAAATGCGCTTCCTCTCCTTTCGTTCTGCGCACTTGTTTGCGCACCAAGGACCCGTTTCAATGCGAAGACCGAGCCTAGAGAGTGCGCGCGGAAAGGAGCGATCAAGGGAAGAAGCTACAGAGGGAAGGACGGAGTAGGACAGCTAGACGCTCACTCGCTCGCTCGCTCGAACTAAACAAGGTAGGGCGCGCACTACTATAAGCGGAGGAGGCCGGCGGGAGAGAGTGCGAGGGCGAGGGCGAGGGGCGGCAACGGAGGGAGATGGAAGCTAGGCGACGTCTGGTTGGTCGACCGGCTGGCGTGCCTAACTCTGTGTACGTCCGTCCGTCCTCTCAGTCTTTCGGGGGAGCGGTTGCTCCCAGGATACGGTCTCGGTCTACAGCTTCATGGTAAAGCGGGCCGGCGTGTGGAGAACGTACTCGAAGTGTGTGCGCACTAACGCCGTCAAGTCAATGAGAGGCTAAGCCGAAATCAATGCACGGACAGACGGACGGAGGGATCGAGTACACGTACCTCCCGACGAAACCGCCGCCGGCCTGTCAAACTGACTGCTCGGCATATGCGCTGTCTGCATGCGCGCGGGCGAAAGCGAGCGGAAAGGGCGTCGAAGGAGGGAGAGAGAGGTAAATCCCTTTCCGTTCTCTCACCGCCACCGCCTAGCTGCGTCCGTTCGGTGCGGTCAAACAAGTTCAGCCTCCTCCGGTAACGAGAGAGGAGAAACCTCGGCTGCATGAAGAATGAGACGCCGAGGCACTTTGAGATCGAAGATTCAACGGGGCGAAAACATATGTATATTGATCTACTATACGTAGGTATAGTCTTCCGAACCTGGCCGACGAAGCGACCAACATCGCCTAGTTCGATCACCGCACGTAGGCAGGTGCACTCACTCGCTCACTCGTCTCCGCGATGGTTCTCAGCATCTAACGACCATCTAGCTAGCTCTCCTTCCCTCCCTCCCCAGCTCGGTATCATCACTCGATTCCAACGAACGAGCAGAAAAGCTCCCCAGCTACTACGTGCAGGTGTGCGCCAGCCAGCCAGCATCATTTCAAGAGGCGGACCAACCAACTCCTAGCTAGATGAACAGGACGAGCGAGTACGTTCATACGTTCACAGATAGCGGAAGGGGCCAACGTACATGGCGTCCCTTTGAAGACCGCCGGCGCTTTTGCGCATCTACGTGTACAGAATGAGAGAAGTATGGAAGGGATGGCCGGGGAGATGCGGTTGCGCTTAATGCGTGCCAATAAGAGACGGGACTATTACGAGATCGAGTAGGGTCGAAGAAGCTACAAGGAAGAAGCCACCTGACTGCGTGACCCAATTCGGCGGTGACCGGGTGTTGCATGCGATCGGCGACCGGAGCTCGTCTTACGAATGAATGGATCAGACGCAATATATAGCACTCATATTTGGTCATCTATTCAAATTAGTGCGAGTTTACGTATGTTGTTGATGCAAGGCATGTGCCTCGAATGCATTGATCCATTCATTGGTCTTGCAGGCAGGCAGGCAGCTGGAGAGAAGATTCTGACGGAATGCATCCTGCTGCGTACGTATGCGATCCGGGCTCCCTAGCTCTCTCTTTCTCTTTCTGATTGAGATTGACTCTCTCGATGCCGCCGACGCACGTCTCCGGTCGGCCTCTGCTGGCGCTGCTGCTGCTGCGTGCACGCTGACAATGGCATTCGACGGTCGCAACGGCGGCATCGGCCACGAGGAAGATGTTTGCTTTCGCCATTACGAAATACCTGGATGTCGAGAGGGGGAAGAGGAGAGGAGGCCGGACGGACCGAGCCAGGCGCCGGATATCGTAGTAGCTAGGAACGTAGACTGGTGAGAGAGCAATGTGAAGAAGAGTTGCCAGAGGATAGGATTTCAAAGGCCGGCCATAAAGGAAGCTCGCTCAGTAAATTCGCCGGAAAAGAACGCTTGACTTCCGCGTAGGCCTCGAACGGAGGCCCGCTCCTCCGCCTGCTTGTAATTCAATGAGCCAGCCCATCCGTGCAGTGCGTCAAAGCCGAAGTAAGGCGAGTTCAATTGAAATGTGGAATCCCTGGCCGGACGAACAAAGAGGTATACGTGGTGGCTGACTGACTGACTTAGAGATATATCCCAGCCGCCGCCTGCTATCAAGGAGCTAGCAATAAGCGGCCAGGTAAAAGACGGCGGGGAGGGAGGAGGAAGCCTTCGTCTTACTCAAACAACAAGATGTCGATCTTGATCCCGGCCCACTCCTCCTCCGCCTAGCTTCGTTCGCTCCGAACGGCTCACTGATGGCGAGGATAAACTCAGCCAGATAGCTACTAGTACAGAGGAGGAGGAGGAAGTGAGCTAGTGTATCTGGGTAGTGCAGTCTGTCAATAGAGGACCGATACGTACGGTACAGCGGCTCAAGAGAGTGCGTATATAGTGCGTAAGAACGGACGAACGAAGACTGTTGCTGCCTGCTGCCAGCCTCATTGCGATCTCCAATAGGGCCGAGGCCGAGGAGGAGGCTCGATCAGTGCTTATAGATAGAGAACATACGTATATACGTACTACACGTACACGCAAGGCAGAGTACGTAGCTGCGGCGATGAGGAGAGTAATCCACGTTTGGCCGAGTTCGACCAACCACTTCGTCTAGATCCCCGTAGCCGGCCGGCATGGCGTCGGCGATGGGCCTCGGGTCGGCCCGGCGCCAGGGTTCTTCTGGCGGGCACCGGGGCGGCGCTCCCTCGAGGCCGCACCACCACTTCGGATCCTCGGGCGGCGCCGACAAGTCAAAGGTACAGCAGCCATATACTATATAGATGAACATTAATTATTTTGTCCTCGTACTAATAAGGCAGAAAGGAATCCCCGCAATTCGTGGCGCGTGCGCGTTTTTTCGTCCGGCTACCGGCCTCCGCCCATTGCCAGCCCGTTCGGCCTAGCCGGCTGCAATCCTCTCGTGTCTATATCGCGCGCCAAAAGGGTGGGGCCCAACCTACGTAGCTAACTAGCGCATTCGTCTGATAGCTGCCAGTCCAGTTTCATGCCGGCCCACGTCGCGCTAGCAATGTTATCAAATGGCCGTATATATAGCTAGAGTTCAGTACCTACGCGCGCCATATACTTACATATAGGCTTTACCAGGACGATGAACTCATATTGGGTACAAGTCTGAATCTATGCTTACCACATTGCAATGAACGCATAGTGTAACTTCAATTCCCTGTTTGTAGATTTGTGCGCAGAAGGGCGATAGTGAATTAGGAATTACACTAAGGCAACGCCATCGGCGGCTGCAGTGGAAAATATAACACGTACGTTTTTCGATTAGATCGTACATAGGCGCACCTAGTAGTATGCACGTTAATACATGCATACTACGTTTGCTGACTGGCGCCTTGCTCGCTCTTTTAGAGAGGAAAAATTCTCTTACTCGACCCGCCTCTGGCAGCTCCGGTACAAAGAAAGGGCCGCTCTCTCTCTCCCTCTCTCTCTCTCTTTCTCTCTTCGTCTGTATGCCCCATTCTTCTTACAAATTGGCCTTCCGTCGAGAACAAAGGGGAGGAGGGAACTTTGCGCGGAATATTACGACGGACGGACGGAGCAAGCTAGCTGCGCTCAGGAAACTTTTGAATTTCCAGGTGCAGTCCTACAGGAGTGTACAGTAGTACACGGTCGCACTATGGGCTCTTAATTCATTCATATATGGAGCTCATAATCACGTCCCTCAAGTCTCCTTTTTCCTCACTATGCGCCGTTTGGAGAATGAGAGGATTAGAGATTGCAATGATTTTACCAAATCGACGGGCTATTCATATTTTGGCGAATGTTACCCGGCATTAACTAAGCCCCATGACTGTAATGGAGCAGATAAGTAAATCTTTGTCATTACAACTAAATTGTTTTCACATTGTCTGACATATTCACCAACTGTAGTCTACGTATTAATAATGGCTTGGGCATAAGACCGTCCTCCTGAAGCGGCCTTAGCCCATCTCCGGAATCTGTCGCAAGGAGAAGTAATTTTCTGCCATTAGAGCACGTCGGAACTACCGCCACTACTAAACATCTGCTGGTTGGTCCGACCGAGCTAGGCGGGTCATTCGGTCTTAAGAACCCAACCGGCTTATCTAGCTGGCCACGCACACGGCCGGCCTCTAGCTTATACGTAGAATGCGCATTTCCAGAAATAGCAAGGCGTCCAGAGGTGCCGGCAGGCCGACTTTTTCGAACCCTTCACTATACTACGTGTACGTATACCATCATCCAAAGCATAAATTCACCGTCTCCGTATACGTACAATCAACCAAGAAAAGCTACTATGTTCCCGTCGCCCGGTCGTAGCCGCGGTCCCTTTTTCCACTTCACCGCTCAAAGGAGTTGCTTCTTGTTCTTCAAGTGGGGTAAATGCGTATACGCTCTCTAGCTACGTATGATACGCGCTCGCCTTCTTAAAACGCTATTAAAGGCCCTCTCGCTCCTCTCCCCTCCTCTAAGCTTCGTCGTCCGCTAAGCATGCAGCTAGGGGAAAGTGAGGTACAGTGAGTGAGCTTGATGCTACACGTAGGTACCTGGCTTACCTTCTGGTCCCCAGCACCTCCCTCTCTATCTGTAGCAGCTCGTGAGTGCTTTATGACGGGAGGGAGGCGGTCGGGCCGTACGTTCGCACTCGCTGCCGGCGACGCGGAGGGCCGACGTGTCTAAATGCGAGCATGCATTATTCATTGCCGGCTCCTCCTCCTCCACCTTTACGGAGAGGATCGAGCGAAGGACACTTTCATGCAAGTGCCGAAGGCGTCCTATACCATGTATGCCACTTGACCGACCGACCGACCGACGCGATGTAAAACATTTCTTGCAGTACGAACATCGACTAAACAAGGCATCCGATAGGTTCTGCGATGTGTACAGGTAGGTAGGCAGGCAGTTACAGCCCTTATTTCGTGGCATCAGCTGGGACCAATTCCCTAAAGCAGAGCTCCACGTAGGCCTGGCTAGCCGTTAGCAGGTGTTGCTTCCCTCCCTTCCTCCCCCTCGCCTACTTTCTACCTCTCCTAACTCTTTCCATCTCTTCCATTGTAGTATCGGCTGGAGATTAGGAGCAGCCGTATTTCCTCGAAATGATCAAACGGGAGCACAATAGGTACACCGGTGACAAGCCTGCTGAAGGATGCGCAAGTAATAAAATCCGCTCAAACTCCGTGCACAATTCTCTACAACTCCCTCCCTCTGTCATATTGCACCGCTTTGAAATGCAAGCGGCGCAGCCAGCGGCCAATGCTGAAACGAACGAACGAACGAACGAATTGCATTTGCAATCCCGTATACGAATATAGCAGCTCGATCTTCCTTCGATCAACTCAGCGGCGGCATTCACGCGGACCGACCGCGCCGACTAGGCTTTGGGAGTAATAGTGCGGATCGAAGGGATAGCTAGCCGGCCAGGCATCTACTGCTCAAGTGCCGCAGTGGTACGTCTAGCCGCCTAGCTCGTTCGACTCGAAGTAGGTAAGCGTGCGTCTAACCAGATAGGGCATACGTAGTATTGGACTGCGGCAGGCCCGTCTTCGATTTTCGGTTAGTCAAATTTTCAGCTCGAGTTTCTTTATGCGTAGCACGATGCTCGATCCATCGAACTACGTACGTACATCGGTGCTGATTGAAAGCGCTAGGGTCTACCATAATGAACGTGAAGGTTAAATTACAAGCGAGTAAATTAGTCTTCTCCAAGAAAAGCTGTGTAGGCCGACAGCCAATCTTTAGCCAAAGTTGTAAGAAAGTTCCACGATTAATCTACGTGTACCGGTCGATTACGTATACGTACATACGCTTTACATGAGGGAGAAAACAAGAAAGTTCAGGTCCCCTTCCCCGCCACGTGATTTCGTTCAGACACGCAGGAATTTTCCCAGCCATAATTCGTCTCTGCCATCCATCCAGTACATACATACATCAGATCTTCTTTCTCCTTTCGGTCCGTTCCAGCAGGGAATTAGCTAGCCTTTCTCCTGATTAGCGCCACACACACACACACATACTACGTACAAAAGTACGACGGGGGTGGCGTGGCGGCGGAACGAGGCCGACTGGCTGCCGCATACGGCCTCATTTTCTCGCTAATGAGGCACGGCGGAAGCAATTAGGTTGCGGGGACCGTCGCGCCGCGTTCGTATGTCGGGCACCGATTCGATGTCAGAACGCATCAAGACCTCGAGACATTGCCTTTGCTAGAATGAAGAATTTAGTACGTTATTACAGAAAAGAGAGAGAGAGAGAGTGTGAAATCCAAGGTTTCATTAAGCAATGTGCAGTACCCCGACCACCTAGAACTGCAAACGAGCGACCGCGCGCGCGGCAGTGCGACCCGTCCGTCAGCCCCAGACCGACTTTGCTGCTGACGCGAGGGAATTTTCCCGCAATCGACCGACCGACAAAAAGAAAGGACAGAACGAACGAGTGAGGACGGACGGACGGACGGACAGACGACGCAACTGTCTCGCTCACTTTATCTCATCGCCGTTCCTGTCCAGTTGTCCGTCTGCCCTTTCCGCAACAGGCAAGCCGCAGCCGAAGGAGAATTCCCTCTTTCCTTTTCTCAGCTGTCGAGAGAGAGAGAGCCCTCAACGTGGACAACAGTTTAAAGCCGGCTCAATCGCCCTTAGCCAGCCAGGATGAATAATGGAATTCTTGGAAGGGAGCTAGGCGCTTCGAATGGTTTTCTGGTCTCCGGCGCCAGATCGATGGCAAACTACCAAACTCAGCTGGCTTGGAGTCTGCAGTCTGACAACTCTGACAGCTATTAAGGCCCCCTTTCTTTCTCTCCTCCCCTCCATCCGATCCCAGTCTGTACTGACTGACTGACTGGATGGGGTTCCTTTAGGACAACGCGGGCGAAAGTTGCAAAACCAAATTGCAATTATCGTCGCTTTAAGGTCACCACATTAGAGGTGTGCATAGCCGTTGGCGGGATTCCCCGAAAAGCCACAAAAGGCTGGCAGAGCAGGCGAGCCGAGCGAATCCTGTCAGGCGGAGCGGGCTAGCCAGCTTCTAACCTTTCAGCTTTGTCCGAGGCCGGTATATAGCAGACCCGTCCCTCGCCATAGTTTCAGCTCGATGCAAAGACCCCCTTTTAGATTTCTTGGCATCTGTCCGCACCCCGCCTGCTATCGCCGAGCGAGTGTGTCAATATGCCGGGGGCGCGGCGCCCATCCCAATGAACTGGCCGCCGTCGGCGTAATGCTCCCTACCTTGCCGCCGGAAGAGATAAGGTTTCACTCGTAATATCCTGCCAGCTCGCACATGGGCATTTCCAGGCAGGAAATCAGTA
>JAAUYK010008157.1_pt1 | contig 12374 bp, 13 predicted proteins | sample 7278021 | NCBI WGS metagenome assembly JAAUYK01 (sample SAMN14350223, study PRJNA611818) | marine sediment metagenome | isolation source: surface marine sediment (1.8m) | place: French Polynesia: Moorea | collected 2018-08
ACTCTTAACCCTGTCAGTCCGTCCGCTTGCGTCTGTTCGCTCTCTCGTCGATCCAGCACGTTTTCCTACAAAGAACGGAACAGGTTCGTCCGTTCTTTGTAGGAAAACGTGCTGGATCGACGAGAGAGCGAACAGACGCAAGCGGACGGACGGACAGGGTTAAGAGAGCCGATCGGTCGGTCGGTGGGTCGTCGACGTAAGGAAGGAGGAGAACTCAGCATCGCGCCAACTGCGAAGGTCAAGTGCAATTTTCTGCTGCAGCGGACGAAGACGGACGGACGGACGGACGGACGGACGCACGAAGCGAGCGCGAGGCGTGCGTACGCGTATATGTAGAGTACTACATACATTCTACGTATATGCTTTAGGCACGCGCCTAGCTTCTCACTCGATCGAGCAGTGGCCGGCCAACCGACGACAGATCCCGAAGAGAGTGTGAGAGAGATCGAGACAGAACGAGGAGGGGAAAAAGTGTTTCTCTTGAATAGAGCTACTATTCTAGCTTGGACTCTGCTAGTTGCTTGCCTGCCTGCTAGAATTGCAGTTGGGCGTGAGCGTGAATTCCTCATTCGGCCGTGAAGATGCACCGCAGTTAGCTGAGAGAGAGAGATTGATTGACCAGAAGAGGAGAGAGATCAAGAAAGTGAAATCAAAATATTGTGAGATCGATCAATCGATCAATCATGTCTCTCGCCCGTCGCCTCAGTCTGTTGCTGCTGTCGGTAGCCACTCTATTGGCGCCGTCGACCGACGCCGTCCGCTGCCTGGAGTGCAACGAGATGCCCGGCGCCGCCAGAATCCCCTGCCCGGGAATGGAGCTGATCAACTTCGGGAGGAAGTTCGACGTACGTGAGTTGTCTGATCGGCGTAGTACGTATGTGTGCATATGGGGTTGATCGTACTGCTGCAAAGCATTAGAGAACGAATCCTGTACCCACTGTTTGCCGTATCCTCATTTGTGATTTGAGCACGCTCGGCATAGTACTGCATGTATGTGTACAGTGCATTAGAAGGCAACCCCGGTTCGGATAATGGCTGCCTCCGATCGAGATGGATTACAAAATAAACGAACGGATCCGACCGACCGCTGCTGGTCGCATTCCATGCTGACATAAGAAGAGAAAGAAAAACCTCTTTGTATGTAGAATGTAGATAAAAATGCGCAGTTCAAACAATGATCAAATCCTCTTCTTTTTCAGTCCTGCATCATCTACCGCCTCAACTCTGGCCGCATAGTGTTCCAGGACAAGGCAGACTCTTCGGCCGCGGGCAACCTCTGCTCCCACAAGCCCGCCTACCTCGCCAACGTGATCTACCGGAACTTCGGCGAGGCGGGGACGGCCATGTGCTGCAAGGCGGACGGGTGCAACCAAGACATCCCCGCCCACTTTGAGCAAGAGGCCGCCGACGGCGGGTTCCTCTACAAGGAGGAATTCGAGACGCACGCCGCGTACACCGTCGCCGACGGCGGCGGAGACGCCAGGCCTGGAGAGCTAACAAGCGGCGACGGCGGGAACGGGGCCGCCGGCATTATGGGACTCAGTATTCTGACCATGGTCACGTTGTCCGTGACGGCGGCGGCGTATGCGTGAAATAAAGGAGGCAGAGTGAACGACGATTGAAGTTTATTGGAGTGCACCGTGCCTGGACGTTGTTACATGAATTCCTGCATGATAATGCTGATGAAAGTTTTCGAGGTGCCGAAAAGATATTTCATTTCATTATACGTACTTACTACGTACCATACGGAAACACTCACAGTCTCGATGGTGTACTCGTTACGCATCTCGCATTCCGATCGATTAAGGCTATTTTCTCTCACTAAAAAAGGCTTTTTAATACTGACCTACACAATTCGATCTTCCCAAATGAAGCTTCCGGCTATGTAATTCCCTACCTAGTAGACTTACAGTGATTTTGAGTTTGGCCAACGCATTAATTCGCTTTAAAAAAGGTCTTCTTTGGAATCAGCAACATCCATGCGGGCGGGTGCGGTGTGGTGTGGGCGATATCCTAGTTAACGTCCGGCCTCCTAGTAATTTCTTTTTCTTCGCTAGCGATTCTTATCACATGTACGTATTACTTGTTACAATCATTTCCTCCTTTTTTCGATATTCGTTCTCTTATTGCGCGGTCTATCGATTGATCGCGGCCGCCGCCGGGTTGATGATAACTTCATTACGATTAAGCCTGCTCGCTAGTTCGATCCTAGCTTCCCCCTTCCACACGCAGCGGGAGCAGTATCACATTTATTCTTTCTTCGTGTGGGATTTTCTTTCATGATTGCGGAGTCCACGTGACTTTCTCCCGGGCGATATATTCAATAAATTACACAGTCAGTTCCTTTCCGTACTTTACTACTGTAAGCCCTGCAGCGACTTTGACAGGGTGAGTTTGAGCTGCTCCGAGCTCTGCTCTCCCTCTCCGTCGACGTCGCCATCGCCGTTCTCTCCTCCGGCCGCGACGGCTTCGTTGATGGGGCTCGGACTCTGCCTCGTTGGCGTGTGACTCGGCGAAGAGCCGTCGTCGGAGCTGAACGAGGAGGCGAGGTTGTGCAGGCTCAGAGACTGAGACAGCTTCGAGTTCAGCAGAGACAGCCGGGTCACCTAAGGAGAGGAAAGATAGAGTAAGCATTAAATAGTATAGGGAGCTTCCATTTTGCCAAGCGACTCAAGTACTCTTTTTTTATCTAATACCTTTATACGTGCTCACTTCGGAGCAAACAGCTTGTACTCGACGATGGGCGTGCACATCGGCGTCGGTAGTTGAAAGTTATTAGACTGGAAGAGAGTTAGTGGCCGCGGAGAGGAGGAGAAAGAAGAGAGAGAAGACAGAGAGGGAAGAAAGCAGGCTGTTAGTCGGTGTAAGAAAAGGTCAATCAACGTGTGCCAGAATCACTCTTGCTTGCAGTAATGTGAGATTCGTGATAGGTGGATATCTAGAACACTCTCTGTAAGCGTACTCACTTACCTGTGCTCTGAGTCTGGCGATCTTGTCCTGCAGCTCTCGGACCTTGTCCGACTGGTCGATGGAGTTGGCGAGGTCGCCCTCCGTTAGCATCTCCTGATTCTGAAAGATGGTGGAAAATTGTAAATGAACTCATGCAGTTAATTCCATATGTGATGCAAACAATGCTCACTTTGTACTCGAGGCTGGAGATCTTCTGCGTGAGCTCGGCGGCGCGCTGCGTGTTCTCCGCGTCCCTGATCCTCGCCATCATGAGCTCCTCCTTCATGCGTGACTCGAGGTCGGCGTACTGACGCTTCGCCTCGCGCAGCAACTGCTCCAGACGCAGCTCGTTCTCGGACTTGTCGTCCAGGGTGCTCCGCAGGCGGAGCAGGTCGTCGCTCTGACGCTTCAGTTGGTTCGCGATCACCTGGTTCTGTTAATTAAATTCAGCTTATATATGTAGTTGCTTTCATATACATAAGCCAACTGTTGAGCATTTATTACCTGCGTCTCCAACTCCATAACCTTCAACCTTTGGTCCTTTAGGTCTGCCTGCGCGCCCACCTCGCTCATCCGCACAGACATCATCTCCTCCTCGAGGCGCGCCATCTCAGTCTTGGAGACGCCGCCGACGCCCACCCCGACCGCGCCGCCGGCCTCCAGCAGCGTCCCAAGCAGCTTCTTGGGCGTGCTGGGAATGGGGGGAGCCTCATCGGAGCCGTCGTCACCGGCCCCACCGCCGTTCCCCTCGCTATTCTTTTGCTGCTCCTGGCTCTTGCGCTTCAGGTGCTTCTGCCACATGCTGCTCAGCTCGGCCACCTTCGACCGGAGCTCCTTCAGCGCGAGATTGGCCTCCGCCTCCCGGAGCTTCGCGGCCGCGAGCGATTCCTGCAAGCTGGCGACCTCGTTCTCGGGCACGCTCTCGCGCAGCCTCTTGTTCTCGTGCTCCAGGTCGGACACCTTGGAGAGCAGGTTCCTGATCCTTTCCTCGTTCTCCGCCTCCCGCAGCCGCTCCTTGATCAGCTCGTCCTGAAGGCAGTGGATCATCTCCTCCTTCTGCTTGAACACCTCGGAGGCCGACGAGCCGCCCTCGATCATGGACGACGAGTCGGAAGAGGCCGCGGACTTCCTGCCGCTGCTCTCCACCACGTCGGACAGCTTCCGGATGCGCTCTTTGGCCTCCTCCAGCTGCGCGTTCGTGTCCAGGTCGTGCTGCTTGATCGCGGCCAGTTCCCGCTTGATGGCGAATGTGGTCTCCTCCACCTCGGCCCGGGTCACCTGGCCCTGGATCAGGCGGTCGGCTAGGTTGCTCGACTCCTGCTCCAGCAGGTCGACGCGTTGCCGAAGCAAGCGGTTTTCGGTCCGGAGTCGCTATTAATTAAAAGGAACAGCATTACATATCCGCATTGAATTCGACCAGACCATCATTATTGCTCACCCTAAGTTCAATTTCGTCCTCCTTCTCCTTGGTCTTCATTGTCGTGTACTCCTTCTCCAGCTTCTTCATCTTCTTATGGTTGAGTTTCATGGCGTAGGCGAGGTTGAACACGGTCTCGGGGTCGTTGTCGAACATGGACGGCATATCCTTTTGAAAGTACTGGAAAGAAACAAAGCAACATTAATAACCGCGTATGTAGTTATAACTCGTCCTACTAACTTACCCTGATAACTCCCTCCATGTCTTGCAGGAGGAGCTCTCCTTTTCCGATCTGTAGAAGTGCGAGTGCCAGCCGAAAGATGACCTCCATGCCGTCGGCCAGGAAGCAGTCCATGATCCTGCAGGCGAGCGCGATCGGCACCGCGGTGGTGAACAGCGTGAGGAACCACGAGCTGGCGTACAGGTTGGTGTGGATGGACTGCGACTGGAAGTGCGCGTACAGGTCGGGGATGTGCTCCTGCACGAGCATCTCGAGCTGGTACATGCACAGTCCCAGCTCGGCCATCGACGGCTTGAACATCTCGCGCATGCGGTACTCCTGCATGAGCTTGACGAGCACGCAGAAGGCCTCCTCCTCGGGCATCTGCATGAGCAGCAGGCCGACGATGAAGCCGGATCCCTGACAGTAGCCAACCTCCCGGTCATGGATCGAGTAGGCCTTCATCACGTTGAAGAGCGCTTCCTGGCCGACGCCGTCCTTCTTCTTGAAGAAGTCGTGCTCAGGGTAGGTGCGCGCGATGTCCCGCCGGATCACCTTCTCGCAAGCGGACTGCGTCTTCATGTAGTCGGCGTACATCTTCTTGTCCTTGGACTCGTGCGCGTTGCACAGCAGCTGCCACGCCATGCCGCGGAAGTGGTGCGGGATGCCGCGACGAACAAGCTCCTATAAAAAAAGGAGGCATTGCGTGAGTGGTAGGATTCAAAGGCTAGGGCAATCTAAATCGATCGATCGATCTCACCTTGATTTGCGGGGCCTTCTTCTTCGATGAAGACTCCCACTCGTTGATAATCTTGCCCCAAATGGTCCACAGGTCGTCCTCCGCCGCGTTATTGTCCGGCGACATACCCGCAGCGACCGCCGCATCGTGGAAGCTGCTTCCCGCCGACGTGATCGAGATCTGGGAGGTGTCCGACGAGCGCCGAGAGTGGCCGCTCTGCAGCGAGTTAAGCGACTTGGTGTCGTTCTCAATCAGCCTTAAATTAAAGAAAGAGGCACATTATACATAAAGTCTAATAGTCGCCCATTTGCATAGCTAGACGATAACACAGCATAGCATATCCGTTCTGGCAACTATACCCAGTCTTATATCCATTCACAGCGTTTATGTGTGCAGCACCGGCAGCACCCTCCTGGTCTTCAGCCCTTCTTAGCCACTTTGTCCAGTCGCTGAAATACCCGGAGACACTTTGCTTTCGACGGCTGAAGAAGCCGCCGCCGCCGCCGCCGCCGGGCCCTGCGCCTCCCTTGATGTTGTCCACCGACCTCCTTGGCCGTCTGAGCACGACGCCGCCGGTCACGTGGGCAGGGGGAGGCTCCACGACGGCCAGCAGGTCGGCCTCGGACTCCTCGTTCAGAGCTTGGCCGCCGAACACCTGCTCCAGGGGCTCCATCTCGTCGAAGAGCTCGCAGATCCTGTTGGCGATCGGGTCGTTTTTGTAGTATGCGGGCAACACTTGCTGCTCCTGCTGCTGCCTGAGAATCACATTGTCGTCGTCGGAAGCATGAATCGGACGCGACGATCCGTGAGATGAGTCTGCAGACTTGCAATGCGACGACGGCGCTGCCGGCGTTCTCCGCTTTCTCGTCGCCGTCGTCTTCGTCTTAGTCACCATCAGCCAATTTGGATCGTCATCCTCCTCCTCTTCCACCCCTTCGCCGCCGTTCCTCTGCATCGTCGGCGACGGAGTGAGCTCGCGGTCGAGGTTGGACGGAGCGATGTGGTAATAGTCCATCGTCCCAGTTGGAGGAGGCCTTTCCTGAAGACGTCTGCCTGCGTTGACCTGTAATCCCATGCAGGCAGGCGGGCGGGCGAGCAGTCACGAGTCCGTCTGTCCGTCCGTCCGTACGCGTCCGTTTTGTACCTCACCAGCTAGCGTCCGAATTGGAAGTGTCTCTCCATATTTGGAATGGAGCCATAGCTTTAAGCTGGCACCGAAGGCGCTAGGTTACGTTTGGATGGCAAACCACTGTCATTTACGAACGCGTACAACGCGTAAGTGCACCGCTTCCAATTTACGTAGGTTAAATGCACTTTGAGAGTGTCAATATCCGCACGTTAATTATGCCTCCTATGAGAGATTCATTCGCCTGCTATACATATTCCATCGCCCATTGAAATCACAACCGACCAGCCGGAGCTTCATCCGTCTACTGGTTATGTCCATAACGCTGGCGTTGCTCGCGCGCGTGGACCGCTTCGATCGTGATACGGTTCAAAACTAATTACGCTGCCGCTCTAAAACGGACCAGCGCATGGCATGCTGGACAGAGCGAGCGAGCGAGCGAGTTCATCTAATTTGCAGGCAGCCAAACAAAAGACAGGAAAAGAAAAGAGCGAATGCAGAATATGCGATGTACGTGACCCTCGACAGACAGACACAATGGGCGTGGCGTGGCGTTCCCGGAAAAATGCCGTTATGTCCACAGTCTGAGGCTAGACAAATTCACAAAGTAACCCGAGGACTCGGCACGCACTCACTACACGTCGTTTGCCCCAGGCCAGAATACGTATAGCTGGGAGGCCACACCACTAGCTATATGATGTGTACGAACTGCTTTGAGCGTGCGCGTAGCGAGCGCGACCGCTGTCGCCGCCGCGTGTAGAACGTATAGGACAACGTACGTACAAGTTACAACGCTATGCGACCCGGCTTCTAGCTTCGGTGGCTAAAACAAGTCAGGCATATCATCTGGCGTAATGTACGTAGTACACGGCAGAAATATACTACTACTATGTTGACGTCGACCGCTCACTATCTATACATAGTAGGACGTTCATCATCTTTTTTGTGCTCTCGAGAACACAATGCGGCCGGCCGGCATCTTGGTGGCGGCGCCGCCGAACGCCTCCCTGTCTGTCTGTCTGTCTGTCTGTTCCCTCTCTCTCTCTCTCTCCCCACCCCCGCCGTCTCTCATTTGAATTTCTGAACAACCCACCCGCTGGCTGTCCACAGTTCATTCGTCAAGTTTCCCCCATGCAGCAGCAGCAGCCGACGACTACGTACATGCGGCATTTCGGCGCCGACTGAATAAGTTGGGCACTTGTTTAATCAAGGATGAAACTCGGGTTTATGCAATTCGTCCGTACCAGCCAGCATTGCATAGAGGAGTGCATCGCGACGTTGACGTGGCATAGACGTATTATGTAAGTTCACCTCAGGCTGGATGGATGGAGCATCCACGCGTATCGCCGTCGATCGTCGTTCGGGTCCGCTGCATTAATTCAACTCAATTCGACGGGATCTACGATTATCATTGCTTTTTCTTCGATGCCTAAGCTGCACGCTAGCCAGCCAGAGCGAGAAACTTCGTAATCGGCTTTACCCGGCCGTACCTGCCACAGCCAGATCCCGGCCCCAAACGAGCTCGTTCTCTCGCATCGGGCCAATCCGACGCGCCAAGCAATTCTCACGAATCCATTCAAAGGAGGATATTTCCCTTCCCATAATGCCTTCGCTCGTTCTTCTCCCCCACAAACTTCTGATGGACGGGGATGTAGAAGTAGAACTTTGGTCGAGCTGGGCAAATGATTCCTCCCTCCCTCTCTCTCTCTGAACATTGGATGGAATGGATGTCGGGCGGCGCGGCGGGTAATGAAGTTGGATATGAAGTTGGCAGTTTGTTCGCTCGGCCGCGGCCGGTCGGGTGAGCTGAAAGTTACGAGCTGGCGTGGGGCCCGGCGATAAACGGGTGAAAGTCAGACAGACAGCTAATCAGACTCGTCGTAGCGCTGTGTTGAATGCCGTCTAGCAAAATACTCGTGCGCGCGTAGTAGCTCCAAGCTGACGCCGCGCCGCGCCGCGCCATACGTGCCCTCTAATCGCCGTTGCTCCCGACTTCATCCATCACGAACGCCGGATGGACGGACTGTTACATCCGAGTCCACATGGATACCTCTCCTTCCTTCGTACCATACCCTGCACGTATCCAGTCTTTTTCGCGAGTCTCGAGAACGGACGCGGACGGACGCTTGCTTTACGGTTCTGACTTTGGCCAAAATGCGGTCGTAGGGGCTTCCAAGGAAAGTGGGCGGAAATTCGATCCTTCACTCGACTGACCAGCTGAGAAAGAAAGGGAGCGGTGCGGTGCGGTGGCCAAACAGTGAGAGAGGGGGAAAGAGCGAGCGCGGCTAGCCAGCCACCATTAGCTAGGAAAGTTTACTATCGCCACAGCGAGCGAGCGAGAAGCTCGCTTCTTGACCAACTTTTGAATTCGCAGCACGACGGTCAGATGGACAGACGGACGGATGGAATTGGAGGAGCTAGCTAGCTCAGCTAGGGACTGACGCACGCGTGACCACCGCCGACGTTTTTTTCTTGCTCGATGTCTTGCAACAGCACCAGTGCAGTGTCCTCAACTCTTTTTGCCGCACTCCAGTTACTTACGGCTATTCACTTTGTGTACACTTCCTTCCTCCTTCGATCGCACCACTTCCTTCCCTTCTTCATTCTCCATTCGTCCACTTCACGACCGACACAGTTACAGAGGCTAGCTAGATAACGATGTTGACTTTTCCTACTTCCATGTGACCGACCGACCGACCGACACGTCCGTACGATGACCAACCGGCTGCGGTTTTCGCCAGGCAGCCAAATCCCGTATCGCATGAAGTCCGTGTCCCCTTAAGGGGAAATTGTGAAACGCTCCACTTACACTCGATCGGCGACCTAGTAGTCAAAGACTAGCTTGTTTTTCGCCGTTGTCAAATTCGCATGACAAGCGGTCTGACTGATATGGCACAAAGAGAAGAGAGCTGCAGCTGCCCAAGAAGTGTGTTTTCAAGTCGGTCGCCGACCGAACCGATCCCAACTCCCAAGACAGGCCAGGCCAGGCCAGCGCCCATGCACAACTGACTTTACACGAATCGGGGTTACTCATCCGACCGCCTACTGGGTATGGGTGAGGGTGATGCAGGCAGGCAGGCAGGCAGGCAGGCTATCCGGACCGCCCGGCCGCGGCCGCACGGCCGGTCTGCAAGATGGGTCGCCCGTTCGTACGTCCGCAGCCCAAACATTGGGCGTGCGCGTTGTGGGGCCAGCGAGAAGCTCTTTCCTTTCCACCTATGCCCTTCCAGTTCCTCCGTAGGCGAGCGGGCCGCGGCTACATGTACGTACGTACTAGGAGCGAGCGCGCGTAACACACAATGTGGCACCTGTAGCGTTGGTCCGTCCGTCCGTCCATCCGTCCATCCGACCGAAAACTTTTGACGACCCTTCACACGTTCGATGGAGGAGGAAGAGGAGGAGGCCGGTTGGCTGTCTGTGGGCGGGACTGCAACGGATATCTCTTTCTCTCTCCTCCTACTAGCTCAACACGTATCTCCTCCTCGCAGAAATGAATCTGCCGCCCGCCCGCGCCCGGCCGATGCCTCTTTTGGAAACACAGTCAGTCGGTCGGTCGCTCCCTAGAATTGGCCGGTTTGTACAGCTAGCTAGATCAAGGCACACGCCCACACAGTTAAGTGGAATGAAATTTAGTTTAGAGACATCGTTGCTAACGGAACGGGGCATATGATGAAATGTATATTATCGCCTTAAAAACAAAAAGAAGAGCATTTACCAAACTATAGTTATCCTGCGGTGCGAGACGCGAATTTCGTGTGCTGATGCACTCACTGTCGAGAGAAACGAGGCGGAGGCGTTGTCATGCAAATGAGGCGGTTTGCAATCAAGGCACGAAACACGCTGATGGAAGGAAATTGGCAGACGAGAGTAATTTGCCTCGACGCACTTCATTCTATAGTCGTTGAAGCTAGCTTCCATCTTGTGGAGCAATGGCGTTTTCGCCGAGCTCCGCACTATTGCGGGGCGAGCAAGCCAAGTGGCGCGTGCGAGCAGCGCAAATGGACTAGTCAGCAAAAACGGGGCATGATTCCTGGCCGAATTCTATGTCCGTCATTTGAGACGTAACGACTCGCGCAGTGGTGCATATTTTCAGATTGACATTCTCCGTTCTACTGACTACTCATAGCCTTGAGTCGGACGACGCTTCCTTCATGCCGATCCGGCTTCTTCATTAAAAATTGTGCGGGAGAAATCCTTGGATCTCTATTGTCCGCTGCTCAAAGTATGCCAGAACTGCTCCAAATGTACGTATGGCTACCAAAGCATCGATCTGGCGATCAAACCTACTACAGGCGGACAGACCAATCGAGCGCAGCCCACAAACAGAAGCACCGAAAAGTACGCCTAGAATTTCTATGGCTGACGAGGGATTAGGGAGGGAAAATATCCGTGCGCCAAATCTGTGGCCCTGCTTCCGTCCCGTTTTCGAGGAAATTGTGTTGCAATACGGACCAACTGTGGAATGCACGGGCGTATCGGGAAAGCCGCCCAGAATATAGAAGCCGTACGAGATCAAGGGGGCAAGGAAACCCATTAAGTTGGGGATGCATGCAGCGTAGTGAGTGCGGGCGCGAGAAAAGGAATAATGGTCGCGGTTTCGCCAAAGCAGGTAGCAGGCAGGCCATTAGCTAATGAGTGGAAGTAGCTACTAATTGCTTTTTCGCCGACCGACCGACCCACCAGAAACTCTGTGTCCTCCAAGCTGCTTCCTTCGATAGATTTCTCGAAAAGTATGCCAGTCAATCTGAAAAGTTCTTCGACCGTCCGGCCGTCCGGATCGCAACAGGATAGCTAGCTCGTGAACGTAGATGTCGGGAGAATGCCAGCCGGATTACACAAGAGAGGGCGAGTTCGAATGCCACACTGCCATCTAGCGGCAGGTCTTACTCATTTTTTCAGAAGCTAGCACCTGAAGCACATTACGCACTTATGTAGTTTCCTTTGATCATATGTAGGCCGTGTAATCGAACAAAGTGACACCTTGGGGGGAGAATGGAACGCACACACAATGTAGGTCAATCGATCCAACATGGGAGGGCAATGCAATGTCCCAAACTTGGCTAGACTGCATGTACATTCGTTCCAGTTCAACTGACCTGTTTTGCTCCTCCAGCTTCTTGAGGAGCTCCAGCTCGGCCATGGAGACCTCCTTGGGCAGGGAGTTGTTGTTGGTCGTCACGCCGCTGCCGCCCGACCTCGAGCTGGCGCAGGACGAGATGGACGCGGAGGGCGACTTGGTGCACGCGGCCGACGACGCCGACGATGACGACGCGATCGGCGGTTTGGCGTCCTCCTCGGAGCTGCTGGCGCGGGGCAGCGATGGCGCAACGTTGTCGCTGCCGGTGGCGGAGGGAGTGCCGGCGTCTGCCATAGCGACGTCGCCGTCGTTGGACGCGTTCGACTCGACAGAGGTCTTCCGACTTACGGATTCGCTGCAGCTAGAAAAAAGGACTTAAATTAGCTTACGCTCTTCAATCGCATTACGTACATACGTGTAGACGTACCTTCCGTCATTGGACTGACTGCCTTCATCTTTCATGCTCAACCCCATCTTGGTTGAGGTGCTGGCGTGGCTCTGATCGTCCAGGATGATGTCGTCGATGCCATCGTCGACGTCGGAGCCGTCGTTGCTGCCGGCGCCGCTCGACGAAGACGAGGACGACGCAGATGAGCGGCTAGAAGACGAGGACGATGTGCGAAATACGGTGTCACCCCTGGAAAGAGAGAAGAGATAAAATATACGTACATGTGCAGGACTCGTTGTTGGCTAATCGAGGCGTTGGAGCTTTGCTGTTTCGGTAAACGTTCGAGCGGGACGATGGAGAATGCCCTACCGTACTTTGCCCTACAAGCAATTTTAGTCACTACCGCATTTTGCCCTACATGGAATTTGCCCTAACTGGAAAATGTCCTACACAACACT
>JAAUYK010132636.1_pt1 | contig 12372 bp, 11 predicted proteins | sample 7278021 | NCBI WGS metagenome assembly JAAUYK01 (sample SAMN14350223, study PRJNA611818) | marine sediment metagenome | isolation source: surface marine sediment (1.8m) | place: French Polynesia: Moorea | collected 2018-08
GGTAGCGTGCGGTATAACATTTTCGGCTCCTGAAAAATATAGCACATAAAGTCCAAAACTATGATATATTTATGGTCACGTGAAACATATACGACCCCGTTCGCAATTGGTAGGTGCTTGCAATTGAGTAGTTACATACTACTGTATAATCCGTACAGAGTGTATGGGCTGTCATATGCAGACCTTGCCCCGAAACAATGGGTATGCTACTACATATATGCTACAAACAGATGTTAACCAGTTGCGTCGCATATTAATTGACGCAAATTCGTTTTACCTTATGTGTAGGTACGTGTTTTGTTCCCCTCCCCTCGGCGAACTACGTATCTACACAGCTGGCTAGCTGCCGCTGAAGCGTTGAGCAGCTGATTTTCCTGCCTGAAAATTAGGGCCAGGAGAGCTATATCATACAGGAGGTCAGCTAAATGCACAGGAGATACACACTCCTAAATATAAGGCGGAGCATTTTACCGTTTGTCTACAACACTTTTATTATTCCTTAACTTATGACCTTACAGCACTTTGACTGGATGGCTTTTGAGGGATAATGATTATTATGCGTTAAGTACCTTGCGGACGTTTATGGTCGGGACGATCGAAGATCTTCTATTGTTTTGCCCCCCGCCCGTCTAAGCTCTAAATTCACTTTTTAGACAGTCACAGTGACTTTCCATGGGACTTTCGTGGCTTCCCCATGGGGATTTCACTAGATTTGTTTAGTCTTTGCGGGTCAATTTGGGCAACATGAATTTTTTTACTTTAGTCAAATGTCTCTATAACTGACCATTCAGGAGCTACTGGCACTCAAAAATGGCCAAAATTCACTTTTCAGAGCGTCACAGTGGCTTTCCATGGGGAGCTTAACTGAGTTTTTAGTCTTTAGGGTCAATTTGGGCAAGACAAATAATTTTGGACTTCAGTTGAATGTCTCTAAACTTGACACTTGACAGTTTAGGAGCTATTTAGGGCCAAATATCGCAAAACCCATATTTTGACATAATCACCTTGAGTCACTAAAGGGACTTTTTACAGTTTTTGGTGAGTGACGCTCGGGGACGTGATTGTTAGTTACCCCTGAAAGTTTCGTCAGAGTCCGTTCAGCAGTTTGGCCCGCCTACTGGTTACTAACACCGCCAACTCTTTTTTGAGCAACCTTCCTTCGCCTTCAGTGGCCCTCCGGGCAGGGGGCAAAATAATTGCATGTCAAAAGAAGCGTGACTGAAAAAGTGTTAAGCAGTGGCTACTAGCTAAATGTACTTTACTAAAAGTCACACGGGAAACGGATATATTCGCGTTCCCCCCTCTCATAAAATACTGGGTTGGGTGAGTGATTCCCAACTTTTGTGACGCTCGTTCGCTCGTTCACTTCAGGCGAGTGTGATTCCAGCTTCCTTTCCTTCCTGTCTGCCGTGAGCTGCGTCGACATTCGAGTCGACTACGTAACGTAGCAGACAGCTAGCAGATCAGACTCGCGAGTTGTAAGTCATATTCATTGTCCTAGCCGAGGGTCATACCATAAAGTACTAAGGATTTACAATCAGAAACAGGAAGCAGATCTCCTGAATCCTGTGGTCAAGGCCGATACGACCTCAAAGCGGTGAAACCGAACTGAGGCCCCGGCCGGCCAGCGGCCCCAGGACCGTAACATTAAAACCGCAGGTAAGGTACGGAAGAAGTATGATAAAGCTAATATGTGCTACACGAGCTCGATCGATTTTGGATGTTAAAAGGGCCCCTGGCGTCCTTTGAAGTCACGAGAGTACGAGGCCTTCAGCAAAATATATAGAGAAGCAATTGACATTTGTACCATTTGTCCTGCCCTATTTATAAAGCTCTCGAAAAAAGAGTGTATAGGGTAGCGCTATTTTGTTGTATACGTACAACAGAAGTGTCGAACCTGTGTTAATTGACACGGTTTCATAACTGTGTGAAGGGAAGCTAGGAAGTCGTACCTTTGTGGTTTGTGCTCCCTACTCCTACATGCGTAGACCTTATACATATTCATATTGCTTTTCCGGTCTGGCATGCATATAAGTAACTCGGTTAGTGTAAATGTGACATCGGCGCCTTGAACAAGTGTTTCTGGAACGCACACACAATCACTACGCTCCTCTACGTTCCATCCAGGTGGTGGTGTTCTCGTCGAGGGCGAACCGACACCCCACATAGATCACCTGCCCAACACCACATCAACGACGGACAACCGGCCGGAACAGACAGACGAACGAACAACACCTTTGCCATGCCGGGAACGTAACGCCACTTATGTCGCCGGAGTAATAAGAGCGGCCGGCCGGACGGACGCGTACCGCGTACGTGGTTTTGGCTGTGAAGCAGACAGTACAGGAGTAGTATGTCTGGAGTCCGGAGGAGAGTTGGATCAGGGGAGTTTCAGAACGAGGCGGATCTCATCGGCTTCGCGGGCGTGCCTCCGGGTGCTAAGGATACCGCTACCGCCTCACCGTCAGAGACTATGGCGCCCACAAAGACGCTTTCACCCACCAGGGACTCGGCGGAGCAGCTGTCGGCCTCCTATAAAAGACTCTCGTCCGAGCCGCCAGCACGAAATGGGGTCGCGCCAAGGTGAGTGAGGAGAGAATTGGTTTCATATGTCCAAATCAAAAAGTGTAGTACATTCCGCAGCTTCGAAATGAGCCGCTTGTCGGGAAAACTGCCGATTGATCCGGACGCGTCGTCGTCGTCGGAAGGCGAGGACGACGCAGCCGCCACTGCCCTCGGCAGTTCAAGTCACCTGGCCACCAGCTCAACAAGATTACTGCCCATGGACGACACGACTACCGACTCTGAGGAGGAGCTCATCCTCACAGAGAACGGCCTCGCGTCGAAGAAGTCCAGGAAGGGCAAAAAAGGTGCCAAGCTGCCTCAGGAGTCGTTCCTCTCCATCACCCTCCAGATCTTCTTCCCCTTCCTGATCGCCGGTCTGGGCATGGTCGGCGCGGGCCTCGTGCTCGACGCCGTCCAACACTGGGACGTGTTCCTCATCGTCAACGAGCTCTTCATCCTCGTCCCTGCTCTCCTGGGCCTCAAGGGAAACCTTGAGATGACCCTGGCCTCCCGCCTCTCCACCCACGCCAACTTGGGCAACATGGACACGAAGGAGGAGTCGTGGTCGATGGTGATCAGCAACCTGGCATTGGTCCAGTGCCAGGCCATCGTGGTCGGGCTGCTCGCCTCTCTCTTCGCCGTCATCATGGGCACCTTCGCCGACTCGGGCGGCTTCGAGTACGACCACGGGCTGCTCCTTTGCGCCGCCAGCCTCGTCACGGCTTCCGTCGCCTCGTTCAGTCTCGGCCTCGTTATGGTCAGCGTCATCCTGGCTTCGAGGAGGTTCCACATCAACCCGGACAACGTCGCGACGCCGATTGCCGCCAGCCTGGGGGACCTCATCACACTGGCTCTGCTCTCGTGGATCGCCTCCGTGCTCTGGGCAGATCTGGACGACGACAAGTGGCTGGCGCCGCTCATCATCGGAGTCTACCTCGTCATAATAGTTCCTCTTTCTGTCGTCGTCGCTCGGACGAACCCGCACACCAAGGAGGTTCTGCGTACCGGCTGGACGCCCGTGCTCCTCGCCATGCTGATATCGAGCGCGGGAGGCGTGATTCTCGACAAGGCGGTCAAGAACTTCAAGGGCATCGCCGTCTTCCAGCCGGTCATGAACGGGGTCGGGGGCAACCTGGTGGCCGTGCAGGCGAGCAGAATGTCGACGTATTTGCACAGCGAGAGTGAACTCGGCACGTTGCCGGAAGGTAATCACAAAAAATTATAATATCAGCATTCTAATACAAGTAACTCATTAATTACAGACACCAAGATTTGTATCAACCCATTTGCCGTTTTCTTTGGCCGGAGCGTCCACAGCCGCACGGCGCTTATCCTCCTGCTATTGGTCGTCCCCGGCCACCTTCTATTCACCTACACCATCTCCCTGCTGAAAGCGGGGCACACGAGCCCGACACCAAGTAAGTAGGAGATAGATTTTTACCGGCGTCGAAGATAAGTGAACTTTATGTTCTCCAGATTCAGGAGCCTTTGGGTAAAGGTGGGCAATACAAACATAATTCATGCGCTCACAAATAGATAACCCCATCGCAATGATGAACCCCAGCACCATGGTGAATCTCATGTCCCTGGTACTATCCCCACAAGTTATAAGATTAAGACCATTGCCTTCGACGCCAGTCCATAGAGCAATTTCCTCTTGTTTTCATTTAATCTCACGGGCAAATTACGATGCTTGTGGGGGGATGCATAGGGCGCAGTCGTCGCTCTCGCAGCTCTTCCAGTGTGCGATGATCTGTCGCGACGAGGTGCAGTGTTCAACGGAACAGGCGCCCGTCTCGTCCCCGCAGCCCTCGATGTGCGCGAGGACGGCGCAGAAGGTCTTGCAGTGGGGCACGGTGCACTTGCTCGCGGCATCCTCGGTGGCAGCTAGGCAACCTTGGGCATGTAGGAGGAGAATGAGTTGTTGCTGGATGCGGGCGATGGTGACCTCGCTAGGCCCCGCCTCGGACATCGTGGCCGTGAAGATTGTACAAGATCGGGGTCACGAACACTGACTGCTCTCAGTCTTAGGATAGCAGAGACTTTGCACGCTCGATCCTGACCGCTCGATCGATCCGCCGCAGCTGCCATGCACATGTGAAAGCTCGCGATGCTTCTGGGCCTGGCGCGCGTGGCATGCCGCGCCGCGCCCCTGCTCGCTCTAGCCCCGGCCTCGAGAAAGCGAACGATCCGGTGAGAGTTGACCAATGCTCTTCTCTCTCTTACAGTGTTCCTGCTCGTTTATTTGTGCGCCGCCGTCATCCAGCTCTGGATCCTGCTCCACTCGGCCCACTGGCTGATCAACTGGATGTGGCGGCGGAGCGTCGACCCGGACAACTCCGCGATTCCCTACCTCACGGCCATGGGCGACCTATTGGGCGGCTTCCTCCTGCTGATCGCATTCCTCATACTATACAACATTGGCGACAAGGACGCCGACGTCGGAGATTAACTAACGAAGAGGCCTTACTTAACTAGAAATTTTGTAGACCGTCACAAAGCGACATTCATCTATGAGTCTGTGATACGTGTACACCGAAACGATCGAGTGTGGGACCCGTTGACCCGCTGACCTACTGTTGTAGTGCAGTACAGTAGTATTGTACTTGCAGTTGTTCGCTCTCTGAGAAAACTAGCTAAAATTACGTACGAAAATTCCTACAAAACTTATGGAGTTCTACTTTTACATTGGAACAAGATGACTTAAAAAATTGGAGCCGTACGCCTACGTGTAATAAATTGCCCCTGGGCAATCATGCAAGTCTCAGAAATAGAGCATGAATTATGATTAGATTACACTACGTACCGTACTAGAGAAAAGTGCGCGGTATTAAAACGGCTAGCATTGGTGAAATATTTGATATTATGTTACCGTTAGGTATTTAGCATTCTGTCTTATTAGACGTACATGTAGAATATTCGGCCTGTTTGGAGGGAGAGGCGATTGAAGCACACACTTTACAATGCGACCATGCAAAGTCTTAACCGTAGTCTCCGAGTTTTTATTGGTGTCGCTCGATTGCTGCAGCTTCGCGCTGCCGCCGGCCCCACCCTCCCCTTTTGCATTACGGTGCGGCGCGAGTGACTACGGTTGTATGCGACGTACTAAGGTACAGATCGAGACTCTCCTTTAGCCGTGCCGTACGTACGCGTAAGTACAAGGAGACTACACCGTTGTTGTCGCTATTCGGCATTCGACAGCTGACATGCTATAGTAGTCCACTAGTCCCCGTCTAGCTGACTCTGTAGTACTGTACTATTGTCAAGAAGCATCATAGTTCATATTCATAGCCGCTATCGCTGTACGGTATAGCCGACCTACCTTGGCTTCGTACACGCAGTTTTGCCGTCTGCCTTCTCGATGACTTAGTATAGAGTATAGTCTTCTCTTATCGCTTTTGGACGGCTACGTACCCGTGGCGACAGCGCGACCGCGGCCGGCATACCCACCCAGACGGCCAACATGCCAGTTCTCTCTCCGCCGCGGACTGCAGCGACTGCTCCGGCCACCGGAGGCAACGCAACCATGGCTTCCACCAGCGGCGACGTGGTCCACATTGCCGTGATTAATACCGTAGTGTCGGCCTCCGCCAACCAGAACCAGAATCATCTGCTGCAAATGTCCAAAGAGACCAGCTTGGAGAGCATCGTGGCAGAGCTATGCACGCAGGTTTGCATCTTTCGTATTCTATGCAAGTTTGTCCGCGTATTATAGCCAAAAGCGCTCGTTTCAGGTATGGAAGCTGGAGAACCCGGCCGACTACGCGCTCGCCTTCGAGTCGAAGGAGTACGTGACGGAGAAGGCGAAGGTGGAGCGGATCCAGAACGGCACCATCCTGAAGCTGCTGCCCAGCCCCCGCAAGCTGGTCCACGAGCTGCTCGCCAAACTCGTGTCGAGCAACGATGCCCAGATGCAGCTGTACAGCTTCCAGGCGATCGAGGGCTACGTCAGCGACTACGCCGTCGCCGTCGAGTTCGTCAAAGCGAGCGGCTTCGACACCGTCGTCAAGTGCATCCGCGACGGCACCGCCACCGCGACGACCATGGCCAGCCTCGTCGTCATCTTCTACGAGCTGATGCGTCACGACGACCTCGTCTCCTGGGAGGACGACAGGATCGACTCGGCGTTCATCGGCCAGATCGCGGCCAACATCGAGACGGAGAAGTCGAAGCGTGGCCTCAGTCTGGACGACCGCACGTTGCAGTACACGCTGGGCATCCTCGAGTCGTTGGTGTGCACGGCTTCGAAGAGCGACGCCGCGCAGCAGGCAATCTCCGTCTCTAGTCTCCTCAACTACCTCCAGTCGGACAACCAGGCCGTTCAGTGGGGCGCACTCGCTCTATTCAACACCATGTTCAGGCTCGGGGATAAAACAAGGTAAGTAAGGGCTTTCACTATTACATATTCAATCATTTTACAGCATGTTAGGTACTGCCCACGCCCGCGCCCGGAAGGGTCGCCAGGGTCCTTTTCTGCTGACGCGTAAGATACTTCTTGTTCTTCACCTGTCGGGATTCGGATCTGGTGTTATACCGTTTGGTTGGCAACTGGGCCTTATCTCTCGTCAACCTCCTGTTGACTTTCTTAGGTAACGTTCTTGTGGGCTTGCGCTTCAAAATTCGCGACCGTCCAGTCGTTGAGAACAAGTTCCTCGGTGGTATTTTAGCTGCGAGGGGTCCAGGAGGATTAATTTTCGGAGGATTGACTGTAGGTGCCGGCATCCCGAATGTCCCGAACGGCACTGGAGGCGGCGGCTGGACTTCGCGACGCAGATGCAGCACCGCGAACGGCAGAATCTGCTCAGCCGACTTTATCACGTAAATGGACGATCCGGCCTTGAACGAATCGAACTTCCCCGGGTTCAGCTTTCCACCGCTCTTCTCCTGCATCTTGCCGAGAAGAACCTTGCACAGAATGAGGCCGGGGCCGTACGTGTTGCAGACCATCGGGTGCTCGCTGAAGTACATGCCCTTCCCGTACAAGAACCTCTTCCCCTTCTTCAGGTCGAAGTTCTCCTTCACAATCGGGTCGACGTTCTCGGCAGGCGTGCCGTGAAAGAGAAAGAGCTCCCGCGAGTCCCTGCCTTGGGCGGAGAACTTCTTCTGCTTCTCTCGAAACGTCTTATTTAGCGTCTCGTTCTGAATGACGTCGATCTTCTCTATGACCATCGTGAGCCCCGTCGTGCTCATCTTGTCCAGCTGGTAGACCTGCCTCGTGGCCATCCTCAGATAGATGCCTTCGGCAATGCGCGCCTAGATGTCAAGAGCGTCGTCGCCCTCGCAGAAGAAGCGGTTCGGCTCCCGGGCGAATCTGATCGAATCTGACCCGTCATCTTTTTTCACGTCCTTGCTCTGCCCCTTCGTTTTCTGATTCCCGTTAAAAGTACAGTCAACTTTCTTCTTTGGGGTCGTAGTTGCTGCTCTGTTGAGTCCCGAGTCCTTGGATTGCACCTTCTTGAGTTTGAGTTTACTTCGCGTGACTCTTGGACCCAAAGGATTGGTTTGGACTTTATTAGTACTAGGTGCGGTCTTAATGTTATTGGGAGTAGGCGTGGTGCGATCAATGGCTCTGTTCCGAAGTCTCAATTCTTGCAGGCGCGCATACTTGCTATTCCTGCACGCCTGACACATGTTGATGCTTATTTAGTGAACAACGCACGGGCGTGCACGGAACGTCCTTCTGCGCGGACAGGTCGGACCTGAATGAACGCCCAAAATGAAATGCCCTCCTCTCCCAATGATTCATGGAGTGCAACGTGTCTAATATGTTGACTAGCTGCCTTCCGATTCGTGCTTGCACCTTTCTGTTTATGCTGTGCCTCCAATCGTGAGCCTTCGAGCCCCTAGTGTAATGTTGCAATTTCGTTGTGACATGTTCATCCAGTCGTCACGCGCGCGCGTCACTACGGCGAAAGCATTCAACCGGCCGGTGTTCTCTGACCAATTAGGCGCATGTAGCGAAAGCTAGGCCTATGGCCTTGATTGGTGCTCCGGCCGGCCTTGTCCCTCCGTACACCGTAGTCTGTCTGTAGGACGAGTGCAACCCGGCCTTGCACAATGCTAACCTCGTACGTGCGCAACGTTTTCAGAAAACGCAAGCTGAAGCAGGTAATGGAGGAGAGGAACACTCGCCGCGTTATCGTCGATTACGTCATCAGAAAGAAGCCGGGCGACGATCTCCGCCACCAGCTCTACGTGCTCCAGACGCTGCTGCTGAACCTCCTGGAGGAGAGGATGATGACCAAAGTGGAGGCGAACGACGCCAAGACGCTCGAGAAGATAAAGGAACTGAAGAAGATCGCTTTCGACGTCCAGGCTCAGCAGGGACCTCAGCAGCGGAGCAGGGAGGACTACTGGAAGAAGCTCGGGTTCAGGAATCAAATCGATCCTACTCAGGTAGCTTGACCTAACTATTAAACTTTTTAGAGACATATGTACTGCACTGCTCGCACCTTCATTTCAGGACTTTCAAGAGACTCCTCCGGGCATGCTCGCCCTGGATCTCATGTTCTCCTTCGCCTGCAACTACTCTGAGCAATACACCAAAGTCGTGTTGGAGAACTCCTGCCGGTCGGACAACCATGAGTGTCCGTTCGCCCGGACGTCGATCGAAATCGTGAAGCTCATCTGTGCCATTATCCGCATCGGTCAGCCGCCCGTAGACCAGGGCGTGGGCGTTTTCTACCCAATGTTTTTTACCCACGAAAATCCACTCGAGGTAAGATTCCCTCATCGCTAAATTAGGTATGCCTCATGCTACGATGTCCTAAATGGTGTTTCAGGAGCTGTTTGCAATAGTCATCCAACATGTTAACAAGACCTGGCGGGAAATGCGAGCCACGATCGAGGACTTTGGAAAGGTCATGGACGTTGCCAAGGAGCAGGTAGTCACTAGTGACAATTTAACTCAGTTGCTGGAGATATCTACGAACTATTTATTGTCTCGCACTGTAGATAACGCACGCCCTAAGAAGCGCGCCGCTCACTCTGGACGACTTTCGCAAGGGTCTGAAGACGTACGGCGAGATCAGCGACAGCCGGAAGGAGGAGGCCAAGCACCGCGGCGAGAGGGAGGGGAAGGCGATCCAGCACCTGAGGGACGTCGTCGCGCCCGAGATCGTGGAACTGATCCAGCAGCAGCGCCTCAACTGCCTGGTGGAGGGCACCCGCTTCTCCAAGGGAAAGGGAAAGCACTTCTACTGCAAGCTCAGTCCCAACCACAAGGCGTTCCACTACGGAGACTGGAACGACGACTCTGCGCCGCCGCCCTCCCTCGAGCACCTTCCCAGCAAGCTACAGGTGGCCGAGATCAAGGACGTCCTCACCGGGGCCAACTGCCCTCACGTCAGGGACCTGAACCGACGGGCCCGGGAGCGGAATCCGAAGGACCACCTGGCCTTCTCCCTGGTCAAGGAGAGCGGAGACTCGGTCGACTTTATCGCTCCCGACCAGAAGCGATTCGACTACTGGACCGACGGCCTGGCGGCGCTCCTCCGGACTGAGATGCGGTCAGCCGAGTCTGCCAAAGACCTCGAGATGCTCCTCTCCATGGAGGTCAAGATAAGACTTCTCGACGTGGAAGGAATTGACATTCCGGAAGAGGCGCCTGTGGTGCCCCCGCTGCCGAACAACTTCGAATTTTGGCAGGAGGCGTGAAAAAGCAAAAACATCTTCCCATTCTGAAAGCCAAATAAGCAACGCAACGTACCTTTCTTCCTTTAGAGATCTCTTCCGACTTTACTATTGCTGAGAGCACAAATGGCGCATTTAATTGTTCATCTGATGTAATGCATCACTACACTACATATAGAGACTGTTTCCGTGGCATTGTAATAACTACTATGTACCTATATTGAACGAGTAATAGCACGTAGGAAGTCGATATTACGTTAGTATCCCAGCATGAACGCGTGACCTGATTGGACTGTTAAGTAAATTAATGACTGCCTGTAAACACGTGTTCCAGCTTTCTAAAATGTTATTGCTCGTTTTATTTACCACTCTCTCACACTGCACTCATTATAGTGGCGACTGGATGTTGAGAAAAGTGCTTTTGCATTTCGTTTGACCAGATCTCGGATATACATACTTACGGCAAGTATGAAATAATGCCAAAAAACCAGGGCGATGTGATCAAGATTCATACGCAGTCTCTTTGGTGAAGTTGTACGTAGTAACTGGTGGACGGCGCGGCGGGGACGGCTTTCTTCGGCCGTTCGAGGGTGTTTTAAGTATAAATAGCAGATATCACATGTCGACGTTGGAGCGGTGCAGCTGGCGGCGGGGCTAACTAACAGATGCGCCGCCAGAGACCGTGGAGCGCAGACTTCTCGTCGAAAAGACTCCGCACGAGGACCACTTGAACGAGACCCGCTGCAAAAACAAGTGAACAGTGCAATTAAAGCCTCCATCGGATACCTCGATCGATCGATTTAGCCTCACCTATCAGCATGGAGACCAGCTGCACCATGGACCAGAAGTTGACCCGCTCGAAGTTGTGTTCCGCCACGGACCTGTCCCTGAACTCAAAGTGCCGGATCTGGTCCTGGAAGTGCCTCGTGCGCTGCATCTTCTCCTTGATCTGCCTCAGCGCGTCCTCGATGTCCTGCACCTTGACATCGTAGTCTGCCCCCGCGTCGGTGTCCTTGAAGACGGCCTCGCCGGCGCCGCCATCCAGCAGGTCCTGGAACTTGTCCTTTTCATCCTCGTTCTCGTCCTCCACAACGATCTCGAAGAAGACTATCTTGGGGCTGAACGTGCTCCGCCTGTTGTCGAAGCAGATCTTGTAGTCGCCGCCCTCCTGGATAGCGACGCGGTGGGTGTGGTCGGACTTGCGGTAGTCGGACACCAGGTTCTCGCCGCTCGGCTTCTCCACCCTGAAGTCGATTTCCATCTCGTTCTGCCTGCCGCCGTCGATCACCTGGTACTCGATGTCCAAGATCTGGCTGACGGACGCCGTCTCGAAGAAGCACTCTTCGGAGCCGGCGCCAACCTCGACGGTCATCTCGCGGTCGAGGGAGGCCCCGGTCATGGACGCCAGAGCCAAGACCGCGAAGACAACAGCGAAAAGCATGGTGCCCATGGTGGTTCTATGTAATGCGCTGTCGCTGTGTATGAGCTGTCAATTCACAATCGAGCGATCGCAGGTGAGAGGTGACCCAGGTCCGTCTAGCTGGTTGCTTTTAAAGCCACGTCTGTTGAAGAAAGCCTGGCGATTTGTGCTATGACTTGACCGCGGCCGGGCTTTCTACTTCCTAGCAAAACTGAAGTCACGCCGCGGGATAGAAATAGCTAGGTGTGTCGGAGCAAGACGCACGATCAAAATCAGCCGACTTCGCGAGATTCTTGGATGATTTTGAGCGAAAAAATGGGCGGTGGCCCGATCTCCTATAGCCGAATAAGCCGATGCTCGAGAAGCTCGCTCGATGTGACGGCGGGCAGCGGCAGGCGGCAGCCAGTCGTGTTTATAATACGTCAGTCTCTCCTCCAGCTAGCCGCTCCCGCCGCCGGTAAGGCACGAACCAAGCGAATACGTAGACAAAATAGAAGATCTGTAATATAGCGCTATAGTGAGAACCGTGCGCATGCGAACCCACAAATTTACAAGCGTAAGAAATAGTTCCCTTGAATAATTATAAATTATATAAATTATAAATTGTAATTTTTCTCTGACTTATTTTATACCATTTGCGCCTTTTGATAGATTCCTCTCGGTGCCGGGAAAAAAACATTCTCGTGTCAGTCGTGTGTCCGCCTTTTCTTTGCGGCTGAAAATCGGGGTAGGCCTTTTAGGTGTGCAGTAACAAC
>JAAUYK010224003.1_pt1 | contig 12368 bp, 5 predicted proteins | sample 7278021 | NCBI WGS metagenome assembly JAAUYK01 (sample SAMN14350223, study PRJNA611818) | marine sediment metagenome | isolation source: surface marine sediment (1.8m) | place: French Polynesia: Moorea | collected 2018-08
CTCCAATTCCCATTAGGTTGTTGTAACCATAAGTCAATTTTCACTAAATCTTCACTCCCATCTTCATCCAGAATATTTCCTGTTATTTCAAACATTTCTAAAGGATGATAACTACTTTTATCCAGGGCGAAATTTAAGTCAGTCGGAGCTTCATTAATATTTAAAATATCAATTTCTAATATTTTTTCATAGGATAATCCATTTTGATCTGTTGTACGCACTCGAATACTATAATTACTTTTAGTTTCGTAGTCAAAAATAGCATTAGTTATGAGTTGGTTATTAGTAATTTTAAATAAATTATTATCCGTTGAACGTTCACCTGATATTAAGCTATAGGTAAAACTATTATCTTCATTTAGCGCAGTGGTACTTAAAGTGCCAATTACTGTATTAGTATCTAAATTTTCAGAAACTTCATTATTAGAAATATCCAAATCTGTCGGAGCTTGCTCATTAGAAATAACATTAATATTCAATGTATCTTCGACAGTATGACCCAGTAAGTTTTTAGCTTGAATGGTTATTTCTGCTGTTCCTGCTTGATCATCCTTATAATCAACAATAAGTTGATTATTATTAATACTTACATCAACCAAACTAGGATTAGAATTATTAACTATTGAAAAAATTAATTCATCTACATTAGAAACAGTAATATTCCTGAAAATAACAAAATCTTCATCATCATTTAAGATAGCATTATTTGGATCAATTTGTAAGGGTAAATTGGTAAAAGCTGAATCTAGACTGACTCCATTGAAAATAGGAACTGTTGCTATTTCATCAATTACAGCTAGATCATTTTGGGATAAAACTTCACCAAAAACGGTAAATCCACCATTTTGATTATCTAAATTACTGGCATTATCTTCGAGGTTAAAAAACCATTGATTAGTAGCACTATTAGGATTATTTCCTAATTTTGCCATGGCAATTGTTCCCCGTAAATTCGAGCGATCTCTACTAAATTCGTTTTGAACGGCTGGATCGTCAGGGACATCACTAACCTCTAAATTATTAATAGTAAAACCACCACCTTGAATGATAAAACCAGGAACAGAACGATGAATTATGCTATTAACATAGTCATCATCCTCAGCATAATTAATAAAATTATCAACGGTTAAAGGTGCGCCATTTTCGGCTTGATCGAATAATAAAACATTAATAATTCCCCCTGCCAAATCTGTATTATATAATTCAAATCTTGCCACTTGACCTGTTGTTAACGGGTCATCAAAATGATTAAGTAAATCTATGTTTGTATTGGCTGCATTTTCTATAACAGTTAAATCACTAATAGGATCTTTAATAATGGGTAAAGATGCCTCGTTAACATTATCAATATTGATAGTTAATGCTTTTTCAAAAAATAATCCATCTTGATCCGTTGTCCGAACTCGAATATCATAACTATTCTTGGTTTCGTAGTCAAGAATAGTATTAGTTTTTAGTTGATTATTGTCAATGGTAAATGAATTATTATCGGTTGAACCATCTCCAGAAACTAAAGTATAAGTGAAGGTATTACCTGTGTCTGGGTCAGTGGTAATAAATTCACCGATAACTCTATCAATGGGTTGATGTTCTCGAATTCTGCTATTAGATAAATTTAAATCTGTTGGACTTTGGTTAGACATTTGTTGGTTAATAATTGTAGCAATTGCTTGATTATCAGTTAAGTGAGCGTTAGCTGATTGAGTTAAGTTTAAATAAAGCGTCTCATCTTCTTCTAACACATTATCATCCAAAATGGGAACGGTAATGGTTTTATTGGTTTCTCCTGCTTCAAAGGTTAAAGTTCCGTTAATAGAAGTATAATCATTTCCTGCTGTTGCTGTTCCATCTTCGGTGGCATAATTAACGGTAATTGTTTCATTACTGGGGGTAGATAAAGAAACATTAAAAACCAATTCTTGATTGTCAGGATCATTTTCTGTAACAGTAGGATTAGAAATAGTTAAAAAGGGTATATCCCAATCATTTTCTGTCCATTCAGTGGTCATTTCCCAAGTTTCAGGAGTCCATTCTGTAATACTTTTCCAAGCTTCATCTGACCATGTTCCTGTTGCGTCCCAAGCTTCATCTATCCATAATGGCATCGCATTCCAAAAATTATTAATAGGTTCTGATTCTGTGGTTGCAATGGTATTTTCGTTAAGGGTTTGTGCTTCTAATAAAGATTGATTAATATTAACGGATTGAGTTGAGGTATCAAAGTCAAAAGATTGGAGTGCGAAATCAGATGTTGATGATAATCCTTGTATTTCTTCTGTATCTTCAATAAATGTTCTTGCTTGGTCAATAATTAAATCCCAAGCAGGACTTCTCCATAATTTTGCAGCATTCCAAGCGAAGCTTATTCTATTAGAAATAGTATCATAGGTAGATGATACGAGATCAATTGCTTTTCCGATAGCTTCTCGATTAAGTTCGGCAGTTCCTCGAAAAGTTAAAACTGCTGCTATATATTTTCCCGTTGGACCCCCAAGCCTAGCAATAAGAGTTTGAAGCAGGAAATAATCAGCATCCGGTAAATAGGTAAAATAAAAATCACTTAAATCAGTCGTATTTCCATCAGAAACTTTTGTTACTAAATTATTAGGTCTTTTGGCTCCAGTTCTTAAATTTTCTGGATTAAGAATAGGGACGAAATGTTTTTCAACGTTTATGGCTGATCCAAATTTTGAATATTTCGATAAATCCCAAACTCCATTAAGATAAGTTGAACCTGCCATGCTTACTATATCAGCAGAAGTAATATAATGTTTAACGCCTTGATTATTAGATGGGTTTAGATTAATTCCGTCTTTTTGAGAAATTCCAGGACTACCAAAAGTGACAATTTTCCCTAGTTCTCCTGGATAACTTGCACCTACCCACTGAGTCAATGCACCTCCTAAACTATGGCCTGTAATATGCGGTGCCAAGGTTAAACTCTCTTCAGGGTTACTAACATCTGATAACCATTGATTAATATCACCTTTACTAACCTCAAATTGACTATAACCAACTCCTTCAGGACTAGCATTGCTCAACCAATCTAGTGAACTTTCTGTTCCTCGAATTGCTAAGATAGGGGGTTTGGCTTGGTCATAAATAGTTCCTTTAGCGAAGGTATAATCTTGTTCTGTGCTGTTAAGTTGATTAATAAAAGTTTGTCCATCTAGATATGCTTGTGTATCAGTTCCCCCTGAACTATTGGCAATTTCTTGGAGAAAATTATTATTATTTTCAGCAATTTCTGCATTAACAGGATTGGCTAAAACAACGAATAAATCTTCATAAGCGGTTAACCCAACTGCATTAAAATCTGTTGTCTCATTATTGATAATTTTATCGATATAATAATCTTTATAACCAAAGTCATCTAAGTCACTATAGTCATAAACTGAATCAACTAATTTTCCTATATCTGCATCTGTCCATTCACGATAAGCCGTGTCTCTAGCAAATAATTCTAAGGTCGCATCAGTAACAGGTACACTACCAAAAACGGTAATTTCTATTTCTTTTTTAGTTTCTCCAGGTAAAAAAGTGAGGATATTTTGTGAGATATTATTATAATCTTTTTCTATATCTATGTCTGAAGATGTAGCACTGCCATCTAGAGTATAATATTCAACAATTATAGGTTTATCGTATTCTGATGATAATTTAACCTCAAAAACAAGGGTTTTTTGATTAGTATTTGTTTCAACTTCTACCCAAGTATCACTAATAGATATAGTAGGTTGTGGTAAGGTTTCAGGGAAGGGAGGAAGTGGTGTAAAAGTTCCTGTATCACCAAGATCAAATATGTCTGGATAGGTTGGATGTAAGTTGTGTTCGCTCAAGATATATTCTGGAGGATAATGCCCATAACGTAAGCTTGTAAGTTCTCCATCTGGATTTATATACCATTCTTCATTTGATATATTTCCACTAATTGTACTATTTGAACTCCAAGTACCTGAATTAAAAATACCACCACCATACGTACCAGAAGTGTTACCAGTAATAATATTATTTTCTAAAGTTGCTATACCTCCATTAACAATACCACCACCACTATAATCAGAAGTATTACCAGTAATAATATTATTAGTTAAAGTTAATGTGCTACCATACACGTTATAAATACCACCACCACTATAATCAGAAGTATTACCAATAATAATATTATTAATTAAAGTTAATGTGCCATCCAGGTTATAAATACCACCACCATCCGACATAGAAGTGTTATTAGTAATCGTATTATTAGTTAAAGTTAATATGCCATCTGAGTTATAAATACCACCACCTGAGTTATAAATACCACCACCATCCAACATAGAAGTGTTATTAGTAATCGTATTATTATTTAAAGTTAATGTGCCATCCAGGTTATAAATACCACCACCATGAATATCAGAGGTGTTATCAGTAATCGTATTATTATTTAAAGTTAATGTGCCATGCAGGTTATAAATACCACCACCATGACTATAAGAGGTGTTATTAGTAATCGTATTATTAGTTAAAGTTAATGTGCCATGTGAGTTATCGATACCACCACCAGAATTATTAGTAATCGTATTATTAGTTAAAGTTAATGTGCCACCTGAGTTCTCGATCCCGTCAAAATCATAAAGAGAGATGTTACCGTTACCAGTAATCGTATTATTAGTTAAAGTTAATGTGCCATCTGAGTTATCGATACCAGAACTAGCATTATCACTAATTGAGCTATTATCTACTTTAAGAGTCCCCCTCCAATTAGAAATACCATAACCAGCATTATCACTAATTAAGCTATTATCTACCTTAAGAGTACCATTATTATAAAGACCAGCACCATCTTGATTACTAATAGCAATATTGTTTAAATTTAGTATTGAATTACGTTGATTTCTTATAATATAATTGCCAATGCCTTCTGGAATAACATCATTATTATGAACAATCGCTGCGTATTCATTTCCATCAGACTCAATAGTAATATTTCCTGCCGTATTTAAACTTTGAAAGCCTGTTGCTTGATTACTAATATAAGTTAATTCATAAGTTAACCCCGATCGCAATTTAATAATATGGGGAGTATTAGGACTTTGATTAGCAATACTAATAGCATCTCTTAAAGATAAACCTGCCCCAATATCTGCACTGCCGTCATTTTCATCTACTGTTGTATCAACAATTAAGATAATGGGATCTGATGTTTCTAAAGCAACTAAATTATTACCAAAAAATACATAATTAAGATCATTTTCTGCTTTAATTCTCGTTAACTCCACTTCACTAAAATCAAACTCTCTCACTAACCCTGAAAATAATTCTCCTTCGTCTCCTTCTGTATCAATTTCGTTTACTTCAGCATCAACAAAGTGACCAATTTCTTCCAATAAAACTGTTAATATTGCCTGAGAAGAAGTCGTTTCAACAAAACTATCAGCCAGATAAATATCATTACTATTTACTGCATAACCTCCCCGAAAATCACCTAAAATAACATCATTAATTATTTCAATTTCAGGAAGTTGACTAAACTCTCTATTTTGCCATTGTGTCCGAATTTCTTCTGCTTCTGCAACATCATACTCTGTCCCAAAAGCGATCGCAATATTATCCCAAAACTCATCAGATTGAGCAAAATCAAATAAACTATCAAAAACTGTCGGTAAAATTGCTGTTAAAGAGTTAGTCATATCAGTATATTCAACCAATAACACAGAGCAAAAACACTTTTAAATTATCAGAAATAAAAAGAAATGACCATTGAAATAAACACTGAATTAACTAAGAAAAAGTATATTTACTTCTATGTAATAATATGGATAGAACTAAGTGACGTACCCGACTTTTCCTGAAAATAGTCCTTTTCCATCAAAAAAAGTCCTAGATTTTAAATTTTTACCAGAATAATTCAAGCAGAAGTTATTAACTATCAATTTAACTTCAGTAGGGGCTTAATCTTATCAAGTCTCTACAAAAATATTAAATAGGATACCATTCATCATCCAGTAATTTTTCTAGCCAACCGTCAGGAAGTTGTTTAGGATATTCAGATTCAAGACGTTTTTTAACCTTACGTCCGTCTGCCCTTTTCCCTTCAAGAATAGCTAATTTTCTGGCTTGAGGATAAGCTATTTTAACCGCTTCAGGAAAATAACTTTTCAATATGCCATCTTGAATCTCATTGCTAATTCTAGCCCTATGTTCATCAATAGAATTATACCAACTATTACTCATCCAGTCTGGCGCATCTCTTTGAACATAAAGCTTGATTAAATGGGCAATTAGAATAATTAAATTACTCCTTAATGCTTTTCTAGGATCTCCCATTTCTAAGTCTTCAATTAAATTTTTAATGTCGATAACATCCCAATTTTTATCGGTTAAAGCTTCGATTTGTTGCTGTTTCCAAAGAGTATAATCTGTTTCGTATATATTCATAGTTTAATACCTCCATCTATAATAATATCAATTTTCTCTACTCAAAAGTTGTAGGTTGAGTAAAGATTAAATTTTTTGGTAGAAATCATCAACCTTTCCCTTAAATAGAGCTATTATGTAATAATAGTTCAACGACTCAAGTGAGGAGACAATCGATTATGGATGTTAAATTAATTTTAGTGGTATTAACGGCATTATTTACCGTATCTTGTCTATTTTTCGGCACCAAGAACGGATATTATGACTCTGATAATTATGATGGTAATGGGTCAGCGCATTAATTAACGGCGATCGCATTTTCATAAAATGTTATAATAGTCAAAATTCCATCCCGTACACGAGGACTAGAAAGCGATCGTGTTCTGGATGTTGTTTTTTATAATCAATAATAATGCACCTCAAAGTATTAGTTCCCAGAGAAGTTTTCGTTGATACTAATGTTATCAAAATAGTAGCAGAAGCAGAGAATAGTTCTTTTTATTTACTACCCCATCATATCAATTTTTTAGCAGCTTTAGTTCCTGGAATTCTTAGTTATACTTGAGAAAATAAGGAAGAAATTTTTTAGCTATTAATGAAGTAATTTTAGTCAAACAGGGTAACAATATTGTTTTTTCTACCTTACAAGCAGTACAGGATAAAGACTTAGAAATACTGCAAACTACTGTCAGCAAAAAGTTTAGAATTTTAGACGAAAGAAAAAAATTAATTCGTTCCGCTTTAGCAAAATTTGAAGCAACTATTATCCGTCGTTTTCGAGATATTGGTATGTAGATAAAAAGGTAGTCAATGATATAATAATAAAAGCTTTCCAAGCGAATTCAATGTGTGACAATGTTATTAAACTATAATCCTCGTCATTGTTTACCCTCTGCTGAAGATTTACCGGACTCTGATGATATTCCTGTGGATAACGAACTACAAGACTTAATTCCCCATGTTCTTAAAGATATTTTAGCCCTTATTTGGGAAGAAAGAATGGACTGGTATTTTGGGGTAGATATGGGAATTTATTATGCTCCCGATCAAGCTGCTATTGTTCCTCATGGGTTTTTAAGTGTTGGGGTTCCTCGTATTATCGATTCAGATTTAAGGTTATCTTATGTGTTATGGGAAGAACAAAAAGTACCGACTTTAGTGTTAGAAGTAGTCTCTCAAACTAGAAGAGGAGAATATACACAAAAGAAAGAAGATTACGCAAAAATGGGAGTATTATATTATGTAATTTATAATCCTTTAAGAAAAAGAAAACCCCGTTTAGAAGTGTATCAATTAAATAATGGAGAGTATCAACTATTAGAAGGGGAACCAGTTTGGTTAGCAGAAATTAATTTAGGAATAGGTAAAGAAATAGGAGTTTATCAAGGAGTAGAAAGAGAATGGTTATATTGGTATTATCAACAAGGCAACCGCTATTTAACCTCTCAAGAAGAGGTTAAACAAGCACAAGAAGAAGCTAATAATGCTAAACAACAAGTTTTAGAAGCACAAGAAAAAGCCAAAAAATTAGAAGAAAAATTAAGAGAATTAGGAGTTAATCCTAACGAATTATAAATTGATAGGGTGGGCAATGCCCACCCTAACGTTAAAATTTTATTCCCAAATCTTACAACTTAAATCTCCTGCTTTTTGAGAAAAACGGATATTTTCCTCATAATCAACCGGACAATCAATCACCGCCGGAACTCCTTGTTCTAAAGCAGTTTTCAAAGTAGGAACTAAATCATCAGCCGATTCGACACGATACCCTTTTAAGCCCATACTTTCCGCAAATTTAACAAAGTCTGGATTAGTAAACTTAATAAAAGAAGACTGACCAAATTGATTAATTTGCTTCCATTCAATTAAACCATAACCATTGTCATTGAAAATCAGGGTAACAAAAGGAGTACCGGCACGTAAAGCCGTTTCTAACTCCTGACAGTTCATCATAAAACCGCCGTCCCCTGTTACTGCAACCACCCTCTTATCAGGGGCCACCAACTTAGCAGCGATCGCCCCAGGAATAGCGATACCCATAGCTGCAAACCCATTAGAAATGAGACAGGTATTAGGACTATCAGAATGATAATGACGGGCCATCCACATTTTATGGGCCCCCACATCGGAGATAACAATATCTTCTGGTCCCATCACCTGACGCAGATCGTAGATGATTTTTTGTGGTTTAATGGGGAACCCTTCATCATGGGCATAATTTTCATATTCTGTCACCAACTGAGTCCGTACACCAGTAGCGACAGAGGTTGATTTTCCTTGACGATCAGCCCGTTTTAAAATATCCATCAAAGAATCGCTAATATCCCCCACCACTTCCACAGAAGGGATATAACTGCTATCAATTTCCGCCGGTTCCATGCCAATATGGATAATGGGTGTTGACCCTTCTGGGTTCCATTTTTTGGGGGAATATTCGATTAAATCATAGCCCACAGCAATGACGAGATCGCTTTCTTCAAAGGCGCAAGTAATGACATCTCGTTGTTGTAAACCCACAGTCCATAAGGAGAGAGGATGGGTGTAAGGAACCGCCCCTTTCCCCATAAAAGTATTAGCCACAGGAATATTTAAAGTGGTGGCAAACTCCGTTAAAGCTTCACTAGCCTGGGCCCGAATGGTGCCATTTCCCACTAAAATCAAAGGGTTTTTGGCCTTAGAAATAGCCATAGCTGCAGCGTTTAAACTACGATAAGAAGCGTAGGTTTTCTCTTGTGCGTCCCGTTTTAAAGGTTTACCCTCTACCGGCATCGCTGCGATATTTTCGGGGAGATCGATATGAACTGCCCCAGGTTTCTCGCTTTGGGCCAATTTAAAGGCTTTACGGGTGATTTCCGGGGTAATACTGGGACGAACGATCTGTTTATTCCATTTTGTTACCGGTGCAAACATGGCCACCAAGTCCAGATATTGATGGGACTCGATGTGCATTCTGTCTGTTCCCACCTGTCCTGTAATCGCTACTAAGGGCGCACCATCTAGGTTAGCATCGGCCACCCCCGTCATCAAATTTGTTGCCCCCGGTCCAAGGGTAGATAGACAGACCCCGGCTTTACCGGTTAGTCGGCCATAGACATCAGCCATAAATGCGGCCCCTTGTTCGTGACGAGTGGTGATAAATTGAATAGAAGAGTCTTTGAGTGCTTCAAGGATATGTAAGTTTTCTTCCCCTGGCAAGCCAAAAATGTACTCTACCCCTTCATTTTCGAGGCATTTTACCAATAATTCGGCTGTGTTCATTTCCCCCATGTGAGTTTTCCCTTATGTTGATGATAATAACTTGAGTTCGGAGTTCGGAGTTCGGAGTTCGGAGTTCGGTCTTTTTTAACCCTTGATTTTGACAAGTAGTGTTTTAAATTCCCTTATATCGAACTCAGGTCAACAGCGACTCCCGAAATTTTGGTCTTTAAACCTTTTCGGGAGTCGAAGATGGATTAGCAAATTTCTCTTAGTCTAATTTAACGAAAGATCCTTGACAAAAACCACTATTTATGATGAAATCCTCACTTAATCCAGACAGTTTTAACATTGAGAAATTCTTGCATCCCTTCAATGCTTAATTCTCGTCCGTAACCCGATCGCTTGATTCCACCGAAAGGTAGGCGCGGATCGGATTTGACCATACCATTAATGAAGACGCATCCTGCTTCGATCTCGTCGATCAATCGTTCTTGTTCGTTGGGATCATTCGTCCAGGCACTGGCACCTAAGCCAAAGATGGTATCATTAGCTAGTTCGATGGCTTCGTCCATATCTTTAACTCGGAAGAGTAAAGCTACTGGACCAAAGAACTCATCGTAATATCCCGGAGAATCTACGGGAATATCCGTTAAAATGGTAGGCGGATAAAAGTAACCGGAGCGATCGGCGATCGCTTGACCCCCTAATACTATTTTGCCTCCTTTTGTCACAGTTTCTTGAACTTGTTGATCTAATTCGAGTAACATCGAAGCGTTGGCCAATGGTCCGATGTCTGTGTCTTCGTTCATGGGATCACCCACTTTCAGGGCTTTAAATTTTTCGGTGAGTAAAGCTTGGAATTGATCGGCGATAGACTCGGCTAAAATAAAGCGTTTGGCCGCGATGCAAGACTGACCATTATTTAACATCCTGGCTGTTACGGCAGTAGTAGCGGCGGCTTCGATATCGGCACTTTCTAAGACGATAAAGGGATCACTGCCCCCTAATTCTAAAACGGTTTTCTTAATTTGTTTACCGGCAGCAGAGGCTAAACTTGCCCCGGCTGGTTCACTTCCTGTTAAAGTAGCTGCTTTGACTCTGGGATCGTTAATAATAGCTTCTACTTGAGATGCGCCGATAAGTAGGGTTTGGAAACTGCCTTGAGGGAACCCTGCTTCTTTAAGAATGGCTTCCACAGCTAAGGCGCATTGAGGGACGTTAGAGGCGTGTTTGAGAATGCCAATGTTTCCGGCCATCAAAGCAGGGGCAGCGAAGCGAAATACTTGCCAGAGGGGAAAATTCCAGGGCATTACGGCTAAAATAATCCCTAATGGTTGATAACGGATAAAGCTACGACTGGCATCGGTTTGTGCTTCTACGTCTTTGAGAAAGTTGGCTGCGTTTTCTGCGTAGTAACGACAAACTAAGGCGCATTTTTTGGCTTCTGCGATCGCACTTTTGATCGGTTTACCCATTTCTAGGGTCATTATTTCCCCTAGTTTACGTTGATCTCGTTCCAAAATATCGGTAGCAGCATTCAACCATTGACTTTTTTGTTCCAGGGAAATTTTTCGATACTGTTTGAAAGTAGTTTGAGCTAAAGCTAGTTTAACTTCAATTTCTTCTGCTGTAAGCGGTTTAAACGTTTGAATAGTTTCTCCCGTTGCTGGGTTAACTGTAGCGATACCCATGTTTCCTCCTAAATTCCCTTATTGTTGACAATTTTAGTTATTCTTTCCTAGTGTGATATAACTACACTTAGGTTAGGGCTTTTTTTGGGAATTTTTAATATCTATTTCTAGCTTTACTCTTTATAAAGAGCATAAACTAGAAAATTAATATTTCTCTACATAAGTTTGTTTGTTGCAATAAATTGTCTTATCATGCTGATATAAGTGTATTTATTTTGATTAAATGGATTTCTTATGAACCAATAATCCCCCGTTATGCCTTTAGATTAACGGGGGCTTGATGCTGCTCCCAAAAAACTACCTAATATTATCTAAAATTACTCATATCAGTAGCTAAATTTCATAAATAGGTAGGTTATCAATGGATAATTGATAATTGATAATTGACAATGGATAATTAATTAATTCGGCTTAAAACCTCTCCTTCTTGGTGCAGTTCCTCTTTGATGGAAAACACCAAGACCGGACTGCACCGCTTTTAGGGAGAAAAAGGTAAAAAACGTGACTTCCCATCCAATCCTCTTCTCTTTAGGGAGAGGTAATTATCCATTATCCATTGTCCATTATTGAATGTCTTAAAAACTTCAATATGATACAATTAAACTTAAAGGTTTTGGTCATTATCTCAAAAATGCCATGTTGTTAGGCTTTAAAACCCAACTTAAATTAAATCAAACCCAAGGTCAACAACTGGCACGTCATGCAGGTGTCGCTCGTCATGCGTATAATTGGGGAAATGATTTATGTCTCGCTATTTTAGACCATAATAAGAGTTGTTCAGACTCGGAAAAAATCAAGTTTCCTACAGGGATTGATTTACACAAATGGTTAAATAAATTAGTCAAACCTAAAAATGAGTGGTATTACGAGGTATCAAAATGCGCTCCACAATTTGCCCTGAGACATTTAGCGTCTGCTTGGCGTTATTGCTTTAGCAAAAAGAAAAAAAGACCAAGATTTAAAAAGAAGGGACGACATGATAGTTTTACTTTAGATGGAACTATTCGGATTTTATCTTCTCATTTAATCCAAGTTCCCGTCATAGGGAAACTGAAAACTTATGAGAGATTACCTACTATC
>JAAUYK010004968.1_pt1 | contig 12367 bp, 11 predicted proteins | sample 7278021 | NCBI WGS metagenome assembly JAAUYK01 (sample SAMN14350223, study PRJNA611818) | marine sediment metagenome | isolation source: surface marine sediment (1.8m) | place: French Polynesia: Moorea | collected 2018-08
AGAATAGAAATGGCTCATAGCATTTTTCGGATATGTTTGGGCAATCCGAAAAAATGATTGCCGGTGAATAAAGTATGTTCTGTTATTTTCGGTCATTTAAAATTAGAATCTATATTGAATAATAGAAGTTGTAATTATTGTCAATAATACTGGATTATTATACTACAGAGTGGTAATTTATAGGGTGGGTATTATAGAAAAGTCAATTGGTGATATATTGAGAATATCAAAGGTTTGCCAGTTTTACAGATATTATACGTATATCACAAGTCTTTTCAGTTTATAGATTACACAATGACAAAAGATGAAAATTAGAGGAGGAAATTATGAGGTGAAGATTGGTTCAGTTAGAGCAGTAAGCGTATAGGAAATATTATTAGATAACTACTGGTTGTTGGGAAAGATTAAAAACCGTATTGGGAATTTCTTTTTCAGCAGGAATGCGTAAGACATCTTTCATTTTTTTTACCACTTCAGTTACTTTCAGCCGAAGGAAACCTAAAGATAAATCCTTATTAAAAATATTAATTAACAAATATTCAGATGCAATGACTTTATAATGTATATTCACATTCATCCCTTTATTGAACAACAGCGAAAAATCTCCCTCTCCTATGATATCGGCCATGGCTTTTACAGCACCAAAATTACCAGCTGCCAAGCAGGCTAATGAATAAGTATCTGGACGTGTCTTGCCATCATCCAAACTTGCAACGATATTACCGGCCATATCAATTAATAGGGCACAACTTACACCTATATCAATCAGGTTTTGCCTCAAAATATTATTCAATTGGTTTAATTTTTTTTGATTTAACATAAAGCAAATGTCCTTCAGTATACCACTTAGCTTTATTTTGATGTATGAGGCAACCAAACTATATCAATGGAACTTCTATGTCTGACCGCAATAATTTATTTAACAAATAATATTAACCACTTACAAAATGCAAAAGCTATACCATTTCTTTTGAAAATATTTTATAAATAATTCAGGGTGTTAAGTAAAGGAAGATTTAGATTTATATAGAACCGTGTACAATTTTATACAGTCTGTCAGATAATTTATAATTAAATTACTTTAGGATTATACAGAAACATAAAATACATTTTTACATTTCATGAGCCAATTCCTAATTTTTAGCAAATCGAAAAGTTTAAATTTCGTGCCTGCTTCCACATTTCTTAAACGTGACTGATTCATTGCAAATTTCATCTGACAATCCCTACTTTTCAGTTTTCGAAATTGAGATGTGAATTTCGTAGAAATAAAAACCGAAGCAAAACCATTAGATTTTGCTCCGGTCATTAAATTGTTCTCCCATTAAGATGAGTTAGTCTTCCAATTGTTCCAGAAATTGATCGACAGAAAGGGTCTGACCCAGTAACGGAAAAATTTTCGCTTCAGCATGATTTTGCTCTTCTTCTGAGGTAGCCGCAGTGGCATCCTTCATTATGGTAACACCATAGCCCTTGTCATAAGCGGTGCGCGCGGTACTCTCAACACAAAAATTTGTCAAAAAACCGCCAATTACAACGTTTTTAATTTTGCCTTCCTGCAACAGTTCGTCCAAGTTGGTTTTATTAAATCCGCACAAGGTGCACTTGCCGCCAACGATCTCATCCCCTTCCTGCGGCTTTAATTCGTCAATAATCTCAGCACCCCAGGTTCCTTCACGAAAGGCATCGTTATCTGCGACGGCTTTGACAATACCCTGCATTTGATGATCATCGAAATATTTTTCATTAAATACAAATGGTGAATGGATAACCAAAGCGCCTTTTCTACGTGCTCCCTCGGCCAGTTTTGCCGCGTTTGGTATCGTGTTCTGGCGGGCAATTTCTGTCTTTACGCCGTCATGCAGTTTACCCCCTTCCTTGCAGAATTCGTTTTGAAATTCGATTAAAACGATTGCTGTTTCTTTTGCCTTCATTTTTTCCTCCTTTCAATCACCTTTGCGGCTAAAATAAAGATTTACCAGCGCAAGCAGAGACGTGCCCACGATCAGCAAAAAAGAAATCGCATTGATCACCGGTGTGCTGCCGTCTCTGACCTGCAGGTATAAGTTAATCGGTAGAGTTGCCTCGTAGCCCACCAGAAAGAGGGTGGTATTAAAATTTTCAAAAGACATCAGAAACGCCACCGCGCCCGCTCCGATAAGTGCCGGTCTTAAAAATTTTAAGGTGATGTGCCAGATGACCTCGAATCGATTGGCACCCAGATTCATGGCTGCCTCTTCCAGGGTGCGGTCAAACTTGCGCAGACGGGCCGAAACCACCAGCGTCACCAGGGTGGCAATAAAGGAAAACTGTCCCAGCACTACCAGCCAGAAGCCGGGACGAAACAATTCCACATCTATATTCCAACTATCTTCAAAATGGGTCCCCAGTGTATTGCTGAACAACAGGATGGATATCCCCAGGATCACACCCGGGATAACCAGCGGCGCCAGCATCAAAAAATAAAGCCCCTGTTTGAAACGAAAATCTTCCTGTTCGAACAGAAAGGCAGCGCAGGTGCCCACCGCCAGTGACAGCAACGTGACAAAAAAAGCCACCCGAAAACTGACCCAGATACTGTCCAGATTGATTTGATCATGAAAAATACCCACTCGCTGCGGTAAATCAGCGGTAAACCATTCCAACGTAAAACCCTTCCAGGGCAAGGACGGAAACTGAGAATCATTGAAAGCCAGCACGCAGGTAACCAGCAACGGCGCAAACAAAAAGATAAAATACAAAACCACATATAGCTTAAAACAGCGGTTATACGTTTTGGAGGTTGGCAGTGTTCGGATCATTGCACCACCTTCTTTAAATTCTGCCGGGTCAGTTTAAGTCCCAGCCACACAACGAATGAAGACAGCACCAGCAGTAAAAAGCCGAATGCGGATCCCTGGTTCCAGTTAAAAGAGGCGATAAACTGATTATAAATTTGTTCGGTAAACCAGAGCGAGTTTTTACCACCCATCAAATTCGGCGTCAGGTAATTGCCCAGGGTCAGCATGAACACTACAATGGCGCCCGATACGATACCGGGGGTAGCATGGGGGATGATAATCTTGAATAATATGGTCCACATATTGGCACCCAGATCATAGGCGGCCTCGATCAGGCTGTTGTCCAGACTGTCAAGCACCGATACGATGGGCACCACCATAAACAGCATGGAGGTATAGACCAGGCCCAGGATCATGGTGGAATCTCGGTAGAGCATCTCAATGGGCTGCTTCAATATCCCCGCTTTCAGTAAAAAGTGATTGATCACCCCGCTTTCTCTTAGCAGGATCATCCAGCCGTAAACCCGCACCAGCTCGCTAACCCAGAAAGGCAGCAACAGCAAAACCAGTAGAGAGCCCTGATATTTAGGGTTAACCACCTTGGTGATGTAAAATGCCACAGGAAGGGCGATCACAAAAGTCAAAAAGGTGACCAAGATTGAGTAGAGTGCGGTGCGCACAAAGGTTAGCCAGTAGATGGGCTCTTCAAAAAAATTTAAATAATTTCTCAGACTCCAGACCATCTGGCCTTCATCGTTTTCCAAACGAAAGGACATCACCAGCAGATCGATGTGGGGCAGCACGATCAGCACAAACAGCCAGAGCGCCACGGGCGCCAGGAAGAAAAACAATCCCCATCGTAGTTGATTCTTCATCACAATTAATACCAGTTACTGGTTGCGAGTTGCTAACTAAAGGTGTCAGGGAAAAAAAGGACTGAGTGCTGAGAACTGGGGACTGAGCAAAAAACCAGCTTGGTGTCCGACCGTTTCAACATGACGTGTCGGTATCCGTCATGAATCGTCCCCCTGAAATCATGCGCTGTCATTTTCCGCCATGCGCTGGCATGGCCATTTTCGCCCTTTTCTATTTCGATATACCCCAGACCTCAGTCCTGATTTATCTGCCTCGGAAAACAGATGCCGGACTGCTCGTCCCAACCGATTTCGATCTGATCGTTTTTCCGGATGTAGTCATATTGATGGGTTTGCGGCAAAGCGATGAGCAATTCCATATCAGCATCCAAGGGGTTGGCCAGCAGGCGGCTGTTGGCGCCGTCAAAAAGCAAGTCTTTGACAATGACCTCGAAACGATTCAGATTCGCCAGACCCGCTTCAGGTTGAATCAGCATGGCTTCCGGCCGTAGAAATAGGTCAACTTCATCCCCGGTCTGCAATTGCTGCCGAATTTTGGTCCGAAATATCCTGCCGTCGCTTGTTTCTATCTCGGCGGCTTGTTGGTCGCACTGCCGGATTCTGCCGGTCCAGGTATTGTTGTCGCCCACAAACTGCGCCACAAAAGGGGTGTCCGGGCTGTTGTATAAATTCTGGGGGGTATCGATCTGCTCAAAAATGCCGCGGTTCATCACCGCCACATGATCGGACATCACCAGGGCTTCAGACTGATCGTGGGTAATATATACAAAGGTGGTGCCGACTTTCGCCTGAAGTTTTTTTAACTCAACCTTCATTTGCTCCCGCAATTTCAGGTCCAGTGCCCCCAACGGTTCATCCAGCAACAAAACCGCCGGTTCCAGAACAAGACAGCGCGCAATGGCCACCCGTTGTTTCTGACCGCCGGAAAGCTGATCAACCTTTTTGTCGGCAAAACCGGTCAGATCCACACGCTCCAGGATGGTATCGACCTTGTTTTTAATGGTGGTCTTATCGTCGCCACGTCGGCGCAGACCAAAAGCGATGTTTTCACCAACATTCATCATGGGAAACAAAGCCAAATGCTGAAAAATCAGGTTGACCGGGCGTTTGTTGGGGGGAATGCCGTGCATGCTTCGACCGCGAATTTCGATGGTGCCTGCAGAAGGTTCGGTCAGCCCCGCGATCATCCTTAGTAAGGTCGTTTTGCCACAACCGGAGGGGCCTAGAATCGAAAAAAAACTGCCATCGGCGACTTCAAACGAAACCTTGTCGACAGCCACAAAATCATCAAAGGTTTTACTGACCTCTTTAACCGCTAGATCAATTTGCATGATGGAATTGAAGGAGTTTTAAATGGTCTAATGAAAAAAGGGGGCAATTCCGCAATAACCGGAACAAGCCCCCTCAATTCAAATCCAGGTAAAATGGCTAAGATCTCAGCAGCACTGCCGGATAACTATTTAGAAGCTTTGACCTTGTCCAAAATTTTACCTTCGATTTCTTCAAGCTTCGCCGGCACCGGTGGATACCACTTTATATTATCCACAGCTTCCGGCGGAAAACAGCGTTGGAAATTGCCCCGAATATCGATATTGGTCAACTCGATGGACCCCAGGGAAGCCGTGCCGTATTTTTCCATGTTCGTAAACTGAGCTGCATTTTCCGGCTTCAGCATGAAGTTAATCCATTTATAGGCGGCATCAAGGTTTTTGGCCTTGGCCGGTATGGCAAAGGTATCGATCCAGCCCAACGCGCCGCTTTTAGGAGCCAAAAAGTCGATATCGGCATTTTCCACATGCAGTTTCCAGCCACCATTATCCCAGGCCATTGCCAGGTGCACTTCTTCAGACCGCATGGATTGCAGCAAGGCATCCCCGTTGGTCCAATAATTTTTAACAACCGGTTTGGCATCGATTAAGGCCTGGCCGACTTTTTCCATTAATGCCTGGTAAGCAGTGACATCACTGTATTTGGCAAAGGGATCATCACCCATGGCAAAAGCGATGGCAATCAGTGTCGGTCTTTTGAGGCGGTAGCTCACACGGCCTTTGTACGCTTCTTTGAGCAGATCCGAATAATCTTTGGCATCCGGCGCAAATTTGCGGTTAACAATTAAACCGGATGTTCCCCAGCAAAACGGCACACCGTATGATTTTACATCGACCATGGTATTGAGCTGCACAGCTTTGAGCATGGAAGGAATAATCTGGGACGTATTGACCTTGGACATATCAATCGGTTGATAAATCTTATATTTTTCCTGAACCGATGCGATACGGTCCTGGCTGGGTTGAGCCAGATCAAAGCCGGCGCCCCGGGTGGCGCGCAGTTTGGCGATCATTTCCTCATTGTTGGAGTAGGTCACCTTTACGGTGATACCGGTTTCCTTTTCAAATTTTTCGACCAGATTTTTGGGTGCATAGCCCTTCCAGGTCAGCAAAGATAGGGTTTCGGCTGCATAAAGGCCGCCTGTAAATACCAGCGCAAAAGCAGAAACCATGCAAAAAATGAGAACGGTCTTTTTGGACATGATAATCCTCCTTTCAATGAATTGAAATTTTGTTAAAGTACTTCCCCACAGATAGAAAAGAAAATACACCATATGAGACAGATGAAGAGCGAATTACTGAAACTTGCCCAGTGTCAGAACAGCAATCCAATGATCGGTTGATGAGAATATTTGCGCCAAGCCGGCAACCTTTAAATTGGTAACGAATAAGTTGTTTTCTGCGGCGTTGTCAGCTATTGAAAAGAGAGCTTTTGGATGTCAATGCAACCTTAAAAAATCAAGTTTTCGTTAAAAAGTCAATCGATATATTTAGATGTACCATATGTTTGAACGCCTCTATTTTTATAGAAATATTGTTGAGTTAAAATGAAAAAAATCAGCATTGTGTGGGATTTTGACGGAACCATTTTGCCGCTCAAGCCCTATGACAGCGAGCAGTCCCTGTTAATGCACGTGATGAATCAAACTCGGAAATCCTTTGGTTGCCTTAAGAAAGCATACACCAAAGCAATCATTTATGCTGATCAGCATGAGCGGTTGCGCCGGACCTTTAAAACATCTTACATCCGGTTGCTAAAAGGTACGCCATCAGGTGTTATCGATGAGGTTTGCCGAAAGTTGGCAGAAAAAATATCAACGGTGGACCGCCAAGTCTACCGACAATTAAAAGCAGATGGTTACCAGATGATGGTATTGAGTTGCGGGACTGCCGATTTAAGTGAGCGGGTTTTGAAGTTTGCAGGGCTTGAAAACTGTTTTAACCTTATTGAAGGCAACCGCTTTCAGTTTGATAAGAACCGCATAACTGGAATGCAACTTCGATTACCGGACCCGGAAGATAAGCTGCACATGATGAGCGTATTGAAATTGTCGCCGGATCGCACAATGGTGATCGGTGACGGATATACGGATTTGCCGCTTTTAAACTGGAGCGCCATGCCGGTTCTTGTCGATCGCAGCGGAAAGAAAAAAAAGACCTTTTCAGCCTATGATTTTTATTTTATAACAGCCATCCCGCAAATTCGGAGCGTAATCGAAAATATGCAACGCTAACGCTGGACAGGAAAATAAATGAAGAATAACAAACTGATCGTTTTTGATATGGATGGCGTTCTAGTCGATGTTTCAAAGTCGTATCGCGAAACGGTTCGCCAAACGGCCAAACTATTTTTTAACATTGCGCCATCATTCGACAAACTGCCGGATCCTTTTTTTTCGCTCGCCGATCTGGCGGCGGTCAAACAAAGTGGCGGGCTGAACAATGACTGGGATTTATCCTGCCTGGTCATCAACCTGCTGTTTAACCAGATCGAAAAACCGCCGCTTTATCGGAGCAAAGATCCCTGGGCGCAATATCAAGAAACCATCAGCAAGTGCGATATGGGTGCACTGGGTGATTTTTTGAGATCAACCCCCGAGCCATTGACAACTTTGCTGCAAAAAGCCGGCCGAACCAAAAATGCGTTTATCTATGGCCTGTACAAGGGGGATGTGGGCAGCGGCAACATTATCAAACAGATTTTTCAGGAAGTCTATCTGGGGCAAGACCTGTTTGAGACCACGTATGACCTAAAACCAAAATTCTACTTTAGCGACGGTCTGATCCATCGCGAACAACTGCTGATTGACAAAGGTCTGCTTGAAGAACTGGCCGCAATGCATGTTTTAGCAATTGCCACCGGCAGACCCAGAGCCGAGGCTGATTATCCGTTGGATCATTTTGGTATTAGAAACTATTTTACGCAGATCATGGCGCTCGAAGACTGCCTCGAACAGGAGAAACGGCTTCTAAAATCAGAGGACAAAAAGATCTCCTTCAGCAAACCGCACCCCTACATGCTCGATACCATTGCAGCCAAAATTGAGGGCACAATTACTGAACACTACTACGTCGGCGACATGCCAGACGATATGGTGGCTGCCAAAAGAGCGGCAGCCGGATTTAAAGGCATCGGTACCCTTTTTTCCGCACCAGACAGAGCCCGTTTAAAACAAGACCTTCTTCAAGCGGGCGCCGATACCGTTATCGAAGATTTCGCAGAGCTCAAATCTTTAATGGGTTCTGATTAATTTTAATATAGACGGTTATGCACTTCGGCTTGAGGGCCTCTACTGGGCCGAAGCTGCCGGTGGTGGCTAGCAATCGATTCTACCAACACACATCATTAATTCCGATTTCAGATCCGATAACATCGATGCGGCGAATATTGCCGCCCTCGAGGACAAGGGTCTTGGACACATGCTGCTCGTTGGAAGGTATTGCAGCATCATCGATCATGTTGTTGTTTTTGTCGAAGGCTTCAACGCGCATACTGTTATGATGGCAGGCTTTTATCTCCACTTTGGAAGGACCGTCGCCAAAATCCGCTTCGGGAAAGTTAATCGACGCAAACTCTCCGCTACCGCTACTGGTACCCGCCCAGCCGATTTTTATGTCATTGGTACCGTCACCTGTGGGGCAGTATACCTCCACAGATATCATTTGAACCGTACCCGTCTGAGATTTTCCGCCCTTGAAAACAACATTATTTTTTTCAATCTCCGGGGTACCGGCTGCCGCCGGCATTTGTTTTATGTTTGCACAACAACCGGCAATGAATAGCAGGGTGAGCACGCCAAACATCACGAGTAGAAAGCTGTTTTTATGGTCGATCATTTGGTGCCTCCTTTCACTTTCGTCAATTTGCAGCCATTTTATTTGGTCTCTTGCGAATAGATTTTTGCGTTATAATCCATCAACTTAAGGTAGATAATCCTAAAGTCAATATTGAAGCGATTTAAAAATGGATTTTAGAATATGATCTTAGGAAAGTATTTTCTTGCGTTCAGGATCATACAAAGCCCGTTGGGGCTCGCGTGTGGCGGGGTAAATTTGTTTGGTGCACTCAATTTCATAGCCATCCGAATGACCGCTTTTGTTGGGCGGCACATATCCATAAGCAATCGTTTTGGCAACACTGTAACCGTAACCGGCGGAGGTGGTCACGCCGATGACCTTGCCCTCATGCAGAATCGGTTCGCTGCCCCGCAGCATAACCGGTTGATCGGCGTCAATCGTAAATGTGCAAAGCTTCCAGCGCGACCCCTCTTTTTTGGCTTTGACCAATGCCTCACGCCCGAGAAAATCACCCTTGTTTAAGGCCACGCAGAACCCCAACCCGGCATCATAAGGCGTATATTCAGGTGTCAGTTCGGCTCCCCACAGGCAGTAGCCTTTTTCCAGATGTAGGGAATTGATGGCCCGGTAACCGGCGTTGGAAATCTCCAGCGGTTGACCGGCATGCCAGAGACTCTCATATACATGACTTGCAAACTCGGTCGGCACATACAGCTCATAGCCCAATTCACCAACGTAGGTGATCCTTAGGGCGGTGACGGGGGCACTGCCGACGGTGATCGTTTTACATTTGCCGTGGCGAAAATTCTCGTCGCTGATGTCATCGCGTGTAACTTTTTCAAGCAATTGGCGCGAATGGGGCCCGATCACATTGATCACCGCCAGACCGGCAGTGACTTCCCTGAATGAAACGCTGTCGTCAGCGGGCATATATTTTTTAATCCATTCGGCATCATGGCGCCCGAAAGCAGTGCCGGTGACCAGAAAAAATTCATCTTCTGCAGTCCGGGCGATGGTCAGATCGCATTCGATGGTGCCGCGCGCATTGCACAATTGGGTATAGGTGACACTGCCCACCGGCTTGTCGATATTGTTGGCTGCCAGCCAATTTAAAAAATCCAGCGATTTAGGACCAGCGATTTCAAATTTGGCAAATGAAGTTTGATCGATCAGCACCACTTTTTCACGAGCGGCCTGATGTTCGTTGCCGACATGTTCAAACCAGCTGGGAATGCCAAAGGTTGGCTCGTCTGCGGGCTCGATGCCATCGGGCGCAAACCAGTTGGGTCGCTCCCAACCGTATTTGGCACCGAAGACAGCCCCTTTCTCTTTAAGAAGCGCATACAGCGGTGTGCGCCGGATCCCGCGCGCCGATTCGTGCTCTTCGTTGGGCCAGTGAATGGTGTAGTGCTTACCGTAAATTTCCCGGGTGCGCTCCAGGTTGTAGGACCGGCTGCGGTGGTGCGGCCCGAGCCGGCGAATATCCAATGGCCAGATATTCAGGCTGGGTTCGCCAACGATGATCCACTCGGCCATCATTTTACCGGCGCCGCCGCCGGCGGCAATACCAAAGGCATTGAAGCCTACGGCCACATAACAATTGTCCAGCTCCGGTGCCGGCCCCATGATGGCATTGCCGTCTGGTGTGAAAGCTTCCGGGCCGTTGATAAGCCTGGATATACCAACAGACTGCAGACAGGGGGTGCGCCGAATGGCCGGCTCAGCCAGCTGCATAAATTGCTCAGTTTTGGAATCAAGCAAACGTGAAGAAAAATCATTGGGTACTTGATCAACTGCCCAGGGAATGCCATTTCTTTCGTACCCGCCCATCACCAGTGCGCCGACCTCGCCTTTATAATAGATCAGGTTGTCCTTGTCGCGGATGGTCGGCAGTCTTTTCGGAACCCCCTCGATCACCTCGCTCACCAGATACTGATGCTGAAAAGGCACCACCGGCGTATTGACCCCCAACATTTGACCCATCTGGTAGCCCCACATGCCGCTGCAGTTAACCACGATTTCGCACTGGATATCACCCTGCGTGGTTTTGACAGCCGAGACCCTTTTGCGGCCGAATTCAAACCCGGTCACCAAAGTATGGCGATAGATCTTGACCCCGTGCCTGCGCGCCCCTCTGGCCAGCGCTTGGGTAATGCCAGACGGATCAGCCTGGCCATCGGTGGGCATAAAGGCAGCGCCGATGAGGCCGTCCAGCGAAATGATCGGGCAAAGATCATAGGCCTCTTGCGGCGTTATCATGTGCATTTCCAACCCAAAACTGCGTGCGGTGGTGGCCCCCCTTTTTAGCTCCAGCATGCGCTCTGCAGTACTGGCCAAATGCAGACAGCCGGTTTGCTGCCAACCCGTATTTAATCCGGTTTCAGCTTCGAGCTGTTCGTATAGGTTGACGCTGTATTGCAGCATGCGGGTGAGGTTGCGATCCGGGCGCAGCTGTCCGACCAGACCAGCTGCATGCCAGGTAGAACCGCTGGTCAACTCATCTTTTTCAACCAGCACCACATCCGGCCATCCCATCTTGGCCAGATGGTAAGCCGTGCTACAGCCAACAATGCCGCCACCTATAATAACAACCTGTGCGCTGTCCTTCACATTTGTACTCCTCGGTTCGGAGAGTTCAGCTTGATTACAATCTACGTTAAAAACACTTCCAATCGGTAAAGGTTGAACCCGTTACCCGTTAGCCCGTTGACACGTAAAAAAGAAGGGAAGACCTTCCATATAATACAACGGGCTCAACGGGCCCAACCGGCCAACCTAAATAATTGTTCTACAATATTTGAAAATAGGATCTATCGAGTCTGCTAAATATTTAGACTAATTTCAGTCTATCCAAAGTAGTCCCGGATAAACGCGATAAAGCGCTCATTTTCTTCATCGACACCAGGAGTGACGCGAAAATAGCCGCTTTTACCGTGGATGTCACCAATGCGCTTTAAATACACTTTATGCGTCTGAATGGCCGCATCCAGGATTTCAGAGGTGGTTTTGCCGGTCATGGACGCATCCACGAGCATATAGTTGCCGTGGGCCGGATAGGGCTTGAGCCCCAGTTTCTCTAACTCCTCGCTAAAGCGATCCATCCAGCTGTTGTTGTGTTTGACCTTGGCTTCGACTTCGGCCGGATGATCAAAAATGGCTTCTGCGGCTGCGGCCGACATCAGGCTGACATTCCAGGGCAAAAACATGGTGTTGAAGGCCTTGATCATCTCTTCGGATCCCAGTACAAAGCCGAAACGAATACCGGCAAATCCATGGGCTTTGGAGAGCGTAACGGACAAAAACACGTGGGGATATTTTTTGATCAGCGGTGCTGTGGTTTTTCTTTCGGGTGTATAGGCGGCATAGGCCTCATCAATACACAACGGGATTCCAGTTTCGCAGAACCGAATCAGATCGTCATCATCGATAAATACACCGGTGGGGTTGTTAGGATTGATCACCAGCAGCAATTTGGTCTTATCGGTGATGGCATTAAGCATGCCGTCGACATCGTACTGCAAATCACCCTCGCGCAGGGGAATTTGCACCGCCTTGCAACCGCATAATTCTGCCCGTACCGGAAACA
>JAAUYK010021407.1_pt1 | contig 12367 bp, 4 predicted proteins | sample 7278021 | NCBI WGS metagenome assembly JAAUYK01 (sample SAMN14350223, study PRJNA611818) | marine sediment metagenome | isolation source: surface marine sediment (1.8m) | place: French Polynesia: Moorea | collected 2018-08
AGGGCGTCAATATAATAAGGAACATTGGCCGCGAATGCTCAGATCCTTAATTACAGGCATACCTCACGCCCGCTACCACAGTAATGTTATGCCATGCCTTCACCTAGCTACTCTTGTCCAATCTCGTGATGATCTGAAATACGGCGTGTGCGTGCTTCGAGGGAGCGGACGCGGGGAATATGGGATAGAGCTGACTTTATTGCAGAATCGGTAGCACCCCATAATCGGGTCGTGACTCTCCCTCTCTCCATTTCGCCCCCGCGCGCACGGAATGCACACATAGTAGGTGAGTGCGTGGAGGACCTCAGCCATCCGGCAGCTGATGGTCGGCCGACCGAGCCGGATTTAATGTCGCACCTGATAAGAGATGGATGGCCGCTTGGCCGGACCAGTCCGGGCGGGCGCTTATAGCCCTCGATCTCGCCCCACGCGAAAATTGCTCCGTAATTTTCGTCCTGGGACGCCTTTTTTGCACACCGCCATACCGACCGACCGACCGACCGACCTTCGATAATGGCCGTACGTGCGTTATGAGATGAGAGCGCGCCATTTTCAGGCCCCCGGCAATGCAAGCTAGATCCTTTGGCGGCGCAGTTAGGGTCAGACGTAACGTACGCTCTATGGCTGCAATCATCCTTGCCAAAAAGTTAGCGGTAGCGTCGCAAAAACTGTTTTCTCGGCTGCCGCGGCGCGGCGGCGCCCTCTGAGAAGGCGTAGGAGACGGCTATATATAGAATTGCGCAAGTGAAAGAATGGAGACTATATAGCACTAGTGGCTGCTCACCCGGCGGCGCGGCGGCGGCGGCGTACGTCGGGGCATTTACAATCTCCGCCGCGTTCTTCCTTCTCTTTGTTGGCGGCGGCGGCGAGGAAGACGAAACTTTTTTTTGGCTGCGAGGCCGCTACATGTAGGAGCATCCTCGCGGTTTTGAAGGATAGGCGGCGCGGGCTGAGAAATTGTCACCAAATAAACATTTATGCAAATGCGGCTGCCTGTCTAGCTCTCCTGGCCGTACGTACGACGGACGGACGCGGACGGACGGACGACACTGACAAACTTTCCTCTGTCAAGACTGTCTCATCCGGAGATCAAGCTGAGTGAGCAGCGAGCACAGTGGGTAGGTAGGTGCGCGCGCGCGCATCCTCCTTTCGCATAAGCTGGCACCACTAGGCACATCCAATGTCATCCCATCCCCGGTCCCCGCTCGATGTAGCTGCAAAACTACACGCTCGCAGTTCGTCCGCTCCAATGACCACGATAGCCGGCTGGCTGGCTGAGTTCGCTGCCAAGCGGGGGGAAAAAAGGAATTTGCAAGCCATGCTTGCTTAATAAGTCGTGAAACGGCTGTGCACAACACAGACAGACAGACAGTATAGTAGTCCAGACTATAAGGCCTGCGCGGAATTATATTAGAGCCGGGAGATTTCCACCGAGTCATCCATCAGCGAGCCAGTTCGCTCGCTTTTTGCGCCCTGCTAACGTTTCATATTGCATTTTTCGCTCTTTTTCCGCGACGTACATTCTCACGCGCTGCCACAAGGCAAATTTTTCGATACCAGGCAGCAGGCCGGCCGATATCCAGCTGCAATGGCGAATTTTCGCCTCCCAACGAGCGAACAGACGATTCTCGGCTGCAGGTTTGAACTTTACCCGAATGACTTTTAAATTGGCCCCTCTCTCGCCGCCCGACGACGACGCCGAAGTCAATCGTCGTCGTTCTGGAAACAGAGTTCTTCCTCGTGCAGCCAGTCAGTCAGGTATTTCGCCATAGTCGGAATCAATATGCCAATCAGTGAGCGAGCGCGGTCTCCATCATTCGCCCGCCGAGGCCTCTAGATCAAATGACACGCACGTATGGGGCGAGCCGACCGCGTAACTCCTCTGGGGGTTTATAAGGAAGTGCCGGCGGAAAAAGCGGTGGGGCGGACGGGCAGGCGGCCCCAATGACTCTCGAGGAGGAGGAGGGGAGCAGTACATGGAGGAGGAAAATAGCTCGCTCGGCCTTGGAAGATACGTGGAATAGACACATTTAGGATATTTTGTTGTCAAGATTAAGATTTTGCACAAGCGTATGGAATCTGTGTTCATATGTTTGTACTCATAATGATCTTTGGGCACGCTACTAAAAACAGACAGACATCCGTTCGTCGGCTGGGTCGCATGGGCCTAGCGCCTGGCTGTCTCAAAACGGAAAGGGAAGCAAACCCATATAGCAGCTAGGAGGAAGATACAAATTTTGCTCCTTCAAACATCCGTGGATACGGCTACTAGCTGCCTGCTCAACTCTGCATGCCATTTCTGGTCCGCGTAGATGCCTCTTTGAGAAACGGGAGCGAGCGAGGGTAATTGAGCGAGAGAACGAAAACTAAAGTTTCCAATTTCTATCTCTGATCGCATCACTTTGATATCTCAAATGACAGACCCATACGGGAAACTCTTTGCCCCAAATCTGGATTTCCACCTTCAACTTCTTTTTCTTTCCTCGTCTCAGGCAGGAGAACCAAAACTGCGAAGCCTGCTGTTCGTGACGCGTCCTTTGAAGAGATGTTTTCCCTATACTTCCTTCCTTCCTTCCGTCTGGGCATTAAATCCGACGTTCGTACGTGACGCCCGTATTTTCTAAATTTCGTGCTGCTGCCGCCTCCATCTGCAGCTCCACCCGGGGGGGGGGGGGGTGGAGAATTCCAGGAGGAAAGGGTTGTGAGAAGAGGAATTGGTACTAGCAAAGAAGCGAAAAAGAAACGAAAATCGACTTCTCTATTATTTAAGGCGATGAATTCGTCACTTTTCACTCAACAATAGCTATCCCCGGGTTGAGTAGGAGAACGCGAGCTCAGACAGACGGCCGGCTACGCTTATGGAATATGAATGGGGCACAGGTTGAGGCACCCGGGCGCCTTCGTTAAACTTCATTCCCACCTGCTTGCCGGTTACAGCGAGTGAGCTTACTGCTAATATGCGCAGACGGCGCCGCGCGAGAGGAGGAGGAGAGGCCTTTTGCGAGATTTATGTTGGCTGCCGACGCCGCGACGCCGCTGCTTTAGTAGTGTGTATATGGGAGTAGCAAGTGGCGTTCGCGTTCGCGTTCGTTCGGTGTAGGAGTTACGGTTCATTGTAGCAGCTCCTTTGTATGGCCGTCTGCGGCCGGCCGGCAGGCATTTTTTCCCCTGCTTTTCTCACACTGCAACTCTTGGATCCACTGTACGTACGTAATGTACGTCAGCAGTGTGCCTTCCATTGCTATGCCGCATTGCCTTGGACGGCGGCGGTGACTCTGCTGCTGCTTCCATGACTGGACTGAAATCGGACTAGTATATAGCGTGCAGGGGCAGTGGTATTGAAGGCGAATTACAACACAAAAGAGCTCGGGGTGGGAGGAAGGAAGGACGTTTAAGGAAATTGCCCGGATTCCAAAAGGACAATCATACTGGCCTTCGATCCGCGCACTTTCCCTTAATTCAAAGCAGTGCGCATGTGCGATCGATCGGTCGGTCGGACGGCCAGAAGTGAAAAGCAATGGGAACGGACCTGCATGGTACGTACAAGAGAGAAAAATCGCTGATAATCAATCCAAAGCCAAAGCCTGGCCGGCCGGCTTATCTGACGCAAGTAAGGGAAATTCAACCGCATTTCGAGAATCGCCGACAGCAGCTAGGGAGGGGACGCAAGGCCGAGCATTGCCATCAAAAATCGCGGTCGCATTTTGCGACGGTTCTTGCGGGGCGAGGCTAATAAATTTCCCCCTCCTTCCTTTGTACACGCGCATGCAGTCAGCCAGTGCCGACGACGACGAATATTTCGGTTTTTACAACGTCGCCTCGGAGCGGAAAGTCTATAAAGATCAGCGAACGGTGACGAACGCCGCGTACGCGCGGCCAGCGACAGGGCCATTATACACGCGGCTGGCGAACGAGTGCGCGAGCTAGGCAGATTGGAATGGCTGGTTTTCGGTCAGGAGCGACAGTTTTCGACATGGGTCGAAGCTCCGTTTACGACACTCTCGCTACTGCATTTTCTAATCGTAGTAATCATGTCAATCCTGGCAGCGTAATATTGCGCTCTGGCGGACACAATCCAAAAGGCTGATTTGTAATTACTGGCTGAAGCCAATTTGGAGTGCTTTTACTGGATCAAAAGGTATGATATTATGGCAGTATCCTTCATGCTTGTATTATACGTATGAATATATCTGTACCTTCGGAACCGGTCTCAGATTCTCCCGCCTGACTCTCATTCGACCTCGCGGCCTTGGCGGGGGTCTCGCCGACGCCGGCGTTGACGCTGCTCCCCATGCTCTCGAGGAGGCGGAGGTCCTCGTCGTCGCACTCGCCGACGCCGCCATCGTCGTCGCCGTTGTACACCACGATGCCCTTCTTGGCCCCGACGATGCCGACGCCATTGAGGGCCCCGGCGCCCTCCTTCTTCGGGCCGTCGCTCTTCGCCGCCGCCGTCGACGTCGTCGTCTGTTGCGAAGACGACGACGAAGAGGACGCCTTGTTACTCGTAAACAGCATCGCAGCTATATGCACTCGATCACTTCACTCATTTGCATTCACGGTCAAGGCGAGGCAGCTAAACCCGTCATTGCAGTTGCACTTTTTCCATCCGTCGCGTCGCTCGACCACACAATGGGGCAACATTCCTCCTCACAGCTACCGACTCGTTAGTCATAATTCAGAGAATAGCTCGGTGGGCCATTTTCCACAGCTCACACCGCGTGGCCGCCTCTTTGCCAAGGGTTCGGAACGAGACTGGATACTATGTGCGCGTGGGCCCGCCGAGGAAGATGAGTGCATGGTGGAAGCGCGCGCGAAAGCGCGCGCGCGTCGGTACGTCGCGTACGCACGCCGGGTTTTGATCGCGACGGCGCGCGTATACGCCTATAGTACGGAGGCCTCTCGTGCGAAATGTACAGGCATCGGACATCATCTGTATGACATTTATGTAGGTATTCACATACAAAAGTTGAACGTACCACTATGCTATGAACATGAAGTCACGTACCCTTAGCAAACCTACTGGCTGCAGGGTGTCCCAAGGAGAAGGCATGGGCGGGATGTGCTCAAAATGAATTCGCAAAAACAGTTCCCCAACTGGCCATGCACCATGCATCCCACGTACACATTGTCCGACAGAAGCGTGTGGCCAGCTAGTCAGATTCCATAGCAGCAGTACACTTAAGCATAGAGCTCGACAGCCGTGACAGCAGCTTGGATCGAGGCGCCTCTCGAAACGTTCATTAGGGGACAGCGCGAAATTGGCCATTATTTACACTCGATTACGCCGATGTACCGAATGGCTGAGGCCTCCGCAAGGTGAATGTGAATGGCCATTTAGATGCGGTGCAATATTACAACTCGAGTATGGCAGCATCACATTTTCCACTTTCAAGCCTGATGCTCCGATGTGAAAATGCACTCCATGTACCACTTTGTAAAAGCTGTGGAATGGCTGTAGGCCTGTAGCTGTACAAGCAATGCACGTGTCGCGTTTCCAGCCCGGCATCCAAAGCTGCAAATCAGATGCCAGCCGGCGGCGCCCGGTCGGCCAGATTTCGAGCTTTAGAAGTTGATTTCCCCGCGGAGAGAGAGAGAGAGAGGGCGAGTGGGGCATGTTGCAATTTTCCAACCAACCCTTTTCGGATACGTGCTGCACTGCCTTTTACTCGAGTAGCTGTCACGTCACAGTGAATGAGGGTTCCCAAGGAAGGTTTAATTTTAGTAGATAAAAAATGCCGTATACGATGCCCATAAAGGCCATTGTTAATGCTATGTAAGGTTACCGGATTAATTTCAAAGCGCGTTGCGATATATTCGAGCAAAACTTTTGCCCGTCAAAATGAAAAAATACTCTTGAATCTGCGCCAGCCTACTCATGGCATTTAAAGGTTCGATGTTCTCACCTTGCACAAGACTTACCTCGCATGTCAGCTCCGAAACCACCGCAAACTAGGGATTGCTTCTCCCTTACCGAAAGGACTCCCTTCCGGCTGGAGGAGTTAATTAACTCGATGATGTTGTTATTCGCTCGCTCGCTCGCTCGCACTTTCCTGTTCTGCATGCACGACAGTCAGACAGGGTTTAGTTTTCACGCGATCAGCAAGCTAGCCGCGCGGAGCGAATGAGTCGAGAGAGCAGACGGCCGGCCGGCCGGACGCCTTTTACGAGTTTATTTGTTCCGCTCCGGAGGCAGAGCAGAGCGGTTACCCAGCACGCGCTCGCCTTCCTTCCTTCCGCACGTCAGATGCGGCGGGAGATACAGGAAAAGATTTGTAGTCTGAAGAGTTAGCTTGTCGGACGGTGGAATGTTAATCATTTTGAACGGGTAAGTTCACTAAGTTGCCGATCGAATCAAAAGAGTTGCTGTTACTCTCTTTTGCAAAACTGGCAAGCTGTACGACGAACGTAAAGACCGCAAGTTGAAGACATCGAGTATCAGACATCGTCGAAATAATGAGAGGTTGCGAGAAACCGCAATCATAAGTTCCTATACTTTTCCTTGTCGCGGCGTACTGAGTGACTATGTACTACTAGTAATGTAACATGACATGAGACATCCCCACTACAGGAATGACAGATATTTGAATGGATTTACTTAGGATACGAGTAAGTTACGCACTGTCGTACTGCCGGTAACACCTAATTAAGTACCATAAAAGTGATTTCAAAGAGGGTGTCTACCGAATTCGCTCATGGAGGAACAACGCACATTCCCGTCTACTTTTTTCCGCACAATGAGCACACACCGGCCGGCCGGACGATCTTTTCGCGGAGGTAGGTAGGTAGGCGCCGTTGTTCTGATTTCCCCGCCTCCCTCCCTCGCACCGGGAAAAATACTCTTATCGCTGCTGATGCGGTTTTCTCGAGTGGGCGTGAGAGCGAGTCATCGTCTAGCGATGATTCCTACGAGGGGGAATTCTTCGTTCCTCCACATTCGGCGGCAGCGGCAAAAGATCGAGAGATTGAAACAAAATGAGATGTTTTCTCCCCACCTTTGGTCGGTCGCCCCGCGGCCCCGCGGCGTCGCCGGCCACCCATCTACCCATCGATTGGCCTTCGGAGCTATGGGTGGGAAGAAATACTGGCCGCAACCTGTACGGCGTCCGTCGGAAACAAAAGCGATCGGGGCCGCCGATAAACGGATGCACGGCTGAATTTTGGGCGGTACTCTAAACACATTAGCTTCCGAGATGCGGGTCACGTATACACGTAGATGCAAAACCATTCGAGATAAGCTCGAAAGCTAAATTCGATTCCTGTTTGGATCGAGGGCGTGCCGCGTTTGCCGCCGCCGCCGCCGCCGCTCATCTACTATCCAGCAGGCACCTCCCTCTGCCTATTAACCGCGACTCCTTTTGCATTTTACTGCTGGGAAAAAGAACCCAGTCCACTCTACTATAGCCGTTGCATTCAGGAACAAAATGCATTTGCTTTGCGAGCGAAACCCGGTTCCCATTATACGCACAATGCCGTCATGGGGTCAGCTTGACCGGCCGCCGGTCCGTCGAAGGCCGTTCGGGTTATGACAAGTTTGATATACAGGCAGAACGTCAGAAGGGACTTGACTTGGCAGTTGGGAGGAAGCGAAAACTGGCTAACGAGATCGTGATCGCCCTTGAAAAACCTGCCTGCAAATTGCGAATTTAAAGAGTCAGATCATGCGAAGGCAGCTAGCTACGCAACTAAGAGGTGGGTGCATTTTAGGGACTGCTTTAGCCAGCTGCTGGCCTGCTGTCCGATTTCGATCAGGCAGGACAAGTAGGCACTTTAAAAGGCAGCAATTGTGGTCGGACTAAGAGCAGCGCTGCAATCGGATTGACTTGAAGACATTAATCGATCGAATATACCTTGCGGACATTTTAAACCCCTTCCCTCCTTCGTTCGTTCTTGCAGTAGTTTTGCGATCACAATGGCGCCATAAAGCGCGCTGCTGCTGCTGTCTTGCGGCATTAAACTTCACATTTCAGTTCGCCGTCCGGCCGCGTTACGCGCGAACGCCTATATTGCAAGGTGCCCGCGCGCGTCTTTGCAAGATCGACGAACGGACGGACGGAGGCGACGCCAAAGGGTGTGTTCGTTCCACGTATCGCGCTGCCGAAGCCATGCACGACGCTGATTGACAGATCGCATCGCACTGCCAATCGCCGGCAGTGGCAGTAATTCAGTCTGGTTTCTTTCCCTGACGATTCGCTACCCGGTCGGACACGGTAAGTGATTGTAGGGGATGCTTCCGTTCACTATGCAGGCAAAGGTTACAGTTTTTCAATAGAAATTCGTATCGATAGAGTCCATGGCAACGCTGTCCTCAGTGACAGGAAGGAAGAAATCTCTGTCAAGATGCGAAATTAATTCGAGCGGAACTCGATCTCTCTGACGAGGAGGCGGCGCAAGCGACGCGGGCAGGTGGCTTTAATCGCCGGAGCATGCAGTCCGGAAATCTTGAATTGGCATTGACTGCTATAAAGCTGGCTGCATGTTTGGGAAATGAGGACAGCGTTAAAAAACGCTGGCAGGCTGCACTCGAACAGTTCTCTCCGGTTGTCAACCGTGGCCCGCGCCACAAATGCGGTTACGCCCTAATTGCCACGCTGTAGGAGCGCGCATTGCTTTGCGATCAAGAGAGCAAGCGAGCGGACTCCATCGCTCGATCAATTAGCACAGCTAGTCTTTAATTCGATCTGCCGGCCTACCTTTCGCAGCGGTCCTAATCACCACGGGGTTCCTGTTCTTGAGGCAGTGCTTCAGCCAGGCGGTGACGTCGGCCAGCGTGTAGCCGGAGACCTTCTGGCCCTGCACCTCGAGCAGGACGTCGCCGGTGCGCACCTCGTTTCCCTCGGCGGAGGGGAGGAGGCGACCGACCTGAGGGAACTGACCCTCGTCGGCGCCGCCCTCAACTTCGAAGCAGAGCTCGGACACGAGCACCGTCTCCTTCAGGTTGTCGCTCCAGTGCGAGGCCGGCGACGTCGGCTCCGTGGTGCCGCTCGCGTTGAACCGGTCGCTCGTCAGCGAGGAGCGGCTCGGGCCGCGGTTGAAGAACGACGTCTTCTTCTCGGAGCTGCCCCCCATCGGACTCTTGTTCACTCCGCCGGCGCCGCCTCCGCCTTTGTCCTTGGTGGGCGTCGTCGAGCGACGATTCTTTAACATGTTGTCCGCCGCAGCTTTGCTTTTTTTAAGTCATCGCACTCACTGCTTCGCTCTCGCCCCGATTTCCTAGTATGGATCGAACCGCATTGTGCGGATTACAGACACCACTAATCCCCCAATGGGAGGCACTCACTCGATCGTTCGGTCGATGGTCCGCGTCACTCTGGCTGCATGGGCGGCGGCGGCGAAAGGGTGAAAAAGAGCGGGACTCGTTCACTGTGGTCCTGGTAACACCTTCACTTAAACTTGCGACTTTTGACCTACCGGCACCTGTGCCGCTTGCGTCAAATTAGGCCCTGTGCTTGTTGTGGTTATAATGGCAGCTCCGCTCGCTCCCTCACTCGCTGCTTGCTCTCTCGTTCGGTCGGTCGTTCGCTCGCGAGGAAGGAAGGGAGCATGTCTATTTGAAACACGGCGACGTACGGCCTATTTCTCTTAACAGCAGCAGCAGCAGCAGCAGCAGCGTAAGCGGCAGCAGCCTCCTCCTTTTGCACGCGTCGATCGGCGGACGGACGGACGGGCTGCCCCTACGTAGTAAAGGTGGGCGGCGGGGCGGACAGACAGACAGGCAGGCGCGCTCAACAGGTACCTATAGCTCCCTTCTCCTTCTCCTCCAAGCGAGCGAGCGCTCTAATCAACCGGGCCGGGCGAGCGCCTGTAGGTATCCATCCAGGTGCCCGCCCGCTTGGGTACGTACAGCAAAGGGCGGTCCGACGCGGCGATGATGGCGGGCGGGCGGGCGGAGCAGGTAAAATCTTTCCACCGCCGACCGGCCGCGGCCGCTCGCTTCTATTCAGGTGGTGACTCTTGCTCGCTCGCTCGCTACAAGCAAGGCATCTATCCGACCAGACGAGACGATGAGACGAGATCAGCAAGGGAAGGAAAGAGCATTGGGCATCCAAGGGAGAGCTAGGGTTGGAGGCGCAAGGAAAGAAATTAAATATGGGAAATGATCGTGAACTTTTTTATCCAGAGGCGTTGAACAAGCTAGGATTAATAGCTCTTCCATGATCCACATAGACATGAAATACTTTTTAGTTTCAAGCGCAAATGCCACACTATACGTTATGGGTATGCATATACTATAACATGTAACATTAAGTTTGTGCCATGACCGCCTCATGGTACAACACGCATTTCTCTTACTGGGGCCTGCCCGAGGCGCCTAACTCTATACTACGCATTCTGACTCTGGTCAGCCAACCAGCCAGCCAGCTAGACCTCACCTCACCATTTGGGTTGTACGTTCTCCATCCGATCTTCCCCGCGGGTCGGTCGGTCGTCCGCCCAGAACCACCTTCAGGTCGACCGAGTCGACCGACCACAGCAAATACGGGCCGCCGAGACCAGAGCTAGCCGACCGACCGACCGCTCAACTCTTGTTGGCAAAGGGGCGATCTGTCTTTCTCACTCCGTCGCGGCGGCGGCGGCACAGGTTGACGGTCGGTCGGTGTCCATGGCGAGAGATCGCTCGCCCGCGCGGCCGACCGACCGCCGCTCACTCGATCGTCCAAAAGCCTGTGGCGGACGGCCGGGCGCGGGCAGCCCAAGAAAATGCTGGAGAGGTTGCCAGCTAGCCAGCCAGCTATCAGGCCGGCTTTGGCGCCTCGCTCGCTCGCCCGCTCGCTCGCTCGAATAGCTAGCTGGATGGAAGTTCCAAAGAAACGCAGTGACGAAGAAAAGGGGAGCAATGACTGGATGGATCATGGAGCTAGGGAAGAGAAGAGGCGAGGTGGCGGTCGGAGAGTGGAGGCGTGCGCCATCTATCGTGAGAGGAACACAACGAAATATAATTTTGGCACATAAAATTCTCCACTGTGCAATGGCCATATAAGTAGTGCGAACAAGTAGATATCGAGATATTTTTTTTGGAACACGTATTAAAAATGCGTACATGTCGGCACCATAAAATCATGTATCGTTGCAATGCATCTGCAGCGAGACCATGCTGCGGTCTGCATTCGACATGATTGTTTGATCGTTACGTGCGGAGCAACTAAATGTACGGACCTCAACCTTGCTTGCTATAACTCACGGCAGGGTGGTGTTATGGCGGAGGAGGGAAACAACTGGATCACGCAATGTACGCCGTCCAGCTTTCCTTCACGTATAATTATTATTCGCTCGGCCAGTGTTCGTCGCTTCAAGTTAAAGCTGCGGCCGCAGGACTTGCTTTCTACGTACCTTTGTCATGCATACGTACAGCTGCTTTCCCTAGAAGGATCCTTCTTGCTAGCTTCCGTCTTCAAAGGTGTGCAGCAAGTAACATGACGCCGTAGCAGTACAGTCAGTCAGAGATCAAATAGCTAGCCTATACTTGCCTACAATCCATTCGAATGAGTCTCGATCGCATTAATGGGACGGTACGATTTTGCGCGAGTGTGTATTGCGCTAAAGGTGACGGACTATTGTCATTGACGCAAAAACACCTGTTCGGTTGCATGTGTGCGTCGGTCACAGATTGGCCTGGGAAAGTCCATCCCATTCTCGAGCACGCGTAGATGGATCTCTTCTGCCGGCGGCACACATTCGTAACATAAACTGCATCGCATTAGGCTACCAATATCTGCTTCTATTCAGCCGCGACGGACATTCCTTCACGTGAAAAGCTGGCGACAACAGCGCTCGCTCGCCCGCTCGAGCTTTGCGGTGACGGCGAGAGGGCCCGTACCTGTCCCGTCGATCCGAGGAGGAGGGAGCGGCGCGCGAACTACGTACAGGTGAGAGAGGAGTGGGGGAGTGAATCATCGCTCGAGCCTTATTTTTCGAGAGCCCGCTCGCTCCGGCGCAAATCGAAGTGCTTAATGCCCAGCCGGAAACGGCCAGCTAAGCAGCGCGCCGGTTTAAGGCACTCTACCTAAATTCTCGGAAGTGGACGGAGGCGGTGGGCTTCGCCGAAGATATCCTCCAGTGCACAATCGAAACAAAAATGAAGAGACGAACTCTAAGCCTACTAGAGGCCTCAGCCCTACTTCTTTTCCTGCTCCCTTGCGCCATGGCCGCCGACTGCGACAACTCCTGCGACGACGCCGTGTCCTACTGCGACCGCTTCGAGAACGCGTGCCGGCCGTGCAAGGACCTCTGCCTCGAGCGGGGAAAGTTCAGCGAGTGCGAGGAGAAGTGCGGCAACTACCTGAAGGCGGCCATCTTCCGAGAGGAGCACTACGACGACGAGCTGCGCACCTTGCAGATCATGCTGGCCGTGGTGATCGCCGTCACCGGG
>JAAUYK010083171.1_pt1 | contig 12365 bp, 15 predicted proteins | sample 7278021 | NCBI WGS metagenome assembly JAAUYK01 (sample SAMN14350223, study PRJNA611818) | marine sediment metagenome | isolation source: surface marine sediment (1.8m) | place: French Polynesia: Moorea | collected 2018-08
ACTAAATTTTCAAACAGTTATATCAAAAAGCACCAGAGTAATGAGAGCATGAAAATCACTGCACGATTCGCTGTTACACACTGTAGAGGGCACACAACAGCTTCCATGTACTTGTAATTTCGTAGCGCCTTTTCCATGATTACTACGATGACCTGACCCCCGAGGCCCGCGCGTCCGGCATCGTGATCGGGCTGCTGGAGGACGGCGCGCCCTTCGACCCCTCGGACGCCTTCGGGATCGGGGAGCATGCGAAGAATAAGAGAACCGTGGAGCAACTCATGCTCGAGGTTATGGGCGCCCTAAAGAGACGTAAGCAGTGAAAAAAAAATCTATTACAGACTAGTTGCTTATATCGTTCTCTTTTACAGTCGCGGCCAAGGGCGAACTGCCGCCGCCGCTTCCGAAACCGCAACCAGAGAAGCCGCGCGACATGCCTCAGATCATGTGAGAAAGAAGGAACATCTATACTTTTATGTTATGACCGAATACCGCTTGTATTGCAAGAATACATTATACGGAATCTTTTACAATAATCGGAGGCAATTTGCAAAATATGAGGTTGGGGGGTTGGCTGTAACTTCCGCATGCCTCAAGACTCATTATAAGAGTGTCGCGAGTTGTCTGCATGTTTGTTGTTTTTCCAGGAATGGCAGTGTAGAATTAACGTGTTCCGAGGAGGTCGAGGTGTCAACGTCGAGCGAGGATGACACCGTGTCTGAGGTGCCCTCCGAGTCCCACTTTCGCCCTTCGAGGTCGTCCACCCCCATCCCCGTATTGAACAATAAAGAACTGACCATGTCGGACAGTGCAACGGGTCCTCTTAAGCGGAAGCTGAGCGTGGCCGACTACAAGTTGCGCGCCGAGGAGAAGGCGGCCTCCAGGGAGGAGGGAGAGGTGTCCGACAGCAGCAGCAGCAGCAGCGGAGAGGAATTGACCATCTTGAGCGGCGGCGAGGAGTCCGTGATCGTGCTGAGCAGCGACGGCGACAGCGACGACGACGACATCCAGTTCGTTGATGAGGGGCCGCCGGCGGCCAAGCGAGCCAGGAGGCATTATCCACTGGATGACCTGCTGTGAGTATAACTGGGACGCCTTTCATATACGGTTTGGGACAGATTGAACAGGCACTTGTAGTAATGGTCAGGCCTAGTATAGATATCATTAAAACTTTCATATTAGGGATAAGGTGAAGAAGGAGAAAACGAGTAGCCTCGACGATCCCGACTCCGATGGCGAAACCCTTCTAGTCGCCGAGGACGACACTCGTCCCGGGGACAGCGGCGTCGAAGAACAAGAGACGGTGGTCCCCGCGATCAGGTAATTTCCCAGGCCAGCACCGATCTGTATATAGAGATAGTACGAGAATTGAGGTTTCCCTTAGCCTCAGGTCGGCGGACGAGATCAACGCCAGCGTGGTGACGCCATCGCCGTCGGCGGCCGATACGGAGCACCCTTCGAGCAGTCCGGATGAGAGCGACGCCGTCCAGATCGACCTGGGACCTAATGACGACAGGTTTCTGGATGACATCGGGGAGGAGGAAGACGATTCTGAGCAGGTGCAGAGGGAAGGAGTTGATGGGGGTGAAGGCGAGATCGAAGTGGAGGAAGCGGTACGCGTTGACAAGAGGACCTTCACTGAGGTAGCCAGAAGTTATAGTACATATACGTACGTATGTGCACATTTGATCTTTAATTGATTCTTTTTCAGGCTGTGAATTCGCTGCCGGTCACGGTGAAGGTGCACTACATCCCCCTGCTGCAGAACCATACCTGCTTCAGACAGCTCGAGTATGGACGGTGTGAGTTCGTCACGCCAGGGTGAGTTTAGTAGATGACTTCTACGTAAAGAAGGGATTACCATTTTAAGATCACTTCAGGCCGAATCAATATCCGTGCCGTGAGCGTCACGACGGCGTCGAGATGAGCGACGTGCGTCACTACGTGGCGCTCATGTCTGCCGCGCACACGGAGCAGCTACCTAAACAGCTGAAGTTCAGCAAGAAGTCGCGCGCGGAGCGCCTTATGCATATCTACGAGGCCAACAAGCCGAGGTTCGACGCGCGCACGAAGACCTTCGCGTTCGGGCCCATGGCCACGAAGATGGACTTCCTGTGGTTAGTGGAGCAGATCGTCGAGAGATGCCTCGTGCTCAAGGAGAGGGACGTGCAGCTGCTCCACTTTGTCGGCGTCATCCTAGACGACTTGGAGGCCCACTACCCGTACAGTCAGGGATGCCCGCCGGATGAGGTAGGAACTTTAACCCCTCAATGTTTTAAAAACTTTTAATGCATATGCTTTATGAAATGTACAATACTCAGGCCGACCGCCTAGTCACCATCTGCAACGCCATGTCCGCCAAAGTGTTCGAAGCGCGGCAGTGGACGCACTCCACAGCCATCGCCGACCAGAGACACGGGGCCGTTTTCCTGGCAATGAGGACGTGGAACTTTGCGCGCGCACAGGGCCTCATCCTGGACGCCTCCGCCTACACCGAGCTGTTCGCCTTCGCGTGCGAGTTCAGCGCCGAGGCGGGGCAGCCGGCAGAACTTCTCTCCTACATAGCCCACCTGCCGACGCTGCTGGCCGTCGACGTCGCCGCGCTCGCCGTCCAATTTCTGGAGAAGTGGGTGGCACATGCGGACAGAGCCACCGTCGCCGAGCTCGTCTGTCCGGTTCTGCTCACGCTAAACAGGAGCCAAGTGTCGAGGATTCCCCACACGTTGCTGCAGAGCCTCGTTAACAAGATCATGGCGGAAAAGCCGGTATTCGTTAAGATAAAATTGCCATTACGGGACCCGATCACGATGCCACTTTATTCGGCAGAAATCGTCCCTCTTGTTTGACCGCCTGCACGAATGGGAGCTGAAGGACGTGTTCGTGCCCAAGCTGAAGAAGTCCTTTCTCTCCGACGACGGCTTCGTCGGGATGTGCGACGACATTGAGGCGGCCAAGTGGGACTGGCTGGCGAACGGGTTTCTCGCGTGCGGCAGCGATGAGACGTCGGGCTGTAAGGGCCACGAGCATACATCCACGCTCTACAGGTGCGTTGAGCCATAAATATGCATTCTAAGCAGGTAAACATAGTCCAATCGCTTAGGTTCTCAGTCTCGCTCCTCGAAGCGCTGATCGAGACGAGCGACACTGTGTCTGGCACCGACACGGCCTTCAACAACTTCTACAGGGCCGTCGTCAACCTCTCGAAGACGAGGCAGGTGACGCCGGTGCACAAGGCGTTTCTCGCCGCGCTCTCCGTCGCTCTCATTGTCCACCTGCACGACGGAGAAGGAGAGGCTGCTGCTGCTGCTGAAAAAGTGGCCCCCGCCATCACGCCTCTCATCACTTTGGATGCCTTCGAGAACCGATACGGATCGCAGCCGTGGGAGGCCGGCTTCCTGTGGCGGCCCGAGTCCCCGGTCGCCAGTCTGAGAGTCTCCACGTCGACTCACGCCGTTGTCAACGCTTGCATTTTCCTCTGGCTAAAGGTACTAACTACACGAGTATGATTGAATCAGTTGCAGAATTGGCCATGAGTTGTTTTAGAAAGGAAACCGTCTCCACGCGGCGAGAACCTTCAATGCATTTGCGAGGCCGCAGCAGTGTCTCCGCACCGGATACACGCCTATCGACCTCTTTGGAAAGGCGCGGCAGCTGCTCCTGTCCCTCCTTGAGGACCAGGCCGCCCGCTACAGAGAAGGCGACGAAGCCGTCGTCGGAGAGGCCCTGACCCTCTTCAACGAGCACCTGGCGCCGATGGCGAGCAAGGCGTCGAGGCAGAGCCTCGTCAGCTCCGAGGAAGCGGCGGAGGTCATGCACGGTCTATTCGACAAGCTGGTCGCCTTCGCCGTACCTTCGCTGAGACGGAGGAAGACGCGACTGGACGCGATGCTAGACTTTGTCTTTGCGCACAGCCACACGGCCGTGCTGAGCGAGGCATCCATCCGTTCCCTCATCTTCTTCACGGAGGAGTTAAAGCTCACGGCGATGGCAGCCGCCGAGAAGGCATTCTTGGAGGCCGGAGCGGAGAGGCTGCTGCAACTCGCCACCGACTGGGAGTACCTCCCACAGCAGGAGAGCCTGAAGAACCCAATACTCAGGGGCGTGTGGTGAGTGTTGATGGTCATATTTCGCGCCTGGTGAATTCTATAGTAATAACGTTGCAGCAACGGAAAATGGCTGATGCCGGCGGACCTGACGCAGCAGGAGATGGCCGTCTCGGCGCGCGCCTTCTTCAAGAGCATACTGCAGCAAAATCTGATGAGCGCCGAGGCCGTGCAACACGCCGCAAACTTTTATGGAGGCGCGGTGCATCAGAGCGTCGGCGGGATGATGCCGCCACAGGTCCCCAACTTCAGGTTCGAATTCATCTCAACAGCGTCCGAGCCGACCAACCTCAGCTTCCTAGATTCGGCGCGCGGTGGTCGGAAGGACACGCCGGAGAAAAGACTTCAGTGGGCACTCAACAGCCTCGACGGGCCGAGGGTGGTTCTGAAACGACAGCGGCCTGTCGTAGCCGAAGATAACGTGGGGTTCGCGGTGGTGGACCAGGCCTCGCTCATGAAGCACCTCGTCGCCAACTTGAAGCCTCCGATATAGGAATCTCATTAGACCATACTGTATGTGCCAAGCAATGAAGTCTAGGATAAGACCTTTTAAGGTTTCAGACGTGTCACAATCACGTCGCAGTTTACGTAGAAGCTGTGACAAATCCCACGGAGCTGTGAAGTCGCGATAATCAACTATGAATAAACGAAGTAAATTGAGTCCGCGTTTGTACTTTTACTCTACGTATAATACTGTCCAGAAGAGGGTCTGTCAAGGTTTCCTTAGCGTTTCCATCTTGGTTGCTTCTCCCACTTCATGGGGATATTCTTCGTCTTCGAATCGCCGCTGGCAGCAGGAGCAGAAAATTCCGAACGGCAGGTATATCAAGAGACTGCGGAGGAATAGCGAACTGTCATGGAAACATGCCTGTACGTAGACAAATTACGTACCTCAGCGCGGTGAATAGGAAGGGAAAAACATAGGTGGCAGCGGCGACGAATAGCGCCCTGCTGCAGTGCGCCTCCGACCGCTCGTCCTCGAACTCGGCCGCCCCGTACAGCAGGAAGAAGTAGATGGTCAGAGTGACCGTCCAGGTGAGGGTGAGCGTCCTGGTGACTGCCAGGGCCAACCGCAGACCCCGGACCACCGTCGACTCGTCTGCGGCGTCGATGTCGAACACGCGCCTCCGCTTGAGGCCGCCCAGCTGCAGCGCGATCGCTATGACCATGTTGAGGAAGAGGCTGCTGCTGGCGACGAGCAGCGCCACCGCGAGCATCGGCTGCAGCGCGCACTCGAACACCTTGACGGCGGCCAACGAAAGCGTCACGAGGGCGTGGATGATCAGAAGGCATCGCCTAATAGTCACGCGTACACTACACAATACTGCCGGTTCGGATTCATGAATGTGACTTACGCAACGAGGAAGGCGGTGTCCTTCCGATCCATGCTGTTAAGGCTCGCTCACATCGCGTATGTCCGCTTTCACTTAATTGTGGGCTTGGTCAATATGCTGGTGAGTTATGAGGAAGGAAGTGAGGTGCAAACGCACGCAGATAAGAGCATGTCTGATAAGGAATACGACGTCGGCCTGATTTCGCCCTGACGCATATATCGCGATCCCGTTACAGTAACCGTCAGCGTTTTAAAGACTGCTATGTGCTTTTATCCATAGTGTATTTCGGTGGTCGTCCGCGCTTAAATCATACGCTCAGGTAGTACGTATACAGTAGAAAACCAAGAATTACGCAGGTACGTCTAAAAATGTTTGTAGGAAACAATTCGGGGCGGAAAGGGTTTTCTTCGATGTCTTGTTCTATGGTGGTGGAGGGTGAACATGTGAATGGAGGCAAGCAGGAAAGTTGAGAGATAGACAGGATTGAAAACGGATTTTTTGCGTAGGCTATTTTCATATAACTGGGCTGATCGCGTACAAATATGACATATTATATAGTGTACTAGTATACGTACGGAGAGAGTTTTGAACACACTTGGCGGGCTTTTCTTGTTTTGCATATGTACCTAGTTGTATATTACTTACGCATCCTAATATTCAACGCGCTACAATCGATGTATTGAGATGGCCAGTTCGTATTATAAGCCAGACAGACAGGCGTCTTTACTCTTGTGTGCAGCGGGAACCAACTAACAAACGGCATAGCATATACGATTACATTGTAGTCAGAATGAATTTACGGCAAACGGAATAGCAATTCGAGCGGGCGAGCGACGATGCTTATACCTTCCCGTTCATGGCTTCAGAGTTGTGCATGTAATTAAATAGCACAAAGGCTTAATTAGCAAGAGTTGCTAAAGACGGGCCCACACACGTTGCTGTCACCATTGGACACTTTGAAGCAAATAAATACTTTATGCAATGATAGTAGCGGTACGTAATTTAACCTGTAGTGCCTCCCGTGAAACCGACGTCCGTCCTATTTTTGTGGATTTTGATATTTTCTTGCCTAATTAGATGCATACAGCATAGTATGCACGCTCTACTTATTAGAAGGAGAAGAAGAAAGATGTTGGAGATGGTGTCGTTTGTTTTTTTTCTTGCGTTTTTCGTCCGTTTTGCGCTTTTTTCTTCATGGTATCTTTTTCTGCAGGTAATATTACGCCGGTCAGGCGGCCGCGGAAGTCGCCGCCGCCGCCGTGGCGAGCTTGCGTCACGCGCCCATCTCGTCGTCGTTGTCGGCGGCCCGGGCGAGCACGTCGTGCGCGCTGCCCCGGAGCTGCCCGCCCGCCAGACGCTGCCGGCCCGAGTTCTGGCAGTAGAGGGTCAGCGAGGCGAGCCGGCCGTTGGGCATCACCTCGAAGATGATGTCCTGGTAGCCGTAGCAGAAGGTCGACCCGAACGGGTTCGTCGTGTTCGTCGACGAGCTGCGATTGAGGACGACGGGCCGGTCGGAGGGGCGCATGCGCTCAGCGATCTCCTCCCAGCTGCTGAAGGCCGTAACCGTGACCGGGTCGGCGAGCGTGATGTACTGCTGCGCGCCGCTGCTCAGGTTAGCCTCGGGGTACACGGGGAGCTCGAACTGGCAACGGTGGTACCTGAGTATACAATTCGGATCTTCAATGTACTATGTGTGAATCTTTACCGAACATAATCGACTCACATGTTAAAGTTGTAGTGACCCGGGTAGTTGGTGTGAAGAATGAATTTTTTAGCCGTATTGGTCCTCGCGTCGAATAGGACGTCCTGAGAAGAAAGAATGTTAAGTTGAGATACTTCCAAAGAGTCCTCAATCTTAATCGCTTACAAATCCCATGGTAAAGTAGTTGTAGAAGTAGTCTGACTTCTGCACCGCCGACTTCCTGTGCGCGTTCGGCGAGTGGATCTTCATCTTGTCCTCCGACTTGTAGTAGACCCTCGCGGGCGCGCCCAGCGCCGAGACCACGTCCTGCACGGAGTCTCCGAACAACACGTCCCTCGACTCGACGGCCGAGGCGTCGTCCAGGGTCGACTGCTGCTGGGGCGGCGGCGGCACGGACACCATCCTCACCCTGAGCCCGAGGGTGCGGCGCTGGTGCCTCAGGATCTGCACGCCGTCCTGGTAGAGCGCCTGGTAGCGCGGCGTGGGCAGCGGGGGCGCGCCGCAGTCCGCCAGGCTGTTGCCGCGGTAGATGTACATGCGCGAGACGCGCGGCGACTCGCCGGGCGGGAACTGCAGCCGGCCAAGCTTCTGCTTGATGCCCGCGTAGCTCGGCTGGAACTTGGTGTCGGCGGGGAACTCGAACGAGAGGCCGCGGAAGGTGAGCGTGAACACGTGCTTCTCGTCGTCGTAGACGCCGGGGTGCGTCGCGCCGAACGACTGGTCGATCTGCTCGATCGTGGGGCTCACCTCGGGACAGTTGAACAGGACGTCGCTGGAATAAGACGGGAAACATGCGTTACACCTTTTTGCCACTGATATCGTGTCGCTACGACAGCAATCCGTGTCATGTTCTACATAATCCTATCGATTGTTTCACTCTTTTTCCGCCAGGCATATACCTCTTTCAAAATACATACGTACATGAGTCACCGCCTTTGTTATATAATCTCTCACCTGTACTTTAGTCTGAGCAGCGAGAGGTCGTGGACTAGAATGATCTTGAGCCGCTGGCTGACCGGGTCGAAGATGAGCTTGATCCCGTCCTGGGTCAGGTTGATGACCAGGTCGACGCCGAGCGGGTCCTTGTCACTGTAGATGATGTGCACGCCCTTGACAACACCCACGTGCGACTGGATCGACGCCACGGCCTGGCTGAAGTGCATCCCTGGAAAAAACACGTACGCGGTGACAGTGACAGTTTGTGTAATTCGAACCCTTTTATCGCAATCGGCCGACCCGCAAAAGAAACGAAACGGGGGCAACGTCCGCTTGCAGTTTATTGCAATCGATGGAGCGAGGGGGAGCCGACAGACAGACGTCTGTCTGGTGCATGGGGCACACGGTTTCACCACGTTAGTCACGCTTTTGCTACGTGTACCAAGCATTGATTTCTTTGTCATTTCTTTCGACCCCACCCTGTCCGCTTTTCTACCTGTGCCATGTCTGCGCATATGACTACATTTAGCATACGATGGGCCTCCAGCTCTTTGTCTGGGAAAGAACAGGCTCCGTCCGAGCAGACGCGAGCGGGCGCGACGCCGCTCCCTATCTCTACTTTTTTTTGCTTCCTCCTCAGTCTTGCCTGCTCGCTCCTATCCACTGGCTTTTACGTCTGAGAGCTAGGCCCAGGACCAGTTCAATGGTTTAGGGGCATATACGAAAATAATTGGACGATATAAAAGTATATGCCCATATTACGCAAGTGCTTTCATACCCGTACTTTTCGCCACCCGCTCGCCAAATTCGCGCAAATCTGCAGCTGGAGCTTGGTCTGTCTTCCTAAAACACGTAGTATAGTTACGTAACGCATGCTATTAGAACTCCCGCTGCGAGCGAGCTAGACGGACGGACGGAGGAGAAAGGGCGGACGGGCCCGACCAGCCAACCAGAGGATGCCATATAACATTATGACCTTAACTAAGTGCGGAAAAAAGTATCTCGTGTTACGTTGAATTGCGCACTTACCGAGGACGAACTCGATGTTGTCGCTGCTGAGTCCATGTTCGGGCAGCACCTCCAGCTCGAGCATCGCTCGCGTTCGATCGAGACGAGACTGGGGAGGATCGAAGCAGAGAGGTGAGGTCCCGCCCAACACCTCCGATCGAGGATCGATGCGATGGGGGCGGACTTCAAAAGTACGAATATGTGGCTGTCACTGAACTGAAGTGGTGCAGTATCGAAGTATATGTGTCCTTGGCACTCAGACTTTCTGTCTCTTTGGCTGAATGGCTGCTAGCAAGGTCCTTCCTTCTAGCTATGTATGTCGGATTCCGCACTGTCTGCTATGTTTTGCAGTTGTAGTACGTATATATGCTATCACACTGTGGCACTTGCGTGCATAGGTCACTTGTCACTTGTCTTGCGCTTTTTCCTTCGTCCGTTCGAGTTCGTCGTACGAGTAGTGCCTGCTAGGGAGGAGTTGGATGGATGGATCGTCGATTGCAGCAGCAGCAGCAGCAGCTCTCACTCGCTCGCTCGCTCTGTCTGCTTGCCTTCGCCTTCGCCTTCGCCTTTGCCTTGCTCTTGCTCAGCTTCGTTCGTTCGTTCGTTCGTTCTAACCCAGCAACGACGAACTGTCAGACAGAGACTCAGAGAGGAGGAGGAGACGAGAGGTCCGACCGAGCGGGGGAGCGGGGGAGCGGAGTCAGCGGACGGACGGACGGACGCGCGGACGCTCGAACGCGGACGCGTCGACGCCAAAGCAAAACGACGGCGGGCGGGCGCGGGCGGGCGGCGACGGCTCGGCAGCTGCTCTGCTAAAGCTCGACCGACCGAGCTACGTCGTACTCGTATCGTACGTCTAGTGACTCGTGCCAGGCTAGCTGCCTCCGTCCCGTCCGTCCGTCGCTCGAGTGACCCTCCCTCGCCGTCCGTACCCGCCGCCCTCCCTCCCTCCCTAGCGAGCCAAGCACAATCAATGCAACACAAAGAACAATGATATTATATGCGCACGGCCAATGACGGATAGACACAATGTCAATCGGTGTTCCGAATGTATTGGAGGTGCTGAAATTTTGCGAACACCCAATGCTGTATTTAAACCCTGAAAAGTGCTGCCTTCTCGATTTATATACGACCAGAACATACTATATGCGCAGTGGGCACATCGCGCTCGCTCGCGCTGCCAGATACGTCGACTGAAAAGTATGGCGGCCGCGGCGGCTGGAAGGTCAAGTGTGCAGTCTGGCACCGCCGCTTCATAGTACAATAGTCTGTAGCACTTAAATACTGTTTGCCACTAGATATTCGAGCTTGTCGCATTACGTATAATACAGCTCTTTTCTTGGCATCACAGTGGTCGACCCCTGCCGTCGGTCGTCCTGCCATTGTTGCCAGCGGAGAGCGGAGTCCTTCCGTCCGCGTCCATCCGTCCGCCCGTCCCAAATCTTCTATGATGAAATCCCAACTGCGACGTATCTTTGACGGGCGTTCGGCCGACAGCGAGCGTCGAATTCGGAGCCCGTAGGGCGCCTTTAAAAATATGAAAGCGGCCTTATCTCGGGGGTCAGAATAGCGTTCTCATCCTCAAATTGTTCAATTGCTGCAACGCTTTACTTTTATGCTGGCGTATGCTCGACTGATCCAATATCAACATTATAACGCTTTGGTTATTTTCACTTCTCTCCGTTATATGTACGTGGTCTGCCCTATTAACATGTATGCAACTAACCACGAATGTGATACGACAAAGCTTGGTGGCAGCGTTACTATAGGTATACTACGTAGTACGTAGGCTCGGTCTAATCAGTCAGGCCTATATAACATAGCGTCGAGCGAGCTTCAGCTGCTCTCCTCCGCCTACGAAAACAGCTGAAAAGTACGTGCACCGTCCGATATACGTATAATGCACACAATGGTTTTCTTGTAACCCTAAAGTCGATAAGCATAACACACCTCAAGAACGCTAATCGCCAATCGCTCATACACCGACAGTGCCTCCCCAATGACCGACTGACTGTGTATGTACGTACATAGTATGTAGTAGGCCTCATACCCGTACCAAAGTACAGTGCGCACTACAGGAGATCATTGTGTACGTACACTACTCTGCGGCGGTGCAGGTTAACTATCGAGCCGCCGGCAGCTACAAAGTCGAGCGGAAAGTCAGTGAACCACAGCCGGCGAAGTACTGTCGTTTCCATACCATGAACAACTACTAGCCCGTGGTTATCATGGACATGGAAGACACGCGTCCGCCTTCGCCGTCGCCCCCTCCGGCCGACGCCGTCGAGCTCGAATCGTCGTCGAGCTCGTCTTCTTCTTCGGAGGATGACGAGGCCGACGGCGCGTCCGGCGGCGGCCTCAGTCAACGCTACAACCTCCGGAGTCGCGGCTCGTCGGCCCTGCAGAGCATCCTCTCCATTCTCGTGGGCCGGGGCGACTTCGGCGGCGGGGTTGGCGGCGCCGACACAGACACCGATGATCCCGAGGACGACCCCGACCCCAGTTTTTGGCCACCACTGAGGAGAATACACGCGGTGGAGCCGGTCAGGCCAGATCAGGATATGGTAAAGGTACGTAGAGGGGAGAAAGCACGCAATCAATGTTAGGGACAGTTGACCTCGCTAACCGGCATTTACTAGCCGAACCCCCGGTTGTAAATCTTGAACGGCCTTTTGGTGGGCAGATCGCCCTTAAAACAGCGGCTTCTAGTCAACGGCATTTTGCTAATCGATCTGCCGTTTTGCCCCCGCTGTTTGCTACTGGGCTGGTGGTACAACTCGGCCGCTTCGTCGCTCGTCGGTTGCTGACAGCTGACGATGGGTTGAATGCCCGCTTGCGCTTGGTATAACTTAAACGGCGATTTACTGAGCAAACCACGGGTTGTGTTGCCTGCTGCCTAGCCGGTTGCGGTCTGGCAGTCTGGCCTGCAAACGTACACGACGATCAGGTCAACTGCTAGGCGGCAGCTACTATAACCTAACCGGTAGTAAAGCTGCCTATCGTAGGTTGGGACTTAGGAGTATCATATTTGCCGGAGTCAACTTATGGTCCTTATGGACGATATGCTCAGCGACTGTCCGATTGATGTCCACTCGCAGTGCAGTGGGGACTATTTAAAGGGCGTTTCGCTCAGTGAATCCCCGTTGAATGTAGCAGAAGGGTTAACGCAAAGGTTAATCGCTAATTGAAATCCCCACTTGAACCCTAATCATCAAATACTTCTTCGGCCACAATGCAGAAACTCGACAAGACTGACTACTCCTTCGCTACGAAGAAGGACCTGCA
>JAAUYK010038395.1_pt1 | contig 12363 bp, 8 predicted proteins | sample 7278021 | NCBI WGS metagenome assembly JAAUYK01 (sample SAMN14350223, study PRJNA611818) | marine sediment metagenome | isolation source: surface marine sediment (1.8m) | place: French Polynesia: Moorea | collected 2018-08
CCGACCGAGCGACCGTCGGCCGGACGAATCTAATATCATTGGCCGAATGAGGAAGGGTACGGACTCGCTGCCAAAAACGGGGATCTACACTACTAGAGTCGTTTATTTGCGCGTTCTTTTCCTCGTGGACTTTTTTCAGACTTTAACTTGCCCCGAAATGAACGTGACTTTGCCGGGGAAAGTTACGTAATTTATATCTCTGCCGGTTATGTCCCGGTGGCGGCCGAGCGCCCAAAAAGTCCTCTACTGCCCTCCTCCTCTGTCCGCCCCGTTATCTACTATGATCCTCTAGTCTCCCTCTCTCTCCGGCCTTTCCACGCTCCTCGTCCATGAAATGAATCCTGACTACTATACCAACGACCAGGATGTTATTACAGATGGGCGATCGCTTTTCCGCATTAGAACACGGTGTCCGTGCCCTTTCTTGCCCTCAAACTCTAAGGAATCTGGCAACCCTGGTCGACATCTGAAATCATCGTGCTCCGCCGCTCGCCAGATTCCTTCTCCGTCTCGCTTTCCCCCTTCTTCCCCCGGGCCATAGCTAGCCTCTTCCGCTCCTCGTTCCCCTCGTTTCGCCGTCCGTACTACTGCGCGTAGATCCTTGTAAGTCCGTTCACCCCCTTCGGCTCGCGTGTCTTCAGAAAAGACCTCTTTCATTACCTAATTATACGGCTCCTGCACGAATACGTACTTCGCTAACGGGCACGTCGAATAGTCTCCTTTAGCCTTCGGCAAGCCGTTTTAGATGCCCGTGAGGCAACTTCCAAGTCGGGTACAAAGAGTCGGAAATCTTTTCGTCCTCTAGCTCTTCTGACGCTCCCGTTTCCCTCCTCGATCAGACAGACTGCGCAAGATGCCACAGCAATCTCCCTCCCACTAGCTTCCCTGGTCTGCCCGCGTGGCAGTAGCAAGTAGGACTGATATATGAACGCGATGAGAAAGCTAATGTCCCACCAAAAAACGGCGGAAGAGGAGAGGAGCTGGAAGGAGGAGGAGGGGAGAGAGGGAGATAGCTTGGAAAGGGACCTGTCGTCAAGAGGGATCGACCTCGCTCCCCCACTAGCTCTCTTCCTTGCATTGAAGTCGAGTTAGCCGTTGGAAAAACTCTGGTCTCTATTTCGCCGACGCTGCGATATTTTAGTTTTTCCCGGACGAGAAAGCCAACCAACCAGCTGTAGCCATACTCGGAGTGACTTATCGGCGACCTCGATTCGAGGTGGGACTGGCTGGCAACTTTCCAGAGACCGCCAGCTACACTCTGTTTGCCTCCGCTGTTGTTCTCTCTCGCTCGCTTGTTTTGTCCTTCGCAGAATTTAATTAAGGCCTCCTTCTCCTCCTCTGGCGCAATACTCTCTCTGTCTCTCTCCCTTCCTCCCTCGTCGAGCTTTCTTCCATACTCGAGAGCGCCTAGCTGCCGCAGGCTCATTTCTCTAAAACGTCTTCCTAGCTCTGGTGCGCAATCCCGGCGTCATGTCAGCGCGGCAAAAACAGCTCTCGATCTCGCTCGGCCGCAGTCCCCTTCGGGGAATAAGAGCCTCAATTTATTTTCCGCCGGCGTCGTCGGCGGCCGGGAACTGAGATGGAGATGCAATGTTCCGGAGACTCGTTTCGCCAGCTACAGCAAGAGAGCGGCACTTTGTTTCAGCCTCCGTGCACAATTTTACTGCATGCAGCCAGAGGAAAATTGAAAGACGGAAGGAATTCGGATCCAGCTACAGTTTCGACATTTTGCTCCGACTTTCCCCAATCGCTATAGATCGCCTACACTACCACCGCCACTGCATTGTGATGGCTCTGCAAAATCCTACACAAAGGACTGAACTGCTACACAGGAGGATTCGAATCCCTTTCTCGAAGTAGAGGGGAGCTAGCTAGGCGAGAACGGGAAGGGGGATAAAACTCAAAGCCCAAATTGAATGACAGAATCCAACTGCTTGCAGGCAGCAGCGGCGAAGGCGACGGAAACCTTAGAGCCCCTGTAGTGAATTAAACTTTTGCGAGATTTGCCTAAAAGCCCCATTCTTTCGTCCGTACGCACGTCCGCGAGCGAAGAAAAAGGAGAGAAAAGGCCGCCCGCCGCCTCCCTCGGCTGAGTAGAATGTGGGAAAAGAACACCCGCGGGTTCGAGGCCAGGGGTGACACGTTCCTGTATGCAAAATCAGATCTTCAATGCCCGATGTATGTTTAGGGAAGTTAAAAAAGAGTACTTCTGCCAACGTACGAAAACTTTCTTTCTCCCCTCGCGCCTTCGGAAGAAAGAAGAAAAAAACTTGTTCCCCCGCTCCATCTCAATTCATTCTTTTGTTAGCGGCCGGTGGTCCGATGGGACTTCCTTTTTTTCCGTCCGTTCGATGTGTTCTCCCTCTTTTTATGTCCATTCTCTTCTTCCTTCGATAGGACATGAGGTGACCGATCCACAAGATGGTTCAGATGTTCTACTACGAGCAGCGCGGCAAGGGATGCAGGACCATTTGGAAGCACCACGGACGCGTACTCAAGGTAATTTGATTGGTTAAATATATACAGTACAGTGGAGGACCTCCTCCTATCCTTTCTCAGGTTGAAATCCAATACTAGGGGCCAAACATTCTAGTTCAATATTTACCCTTTTCCGATGGGATCGGAGGCTTCCTTCCCTCCATCCTCTCCCCCTCAGATCACCTCAATATGGCGCCAGCGCGCGCATACGGTCGGGTGAACATTCCTCAAAGGGAGATGGAGCACGATGGCTATTTCCGTATTTACGTTTTGCAAGGCTTTCTAGGAAGGTTGCATGAGTAGGTCAAAATTTGGTGAATAGCCTGAACATGGACGCCCTCGCCCTTACGTACAGTATATTCGTGCTGGCGCTGCTGTCGATGATAAATTGGCTTCCAGCCAGCCAGGCCCGGCGCCGCCGCTTCCTAAATTTAATATGGAACCTGGGCGAGACGCTTCGAAAGTATGGGATCAGCATATTTGCCCTCGCCTAAAAAGCAAACCTCTAACATTATTTCATTAACGAGAAAGCACTGTCTCCCCAGGCCATCAGTCAGAAATAGAAAAGGGCTTCGCGAGGGCGACGGCGCAAAAAAGCGAAATTTCGCTAAAAGCCTTTCTCCCGCTAGATAGATATAGTACACGTATATGTAGTGTGTATACATGCGCAGGCGAAAGGCTTTAATGGATGTTCTAAACAAGTTCGTCGCCAGCTAGGCTTCGCTGCATAATTTAGTAGAGTGCACTAAAGTTTGGACGGAGAGGATGTAAAAACCTTGCGGCGAACTAGAAATCCGAAAAATGAGAGAGGGGAGCGAGGAAGTTCAAAGGACGGCTGTCTTCTTCTTCCTCCTCTGACAGGAACTGAACTGTTGGCTTCTTTCCCACGAGTACTACGAGGGCTTAGGGAAGAGGATGAGATCCCGCTCATCTGGTCTGATGCTATAGCTGCAAATGCATCAGGCAAGGACGACACTTCCGATATACGTATCCCGGAGAGGAAATTCCCTATAGCGCATGTTGGCCCTGGCCGCCGCGCCGCCTCCTTTTGACACTTTTCCCTCTCGAGCAAGAGCGATCGAGCGTCGCGTCGGAAGCAGAAAGTCTATTTCCATGCACCGTGAGCAGGAGCTAGGGGAGGGGAGAACCTTCCGACCCGAGAGAGAGAGGCCGACGCCGCCGTCGCTGTCATTTCACGTCAGACAGGAGACGCCGGCAGCCAGCGTAAAGTCAGAAAGTTTCCGACGTACAGCCGCATGGGCGAGTTTCTTGAAGGCTTGATAAGAAACCCAGTGCGGAGATTGCAATTGCGAGTTGTGTAAAAAACCCTGCTTATTCCTAGATTCCCCGTCCGGTCAAGACCAAATTCCTTTTAGACACGGTCCAGAGAGCTCGTCCGCGTCCCTCGCAGCAGCAGCGGGCAAAGATTGTTGGCGTTGCTGACTGACGAGGGGAAAACTTATAGCCAGGAGTTGGCGGACGAACGGACGCACGGACGGAGCGGAGAGGCCGATTTAGCTCAGGAGAACTGACAGGCTGGAAAGTTTCCGGGAAAAATAGCTGCTGACTCAGGCAGCGGTCCCAATTTCGCAGGTGTGCAAATCCCCTAGCAGCCATTATTTGCCCCCGCTCCATCTGTAAACGAAAGTGGGCCAAAGTTCTCCTCGTTGCTAACAAGGCCAAGATAACAATCTGAAGCAGGTAGGCGGGACCTTCCCTTCACCTCCTCCTACCTCGCTTGCGCCGGATGAGAGATGGGCGCCGGGCCGCCTTTTTATTTGCCATCTTAAATCTCCCGTTTCGCCGCCTTCTCTCGGCTCGGAAAGACAGACAGCCGCTCTCCGTCCGCAGGGATTTACAGACGGTTCTGCTCTCCCCTTTCGTTCTTTCTCATAACCTCAGCGGCCCTCTGCTGGGAGCTAGCAGCTAAAATGATTTCCTCCTGTCTGTCTTTCCAGGTGGATCTGCACGTTGAGGACAGCTGGGCTGAGACGGCAACGCAGAGCTACCTCTTGCTCACGCGGCCTCGATGGCGGTGGCGGCGATCAAACAGAGTCAACGTCACCGAGGTCAGCGGGACGAAACGGTAAGGGAAATAACCTCTTAGTCACTTGAACATGCTCATTCATTTCATATTTATGCAGGCGTCATGGGTCCGGCCACTTCATCGACAACAGCGGCACGGGCACGCTGTGGATCCGGGGAGCCTTCACCGACACGGAAGGAGTAGAGGGCGCGAAGAACGCCTACTTCCGCCTCTCGCTGTCGAGCGCCGTCTCCCCGTCCGACTTCCGGCTCGGCTACTGCCTCACCGGTGCGCTCGAGAGGTCCAGCGTCAAGTACTCGCCCTACTCCGTCACACACCTGGCTTTCGTGAAGAGGATGCAGCAGCAGCAGCAGCAACCGTCCCCGACGCTGGACTCGGCGTCCTCGTCCCCGCCGGTGACCAAGGTCAAGAAGAAGAAGCTGTCCAGCCGGATCTATGATCTGGTCGCGTCACGTCTGCTCAAGCGCGTCGCCTGCCGTCGAGTCTATGTCAGAGCATGACCAACAAATTTATATAATTAATAGGGTCAATTGCACGTTATTAGAAAATTTTATATACTAAATAATATTATGTGGGAGCTGTCAGCAATAATGTCGAACCATACAAATAAACATCGACTGCGAACTGTATACCAAAGAGGGTACGAACTCGTGTTAACGTATAATAGAAGACTTAAAAAGATTTACGTCCGCTTTTGCTTCCTATTCCGTCGCCTCCGCTCACCCTTATTCTTCTTCCGCCGCCGCTGCTTCCTTTTCTTCCTCCGTCGCCGCCTCTGTTTCTTCCGCCGCCGCCTCCTGACTTCTTCCTTCTCTTCCTCGTCCTCGTATTCTTCCTCGCCCTCATAATCAAACTCCTCGTCGCCGTTTCCAAGTCCCAACCACGACGCCGGCGTGCCCAACAGCGACTCCGAGTTTCCCGACAGGTAGTCGACGACGCCTTCCCGAACCTTCGACAGGTAGGCGCCGTCCAAGTAGTTGGCCAGCCAGCTGAGGTACCTCACTGTCGAAGAGACCGGCCCGTCGCCCATGCCGGGACGGCGACGCCGCACGTTCGCCCTGCTCCGGCGCCGCCGCAGGAACTCCTCGAAGACCTCGCTCATGGCGATGGGCGGAGACGTCTCCTCCTCGTCGTCCGCTCGGCGATTCGAAGGTGACTGGCTGAGAGCAGACATGGCCGACTCGATCTGGCCGAATCTCTTCTGAACCTCTTGAAAATCGTCGTCGGATATAGCGTTATCCTGATCTTGTAGATGCTCTCCTCGAGCCACTTTGGAAAACGCCATTCCCAGCCCGAAGGCAATGAGGGAGAAGGGGATCAGCGACATCAGATTAGGTGGAGTCGGAGCCGCGGCCTCAGTCGCGTTTCCAAACTCCATGCTTCCGTATAAAGCCGACGCCTCCGAATGTCCATCCGGTCAAAACTGGCAAGGATGGAATGAAGTTATATGTGCGTACGAAGGAAGGCCGAGATCGAACGCTTTCAGCGCCGGCGTAGCCGACGACGACCAAGGTGACAGATCGTGCCTACGCGGTAACGGTACGACACCGGGCGAAATGCCGAGTACACATGTTTCGTACGCGCGTGAGGGAAGCGAGCGGGCGCACGCTCGCCATTGCCAACGGCGAGGAAAAATCCTGCAAATCTCTCTCTACGTACGTGAAGGACACTGCACTGATTTGATGCACTTGCGATATGCACACGTAGGTTTAATTTCCAGTAAAGCACTCCTATTTATTCGCAATTACATGATACAGTGAAGCTAATCCAACATGACGCCTTGCAAGATGTTGCGCAGGATGACCTCCTGCACCGCGGTGTCGACCACCTTGATGTTCTCCGTGTCGGTGGCGCAGGTCGCGTGCGAGTAGACGAACCTCTCGTCGGACGTGTTCAAGTCGGTAAACTTCTTGCTGAAGAACTCGATGGTGTCATCGTAGTCGTTCGGGCCGCCCTCGTAGTCGGGGAAGTAGTCGGAGACGGGGCTGTGGGGAAGCTTCTCGGCCAATACGTCCTTCTTGTTCAGGAACAGGATGACGTTTGTGCTCTGTTAAGGTTAACGAGAGTAAACACAACGATTTTAGGTACTTTATTCTGCCTACCTGAAACCACTGGTAGTTGAGAATGAGTTTGAACAGCCCGAGACTCTCCTGCATCCTGTTGGTGGTCTCGTCCTCCGCCAAAACCTGGTCGTACTCGCTTACGGCGGTCAGGAAGAGCAGCAGGAGAACGTCGGAGAAACAGTGGATCCACTTCTTCCTCTCGCTCCTTTGGCCTCCCACATCAATCTTCATAAAGGACATGCTAATATTTTCAGGATTATGTACAATTTATCCTCGTACCAAAATGAGCTTCCTTTTCCCCTCGCCAGGAGCGGTGATCTCAAAATCGTGTTCGATGATACCCGTCGTCCGCACCCTGGTCTGCACAATGTCCTGGTTGGTCGGCACGTAATCAGGCTCCAGGACGGACTCGCAGCGATCGAGGAAGTACTTGGCGCACTGCACAAGCTGGAAGCGGTTGCGCTGTCCGTACACCGCCTGCACGGCGTCCGTCTTCCAGAGCCGACTGATCCGACCAGTGTGCTTCGGGTGGATCTCCTAACCAAGGAGATTTTTATATTATTTTAATGATTGTATCATGCTCCGTGGCTGTGTGTACGTACATCTGGCTTGGCCCTGTCCGACAGTGCCTCCACGATCTTGACGTCCTCCTCCAGCTCGTCGGAAAGCGATCCGGGGGTCGTGTTCTGAAGCAGAGTTTGGATGGCGCTGAGGATGTTGGACGCGATGCTCGACTTGATCTCCATCTTCTCCTCCGTGCTGAAGCCCTCGGAGTGTATGATGCGCATCTGCTTGATAAAGGTGGACTTGCCGGCCTCGCCGCAGCCCAAGAGGAGGATGCGGTGCTCGCGCTGGCGGCGCTTCTTGTCTGCCTTCAGATCTACAAGTAGCAAATTCGAGACATCGTGTACGTATGGACAATATGTAAGGCAAATTTTACCTTTTTCAATCTCGTCGTGAATCCTCTTCTTCTCCCTCTTGACGGCCATCTGCGCGTGCTCCTGGCCGCCGCCGTCGGCCCCGCCGCCGAGGCGTCCCAACTTAAGGCAGCAGAGCATCGTAGACGAGGAGGGGAACGAGGAGGAGGAGGTCACAACGTTGCATCCAGTGACGAACCGTCCATGTTACACCCGGCTGGCAAGTGCGATAACGCTCGTTGCACTTGGACATGGCTCGAGCACTTATTCCGGAAATCTGCTGTCAGACAGACGATATCAGTGTACGAGTATACGTTAGAACGTATGAGTACAGAAACACGAGAAGGAAACGTTTCTATGTTTTTTTTCGAGAAGTGGCTGACGGCGATTAAGGAGCAACTCCACACCACGTCTGTGTACTGCAATACATGCGAAATATTTATGGTCACAGAAAACATCTTAGTATGTAAATTATAAGCTGAATTTCAACCATGATCCTAGATTTTTGCTTGGGCCCGTAGTGTACATAAGTTTTTGCCCAACTGGATATACTGTACGTATATTACTCTCGTGTCATCTAACGAGCATTAACGAATTCGGCGACTTCGTCACTTACGTACAAATCTATACAGAAATAAGGATACTTGAATGTCAGCGATCGCACGCATCCCTTAAGCAACATCACTTCTTTGTCTATCACACGGATTGGTGGGCATTTCAAGGCCGGCTGCCGGCCGGCGGGTCGGGCAACATACGCCATCGACACACACCAAGCTGTCTGGCCGCAGGTACAGCAGGTCCCCCTCCCCTCCCTTCCAGCGTGCGTACGCGTGCGTACGTCGTCCGCGTACGCACCCCTCCTCAGCGTACGCACGTTTTTTGTATTCGACCGTTGCCAGCACGGCGCGCTCCGAGCTCTCGATGGAGCGTGGAGAGTCAGTGTGGCGTCGGAGCCAAATCGGCTTCGGCTTTGTTCCTTAATCTTTCTGCGTAAAAACGCGAAAGACTAGACATGTAGAAAAGCGTACGCACAGGGGACCCTAGCATTTGTCTAAAAATATTATGCGAGAAAACATCCTAAAATGTCTACTTCGGCACTTCCGAGATTAAGTACACGAATACACTATAGACTAGAAGAAAGATTCATTCCTGAAAAAGGCATGTCTGGCTTCGGGCAGATCATGAACGTACTATCCATCCACGGACATTGCCTACGTACAAAGAGATATGTTCGCATGGCGACTGCAATTATCAATATCGCCGACGTCACATGGCCAGACGGAGAAAGAAAGGCCCAAACAGGTTTCGTACGCATGCGTAGATCGACGCGTAAAACCACGGCCATAATGAACACATGGATGAGCCGATCGCTTGCATCTTTTGTTGAATGAGGAACAAGCAACGAATCCACAGGCCGGTTGACCAAAGCGAACCCGTATAGTAATATATACAGTAGTCATGTAGCCACAGATGAATTGAAGCGTTAATATTCCGTTAAAAGCGGCGATCCGCATGGAGAAGTGTAGCTGAAATACGAAATGCGTATGTAGTACGCACGTAGAATTTTGGCGATATGGTCAGATGGATGAATTCTTTACCGAGACGTGGTTTAGGTGCCACGAATGCGGACGGACGCGACGGACCACACGACAAAAGAGACAAACGCGCGTCGCATCGATCGTGTTGCGTAACGAGCGTCGCCGCCGCGCCGCGCCGTCGGCGTTCCCCCTCTCACACGTTGCCAGCCAGCAGCGTTCAGTTTAGCAGTGAGCTGCCGAGAGTGAAGACGTGTAGCGCGATCGAGAAATCGGCTGGCACTGCAGAAACGCAAGATCCGAATAGACCCGCCATTTTTGCCGCCTCCTCCCCGCTTTTTTCGTTGCTCTGCTGACTGAACACATCGATCCGACCGACCGTCTCTCCGATCCGATGCGCAGCTGCTGAACGGAAGTCGCCGCTGTGAGCGCGCATAACGAGGAGAGAGAAGAGAGACTGGGCATATGCGAACGAGAGAGCAACAACATTTGGGAGAGCGGCAGATGCGGTGTGATTAAAGGATCGATCTGACTTCGGATTGGCGTCGATTTAATTAGGAATAAGGTAAGAGGATCACATAATGCTATATCGCCCGCCTCCGGGAATGCTGCTTCTTTGTTTCGTCGCTGCGCTGCGGTCGTTGTTCAACTTGCCGGTTACGCAAAACAACTAATTGGTGGAGTTCATAGAGAAGAGAATGTCTTTAACTTATATAACTTCTTGCAAGTGTCCAGCTTGTCGTTCGCAAATCTGAGGGTACTTATCGCATTCGCGATATCCGCCCACATGTGCTGAAGTAGGGGACAAAGTTCATGCCAGTCACTATTTCCTTTATCGATCGATCGCAAACAAGTCATGGAATGACACACTTTTAGTTCAAGTCACGCTAAATCTAGGCCACTACTGTATTCTGCGTTCCATTCATTCAACGCAATTGTAACTGCAGATATATAGAGTTTATACGTAAATATGGTCTATGCAATACCTGACATTAATTACCCAGTGCTCGGTTCGAAGTGTGATAGTGCGTCATCGAGACGACGATGCTAGATCATCCGTTTCGTCCAAGAGATAACTACTGCCCCTGCGATAAATCCGCCGCCGCCGTCGATTAAAAGTAAGTCTTGTTGGCTGTACTCATCTCAGCGGAATTTCCCTCTCTCATTCCTCGCGCAGGTTCTACACACACAAGATGCCGACCGTGAACAAGGCTTCTCCCCCGCCGACCGTCTTCGGACGCGAGCCGCCCAGCATGTTCGTCCCTGACCCGGTGGTCGTCTTCATCGGCGTCTTCGTCACGCTCGCCATGAGCCTCATCGGATGGCTCACCGAGAAGTGGAAGGAGTCGAAGAAGCAGAAAGCGACAAGGAAAATCACGTAAGCATGTAATTATGAATCCGAGTTCGGTTGAGGTTGTTATCAAGTGCTTTTTTGCAGTCCCGTGAAGCCGCCCCCTCCGCCAGCGAAGAAACTGCTCTGCCTCCGCGACTCCAAGGTCTACGTTGCCGTCGGATACGGCGGCTACGGCAACGCCGAGGGCGAGGTGGACAAGGACATTGTCTTCTGCCAGGAGGAGAACTGTGTCTTCGTTGAGGGCGAGACCGGCACCATCCTGCTGAACGGCCTGACTCGGAAGAGCGCCGCCGCCGACGTCCGCGACGGATTCAGGCAGGTGCTGCCCGCCAAGCCGATCAAGACCGCCGTCACCATGGGCGTCGTCCAGTCGGACGCGACTAAGGTGTTCTTCGACGGCCTGGACGAGGCGCCCGAGGTGCTCGCCCACGAGCACTACGACTACGAGGTGGCCGCCTTCAACGAGTCCGCGACCAAGATGCACAAGCTGACTGAGCGCATGCCGCGCGTGGAGGCGATACCGACGACGGAGACCTTCTCCGGCCACCACTCGGCCACCATCGACGGCGTCGACATCGAGTTCGTCTCGGCCGGCGTGCACGACCAGTTCTTCGTCTGGCTGCCCAAGCACAAGATCCTCGTCGCCCCGGACCTCTTCGACAGAGACTACTCGAGGACGCACTACTTCCAGGCCAAGTACCACACGGCGGAGGCCATCAAGATGATCGAGCAGGCCGCCTCCTTCCCCGCCGAGACCCTAGTCCCACTACACAAATATCCCGTGGCCGGAAGCGCGTCCATCCAGGAGTATTTGTCGAGCTACAAGGACGCAATCAAGTTCTCCCACGACCAGACGATCCAGTTCATGAACCAGGGCTACTACCCTGACGACATCGTCGGCCTGCTGAAGTCTCCGCCGCCGCACCTCAAGCGCTTCCTGGCCACCGTCAATGACAGCCTCGACTGGAGGGTGAGGTCTGTGTTCAACTCCTACCTCGGCTGGTTCTCCGGCAAGGCGTCCGAGCTGCACTCAATGGATCCCGCTGACGAGGCTGACGGCGTGATGAGGCTGGTCAGGCAGGACTCGAACACGATCGTGAAGGAGGCGAGGCAGGCGCTGGATAAGCACGACGACGCCTGGGCCCTGAAGCTCAGCCAGTACTTGCTCGACGCTGGTCGCAGGGTGAAGGAGGCCATGGCGCTCAAGAAGACCGCCATGCGGAAGATCAGGAAGAAGTCGGTGGCGATGCCCCAGCCGCCGCCAGTCCTGAAGAAGAGTCCCGAGAAGCCCGAGACCATGCATGAGAACGCCGTCGACAGCGACGACGCGTTCGACGACAGCGACCCTGCTGCCATGGAGAGGCGCCTGGCCGACGCCTCCAACGAGGAGCTGTTCGCCATCCTCGGACTTAGCGTGGACGTGGACAAATGCGCCGACCTGGTCACCTCCTTCAGCGTCGAGTTCACCGACGAGGAGAAGACGTATTACTTTGAGCTCCGCACCGGCGTTCTGGAGCGGCTGAGTCGGACTCCGACGGAGCCATCCCGCGTGGCGGTCAAGACGACGGGTCCGGAGTGGAGGAGGATTGTCCTGAGCAAGGGCGTCGGCGAGAATCTGGCCGCAATCGTCGCAGACGAGAGCCAAGTCGGCGATCTGACGGCGATTCTCGACAGTTTCGACTTGCTGTGATCTATTAATAGGGTCATATTTTTGTCACTTTATTTGTGGCGGTCTCATTCTTGTGTGTAAATACTACTACTATCTCTTTTTCAGAAGCCGTAGGCAGTGAAATAAGTCGTGTAGTAAAGTAATATATGACGAAGTTAGACGTATACATTGTGCGGTTTCTTTATTCCTCGCGGTTAAATTATGGGCACGTTATCCCTTACAGGCACTAAGAGATCATTTGTCATTCTAGGCAGCCGAGTTTCAAGGACCAAGATGTCCCTCGCCATTATTGTGGCTGCC
>JAAUYK010177476.1_pt1 | contig 12362 bp, 5 predicted proteins | sample 7278021 | NCBI WGS metagenome assembly JAAUYK01 (sample SAMN14350223, study PRJNA611818) | marine sediment metagenome | isolation source: surface marine sediment (1.8m) | place: French Polynesia: Moorea | collected 2018-08
CACCAGCAGCAGCAGCAAACAGCGAGACAGTTTTTCAAGATCTAGGCTGCAGATCTGCAACCGCTGCCGCCGTCTTTCTTCTCTTAACATCACAGCTCAGCGCAATAACATCGTCAAGTCAACAAAGCCATCATCATCAACGGCGGCAGCGGTTGCAGATCTGCAGCCTAGATCTTGAAAAACTGTCTCGCTGTTTGCTGCTGCTGCTGGTGTCCCCCGGCGGCGGCGGCGACGACGGGCGTCTCGATAGTGTAGGGATCGGCGAGCTTAAGCCGAACAAATTGATTGCCGTCGCGAAGGGTGATGGCCGATGGCTGCTGTTGCTCGGCCGCCGCCGCCACCGGATACATTATCGTCGGCTGCTGCGGTTGCGCGACCGGCGGCAGCAGTCTGGCCGCGCTGCCGGCGCTCATTTGCGGCGAGCAGGAGGCGGAGGCGAAGCCCAGGTCGGGAGACTCGCAGCCGGAGCTGCTCGCGCAATCGAGGATCTCGTTGTAGATGTGCTGCTGGCCGCCATGGAAGGGCTGCAGAGGCTGCTGGAGGAGGTGCGCGTTGCTGAACAGGAGGCGGTGGTTCTGAAGCTGAGTGGTGTAGATCGACGACTGGGCGGCGTTGGTGGCGGGATGATGCTTGGCCGGGGAGTCTTCCGCCGAGTAGACGGACGAGACTGTCGGGGCGGAGGAGGCCGCGGAGGAGGCGGAGTAGAAGTCGCTCTTGGCGTACTTCTTGCAGATCAGCTTCGAGTTGCGCGTCTTGACGAGCACGCCGACGAGGACGAGGAGGACGACGACGGCGACGGCGCTGATTACGCAGGCGGACACAAGCTGCACCTTCTCGGAGGCGAGAGAGTCCGATGAGTGCGGCTCTGCGCTCGCCGGCCGCTCCTCCATCAGGATGGCAAAGTTGGAGATCCTGTGGCACTGGCACATGGTGTGCGTCGTGTTGCTCTTCACCACCTGGCAGTCCTTGTTCGACCAGGTGCGCAGGTTGTAGTTCCAGGAGGCGCACACCGGGCTGCGAACGTTCTCGGTCTCGAGGTGGCGCAGCACGAAATAGATCGGGTTAACCAGGCGCTCGGCCCTGCCCCCGGCGGAGGGCACCAGCGTGTGAAGGATCTTGGAGTTGATGAAGTACGAGCCGGCGCCGGGAAGGATCTTGTCCAAGTTTTGGAAGAGGAAGCTGGCCACGCGTACAGCGCCGTTCACACTGGTTTCCATCAGGCTCTCCGAGGGGAGGACGAGCTGCAGATCGGAGGTCTCGTAGGGAAAGCCCTGATCCTGGATGTTCTTCGATCTGAGGACCTTGATGGAAGCCAGGACGTTGTCGGTCGTCTCGACAATGCTGCGCTCGTTGTTGAGGGTCTCAGCAAGCAGGAGGGCGTTCTCCTCAATGCCCACCATGAGGGCGGTGGCGAGGCTCGCCCTGCGATCGCCGTGGAGGTCGTTCCAGGCGTGGGACTGGCTCTTGTCCAGAACGTTGGAGGCAGTGTTGAGGGCGTCCCTGAGCAGGCGGGTTACCTTGATGTCCTTAACCTCCTGGGAGGAGAGCTGGTAGATGTCCTGTCTGAGCCTGTGCGCCAGACCCTGCAGTATGTTCGTGATGATGGCGATGTCACCGCCGTAGATCCTCCTCGCCGACGTCATGTGCGACATCTCGGAGCTGATCTTGGCAATGTCCCCGCCGTTGTGCATCCTAGACTCGAGGTGAGTCACCCAGGACGACTGGCAATCGTTCAAGTTGGGCGCAAACGACTCCCATTGGCCGTCGTCGCCGCAACGCCACCTGGCAAACCCAGCCGACCCAGAGGGACACACTTGGATGGCCTCGTCGCCGCTGAGGGTCCAGTTCCAGAACAGTCCCCTGGAGTTTTGCGGAGGGCAGTGGTCGAGCAGGGCGCCGATGACCTCGCTCGCGTCGTTTCCGTCGAAAATGACCTCATTCTTCTGAACGATGAAGTCGCCGAATTCTGCGGCCGGCGCAGCTTCCGGTGCAGCCGAAGAAGTAGTGGTGGTGGTGGTCGTCGTCGTTGTGGTGGTGGTGGTTGCAGCGGTCGTCTTTGGCGGAATGGGAGTGGCGGACAGGTCGAACATCCAAGGAGGCAGGGCGGAACTGTCCTGGGCGGAAGACGCCGTCTGGTGCGCCGGCGCCGCCGGACGGCAGGTGTAGTGCACCTCGATGTACTTGGCCGTTCCAGGACAGGCGTCGCCGAAGACGGAGGAGCTCACTTCCAGATCGCAGGTCTGTCGCCCGTCGCAGCTGCGGAAAACGAAATGGAAATCCAATTAGCAACTTTTCTTCCTTAATGTTTGGTCGAGTCGTAAAGGTGAAGCGGCCCTCCCTTTTCTGGTAATTACACGGGTCGGTTAAGTGGTAATCTGATCTGAAGCCAGCCAGACCAGGCCGGCCGGGTCAGGTCAGCTTCGAAACGAACTCGACTCACCTGCTCTTGACGATCCTCATGGTCCTCGGCTGGAGGCAGTTCACGCTGAAGTTGGACCGCTCGAACTCATTGCAGATGCCGAGGCTGAGGCGGCCGTAGTTGGCGCGGACCAGGTCGATGGCGGCGCCCTCGTCGCAGGCCAGGCGCAGGGTGGAGCCCTCGCAGGCGTACTTGGTGCGGCGGCTGAGCGACGGCGACGATGAGGAGCCGTGCATGCGACTGCGGACGCGGACTGCTGGGAATGGAAGGGGAGGGAGAATTGATTCGACGTTGATTAAAGTGAGCGGACGAGCAGGCGATTGGTTGCCGCGGCGTGCGGCTAATTGCTGGTTTTTGCTTCGAGAGAGCTTTTTTTTCTCGTGTCCCAAATCGACTTGTCTCCGAGATAAATCATCGAAACGAGTACCTATAGGCCGGAGCGAGCAAGCCATTTCCTGCCCCCTCCTCCCAGCTCTTTTTTGCCCGCGCGTTTCCCCTGCTAAACTCATTTAGCCTCGCGCCGCCCACTTTTTCCTTCGAACGAACAGAGCCTCCTCTGCCGTGACCAACTATGGACGCTGGCTGCAACCACCATTTAGCCACGACACGTGAAGTGAAGTTTGCCGTGCCCCGGGTTAGCTGCGTATATAGACCACTACTCCAATTATTCCTCCTGCCTGCACCGAACAAGAAGGAGGAACAAATGGACGCACGAAACGAGCACGTTTGTGGAAAGCAAGCAAGCAAGCAAGCGAGCTGCCAGCCATGCCAAGTGCACAAACTGTCTGCCGGCTGAAACTCGAGAGGAGATAATAAAAGCGGTCGGTCGGCCATAGCTCAAGGTGGTTTCCACTCAGCTGAGATCATTAGAATGCAAAAATTTCCCTCTTATCTCGGAGAAGATATCACAACGGGCGATGGATAGAAGAGGGAGGAAGGGAAGAACCTGCCTGCCCTGCTTGCCAACATTGTCGGTTGCCACAGTAGATACGCTACAATAGCTAGCCGGGCCATTTCGAATGGCAACGGCAGTAAACGCAGCAACCACGTCCTCATATGTCTTCAGAAGCGGACTCCGTAATGGCCGCCCGGAGGCTTCAGGCGTACATTTGGCCGGAATGGACGAGAGAGACCGGCCGGGTTATTTCTTAAATTCTTGCATTCTGCTCTCATTCCACTTTTTTGAATGGCCCCTTTTCGCCAGCAGCGGGTGGTGGCGGCAGTGGAATTCCTTTATTCCCCTTGATGCTCCGCCAAGATCATTTACACTTACACACACCGCGGTGCTCACGCATGAAGGGACACCGCTCAATACCGAGTAAGTAAGTAAGACATCCTAAAAAACAAGCTCGTTTTCTATCATTCAGGTAAAACTCAATCCCGGCTGTTTGTTCGGCGTTTCGGCAGCTCTTTCAGGAGAGGCTCAGCGGGGCGACTTCTGCATTCATCATGTTGGTGCACGGCGGAAGGTGGACAGACACCGCGGCGACCATGTCGCGGCGGGGCGGGAAGGGTGCTTTGATTGCAGGCAAAAAAGCGCCACACCCGATCGACCGATTGAAGTCTCGATCCTAGCTGACGACACCATCGGCAGACAACATATATCTAAATGTACCATCGCTCTCTCCGATCCGGCTGTCTAGCCGCGGGGACAAAAGCAAGTGACAATGCCGGCCGCGGACGCAGATTACGTCTACGCTGCTAAATACTCTGACGACAGCTGCTCTTTTGTGCCGACGGAGAATCTGTCCTCGCCCTTGCCGTATCTCGCCATTGTGCAAGTTTATCTGCGAAAACCATCGGCGGCGGCTGCCGAGGTGTTTGGTCGACAAAATTACAAGGAGAAACTGCGAGCGAGGAAGACAATCAACAAAGCACGCGAATCTTTAGAGACGATCGTCTGAGAGGAGCATATTGCTCGCTTTGCAGTCGTGATCGACCGCCAATTATTCAAGGGCTCTGACCGCTCGTTACCCGCGAATGTGGAATGATAAACAGAGCCCTAGCTGGTCAGCGGTCAGATCCCTCTCTCCCAGCTCAACTCAACCGACTGCAATTTGACTTGCCGATAATGACTATTTTGGTTTTCGAGGCGAACTGACCGCGGCAGCAGCAGAGAACGACGATTTAAAGTGGCGGAACGACCGACTGGGAAACTGTTAGGATAATTCAGAGGTCTGTCTGCCTGTCCGAGCGACCGAGCGCGTTGCCAGCGGGGCTTTTTTCACGGCAGGTTCTTTTTTTGTCTCGGCCGCCGGTGCCAGATTCGTGATTGAATCGGCGTCTCCAATGGATTGGATGGATGTTGCTTGGCACGTCGAATAACCGAGCGAGCGAGCGGTATTTGAAGAAGAAGACGAACAGGCAGAAGATATTCTTCATCTCGACGTTGTGGGGGGAAACAGGAGGCAATAAAAATTTTTCGAGTTTCAAGAAATTTGTGGAGGAATGCTGGCCAGCCGAGATTTTTTGCCGCCGCCGCTGCCCGTGAATGTGAATTTGATGTAGCATCTGAGCGGCGGGACGCCAATATCTTCCATTAAATCCGCCAGTAGGAGGCAAGAATGTTTTCAAAATTGGCGGCGGTGCAGTCGCGAAGGTATTTCTCGGATTCGAAGGAAGAGGAGGAGGAGAGGGATTGAGTGGTTGGAGATCGCAAAGAAAATATTGTGCTTTCTGTGTCATCGACATGCAAATGATTTGTATATATGTTTGGCGGCCAATGATTTCACCCAGAGCCGTCGGTCCGTCTGGTCATAGTTGGGCGAGTCTCGCCGCCGCCGCCAGACGAGAAAACAACTCCCCGCCCATAAATCAGCCAACTTTTAGACGCCGCCGCCGCCATTGACGTCGACCGGACCGGAGAGAGAGAGAGAACAAGAATCGTGGAGAGAGGAACAAGTAAGTTGACTGGATTCCACCGCAGCCGCGGCGAGACGGAGAATGATGACATTTTTACGACGGAAATCTTTTGAGAGGAATGCCTGCCCGCCTGCCTCTCTCCGAAGCAAATGTTCGCCCTCTCGATCCGTTCGTTCCTTCGATCCAATTACGATCGAAGGCTGGCTGGCTCACGTGGAAACCGAGGAAAATCTGATTTCTCAGGGCGTAGGAAGTCAATCTACGGTTGACATAAAAGCTCCTGGTATTTTTACGAAATCCCCCCTCGCTCGCTTCCTCCTTATCTGGCGTATTGAGACACCGCGCGCCGCTGTTCGACAATTCCGGTGGAGGCAGTCAGCTAGACAGCGATAAACTCGGCGCCTATGAGGTTCCCATCGTCGACGGGATCGATCCACCGATGGATGGATCGATCGATCGAGCCATATTTCAGAAAATGCCTCCCCGTCGTCGTCGTCGTCATCGGTTTTCTGCGACTCCGCCCCTATATCTCGGCCATCGACAGAGACATCTGCGGAAGAATGGTCGCCTCTATGTTTCTCAAATGATCTGTGCAAGGGAGAATCTTCGATCACCCCCTCGACTACACACCCATTTTTTCTCTCTCTCCCTATGCGTCCCAGTAACATTTCTTTTCGCCAGCGAAATATATTTGATGGGATGGGCAGAGAGGAGAGGAGGGGAGTTATAACGCGATACGAGGTGTCAATGCACGAGAGAGCGAAGGGACGGATAAGCCGGCTAATTTGCTCAATGCGCATGAATGAAAGTTCACGATCTCCGCTCGCTCGCTCTCTCGCTAGCAGATCGTATAAAGGCCGGCGGCTATAAAAAGAAGCCTGCCTGCCTAGCTGTCCTTGTCCATTCTTGCTTTCAAGACGCCGTTACTCGCCGCTGGCCGGCTGGCCCAGCTGCAATCGCCGTCCGTCCGAAGAGATAAGCCGGTGACAGTGTCATCCGACTGTCCGTCCGCCTTGGTTGCTAGTCGGTCGGTCGGTCGGTCGGTCTCTCGGCCCGATGTATCAGCGGCTCATATCAGCTCTTTTTTATTGCGCATGCGTTCGCTCGCTGGCAGCCAGAGCAGAGGAAGGAAGAGGAGAGGAGAGGAGAGGAAGGGAAGGAGAGATCTTGAACTATCGCTCTTTGAATCCCCGGCGAGAAAGAAAGAGGCTGGATGGGAAGGGAGGAAAGAAAGTGAAATCCGAGTTTCTGTGTGGAGGAGGGGAGAGGAAAAAAAGTCGACGGAATGGGCCGGGTTTCTGTTGGGAACTGAGGAGGCCAGCCGGCTATCTAGGCGGTCGGATCGCAATTAAATCTGGTTACTGCCACTTGAGATCGGGATCAGCCGGATAGCTAGGAGGTCTGTTTCTCCGGCTGGCTGGCTATACCCAATCGTCGCTTCTCACAGACAGTAGCTTGATTTGCTGTGCTGGAGTCACAAGTGGCGTTAGTGGGGCAATTCCGCCGGCTTGAGTGGACCCATAAAGGCAGATTACCCGCCCTGACTGTGAGAGAGGCCGGAGCTCGGGCGGGGGATTATCGGAGGCGAAATCCGCCCAAAAGTTGCGAAATCATCGCAAGGTGAAGAACTTTAGGCGGCTAGTGGGGTAATTAGGGATGCAAAAAAGCCATGCATCGCCCACCCGCCCTTTGTCAGCTAGACACTTGCTCCTCCTCTGTTCAGTTCAAGTCTCCCTGATTGTCGTTTTTATGGCATAATGGTAGACGCCGTGGACCGTAAGCTTGCTGCCACCATGCTCGCTTTTCCAGTCGTAAAACAATAACTCTGAAGCCGATCACACGCAGGCAGGAGAACAGAGAGAGCCCCGTTGACAGGCGGACCAAATTTTAAAAAGGGAACTAGTTTTTTCCGTTACCCGATCGCTTGTTTTAACCTGAGTGGATGGCCAACCCACACGCCGCCGTCCAGCTGGGATACTTTCGGCTGTCTGGCTGACGGACGCATATCCTCTGTTCTTTCACCGCCGACTTTTTATGCGTCGTCGCTACTGTCCTGACGGACAGAAGTGCACTGCACGCAGGCCGCCATAAAGGGTATTCGTTTCAATCGTGAAGCGATATTCGCCTCCCCGGCCACGCTCTCCAGATAAGAGAGCCACAGTTGTCAGTTGACGTTCGCGATTGGATCGAGCTGTGGCGAACACACGCTCGCCAGATTTTCTCATTCCCCGCATTACGCATGGAACAACTACGTACTACTAGCTGATCGGCCTCGCTCCCAATGCGCGATTGAACAAAGGCAGCCTTGATGCCATTAAACTGCTCTGGGAGGGAAGGGGAATGTCCTGAGGTCAGCTCATTTCAGCGCGGGAGCCGTAATGATTTGCATTAAAAGGAGAGTGAGTGCATGCACGGAGTCCTTTGAGAAACCCGCTCTCGCTCGCTCGCCCGCCCGCTGCGTACTTGCGCAAGTCATAGTACGCCGGCGGCGGCGGCGGAATAGGCCGTGTCCGATCGAATATATGGGAGTTTATGAGATATTGATATTGCAGGCTGGCTGGCTGGCAGGCGGGCCAGGATAATACGGCCTAAACGCGCACACGCCTCCAGCAGGGAAAGAAGGAACGGGGAGCATAAATACAAGAGCACGAACGAACGGGCAAGGCGAGAAGAGAGGGGAGGAGAAGGGGAGAGAGGGGAGGGAAGGCCAAGCAAGACAAGATCGAGATGGGCCGGAATGTGCATGGGGTCATGCGAGGATGATTAGGGCGGCGGGCGGCTAGGAAAAACAAACTTTATTCCGTTGAAGGAAGGAAGGCGCCCTTTTTTCGCCCCCTCGCCTCCCTCCCTAATTGATTTAAGCGGACGTGACTGATGGTGGCCGGATCGAGCGCAAGCGTACGCGTACGTTCATTCGGGTGACTGGATGGATGCATTCGCCGCTGCCGCCATACGATCGAGAGAGCGGAACAAAAAACTTCAATTACGGTGCCGGCCGGCCGGCCACGTCGCTTTTTGTTCGCCCCGGCCCATATGCCGACGACGCTCGCTCGCTACGCTGTCCTGACTGATCTGACGTCGGCGACGAGACGAGCTAGACATGGTCTGGCTGGCTGGCTACTCAAGCCGTTCGTTGTTCTATCTTACCTTCAGATGAGAAGCCGGCGGCGCAGGCGATGAGGATAGAAAGTGTGACGAATGCAAAGTTGAAGGGAGCGGCCATCGCGATGGATGTATGTAAGTCTCTGTCTAGCTATCTATCGCCACAAAAGGATAGATGGGGGATGATGATAAATTGCCTTCCGTCCGTCGAGAGGTCTTCACTTGTTGTTCTACTATAGGTGGTGGCGGCCCACGTTGATGACCATCGCTAGCTGTTCACACGGTTCTGCGAGAGGAATTATAAAAGCGTACGTCTTCTCCTGGCGAAAGCTGGACACCGACTGCTGGATTTCGACAAAAACAACAGCAGCGGACTGGCGGCGGTCGGTCGGGCCAGCGCCTAGGTCGCCGTCGCCGTCGTCGTCGCCTAGCCCTCTTATTATCGGCCATCAGCGGCCGGCGGCGGCCGGGGTTTGGGGCGAGAGAGGGAAAAGAGAGGAGAGAAAGGGGCGGGGAAGGAGAGAGAGGGCGCGCGGTCGGTCGGACAGACGGGCCACTGGTGAGCTCCGCCCGGACGCTGGCCCGGCCGCCGGCTGTTGTAAGGTGAGAGCTCATGTCCCGACAGGAAATGCCTCGAATTTGGTGGCGATATTAATGCGCCGGCGTGAACTCGTTTACGATCGCGTTTCGAGATTGTTCGGGGAACATGGGCGTGCGGAATGTGTGGTGGTCTGGTCGGGACTGATTTTGAGTCGGGGTCAGTCGGACGGCCGGGGATCGGATCGGGGGCGGGTTAGTATTTCTGCCGCGGGAAAGAGAGAGAGAGAGAGGAAAATGGGAGGGACGGAGGGCAGCTCCCCACTTTTTTCCGATCGATCGGCACCTCTGTTACTCCCTCTCTCTATGACCGATCGAAAGACATCGCCTCCTTTATGTCTGAATGCAGGATACGTCGGTCAGGCTGTGTCGGTCCCTCTACTTTTCCCAATGCTCATGTGGCGGCGGCGGCGCCATTTCTCCGGAATATTGGATATCGACGTTGCCCGGCCGGCCGCGAAGTTCACACCCCAACGCGAGTTCTCTGACAGTTGGCATGATAAACCTTCCGAGCACGAATAAGTTGCGCATTAGTCTTTCATGATGGGGTGTGTGTGTGTATACGTGCGCTTTTGGGGTCGGTCAAGATTGAAGGCTAGCGATAACTTTGGAGTTAGGGTGGACAAAGCTAGACATAAGAAAGAAGAATCAACGGCACACCTTTTTTAGGTGGAGTACGTATGTGCAATGAAACTATGTAAGTTAATCCAAGTTGCCCTGCCCATATTCTTCCATCCAAGGTTGTTGAAAGACGAAGCAGCTAGGGCGCTTCGAAAGAGGGCAAGAAACCGACCGGGGGAGGGAGGGGAGATGCGAGAGCAGAGATAAAACCGGGATTCATTTTTCTCCAAGGGGCCAACTACGAGAACGTCTTGGGTACGTGCGCTACCCGCTCCTACGCCTCGCTCCGAGCGATCAACGAGCGGGCGCGGCGAGCGCATGGAGGGAGGGAAGGAAGGATGGAGAGCGGAGAAGGAGGAGGAGGAGGAGGGCGATTGCGCCTAATTGCATGCAAACGAGCAAGAAAACGGTCTCGCTCCCTCGCTTCGGGTAGCTGGGGGCAATTTTTCCGGCATGGAGCGCGCGGTGGGAAAATTGGAATATGCTCTACGTACAGCTACTTGAAGGCGGAAGTGGAAGAAACGGAGCAGAAGGCTTTTTTTATATCGGATGATTCAGAGAGATTAAGCGTCCCGTCTAGCAGAATATATATTAACATAATTTAATCCGGGTCATATCCTCATTTCACGAGCAGGCCACGCTAGAGGCTTTCTGCATGATATGTATCCATAGAGGCAGGAGAAGGCTCCCTCTTCGCACCCCCTCATTTTCGGCCCCTCTCCTGTTCCATACGTGACACGTTCATTTCCTCCCCATTTTTTCTCCTAACTAGCTCGAAGAAAAGCTTTTCCCGGCCGGCGTCTTTGCATACTGAAGAGAGCTGAAAATCGATAAAAATTCCCCGTCTTGAGAATCGTCCCTCCCCCAACATCCCACAGTCCAACTTGTCCGTCAAAATTTCTGGCTGCTGAGTTAGCGCCGGAGTTTCAATTGATGCTAATTTTTCTCATCTCTCCATGTCAATAATTGGCCAGTGGGGAGTCCCTCGAGTACGAATCTGTATGGTGTAGTGTCGTGTCTGGGACCAATTTGGGAGATACTTGGAAGCTAATCGGAGCCTAAATGCTCGCGACTAAATCTGACAGGCGGGCATCGATCGTGAGAGGCCATATAGGGGCTATACAGTGGATTCGTGTGGCGGTCGGATCGAGCTACTATAGCTGCCACTGATATACCGGGCATCTTGCTCGGCGAAGCGTGCAATCAAAAGAGAATCTATAGACAACAAGAATGGTCTCAGACGCGGCTTAGCTCTTCAAGGAGCCGAAGCTTCTGATATAAGTTTCGCGCATGGGCGGAGAATCAAGGTTGGGAACCGAATCGTAAAATGGTTCCCAGCCGGACCCGAGCTGCTCTAAGAAAGAAATTAATCAAACGGGGACAATGGCCATGGACATAGCCGAATTTCGCACCGATCGAAATTGAGCAAATTAGGTTAGGAGAACTGATTGATCCGGCTATATCGATAGCTAGATAGCAGCTAGCGGAAGCGGCCATGCAAGAAATTGAAACAAATTCCTGATCAATCGGGCGGCAAAGGAGGTATTAAGCGATTAATTTCGCGAGATCGAGCGTCTTGGAGGTGCAAAATTTTGAGGCGGGTCCCACCATCTAGCTGAGGTCGGTGACACGGCCAATCGGGGGCCGCGTGCCGTTTCAATTAAGCCCTCTCAGAGCCTAATCTCGCCCCCCGCCGAAGCCTATAGCGACGCACGCTGCCGTCCTATTGTTCGTTCTTTTTTCTCCAGCTCCGTCCGTCCGTCCGAGCGATTCATTTTCAGTTTGAGTGACAACTCAGTGGGAGAGCTGGGAGACAGTGACAACTTAACCGGAAAGAGAACGGACGGACTTTGCGATGAAGAATGGGAATATAGATTGCACGCGCACGTCGGCTCCGTTTGTCGCAATCTCCGCTGCGGAATTTCTCCTCGCTTTGAATCCGATGATGAAGTTCATTCAGAATGCGAATATCTGAGATCCGTTTTCACCCCTTCGGGCGCCTGTCCATCCGTCCGGGTCCGTCCGGTCCTCCTCCTTCCTTATTACATTATTCCGTCCGCGTAGAATAGCACGTACGTATTTCTGTCTTCGTCTAGTCGCTGCATTAGCCGAGTGATGCATCGTCGCCGCGAGAGAGAGAGAGAGAGTCACCGCCGAGCCGCCTGTCAAGAGTGACATTAGCCGGCTTTAATTAGCATACACGCGGCCGGACGGACCGACGGAGAAGTCGACGTGAAAAGAGGCGGGAAGGACGGACGGACGGACGTTACGAACAGCAGGTCGCCATTCACGTTTACGTATAGTAGGGGCGACTATACTTTATATCAGAGATCACTCAGTTTCGACTTTAGCAAAGACAAACGTCAACAAGACAAAGACAAGTAGCTAGAATACGCGTGCGTATTCTAGCTACTTCTAAGGGTGTAGGCAAATTTGATGTCCAGATGTACATTCAAGGTATCTGATTGTCGTGACGTCTGAAGTACGTGAGCAAAACAGGTCCACTTTGAAGTCAGTCGGCGTCGGCGGAGAGGAATGAACTCTCCCTCGCCAAAAGGGATGCAAGGCAGCTACGGGCGGGCGGACAACTAGCTGCGTACTTAACGCAGCTTTGGAGGGGCGGCCGCTATTAATATCTGTCGAGTTTGCAGGAAAAGACAGCCGTGAGACTAAAGAAAATGGTCTCTCCATTTTACCTGCGGTAGCAAGCCGGGATTTGCAGACAAAAAGTTGGTAGTTAGTTTTGCCTCCTCTCTCTCTC
>JAAUYK010034386.1_pt1 | contig 12359 bp, 11 predicted proteins | sample 7278021 | NCBI WGS metagenome assembly JAAUYK01 (sample SAMN14350223, study PRJNA611818) | marine sediment metagenome | isolation source: surface marine sediment (1.8m) | place: French Polynesia: Moorea | collected 2018-08
AAATTCATAATGTCATCTAATTTGAAATATTACAGATGTGAAAGAAATATCACAAGACTTTTCACATTGTGATTTGCAAAACAAATACAACAAAAACCCGTCTGTTGAAAATTATGGACTACGTGCCTCAACCACCAATTCCCTTTTATTGTGGATTTGCTATGCATATCTGAAAATATTACGCACAAAAAAATTACAGATTATGTAAACGTATTGTATTTCAGCTTTTTGTCAGATTAGATTGTACCTTAATTTTAAAATGAAAAATTGAATCCTGGTCATTGTTCATAAAGTGGTATTATTTTTTAAAATCGACTTGTCTTAATTAATTTATTTTGGATGTTTAAAAAACCCTTTTGTAAATTTAACACACTGGCAGTCTTTACATATTAATGCCAAATAGCAATGGCCCCTATCCCCCCGCTTCATTCGTCAGGACCTATTTTAATTGGGGTATCCTCTGGGGTATTTCTTTCTGTAAAGATAGACAAATTCAGTAAAAAATACCCCTAATCTTACCCCATCTTTTTTTCACCATTGCTCTAAATTCGAAAGGTTGCTCATTTTCAAACCATTATCAAAATCAGCGTCATGTGCCTCAAACCCCGGTAACGGGGGTTCGAATCCCCCTGGGATCACCACAGAAAAACAGCGCTTCGAAATGAAGCGCTTTTTTCGTGGGTGGTTCGGAGCGTCCTTTTCAGTTAACACAATATGTTGTGGCGATAATTTATTGACAAACAATAGCCTTCTGCTTTATTATATCCAATAAAAGCAAGTTGTTATCCAGGTTCTTCAACAAGACTGCCCCCAAAATGTTTTGTAACTTGCTCTAAACATTGCGTAAAACAATTTTAACGATCTCTAAATGGACACATCCACGCACCCTGGATTTGTCCTGTAGGGGTAAACACGCAACCTTCCCATAAAAAATGATATGTCCATGGATGCGAACTGAGAGTGCCAATACCCAGGGGAGTCATCAGGGTAAATATCCCGCATGGCGCTTTCCAAGCAAACATCAAAAGTTTATTCAATGCCCGCGCAATTAGAAAACGATACGAAAATAGCAAAGAAAAAGGCGCAAATCTTAAAAATACCTTTTGTCGATCCGCTGCGGGCTGCCATCGAACCGTCTGCGCTTAGCCTTCTTGAACCGGAAATGGCCGTCAAACGACAGGCCTTGCCCATCCGCGTGGTGGATAATGTCCTGCTGGTCGCCATGATGACACCGGAGGAACCCGTCGCCGTTAAAAGCCTGGAATTGCTCACCGGGTTTAAGATTCGTCCGGCGGTGGCGCCTAAAAATTCCCTCTCGATCGCACTAAAAAAGTATTATGGCAACGGATACGCTGCAGCGCTATCTGTGAAAAATCGCCCCGCAAAGACAGTTCAAAAACCGATTTCTGCAAAAAGCCAAAAAGATGCAAGCGCCGCAACCACCATCTCAGTGATCTCAAACAAGGGGGGGGTCGGCAAAACCCATATTTCCATCAACCTGGCCTACAGCCTGGCTAAAAAAGGCGCCAGGGTGCTGCTAATTGATGCGGATCTGGGCAATGCAGATGTCTCAAACAAACTGGGACTGTTTCCCAAAAGCCACCTGATCGATTTTCTGGAAAAAAATAAAAAACTGGATGAACTTCTTTTTCGTACAGCATACGGTTTTGACCTGATCGCCAGTTCCTACGGAGAATTTAAACTGGCGAATTTGTACTATGTCCAGAAGATAAAATTTATCAACCACTTTAAAAAAATCAGTCAACGATATGAATTTGCGATCTTTGACCTGGGCGCCGGCATATCCCGCATGGTGATGGATTTCGCATTGGCGGCTGATCACACGATTATTGTCACCACGCCCCAGGACTTCATCAGTGGTTACGCCTGCACAAAGGCCGCATTTTCCCGGTTTATTGAGATCGAAGAAAGACTGGAGTCCAAGCATTCCAATTACAGGCCCCAGTGGATATTTGCGCCGATCCTGCTGATCAATCAGGTCAGTCATCTGCGCCAGGGATTCAAGCTTTTTGATACCCTCACAAAATCAGCCGATAAGAAGCTCAATTCACATGAAGGCAGGTTTCGCATCAAACCCGAGTATCTGGGGGCTATCCCATATGAGAGAACCGCAGTGCGAACGGCAGAGATAAAAAAGAAGCCTCTACTTCTTACCGCTCCCCGTGTAAAGGCCGCCCAGAGCATACAGCACATGTCCACACGATTTTTTTACCCAGAGACAGTCTACAACCCAAAGGTCAAATTCAAACAACCGCTGGCACGTTTTGCAGCTATTCTCTCCCAAAAAAATTAGCAGCTTAGGGTTGATCGCAAAGAGAGGAAAAAACATATGAAAAAATTGGACAAGGATATTCAAATGCTGGGACCGCAGGCGGTTCTGGAAGGAAACCTTGTATTTGAAGGAACGCTGTTTATGAACGGTCACGTCAAAGGCGGAATTGAAAGCCGTGCCGGATCGGTTGTTATCGGCGAAGATGCCGTGATTCATGCCGATATTTTTGTTCGAACCGCCACTGTTAACGGTGAAGTAAATGGGACGGTTCGCGCCACAGAGCGCATCGAACTCAACCCCCCGGCGCGCATGTACGGAGATCTCACCGCGCCTGTCGTCGTCATTCATGAAGGAGTTATTTTTGAAGGCAATTGCACCATCAAACCCAAAGATGATAGCCTCTCGCAAGCAGAGCCGAAGCTGTCAACCATTGCAGATGAATCCGCAGAAGCGTTAGAGTCATCCCGCAAATCTAACAAATCATTGGGTTCCGCCAAAATTGCGAAATAGGCATTGCTGCCGGAAGTGCTGCTGTGGTTGGCGTCACTTAACAGGAAGCACCGGAAAATCACTTTAACGGGGGCCCTTAAATATCACAAGGGGTCATTCTAATCGAATGAACCCTTGTGTATTTTCAAAACGACGGCTTGCGGTGATGAATTTGTCATCATCACTTGTCGGCATTTTTAACCGGCTTGGTTGGAGCGGGGTGCGGGCTGCTACTGTGGTTCAGATTTGCTCATCTTGGCTGCGGCTTTCTTATGGCTTCCCCGGCTGAGTTCCACCGTGCCGTTAAAATCCGTGCCATTCTCCACTGCGATGCCGCTGGCATGAATCTCGCCCCGAAAATTGGCACTGTGGCTGATGTCAACATTTCCCTGAGCCTCTACATTGCCAACCATTTGACCACTGATGCTGATATCCTGGCGTGGATCTTACCTTCAACGCTTCCGGTGGGGCCAATGGCAAAATTGTAATCTTCCAGCTCGATGTTGCCCTTCACCGAAACCTCAATCACCAGATTGCCATAACCACGAATGTCGCCCTCAATAGCAATATTTTCACTGATAATTGATTTTTCATTTCTTTTCATCTGGCTTGAATCCTTTGTGAAGCTTTTTAAGTCGAGAAATTTATCGGCATCAGACGAACGGTCGTTTTTAATTTTTCTGTCTTTTTTTAGCATGGGCTCTCCTTATCTTATATATGGTACTTCGGTCGTCATGATATCTAAAATCCTCCGAAAACTTTGACGCAGTTTCGGTGACTGGTCATATATAGCGTTGGTCTGGCGAACCGTTAACCCATCCAGAGTCATTTCGTCTGGGCAGATTCGATCTTTAGCCTCACTTCGGATCCATTTAGCTTTTTGCTGGAGCTCAGCACCATTGGCGCCGTTTTCGCGGTCCAACAGAATGGCTGCCAGCATCTGATGAATGACCTTGCTGGGCTTGGATCGCGGATTGTCAACGATAATTGGCGTAAAGCTGCGGGCTGCTTTGCGGACAAGTTTATCATATGGAATCGTTCCCAAAACACCGACATTCAGAAAGCATTTTTCTTTCAAAAGCTGCTGCATCGACTTGGCAATAGTAAAATCCTTGCGATTGTCGGCCATGTTGACCACCAACGAGACGCCGAATTGTTCATAGCGCTGCTTTAATTCCATGTAGGCCCTTGAATCTCTCTGGCGGACTCGTTCATAAATAGTATCCAGTGAAAAATTTTTCGCATCTTCCAGCGAGCCATCTTTAATTTGCAGGCCCAGGTCTTTGAGCGATTTGTATTCTGAAAAAAACCGCTCCAAAAAGCGATAGAAAGTCACTTTTACAAAACTGTAGCTGTCCAAAATTGACGCCGGCTCAGATCCGCTGACCACGATCTTGTGATCGGCAAAAAGAAAAAAATCCAGCACATTATAGGATGAATTGCCCCCCAGATCGAGAATCAGAAAGTCACCATCCAAATCTCGCAGGTGTCGCAAAATCTTTTGTTTTTGGTGATAAGGGAGGTTTTCACTGCCCAGTTTGGAGGAGTCGCCGCCAATCAATGACAAACCGTCAAAAGGCGTGGGGGTCAAAATTTCCTTTATAGAGGAGACTTTTTTGTCTAGAAAGTCATTCAAGGTTTTGAGCAGTGATTTGACGCCCACATACAGATGCACATCAGCGCCCCTAAGTCGAGATCTGCCAGCACCACCTTCCGGCCCAAAAGGGAAAGGCCAACAGCCAGGTTGGCCGCAATGGCAGATTTACCGACCCCGCCTTTAGATCCGCCAATAGCAAAAATTGTCTTTTTTTCTTTTTGCTATCGGAAGCGTCAGCTTTCGATGACGGCTTTTTTCGGTCGTCAATTTTCCCGAACTGTTGTCAAATGCACTTAACGGTTGGCCGGTGGTTCGGCCATTGGCGTCCTGTTCAAATGCCATACAAGGTGTCCTAATTTCAGGTTAATTGAAAAGTAAGCGTTCCCCGCGGCGGTGCTCGCAATGATAAAATGAATACGTGCTTTTTTATCAGCGCACCGCTGGATTCGAAAAGCAAAGCTTATGCCACGCTTTAAAAAAATTAGTCACCATAATATCAGACGCATATAAAATTAGGTGGGGGAAGAATTTCCCGGTGAGCGCGCTGGGTAGGTCAAAAATTTGACAATGAACTAAATTGGAATTGAATAATTGGATACCGACGCCGATGCAGCCCGTGACGAAACGAAATCCTTAACTTAATCGGCCTGCGCCTTTATGGCGCCTATACCCCTGGCATAGGGATGCTGTTAACCGTTGACAACAAAGACCACTAACAAAAGCAGTGCGTCGTAAGTGGAGCGCTGCTATTTGCAGTAGGTGGTTTGCTGACTGACGGCTTAGAGGAATTGATCAGATGACATGCTTTTTTGGAAATTCAAAGAAGATCATTTTGCCGCATTGCTCGCTTATGTCAGCCCAGGATGATATGTTGAGCTCCGCACAGAAGACGCCACAGGTGGGGATGTTGCTGATCGACTGATCACCGACATAATTGGCCAGCCCGGTGATGCCCGGGTTGTGGCCGAAAAGCATAACGGCTTTCAGTTCATCGTCGATTTGCTGGATCACCTCGATCAGCGCAAATTCACTGAACTCATAAATCGCCTCGCTGTACTGGATGTTTTCAAGCGGGTAATCTATGGCTGCCGCAAGAACCCGGGCGGTCATGGCGGCCCGGTTGGCCGGGCTGGATATGATCAGGTCCGGTGCCACCTTTAGCTTGGCCAGAACAATGCCCATCAGTGGCACATTTTTGCGACCGCGTTTGTTCAAGGGTCTTTCAAAATCATCCAGTTTTGGATATTTCCAGCTTGATTTGGCATGCCGGGCCAGGTAAAGCGTTTTCATCTATTCCTACCATTTGCAGGTAAACGTCATATGCCGTATCTGTTTAGCGCATGAAGTTGCCTGATATGACATGGTGCTATTCGTTTAATACTTCAATGCAGTTGGTTTATGCAGGTAGGTTTTTTTATTCGAAACCCAGCCGCATTTTTTACATGCGTATTTCGGTTTTCTGACAATACCTTTGAATTTTCCAAAATCTGCGGAAACATCTTTCTTCTTCCAAGAACACAGCTTTTTTGCCTTTTTACCCATTGTTTAACTCCTAATTTTTAAGACAGTCCAAGATAGGTAACGGTCATTTTAATTGGATTGATTTTCTTGAATTATCAAAAAATCTAATTACGATCCCATCACTTGTAAATGAAAATTCTTTGATTTATTTCATCAAAAAAGGGAACGGGTCCCAGGACGGTAAGCGCAGCCACTAACGCGCAGCGAAGATGGTGCTCTCAACTTTGTCCCATAAATTTTGGTATGACTTTGAAGCCACTGATTTGGGTGCAAAGGCCGACACCGGCGCCCGGTGAATCCCCATTTTTTCCACTTGCGCCAAATAAGGCACAAAGCTTTGCAAAACGCCTTTAAAACCCCTTGACACGCTGAGCATCAATTCACGGTGCATTTTTTTGTGCCGATCGACCATTGAAAAAAAAGGGTACATTTTGCTGGTGTCATATCGTTTCTTATTGGCGAACGCCAGCAATTGGCGGTAGGTTCGCACCGAAAGTGTCGTGGGAATCATGGGCACAAGGACGTGGTCAGCAGCGTTGAGAATGTTTTCAGCTAAAATGCCGATGGTCACCGGACAATCCAGGAGGATGTACTTATATTCGCACGCAAACGGGTAAAGCATTATTTTAAGGCGTTTTTTAGAGTTGCCGAATTTATTGTACAACACGTCTAACTTGCGGAGTGAAAAATCCGCCGGGAGAATATCCAGGTTTTCAAAATCGGTGCCTTTAACGCTTTTATAAACTCCTTTGGCGCCTTTGACATAACCTTTGGGGCCGGACTTGAGCTTGGGCTTTACCCGGAAGTAATAGGAAGCTGAGCCCTGTGGATCTAAATCGCATATCAAGGTTTTGGCCCCCGTTTGGGCAGCCAGGTAAGACAAGTTTACGGCTGTGGCGGTTTTGCCCACCCCACCTTTATTGCTGAAAATTGCCAAGGTTGTCATGAAGTGTTCTTTCTGGATTTGGGGCTGAAAAGTTCTTTAAACAGCTTCTGATTTGCAGGCGCTGCAAAGTCCTTGAAGGTCGTGGCAAATGCTTCTTTAACAGCCTGTTTTCTGTGGCTCAGTGATTGAATCAGGCTGCCGATGGCGACCAGCGTCTTTTTGACTTCTTGTTGACCGTCCGGCATCTCCGCGCTGATATTCAGCAAATAGTCCTGCTGAACACATAGATCGTTGAAATCACCGAGGTTGTCCTGTAATTTCTTTAGTTGGCTGATGAGGGCATTCATCTTCTTGCGCTGGAACAGACCGGCGAAGAATTCCAACAGGTAGCGCAATTTCTTACACTCAATTCTGAGGGCATGCAGCAGCTCATCTTCGGTGTTGGCCAGGATCTGATTACCCGCTTTAACAATCCCCTTGTATTTTTTAAAAATTCTGCGACGCGCCAAGTCAATGACCGCAATTTTTGCATTTGGAGCCGTCGGCTTATCCGGCGATGGCTGCTTTAAAAATGCCTCCCAGTCATTCATAATCCTGGCATATTTTTGGGTCTTCAGGCCCCGCAGGACATGCTGAAATGCGCTTTCCCGCTTTTTATGCAAATAGCTGAACAGCGGATCGATGTCATCACGCAATTCAGCAGAAAGCATTGCCTTATAATCATCCCGAGCCAGCAGATAGACGTCAAGGTCCCTTAAAACGTTGGAGAGTTTCCCCACATAAGCAAAGCCTTTCTTAAATCGATTGGTGGTTCTTGCGGGAAACACGCCTTTGACCTGAGCCAGGGCCGAGCGCGTTCGGCGAATTGCCACCCTGAAATCATGCAGAACTTCGGTGTCCAAATCTTTTGCAAAAATGGCCTCATTGGCGCGCATAACAGCCAACAAAAAGCGCAATACCTCTTTAGTGGCCTCATCCGAGCGCATCGCCGGATCAAGTTCAACGTTAACTTTGGCAGAGTAGCTGCCCGGTTTTCGGTTAACGGATGCCAGCGCATTAAAATAAAATTCCTTTTCGCTGCCGCTGGTTAGGCCGGCTTTTTTCAGGCCTTTGGCCAGATGACGCGCATACTTGGGATATCCCTTGACGGGTCTCAACAACAAATGCTGGGCTAAGGCCGCTCCACTTCTTTTTCGCGGGCGGCGAAATTCTTCGAACACCAGGTAGGCCACTGTTTTTTCAGCCGGGCCCAGGATTCGATAGGAGGTTGATCGGCAAGCAGCATCAAAAAGCTTCAACAGGGCGCGCATTTTGATGATCGGCGCTAGCATTTGTTTTAATTCACCGTCGGGAAAATCCCAAATAAACACCGGCGGCCGGCTGAAATCGACGCTTTCCAGGATGCCGCTTTTTGACAGTTTGCGCAAATAAAACCGGTTGCCGGATGAGTACAAAACAAGGGACTTTTTAAACAAGCGCCAGTCAAACGTATCGTATATCGCAAACTTTTCAGTTGCTGTGGGTATTGGCTGAATGGGATACGGATCGGCCAGCTGACGCATCAATTGTTTTTCATCATGGTCGTCCGGCAAATGGAATTTCAGGTTTTTGATCATGATCGGATTTTTTAAATACCTGTTTTTTTACCAATGAGATCGATAAAGACTTCTTGAGCGGCGTGGGGCCTCTGGTTTTTATGCGGGCGCCGTTTTACATAACTGTCATCCGGCTGCATATCCCAGGCAGAGCTGTTATCGCTTTCGTAAACCTGCAGAGTCTGCTCTAACTCCAGTTTGAGCTCCGGGTCGGTAACCGGCACGATGGTTTCCACGCGGCGATCTAAATTGCGCTGCATCCAGTCGGCCGAGCCGATGAAAAATTCAGGATCACCGGCATTCTCAAAGCGATAGACCCGTGCGTGTTCTAAAAAGCGGCCCAGAGTACTGAAAACCCGTATGTTTTCCGATAATCCGGAGACACCCGCACGCAGACAGCACAAACCGCGAATGTTGAGGGAAATCGGCACGCCGGCCTGCCCGGCACGATAAAGCTCGCGAATCAAACGTGCGTCCTGGAGCTGATTCATTTTTGCCCAGATACCTGAAGGGAGCCCGGCAAGGCTGTTCTGTGCTTCACGTTGAATCAGCTCAGTAAACCTTTCACGCAAATTATAGGGCGCCACCATCAGTTTGCCATAATCCTGAGACGGCATGGCACTGGTCAACTCATTGAAAAGGGCTGCGACATTGGCGCCCAGCTCCGGGTCACAGCTCAGAATGCCCATGTCTTCATAAATACGGGCCGTAACGGTATGGTAGTTACCGGTTCCCACGTGGACATAGCGGCGAATACCGTCCTGCTCTTCGCGGACGACCAGAGCCAATTTGACGTGGGTTTTAAGCCGTTCCACGCCATAGGCCACGTGCGCGCCCTCCCGCTCCAGTTGACTACCCCAGGCAATGTTGGGGGCTTCATCGAAACGGGCAGTGATCTCCACCAATACCGCGACCTGCTTGCCCTGCTGTGCTGCTTCCATCAGCGCCTGAATGATGGGCGAATCACTGCTGGTGCGATAGATGGTTAGCTTGATGGCCAACACTTGCGGATCAACTGCCGCACTTCTTAAAAAATGTAAGATGGAACTATCAAAGCTGTGATAGGGGTGGTGCAGCAAAATATCCCCTTTGCAAATCTCGGTAAATATGTCTGCCGATTGGCTAAAATCGATGTGCCGCAAACGCGGGTGGGTGATCGGATGATGGGGCCGATCGCGCAGCTCCGGATATCCCTCCACTTGAAACTTCATCAAATCGGCCAGACTCATCAAACCCTCTACAGTTTCCAGTTCATCGGGTTCCGCTTCGAGTTGCTCACAAAGCCAGCGTTGCATTTTTTTGGGCATATCGGCACTCACCTCTAGGCGTGTTACACCGGCAAATTTGCGGGCGGTGAGTTCTTTTGTGACCATGCCGATCAGCTGTCCCGGAGCCAAATCCGCGTCAGGGTCCTCCAGAATATTCCCTTCCCATGGGTCATCCTTAGCGGCCCGGGTGACACGGAAATAATAACACTTAAGATCGGCGGCTTTGGGAAAAAGCAGTGTCAGACTGGCGGCAATCACCTGCTCTAAAGGTACAAATCCGGGTGCATCAGGCAACGGTACCCAGCGCGGGCGGTTGGCCGGCACTTTGATGCGCACAAAGCGATTGCGTTTTTTTTTGGTTTCCTTAACCTCTACTGCAAGGTTGAGCCCTAGGGTGCTGATAAAAGGAAAAGGGTGAGACACATCCACAGCCAGCGGTGTCAAAATAGGCTCCACCGATTCAAGGAAATAGCGCTGCATCTTTTTTTGCTGTTTGTCACTTAACTCGGAATATTCCAGAATGGGGATGCCGGCTGTGGCCAAATCGGGTCGAATCTTATCGGTCACCAGACGGGAAACCAGACACGCCTGTTTAACCAATTCTTCCCGGCACGCCTGCAGTTCCTCTTGGGCAGTAAGACCGTCGGGGGAGCGTTTGGTTTTCTTTTTGTGTTTTCTTTTCTCTATCTTGCGTTTAAGTCCCCCCATGCGCTTCATTGCAAACTCATCATACAGCATACCCATAATGCCGGCGAATTTGACACGCTCAAGTAATGGCACATTCGGATCTTCAGTCAGTGCAAGCACCCGGCGGGCAAAACTCAACCAGCTTAACTCACGGTTGATCAGGGCACTCGGGGAGTCGATGTCGATTTTCTCGGGCTTTTTTGAACTCGCCTTGTCTTTTTCTTTAACACCACTCTTGTCAGTTGCAATTTCTTGCACCCGATCGTCTTTAGCCTGTATGGGATCTTTTTGTTGCTGTACTTGAGGGCTCATGATGTTGGCTTTCATACCTCCCGCTAAGGTTGCCGGTGCGCATAGACTATGATTTAACAAGGCAGAACAGATCGAGTTGGCAGTAATGCGCACTGGATGAGATGGCGAGACGGAAAAACGGATTGTGAATCCAATACAGAATTGCCGCAATTCATTGAATTAATTATTTCCCCCGAATCTATTTCTTATAGATGACATTGCAAGGCAATGTCAACCTGAATAAACAGAGCACGCTGATAACATCCTAATTTTAAACCATTTAGAGCCTGCAACGGTTGTGTTCGAGGGGATAATAAAAGATTAACCGACATACTGTAAGTCTTTTGATGAAAAAAAGAAGCTGTACAGGGTTTGACTTTCTGGTAAAGCTGTTTCAATATATCTAAGGAAATCGATTGATAAATTCCTGCCGGGAGAAGGTTTGCTTAGGATGCATCAAAGGCAAGGCGACCCTTCATTAACTCCATTAAATCTTCATATAGAGCATATACATAATGGAATCGATATTAAAGTTCGCGGCAATTGATATTGGCTCAAATGGCGTGCGACTCCTGTTGTCCGGTGTTTTCGAAGAAGGGTATACAGCGACCTTCAGAAAAATGTCACTTATTCGTATGCCCATTCGCCTGGGTGATGATGCCTTTACCCAAAAACTCATCTCAGAACGCAAGGTCGCAGAGCTTGTCAAGAGCATGATCGGATTCAAACACCTGATGGAAGCCTTTGAGCCGCTGGATTATATGGCTTGCGCCACCTCGGCAATGCGTGAGGCTGAAAACGGGCCAGAGATCTGCAATCGAATTTTGGCCGAGGCGAACATTAAAATTGATATTATCGACGGCAAAAGAGAGGCCGAGTTTATTTTTGAGAATAAAAGCGCCGATCTGTTCGGTCAAAACGATGCTTATTTATACGTGGACATCGGCGGCGGCAGCACCGATATTACCCTATTTTCCCGGGGGCGGAACATTGCTTCCAGGTCATTTAACATCGGAACCATACGGCTTATGGAGGGTCTGGTGTCAAAGGCCTATTGGAAAAAGATGAAACAATGGCTCAAAAACTACTCTGCACCCTTCACAACCATGGCGGCAATCGGCAGCGGCGGAAATATTAACAAGGTATTTCGTCTGGCAAACTGTAAAAACGGCAGACCGCTGACAATCAAAAAAATGATGAAAGTCCGCCGCTTTCTGAAACATTTTACGGTTAAGGAACGCATTAAGGAGTTGGCTTTGCGGCCGGATCGCGCCGACGTCATCATTCCGGCCTTGGATATCTACCTTAAAATTATGAAGTGGGCCGGAATCGACGTCATCTATGTTCCTCAGGTCGGTCTGGCCGATGGTATCGTTCGCATTCTCTACAATCGGTATAAAGCATCGCAACCTGATAGTGATGCAGCAGTTCTCTGCCAAGGCATCAACCTAGAAGTGAAATAAGCAATCCAAAGCCTAAACAATACATCTGATTTGGGTGCTGATATGGGAGACAAATAAGCCATGCAAAGCAAGCAAAAAGGTTCAGGGCATAAAATGACGGATTCTAAAACTCAGATCAAGGAGATAGTGAAAGAGATTGAATTGGATGCCTGCTCAGCGACAATTGACAAACGACTTCGGAAAATCTTGAAAGTTCTCAAAAAAAAAGAAAAAAATGAAATTCTCGAGGCCGTATTGGTAAAATATTATAACGCAGAGGAGTTAAAACC
>JAAUYK010109693.1_pt1 | contig 12355 bp, 7 predicted proteins | sample 7278021 | NCBI WGS metagenome assembly JAAUYK01 (sample SAMN14350223, study PRJNA611818) | marine sediment metagenome | isolation source: surface marine sediment (1.8m) | place: French Polynesia: Moorea | collected 2018-08
CCTCCCACTTACGAGGTGAAAGGAGTCTCCATAGGAGACGCTCACTGCCCCATACAAATCAACTGGCAAAGGATTCCCTGGAAGAAAGGAGTTACGCAGGAATGCCTGGCGTCATCTAGGCTTGCTTCTCCAATCTTGGAATGACATACTCTAGTTCGACCTCTGGTTCTACTTGCCTACTTTCCAGGTGAGTGTCTTCAGGTCGAGAATTGAGACGTCCCTGACCTGTTCGGTCGGCCTTCCTCCGGCCACCACAATTGCCGAGCGGTTCCTCTCTCTGTCTCGCGCCATGCCGCATCCGGGCAGGTTGCCATGTTCCGAGGGCATGTCGGGCAGGTCTCGCCAGGTCATGCTCGTCAGGTTGAACATGGCAGCCTGCCTCGGAGTGGAAGTTTCACCAAAGATCATCAGGGTGCTGTCGTCTAAGAGAACCTACGTATAGACCCAGAAAGAGATTAAACACGTACGAGGTGTGTAAAATTTTAAATGAGCCTTGTTGGATTCTCAAGCTATTAGTCGGCAATAAATTAAATCATTCGCAAGTTTTGAAGGTTACACTATGATGTACTAATCGAGAAAAAATGGGAGCTCTCCTTTGTCCCCATTCTGTCTGAGAGCCTTCACAAGATACGTGGTTAATCCACAGTGTTCTGTGTCAAAGCAATTAAGATTGATTAAACACTAAGCTCAAGAGGGACCTTCAGAGGCTTATGGAGCTCTCAAACTTGTCTACCATGTCCCCTTTACCCCTGCCTTGCCTGCTTGTTGTTGTTAGTTCAATTTCATGGGTTGCAGAAGGGGAAAAGGACATTATCAAATGACCCACTCTTCACAGCCCCATCTCTGGAGTCAGAACACAACGCTGTTGTATGCATAAAAGATTAGATTTTTTCCAAGCAAAAAAGTGTCTTTCTTGGAAACTTGGAAACCAGTATAGTATGCAAAATTGCCTGCTGAATCCGAATATGGCCATGGATGTTTGCTTTGAAGCTCATAAGGCCGAGGAATTGGTAGGGCTCATTTAAAAATTTAGACACCTCGTACACCGAGAAGGGATCGAGCAAATCGTAAAAGTTTCTTCACGATGCACTCTCAGAGATTCCGAGGGGGCATGTTTGAACAAGAGCTAGACTAGCTCTCATCTTTCTCTTTCTCCTTTTCGCACGCGCCAATAGCTTTGCAACCTGAACCAAACAAGAAGCTATTCTTTGTACGTTGACGGTCCGCTTCGCCACCGACGGCGATGCCGATGCCAGACCAAATCTCAGAGTTCATCCCTTTCTTTTTTGCCGACCGGCCGGCCGGCTCTTCTCTTCTGCATGACCTTTAGCTAACTGATCGAGACTGGGGAGGGTGGATCCATCGATCGGCCGCTTGCAAAAAAAGGTCAAAATCCGAGAGCGATTAAACGGAGCGTGAAATGGATGAACGTGCGGCCCTCTCGGCCCTCTATCCCATTAACATGCGTCGTTCTCAATTAGCTGGATCGCCGCCGCCGCCTGCTTATCGGGCCTTCATTATCGCCGGGAAAGAGAGAGACAGGGACTGATTTATTTTTACAGCGCACAGTTAAATTTGGTCCGCTGACTGGCAGCTAGCTAGGGTAGAAGCTAGCAAGGTGCCGCCTGATTAAGGGGAGATTTGTCCCCGTTTAATTTAGTACGAGTGAAAGACTAACAGACGGGAGGGGCGAGCGAGGCTAGGGTCCAGTTTCCAAAAACACTTCAAGACAGCTAAGGCGATGCAATCTATTTCTGGAAGCGGAAAGTTTGATGAGGCACATTGTATAGAATTTAAAATATCGAAGAAGCTACCATCCTTCATATCTCCATGAAATGCAGTTGAAAGTTAATACGTATACAATTCCGAATTTCTCCCAGCTTTTCTCATCCTTGCTTGTCTGTCAGTCAGCCAATTCGAAATGTCTGCGAAGCACGCCAGTTGGGGGGAAAGCGGTCGGCCGGCCGGCACCCGTTTGAAATATGTGACAACGTCTCGCGGGCGATGAGTTAGCTATGCGGTGCAAGTGCATTTATAGCTAGCCGCAAACAGGCCGGCGAGCGAGCTTTGAGTCTGCCGGCGTGACCAATGAGCGGAGAAAAACACACAGCAGTTAGAATTCTATCTGAATAGCGCCCACGAATCTGATGCCGGCCGGAGGTTGTCTTCGTCTTCACGAAATTCATCTTCGGAGCAGAACTAACGCGCTTGCCTCCGGGCGCAGCTAGGAGAGACGAGGTAAAAAATGCCTCGCCCCAATTCCGCCCGCCCGCCGCCCAGCTAGACACGCGAAACGTCATCAACGGACCTTCTCCGCTCATCATCCAGGTTTTGGCGAATGAGGGAGGCTGTGAAAAAACTACTCGGCTCTGCTGACCTACCTACTGACCATTGTTCTCTCTCTCGCGCTCATCTCACTTTCTTTCCTTCAACTCAGCTCAGTTTCTTTTGAGCAAGGAGTTAGCACTGAGTGCCGGTTTCTCACGCACGCACATGCGAGCGAGCAACGGAGGGCAAAATTGATGCATTCTGATACCGATACTATCGGCACTCGCTCATGCGCACTATGTGTACGCACTCGCAGAGCTCACTGCAATAGGATCATCGTTCATGCCGGTCTGACAGACCGGAGCGCAGAAAAAAGGGGGCAGCGTGCGTCAAGTCTACTATAGACGTAGAAGAAGTACGGCATCATCAATTTCTTTGAAAGAAAGAGAAAAGCAAGACGGGCGCGGACGGACGGACGGCTTGATCCCTGCCCCGCTCCGCCTAGCTGCGAGGGGTAAAAAAATGGCAAAATGTAAGCAAGACTGAAGGGAAGCTAGGGGATCGGAAAACCGAACCGGGCTGGGATGAACCCATTACTTTTTTTTGCCTCGTAGCTAGTTCTGTTTCGTTCGGTTCAGCTGAGCTTGTTCTCTTCGTTCAATTACTCGTGAGCGAGTGTGACGGATTGGGTTTCAGCTCCACTGTCCGACCGTCGTCCGTCCGGATGGCTGCATGCCCAGACGAACGCGTCTTCAGGACAGACAGTGACGACTCGGCTTGCCGAAAAGAAATGCCCGCAAACATTTTCAGGCTATACCAATTTCGCATTGCTGAATGAATCTCCCTTGCCCGAGGATTGGAGCAAAAACGATATTCCGCGGTAGGCAGAATCGCATCCATCAAACAGTTTGCAGCCATTATACACGTAGGTACGGCTCGAAACAAAACGCTTGGAGCCAAAATCTCTTCTGCTTAACTCTTGACTCACCATTCGCGAACGCACCACAATTACGGGCCAGTCAGTCCATGTTGCTTTTTTGCTACCGTCTTCCACCAAACCGTAGGTAGTGGTGAGAAGGGTTTAATTTCGGCGACCCGCTGCTCGAGCTACCCGAATATAACGTGATCACCGTCCGCTTGCGAATCATGCCCAAATTGCGGGCCATGAGAAAAAAGGGAGACAAGGAGCAAATGAGATTTTACGTAACGAACGAAGCTCGTACAGACTAATGTACTTCTCAGCCAGTACTATGAGAAACGAAAGCGCTCGTAATTGCGATGTACGTAAACTACATAGCTCTAGCACTGTCAGATCGGTCGGGTGCACTGGTCCGGAATCGGTGCACTTAGACAACAGTTAGTGAGGGAAGGGAAGGAACGACGCGACGGTCGATCCCAACATCTCGTCAGTCGTCAAGTGACTGACAGACAGAGAGCTAGACCACTTGTTCTAATAGTGCCCGCTGATTTTCCCGAGGGGCGTGTTATTGAGAAAAAATTATAAATCCAGAACTCGCTGTTTTTTGTCAAACCTGCTTGGGTTCTTTCGCGAACGGGGATCCTTCTTCTGTATTCGCAACTTCTTCAGCTCGGGGAATTATCACGTCACGCTTTTCCGCGAAGACGAGACCCGCTACTCGGCAATTTTCCCTCTTCTAATTATCCTTATCCGGCTGTGCGGCTATTCCGGGAAACACTCTCGGGGCGCCCACTTTTCGCTAATGAATCCGTCACGATTCGTACGTTATAGATTGTTGTTCAAGATTAGGCTTCGCCCGTTCAATCCGCTGTTTTTGCACTTGCCCCAGCGAAAACAGGGCGTGTTGCGCTGGATCACTTCACCGCTGGTCTTCTACGTAATGTATCGCCGGCAAGCGCGAGCGGCGAATCTCGAAAAGCAACTGAGGGGAGGAGGGGAGAGCGCACTCGATCGAGGCATCGGACGGACGGATTAGTCAGACGGGCGAGCGTGCACACTACCAGCATTAGAGCGGCGTGCGGGCGAGCGAACGCGCGCGTGCGCGTGCGGATGTAGTATAGTATGGGAGAAAGAAGTCGGTTGCCACTGCATTCAGCAAGCAGCCCCAAGAAGCGGAAAAGAAGGAAGCGTTCATGAGAAAGCCGAACGTTTCGTGGTGTGCAACGCACTGCCGCTGCGTGCTTACTCATTGACCCAACAACAGTCATCTCACACATGCTGACTAACTGAAATAGCCAGATTGTATAAGTACACACATGCAAGCTGTGCGTTTTTCTGAGTGGAGAATTAATTTGCCACTTCCGGATCAGCGCATGCGTTCTTCTCGCCGACTCTCCGCCGTTGGCTCGCCAGCCCGACCGACCGACCGACCGACCGACCGCGCCCGTCTGACCGACCGACCGGCATCGACCGGCATCTCCCAGCTCGATGCCGCACGCGCGCACGAACGTTAGTCATGCAAAAATACGGGGAAGCGGCTACACTCACTGCTTGCTTGCATGGTACGAATGCAATATGTATGGAACGAAGAGATATTATCGCTCTGTGCATCTCTCTCCTCCCCCTCTCAAGCGAGGGGAACGAAAAATCGCAAGGGAAATAACTTAGAAACTTTTATGACGACGACGCATAGTCCGTCTTCGCGATGTGCAATCCCTCAACGCCGGAGCTCTGCACCCAGGGGATTAATCCGAAGTGACATCCATCCGACTAGCTGGCCGTTTCTCATTTCTTCTCCTCTCTTGCTGTTGAAGTATCATAGCCTGACGCCCTCGCTCGTCATGTGAGCAATTTGCCCTTTCGCAAACTCCTGCGTCAGCTCTGTCTGATTCTCTTCCTTCTTTTCCGAGCCGAGTGAGCGGGTCTGCTCATTTTGCAAAGCAAAGCTCGGTGCCCGCGGCCATCATGCATGCGGGGATGGCTAGCTGCGGATGGACGAAGGAAGCACTAAACGTTCGCTAGCTCCGTACCAACGCAACGGGGTGAGTGCGTGCGTGCGTGTGTGTTTTAGTCGGAGCTGGAGAGGAGAAACGAAAGTGAAGCTGCATGGTGAACTCTAGCACCAGGTTTGCGTCGGCTGACCCGGCCACCTTGAAGAGAATACAATTATGTCTATTGTTATTCGACTCCATATATCCTTTTAGTTGCTTCTGATGGTCGACATTTTGCCGTCGCCCCTGAACCCGGGCAACGGGAGCGAGCTGGGGATCGAATTACGCACCGTCTGACTAAACTGGGGAAGGAAGGAAGCAAGGGGCAGAAACGAGCTCGCTCGGCCGGCGCCATGCAGGAAAATTGCTCCTCTGTTTATGCCTCTGGGGCCCCAACGAGAGAGTGGGGCCGGCAGGAGCGGTGAAAATCGCTCATGACAAAACGGTGCCCTAAAGAGATGACTCTAGCGCACGGATCTATCTCAAGGGGAGGGCGAATAACTGTTAAGACGTTCTTGACGTAAACACACCACCTGCGTACATATACCGCCAGCTCGGACGGGGATCGGCGGATTCGATTTGATGGGGCAAAAAGCTTAATTGCCAAACAAACCTGCAGCACAGATCGAGTCATACTTCACAGGAGGACTGGGTGGCATTCATGCACGCAGGCAGCTAGGCAAGAAACGAGGCAGATGATTGTGAGAAAAATCCACGTCGTCGTCATTTCTCGGCTTCCTGTGGTTAAGCTCGGGGCAAAAATTAGCAGCCGAACGAAGCCGGGGTCTGGCGAGCGGAAGTGCCTGATCACTTTAATGCCAAAGGTAGAGAGAGCTCCACAAATCCTCAACGAGTGAACCTGTGACGATCTGCGATAGAATCGACGGTGTTATTTGGTGTTCAGCGGCCAAAATGAGGGAGAACGAGTAACTTTCTTTCACGGATGCTGTAAGCTCGCTCTTATCTTTTCGCACCGCGACTTTCTTGTCCCCTCCTACGTATTTCTATGCAAGTCTGCAACGTCCCCCCCTTTTCTCAACACCATCGGACGAGCGAGATAGAGCGGGCACATTTAGCAATGTCGGGATGAATTCATGTCTTGTGCGCGCATCTTAGTTGTGCAGCTTCCTTCTCTAGCTGTTCGTCTCGCTCCCCGTTCCACCCTCTTTCTTCTCCGCCTCTCTCGTCTTTCAAGCAGACAGAGAGAGCTGAGCCGCCGAGGCTGCATGTCTCCTCTCCCTCCCTCCCCTTCTTTTCCAGAAGCTCGATACTTCTTCTTCTTCTTCGCCCGGGCAACTCTTCTGCAGCCGATTGCTCGCCCGCCCGCCCGCAGTCGCCGTCCGACCGGAAATGTGAGGAAAATGAATGCAATTTGTTATATTCCACCGGGCCTTGTTTTCCCCTTATTGTTTGTGGCTTCGTTCGAATGCTTCTTCTCAATCCTTTTAAAAATCTCTCCACTGCGGTTTGGCGACTGCTGCGACGATTCTGATCGCCTTGCCAAACGACGAGACGAGTCGTTTTTTCCATGTAACTACGTCAGGAAAATCGCACTCCCATTTTTTGCTGAGATAATTGAATGCATATTTCCTAGGTAGATGAAGCCATCATTTAGAACCACAATTGGACATCCCACATCTTCTTTCTCGGAAACGCTGCTGTTCTTCTATCTGCCCACTTGTCCGATTAGATGAGCGAAAATGCACGTGGGCGGCCGTCGCGTCTGTGTGTCGGGCGCCGCCGCCGCCGATTATTTATTTTGTTGCGGCTCATTAGACGTTGTAGATCTTTTCTCTGACTGACTACTATCGGTACAGAAATAATCCACTCCTCGTGGGAACAGGCACAGACGTCGCTCGATGGCTCGCTCGATTGGCCCTCTCAGACCACAAGGGATTATTTGACTTTGCCATTGAAAGAGACAGAAGAAGAAGAGCTGAGTGAGTGCATGGCGTGAAGAAAAACATACGTACGAGCTAAGCTGCTCTTGCACTTATTTTGTCCTCGCCTAGCTCTCTTTAACTGCTATTATTCCGAGCGTGCAAACAGAGTTATCGCTCCGCTGGGTGAATCGTCGCCAGATCGACTGCCGGCCGGGATGCAGGTGCAATAGGATGAAATGGGGTAGACATTGAGGTGCGCAATGTTCCTCGTCGCATAAAGCACACCCACACTGAACAGCAGCGTGCTATTGCAAACATGAGCTCCGCATACGAGCTGGAAGGAAGGAGGAGACGAGAGGGTGGGTGGGGTTGAGCTCAGTTCAGCTGCTCCCCCGTCCGACAGTCTATAAATTTCCCACTCCCAAATCGGCTGCTCGCTCGAGGAGGGAACAGGAGCAGAAATCGAAAGCTCGGAGGAAGGGCCGAGAGATGAAGCGATGTTTCAGCCAGTATTGACACCGACCTAGTATATCCGCTGCATGGCTAGGTATTTCAGCTGCTACTACGAAAATACTCACACCTTCGGTGCAGATACGACCGCTTCCTGTGGAAATTCCCAGTCCACATTTACCTAATCTATAGCTAGCTGCATTTTTGTCTGTCCCTGGCGCAGCTGCTGTTTCGTCCTTTCCGCGAACCACACGACACGTGCCCGAGATAACGCCCGCGCCCCCGCGACGCGTCGTACATAGTCGACTCGCTCAGTCACGTCCATATCGGCGAATGCACACATGCGCAGACTCAGCACGCGTCCGGTTGAGCACTTAATACGTATATCCGGGTCAGTCACCGTGCGTGGTGGAGAAAGATATGTCAGGAACTGCATGGAACAGCTAGGGCGATCCTACTAAGCTTTAGCCATACCTGCGTGTGTTGCTACCCTGTATATGTATATGTTGGTCACGTGTACGCGGTGCTGAGCTATCAATTAAGCATTAAATATGTCTGTCAATTAAGACCAGCCTGGCTAAAGTATATTTTCCTCACCTCGCCTAAAACCATAAGCGCGGGCACACCTGGCTAGCTAGCGAGAGTTGGCTCCTCCAGTATTTGCTTATCTTGCCTCCCTGTGAGAGTTTACTCAATACCTGACAACTTCTGAAGGGGACGAACCGAGCCGACGACGTCCGGAATAAACAATTTAGGTTTGGGAATATTTTGCCGTACATTCGACCGTCGCGTCGCGATCGTCTAAACGCTCCATTATTTTCCACCGATACCCATTAGCCATAAAACGAGAGGTAGCTGCTAATGGCCAGTCGGCAACGAGGAACAGACCGATACGTAACATCTTCCAGCAAACAGCATTAACTTGTCTGTACTGTGGTTACTCATTTCCCCCCACAACCCGTACACATACCCTGCTTTCTAGCTCCACGTGGCATGAGTCGAGGTAAATTCCCCCATCTTCTTTCTTCGATCCCCAATTCGGTGAAGGAGAGAGGGGAAGGGGAATGAACAGACGAATAGCGGGTGGGTAACGACAGCTCGCTAGACAGTCGCTGGAGGCCATCCTCGGAAGGAACAAGGGGGGCAGGCAGACGCTCGATCCTTCCTAGCTTTCCCTTCTCTCTCTCGTTTCGTCTTGGGCTTCCGAGAAAGCTCCTTCCACGAGTCGCGGGTAAGCGAGAATTGTGTAACTTGGAGCTGGAGGGAGGAGGAGGAGGAGGGTGGGATGAGTCATCGCTTTCCTTTCGCTCGCCCGCTCGGATCCCATCCAGCCAGCCGGCTAGCTTGATTTGATTCCTTTTCAGGGAAGGATGCGGGCAGGTCTACGTCCTACGCAAAAAACTGCTTCATACAAAGCTGTCGTTGACATAGTCGAATAATGATATGACGATGTGCTTTCTCGTATGTATGCGAGGGAACTCTGAACTCATGTGTGTAGTACAGTAAGCCCCTGCTCCGAGCAACCATCTCGCACGGACGTACTACGTACTATGTACTGCTAGGTCCATAGCTTGAAAGAGCGAGTGTTGGGGCTGCATGGGGAGACAGAGAGGAAGGAAGGGAGGGAGAGGAGGGGGAGGGAGAAAAACGATGCGCAGTGAACGAATGCGGATCTACTGCTGGCTGGCTGACGCTATTTGGGCAGGACATTCACGGCTCCTTTGGGTAGCAGTCAGAGAGTTGAAATGAAGATGTAGAACTGATGGCGCGTAAGCCTAGCTTACAGTTTTGAGGGCTGTTGGGCAAGCATAAAGGTGTAATCAGCTCAGCTGGCATAATGGAAGATGCCACATGCCAGAGACATCTGTTCGCCTACACGTAATACAGATGGGTGCAAGATCGAGACTAGCCAATCCATTAATGGATATTCTGTGGGATCGATTCAGCTAATCGATGGCGACAAGATTATAAAGACCGCAGAACTTGCATTCTACATTGTTGCATCCTTGGCGTTATAATACTTACATTAATTTTCCCTGTACATACAGGTTTAACATTGCATGGCCTCACTTGAGAGACAGCTTTCATCAGCAGCAAAGTAGAAAGCTTTTCTTTGCTCCATTGAATATCATTCATTTGTCTCAATTTTTGACAATGACTTGCATGTACTATTCATTCATGATCGAGAGTCGCCTACGTGTACTGACAAAATACGTCCACGAATAAAGCAAAGCAGCTCACCTGAAAGGAGGGCAGATTTGTCAACAGAGATGTGGAAAGACTTACGACTCGTAAATGACTGGAGATTACAACTACTGATCTAAATTGCTGGCTGTACTCATGCATACCTGTCTACCGTCGAGCAGTTTGAGCCTCCAGCTGGTGATGATTGACACGGAGTTGGCATGATTCTCCACTTCACCAAATTCAAATTGTTCAGCACTGATCACATGTAATTCACGTGCGAGATCTCCATTGTTGCTCGATTAACCTTGTAATTACTATCGTATCGGGCCAGAAAGCCGGCATTTTGTTGTTGCTTGTGTTCAATGTCCGCTAGGAGGCCGATTATGTGCCACGGCATTCAGCGAGGTGGTGGTACCCACTGAACCTTCTTTTTTATAAATGGTGTCTTATTTTACTTGGAATTGGAATATAAAAGTGAAATAAAGTAGAAAAATATGCTACAATCACTTGTTCTTCGAAAAGACCTCTGTGGTGACGTCACAATGCCACCGATCGAGCGACTCTCCGCCGCCCGCTCGCGCTCGCTCGCTCGCTCGCTCGCGTATGTGGTACGTGTCCCGCAGGCTTTCGCCGGCCGCTAGTTTGCCTTAGGGAGGGAGGGCTGCACGAAAGCACGAGGGCTCTCCTCTCCACTCCGCTCTTAGCCTCAAGTAAATCGACCGGCTTTTTCCCGCCAGGCAGCTGACGACGTCGAAGTCCTCCTCCCAACAGATCGAGAAAAGTGGAAAAAACCACGTCGATAAATCGATTTCTCCTCGTGTAACTAGGTCACACTAAAACATTGGTTTTAAGCTGCACGACGCGATATAATCGCTTGCACTATGAATAATTAAAGATTGATCAAACTTTATCGCCGGCCACAACGGACATTTTAATCTTCGTCGCGTCAACGGTCGCCACGACAAGTCAATTGCGGGCCCCGCGGGGTGTGTGCGTGATCAAGCGACACGGCATGCATGGCAGGGGATGAAACAGGAAGGAGGGCGTCGAGTGAGTTTCGTGATTAATCGATCCATCAATCAAATTTTCTGTTAGCACGTACATTTTTAACGATAATGGAGAGACCATTAACGTGAGCTGTTAACTGAGGCGATCGCTATAACATGCTATTCGTCTATCGTTTCTGTACATAGAGGGTACGCAGCAAATTTATTCTGTTCAAAAGTTGTCTCAGGAACCTAAGAATCTTTTTTTCAAAATACGTCGTTGCCTGACGGAGTCAATACTATGCAAAAGTATAGTCTTTCACTTTGCATCGCCGCGTCTTTCTCCAGAACGTGAATGACGTGGCCGGCCACAGGGTGTAGACGACGCCCTCCTTGTCCTGGTACCACGACCTGCATCCGCGCCCGTACGTGAGCTTAGATGCCGCCTGCCTGGACCACTCCACGAAGGCGTCGAAGGCGGTCGACGTCAGCTCCATGCTCTTCTTCCCGTCCCCCGATCCCCGCGCCTGAAGCTGCCGGATGCAGTCCACGATGTACGTCACCTGACACTCGATGGCGAACAGGACGGAGTTGTGCACAAAGTAGGCGTTCGGGCCGAGGATCCAGAAGCAGTTGGGGAAACCTGAGTTAGCCATTCGATGCCCTCGATCTTACCAACAGTCACACAACTTGAAACGCACCTGGATATGTGACCCCCAGGAACATCCTCGGGGTCTCTCCCAGCGCCGTCGTGTGAAGCACTCCGGACTTGCCGTAAATGTTGTACGTGCCGAGGGCGCCGTTGACGTTGTAGCCGGTGGCCAGGACGATGACGTCCAAGGGGTGAACTGTTCCATCGTCCGTGACAATGCCTTCTTTCGCGAACTCGCGGATAGGCTCCGTCACCTAAGGAAGAAGCTCAACGTCTCTGCCTGGACAATTTAGCCAAATACGTCTTACCAGTTTAACGTTCTCCTGATGAAATATGTCCAGGTACTTTGGATGCGGGATGACCCTCTTGCAACATGGCTCGTAGTCCGGCGTCAGCTTGGCGATCAGCTCGTCGTCGTACTTCAGGGCCTTCTTCATGTCCTCCACGATCCATTTCTTCATCTCAGGACGGTAACTGCTCTCGATGCTGCACCCGAGCTTGAGGAACACCTCTCCGAAGGCGAACATTGAGTAGCGATGCAACTTTAAAGAAACAGCAGGTCAAAGAACGATTACATGACACGTCATTGCTTTACCGTGATGAGCCACGGAAACCCGGCGAACAGCTTCTTGACCCACATTGCGTAGTCGAGGTTGGTGTTCACCGGCACGTAGGCGGCGGTGCGCTGAAAAACGGAAAACTTGGCCGCACCCTGTGCCAGCTCGGAAGCGACCTGAACTGCGGACGACGCAGTACCGATGACGGCCACAGACTTGCCCTCGATCTTCGCGCTCTTGTCGTACTGAGAGGTGTGGAAGAGAGCGCCTCCGAATTTCTCACGACCCTACGTGCAATCATAAAATGAAACGAGATAACTGGCTTGCATATCCAATTGAGAGTTACCTTAATGTTGGTCATGTTTGGCACGAGCAATATCCCTGTTGCCGGAATGAAGAACTTTGCCCGAAATTCGCCTCCCTTCTCCGTCTTGACGACCCACTTGGCGATCGCCTCGTCCC
>JAAUYK010233174.1_pt1 | contig 12345 bp, 13 predicted proteins | sample 7278021 | NCBI WGS metagenome assembly JAAUYK01 (sample SAMN14350223, study PRJNA611818) | marine sediment metagenome | isolation source: surface marine sediment (1.8m) | place: French Polynesia: Moorea | collected 2018-08
AAACGCAAAGGCTATAGTATGGGGAAAACGGCGAGATCGGAGGCCGCACACAAGTCGCAGTTGTGTCGCGGGATCCGATCGCCGAGGGCACGGATCAGAAAGCGAGGAAAACGCAAAGGATAGTATGGGGAAAATGGCGAGATCGGAGGCCGCACACAAGTCGCAGTTGTTTAGCGTTATCTGATCGGTGAAGGCCTTTTGAAATGTCGCGCAGACAGGCAGTGCACGAAAGGGGATCATTATGGGAGAACTGGTCGAATCCTCAGCTTCGGCTGCTTGCGGTACATTGTAAGGGATTGCCAAGCGGCAGCCGAAAGTGTGGATATACGGGATGCATGTGCTATATTGCCGCCTTAGGCGGACTATCTAGCTGACTCGGCCAATGCCTGTTGCCGGCACTCTATATAAACTTGTATCAATTAAGTATTCTGCAGCAGGCATTGACGAGGTACATGTGTACGTGGTACAATTAGCTTTAAATTTCCCGCTTTACACTTCACGCAATGTGCGCCGTCCAGCTGCCTGTGTGCGAGCCGAGTTGGCAAAACTTATTGGGCTGCAAGGGGGAGAAAGTGATCACCGTTTTCGCCATGCCCAAGGCAGACCCTCTCTATCGGATCTCGTTCACCATTGAACGCGATGAAATCGTGCCCATCGAAGTCTTCAAACGTCTCATCTCCCGCCCCTGCCGCGATCTGGACTTGCACGGCCGCCTCCGCAAGCAATCCGACTACGCGTACGACGCCATCGTCGAGGGGCCGCGGGATAAAGTCGAGCGGTATCTGGAGTACCTGAGGGTCGGGGAAAGCATCATCGGACTTCTGCACGACGTTGTAAGGTACGGCTACATCAACACGTACGGGCTGGGCGCCAACTTCCTGTATGTGGACTTCGAGAAGAAGAGGAAGCGTATGTAGGTCGCGAAGGGCGCCAACCGAAAGCAGCTGGGACGTACGTTGAGAGCGATCGAAATTATATGTGTATATATCGTATACAAGAAACGAGTAAGATGTACGTACGTGGAATAGAAAGCTGTTGATCACGCATAAATAACTAGCTGTTAAGGAATATGTCACGTACCTAAAGGTTTGGCACGACGGCGTCATCCGACGGGCTCGTGTCGGGGATATCTTCTGGAGAGGGCCTCTGCGGCCGATCGTAGGTGCTTTGCGGGACGACGGCGTCCTCCTCGATGACGCTGACGATGTTCCCGAGCGCACCGTGTCCAAACCGTAGGAACCGGATGAAGTCTTGTATGGCCGCGAAGGGGCCACTCATCTTGAAAACGTAGTCTACCTCGTTCCGAGTGTGCACGGATCCCTGGAGTCCGGCATTCCAGGCGGAGAGGTTGATGATGTCGTAGAAGCAAGAGTGGTGAATCATGTGGTTTCGGGTGATAGTAATCTTGGCGGTCGTAGTCATGTTGGAGATCGATCTTTGAAAGGTGTCGTACCTGCGTGGGTAGGTGTAAACGTGTAATTAACTTAAGTGTTTACGGGCAGCAGTGCATGCGTGCGGGTTTAAGGCGGGGTTTACGAATTGGGCTTACTTAAAATACATCTCCCTCCTTCTCATCCTCTTCTTCCTCAGGAGACGAAGACCTGACGCAGTCGTCGTCGCTCAACACCCCGTCGTCTTTGAACAAGTCTTCGCTGTCGTTGCTGCCCCTATCCTCGTGCTCGTCGTCTACGTCTCCCGTCAGTGAGTTCTCCGGGGACAGGGAACGAAGGGGGGACGACATGGAACTTGTCCTCGGAGCAGGCGGCGGTTGAGAGTTGTTACGTGGCAAGGCGGTCCCGGACGGCTCGTTCGAATGCTGCCCGTCGCCCTCGCACAAGGCGACGTCGCGGCCGTCGTGTTCCTCGGCGTCACCCAGGCGGGCAGTGTCCCCCAGCGCTTCTTGATCACTTTCAGCAGTCGACGGAGACTCAGTCCTCATCTCCTTCTTCTTCTTCTTAAGGAACTGCCATGGGGGAATATAAGGAGGTCGAGAAGCGCCAACATATTCTGGTATACATATTGTGAACGGCATCTTAAACTTACCGCCTTCCTCCTACTGCTGAAGAGGATCATGATCTTGCGTTCCAGCTTCTCCCAGGTCTCGGCCCTACCACGGAGAGTATAGGTGGCAACGTCCTTGATGGCTTTCTTCATTTCCATGGGGAGCTTGGCCTTCTTGGATGACTGATTGTGCGGCGACGGCCAAGTGTAGTGCATGGCGGATAGTTCCTCTCCGATGATGGAGTTGATGAGTGCCGCGGCGTAGTTCTTCGGGTCGTATTCGATGTCGGCGAGTCTACGTAGGAAAAGTTTCCAGTGGAATAAGATTTATCATGCACGTATCGTGTACATACCTTGCTATCGCTCTGCTGAGATCCGGCTCCTCCTGGATGTACGCCATGAGATCTTCGGGCTTGTTGAACGGGAATTTAGCCTCGGCTGCGATGCCCGCGGCGATCAGCTGCCCGCCAAAACTCTGCAGTCTCTGCTTGATCTCACGAACTTCAGTCTCGACGGTTTCGGTTTTCTTTGCGATGTACTTAAGTGACTCCGAGAATCTGATGTGCCTCCGATCTACTTTCTTTTGGAAGGCGTCGATGTGGTCGATGAGCATTGCGATGTCGGTTTTCTGCCTCGCGGTTCTGGCTCCTGGGCGGTGCGGCCTCTTAAAGATGTGCGCCTCGTTGGTCTCGTTGTAATTAGCTACAGGCGGACTGATTTCCAATGAGTTGTCAGCTGGATCCATGATGATAGGATTCTCAGCTGTAGCCAACACGATCGCCTGTCCATCGCGTGCTTGTCCCACGGGATCCAGGGACGCAGGATCAGGTTCCCTAACGAATTCGAACTGTGGGAGTGACAGTGGAGTTGTGTTAGCCGTCTGTAGCGTGCGCCCAGCAGCCAGTTGCGTCGGCCACGGCGTGGTAGGCGTAGGTGTTGTGGGTGGCGGAGGCGTAGGTGTAGCGGCAGCCGGCGGTTGTGTAGTAGGCAGCGCCGCTGTTTTCTTCTTGGCCGCGTTCTTCCGTGGCTTCTTCGTGACCACGGGGGGCAGGGCTGCCTGCGACTGCGACTGCTGCTGTCCCACCGTGGTATTGTACCGGATTCCGAGCGTTTTCAAGGCAGGCAGTCTGTCGTCCGGGTCAGAAGAGGAAACGGCCGGCCGCTTGCGCCGCGTCTGCTTAGGCGGGGGATTTTCGTCGCGTTCCTCCAACCTGACGTACGGGATTCTTTTCTGTACGCGTGACTTGAAGTTTGCAACGACCTCCTCGGCTATGAGATCGAGTCGTTTCCCTGCCTTGCGTAGCTCGCGAACGAACTGGTTGACAGCAGTTGTCGCCCTCAGCTCCTCCACGAAGTCGACATTGGATTCCACTTTGGCGACCACGTAGTAGATCCTGGGGTGGTTGTAAATCGGTAGTTCTCGCGCCTGGAGTCTGAACTCCGCAGTGAACTTGGATTCCTTCAGCTCGATCTCCGGGATGCCGCTGTTCGCGAACGTAACGCAGGACACGTACTCGCAGTTTGGCAAGGGATTGAGGTCCAGCAGGAGCACACGGTTGTACGTAACGCGAGGCGACTGCATGGCACGTACTTAAGCTGAAACAATAAGAAAGTAAACAAAGGACAGCTTCAAGCTGTTTGGGTTTAAGCCGTGTAAACAACCGCGTTTCAGGATCCAGTCCATTTACGTGGCCATGAGGCAATAGGACGTATACGACGCGACCAACATGTTCAACAGGGCTCGGCCCTCGTCCGCACGAACGGGCCGGCGCATGCAACGTCTTCGGGAAGCAGTGTTTGCCGAACAAGAGCACGAAGAAGAGCACGATGAACGAAGTGACGCTCACAATGAGACGGCAGCATCGATCGCCTTACCTGAGGGGGATCATGCTTGGCAAGGTATATCCTACGACGATTGCTTCGATGACCATTGGGCCATGGAGACTGGCGTGGAGCTCGAGGGCGACAGCGAACCCGACGGCGATGCCACTGCGGTCGGTCCATTGGACACGATTACAGACACGGCGACCGTCCAGTCGGCTGGAGCGGCCATAAGCATGGACGAATTGGGATCAACGTGTAGGACGGCGACGTCGGCTGAAGACATAGGACATTTCTTCGCCGAAATGCAAGCTCGGCGGGAGGTTCCCATAGCCGTGATGAACGAAATCGTCGACTACATGCGCGAGAACCGCGAAGTGTTAGCGCAAGCCCTGATGGATGGAGAAGTGAAGAGGTTTAGAGCGATGCGGTATCTCGCCATGCAGCACATACCCCAAACTTTCTCGGATGTGCAGTGCTCAGCCGAAGATGGAACCGTGGTTATGTTCAAAGAGAAAGCCGCCGTGCCAAAGAAGGAGATAGCCGATCGCGGGCTGCGAACAGACTACGTGCTATGCCATGTGTCATTTCGCGACATAGTAAAGCTCCACGATGAACTTCATGTGAACCGCGGTTGCACTTACGGACTCGAGTTCGACTTGTCGCTCGACGGTATACCGGAGTCAAAGTCAAGCGGCTTGAGTACGGACATATTATCAGTGAAATTCGCAGACTGTCGTCAAGTATATACTATCGCGATCTTACAACCGAGTCGGAAAGCAATGCAGCTGCCGGATAGCATCATCTTGGCCCACTTCTTAGCAGAATACCCCCAGACTTCGGTTCGTCTACGGCACGTTATCGCCGATGCACCCAAACGCGCATCCCTCCGGGGCTTGAAACAGCATAGTGCAACCCACGGCTGCCCTTACTGCACCGCTGCTAAGGTGGACAAGAAGTTCCCATCTTACGCCGTCGGCATTGCAAGGACGAATCAAGAAACCAGACGGCTGGCGCAACTAGTAGTGCAAGGTGAAACAGACGAAGAGGTGTTACTGGGTGTCAAAGGCGTGAGTCCCCTTGCCCAGCTGGACATAGACTTGATCCAAGATATCCCGGCTGAGAAAATGCACCTGCTTGAATTAGGCATCATTAGGAAGATAATGCAACTGAGCTACAAATGTGCTGCGTTCAAAGCTACGGAAATCCCATTCATCCGAAGCAGTGACAGCAAGTTGTCAGCGAAGTTGGTAAAAATCCTTGGCCTCCCACAGTTTTCCAGGCGAACGCGGCCCCTAGATCTCGCTAACTACAAAGCCGAGGAGTTTCGGTATCTCGCCTTGTGCTTCTGGCCAGCAGTTTACGAAACCATCCCCCGCAATGTGGCTGAACTCTGGCTTCTTACCGTATTCATTATCCGAGCTGCTCACTTGCCCGGGAACTGGTTCGACCGGTTTACCGACACGTACGACCTGCGCAACTTGCTAGACCGGTGGTACGCGATGTACGAGCACGTGTTCTCAGTGCGGCATTGCAGCTACAATGTGCACGTTTTCGGCAAGCATCTCGATCGCGTCCTAGCACTCGGTCCCCTCAGCAAGACGTCTGCCACCTGCTACGAGTCACACTACAACATAATCAAGAAGTCGGTGAGGCCGGGAACGCCGTCCACGGGTCACCAGGCGTTGGCAAACTCGCTCCTGGCCACGAAGTACAAGCACACGTGCGTAAAGTCTCGAAAAATGACCGCAATTGTAACGACACGCACCAACGACTCCTTGTGCTTAATGGCATCGGGCCAAATGGTCCGCGCGGTGACCGCGGCCGGCGAGGACGGTGCCTTCAAGGCGGTCGAAATTCCCCTACAACCAGCCTTCTACGCGTCGGGCGGCTTGGATTTCAACAAAGTCTTGTCATTTAAACTCCGACCTGTTGAGAAACTCCCCGACTCGGAAACAACTTACCGACTGGCGGACGTGATCGGGAAGGCGGTCCTGGTGGGCGACGTACTCTCCGTGGTCCCCTGGGATGTCCTCTACGACTCGTAGACGTACGGAGATGTTCACGGCGGCGACGGCGCTCTTTCCTCTCAAGCAAGATCCGGATAAGTTTGAATTCTGTCAGCTGTTGTCCGCCCGTTGCGCAGCATCGACTCATGTGTAAGGGTTACGAAATACAAAAACATAAACGATCGAGTTAGTTTGTTACGCAGCAACCTATACGATCGGACTTATCCTGTTAACTGTAAGCGTAACTTCAAATTGGAAACCCTGCCTGACCGCGCGCTGTGATAAATGTAAACAATTGTGTTGGATATCGCATCGAGTACAGTCCGCAGGATGCCTAAGGCCGTTAATAAGACGGGGGCCGCGGCCGTCCCCTCGGACAAAGGCGTCGGCGATGCGACCAGGGGGGAGAGGAGACCGACGCGGCCATTCTGTTCGACAGTGACAGTGAGATTGAGTTTCCCCTACCGATCGCGGCCGGCGTGAAACGCGAGCCAGGAGAGCTCTCCTCTGACTCCGAGCTTCACAGCACTCGATCCTACAGCCCCTCCGTAACGTGCGACGGCGACGAGCAGGCAGCGGCCGCATTCGACAAGGGACTCTCGGATTTTCTGAAGAAATCAAGAGCCGAAGAAGAACACCGCCGCCACCAGCTAGCAGAGTTTGAGAGGAAAGTCGAGGAGCGAATCGCGAAGATTAAGAAGCAGAAGGACGTGGTCACGGAGAGCGCGAGCATGTCATTCGACCAGCGTTTCAAGCGGCTGCGTGCCGTCTTCAATGTGGGCGACAAGTTCGAGGACTACAGGCAGGAGTCGAGGCGGCAGCGCAAGACAGCTATGGTCGTCAAGCTGATGGCATCTGAGAAGTACAAGCAGGCGTTCGGCAAGGTGCTCGACACGAAGATCGTCAGCTACCAAAACAGGATCATGGACAGGAAGAAGGACTACATCGATTACCTGGGGGAGGAGGTCACAAAGCGAGAGCGCATGTGGCAGCAGACGCGTGCGAAGGATAAGTCGTGGAGAGAGGACTTGGCCGCACTGCAGAAAAGCGCAAATCCAGATGCGTACAAACTGCGCCTCTTGCGCGAGATCAAGGACGCGCACGCCAAGCTCGACAAGTACATGGACACGGAGGGCGTGGCGGTCGAGAAGAATATCAGGAACAGGCAGCGGAAGAGAATTTTGGCGCCCAGCAAGGCCGACGGTCCGAGCCGTAACAAAATCCGGGTCATTGACGGCAAGAAGATGCAATGCGAAGATGATATCATCGATAACGGAGCTCAGAGGATCGCCCGGTACACCCTCGGCTGGCAGGAGACGATGGTGGGAGGCGAAACGGTCATGAAAGGCGACACCGACTTCGAGGAGGATATTGCTACGCAACCGGAGTACGTACATGAGTGTCAGCTCCTCGGCGCTATCTGGCCCAATGCGTACAAAGGGAAGCCGTGGACAATCAGGCACACGGATGCAGACAACGAGTTTGAGGCCGAAAACGCCGAGTGCGAAGACGTCGCCTCGCTGGCCAACCTCTTCAAGAGACAGGATGCCATACTGCATGCCGTCCGCAACATACAGCACGTGCAGCACGTTCACTCCCTAGCCTTCACCACGCTGCTGGAGAACGTCAGCAACGTTCGCGTAGCCGTAGCCAAGGACGGAGCTGTTCAGATGCGACTGGCGAAGGAAATGGAGGCCGCTAACAGATCCAGGCTACTAGCTTCCGACCCGGACCTGAAGCAGTTACCATTCACGACGATCGCGGCCATCGCGCGGTTCTTCCTCGACGAGTCCAGGGTCTGCAAGTTGGCCAAGTACATCATGAAGTACGTCAAGTATCAGAAGATTAACTACGCCACTAACATCACAAGCGCCCTACTGCACCCGCAGTTGGTGGGCGTTGCGCTATGGGCCGGGCCTGAAGAACGCGGGTAATTAAGGCGGCTTCTGTTTTATATATTTTACGCGTATATTATATAGGTTATGTCCCCCTTTTAGAGCCCGTTCCCGCGACCCGACAGAGGACGAGTATGGCGTCTACTTGCCTGGAGCCTTCGAGGTCTTCTTGGAGAGGGTCGCCTTCGCATTGCACAACATCTCCCACTTCTACGACGACTGCGAGTTCGACTTCAAACTCTTCAATGCGAACATGAAGAAGGCCATGCAGAACGCGCTTCGCAAAAGAAAGGCGGCTCGAGATCGGAAAGCGGCACCCGAAGCGAAAGCGGACAAGAAGGACGCGTCCACCTCCGAAACTGCAGACCCACTTCCGCCCGCACCCCTCCAACACGACTTGAAGGCTGATGAGGTGGCGGCTGACCTGTGCGAATTTCTTCGCTGGCCCAAGATGGACAACGCGGCGTTCTTGAGCCGTGCACGGACTGTCTTCGGCTACAAGAAGGACCCCGGCCTCCAGTTCGAGCTCGAAGCCCTGAGCGACAACACGAAGAGAGGCTGCATCGAAGCGGCAATGACAAATTTGGCTGCCATTAGAGATATGAAGCCGTGATTTTTAAGCAGCGGCTACCTGGCTAGCTACAATCCCCCTTCCCCCAACACTACATAGACAAATTATCCCTATCTACCCCCCAGACCCCCTATGTGAGGAAATAGCCACAGTAAAAAGACGTACGTACTATGTATTTGGCGCGTATACGTATCTATATATACGTTTCCCGGTTTGCGTAACATATATCCTGAATATCCCCTATCCCACTCCCCAAGAATACATATGTACACGTTCATAAATAAAGTCGTATTTAACGAAACCGATTATACATTCGTTTTTAATATTTCCGACGACGGGCCGGGCAAGGTTCCAATTTCCATATATTTAAACTTCCGCGCCTCCCTCGCCTACCGCCCGCCTACTTCCCGCCAGCGTTCCATAACAGCCAATCAGAATGCGAGGGCAAAAATCCAAGTCTGCCAAACGGCCCGGATCCAGAGCAGCCCGCCCAAACCTCGCTGCCGCCTCTCTGCCGTCAGGCTAGCCGTAGCCAAACTCTCGCTCAAATCACGAAAATCATTCAGTCTGTTTCACTTCCTAGAGCAGAGAGGGTGAATCGCTTACAATCGGAGTGAAGTCGGACGAGTCCTCGAAGGGGATCGCCCAATCCGACGCCAGTCATGGCGTCCAAGGACCCGCCGAAGGCCGCGCCCGACACCTCCAGTCCCGCAGAGGCGGACGAGGGCGAGCGCGCCGTGTCGACGGCCACGTCTGCCGCAACGACCGACCCCGAGAAGCAAGAGGCGATTCGCGCCGAGAGAGAAAAAATTCTGGCTGCCCAAGAAAGGATCCGACGTCTCACCGGCGGCCGCCGTTCCCGCGCGGGTTCCGATATCATGGCCGTCGGCACCTCGCACGCCCACGTCTCGAAGACGACGACCGAGAAGATCGAGATCAAGAGCTCCCCGACGGTCTTCATGGACCCGCTCACAGGTGGATACAAGCAGATGGCCCCGCCAACGCCTAGACTGACACTCCCCTCGACGACGGGCCAGATGACGACGGGCGAGACCACGGAATCTGCGACGGGCTCCGGCGGATCGCGCACGGGCCTCAGCGGGGTGCAGCTGACATCGCCACAGGACGATGACGAGGTCGTCGCGGTGGAGTGCATCGCCATTGATGACGAGAGTCGCAGGATCCGGCTCCGTACACCCGTGGGCGACGGTCAGCCGCAGGTTGGGGAGGTTATCTCCGTTAACAACATGTACGGACCGGGCCTGCCGTTCAGGGGCAAAGTCATCCAAGTGTCCGAGCCCCTCGTGGTTCACAAGTCCAGGATCACCCCCCTCACAAGGTCAGACCGCAGCCTGGCCAAGATTGCTGAAAGAAAGGCTGCCGAACAAGAACTAGCCAAGTCCGCAGCCTATGCCGAAATGACTGCTCGTGCGGGATTTGATCCCCAAACAGATGTCATCGTGCTGGACGTGGACGCTCCGCCTGCCCCAGAGGCAGACGAGACCGAGGGTGACGGCCAGCTCGTTATCGACATCTCCGACGACTCCAAGGGCCAAGAGCAAGAACACGGGGAGCGCACGAAGAAGGCGCCGGCCCCCGCTGACGAGACGACCGCCACCGCCAATGAGCCGGCAACCGCCCCCGCTGGGGAAACGACCGGCACCGGCAAGGAGCCGGCTACCGCCCCTGCTGGGCAGACGACCGGCACCGCCAAGGAGCCGGCCACCGACACCGCCGAGGATCCGGCCACCGCGCCCCGCAGCCAGGACGAGTTCGAACTTCCCGTGCCCCATGAGGAGACTCCCGGCGGCCGTAAGTCCGGTACGTACTCGAGTTTTATTGATAATGCTCGACATACAAATAAGTCACCTACATAACTCTCGCAGACCCAAACGACCCCAAACCATCAACGTCCCGCGGCATCCAGGCTGTAGGCGATGAGGACCCGGACCCGGCAGACAACTCTGACGGCGACGGCGGTGATGAAGAGGAAGAGGAAGAGACGGAGAGGGCCAAGCGCGCCAAACGCCGCGGCAAACTTCAGCCTGGCGAAGTTCCTCAGAGTGGCGGAAAGAAAGTTCCCCGCAGGCCTCAAGATCCGAACAGCCTCCAAGTCGCCGCGTGGCTTCGAAACATAGACGACTCGAACCCGGACGCTGACAGCGACCCTCCGGCCCTGAGGGAGGTCATGCACATGAGCGAGGGCGTAAGTTCCAAATCCATATGCTTTCTATCTAAACTGCTTTAATGCAATTTACACTGTTCCCCCAGAAACTAGCCAGAGCTAGAAAACTTGCACAGGACATTGCGGCCATTGAGTCCGGGGACGACGTGACCACGCGCGCCCAGGCGCACATCTCCGAGCTCGAGGCCCTACTCTATTCGCGTGCTGGTACGAAGCCGCGTCCTCAACGTGACGTCACTCAGGCCGAAACGGACATCGTGAACACCGACCTGACTGGCATGTCGGGGAAGCAGCTCGCGCACACAGCAGCCAGTAAGTGAAAAGACAACGGCTATATAGCGACTCTTTCAATTTCGCCTATACCTCCACAGAGATGTCTAAGTCCGCGGCTAAAGCGGCCACCCAGAACACGAGGGCGTTGCAGTCCTGCGTCGACAAGCTGGACGTGCACACCAGGACCTTCGTGCGCCTGGAGGAAAAGATCGACATCATCAGGAGGGCCGTCACCAAGTACGACAGGCCCATCAACATGGGACAACTGCGAGCCAACCCTGACCTGAACCCTTGGTTACAAGGGTACATTCCCTTCGGTGAACAAGCCGTCGTCATCGACTTCTTCACGAGCCAGGAGAGGTCGTTCGAGCTCACGAGGTGGGTCCTGGACACTATCAACTGGGACTACAACAGCTTCGTCCAGCGGGTCGTGTCCGCCCTGTGCACGATCGAGTATCGAATCCAGTACTCGTACCCGGGAAAAGTCACGTAAGTCACGCAACGTGCTCGAGTTCTCAAACCTTTCTTTACATACTACTTATTTCTCTTCCAGGAGTGAGCAGCTGACGTACATACCGGAGAGGTTCGCCAACTTCCTCTTCGGCGTCGCCGAGGTCGCCTCCTACGACCACGGGTCCTTCGATCCAGACAAGGTCAGGGACCAGCTGCGCGTAGCGTTTCAAGCTTCGCAGGTGAAGAGGAAGAAGCGCCGCTACACGGACAGGGAGCAGAAGAGGCCCAAGAAGAGGAGGAGGAGGGCGACAGGAGCTGCGACCTCCACGTCTTCCTCGGATGAAGACGAAGAACTGCGTGACGACAGCGTCTTCCACAGCACCTTGGTCCCCTTCGACACCACGGTCGGCGACGGGATGCATGACGAGGACGAAGGAGACGAGGAAGACGACATGGAACACGGAGATTAACAGAAGACAGTGCAGACGGAATGAGACGAAATTGCAAAGCCAAGCAGCAAGAAGAACACGTTCGACCTACGAAATTTCCTAACTTAGAGGTTTACATTTGTGCCGTGAAATGCGCACAAGCCGAGTTTAGATCCTAAATTAGTCCAGTGGTAATTACTACCTCGATACTTACCCTAGTCGCGTCCAGTTTGCGATGATTAGTGATGCATATGTGTGCCTAAGTTCTAGTTTAGTTTCTTATGCAAGTACGCGTACGTAACCCTTCTCCGAGTTAGCAGAGTTAATAAATCTCAGTGGCTATGCAACACAATAACTGCGACTTGCGATCACTTTCGGCAACACAACTGCAACTTGTATGCGGCCTCCGATAGCTCCATTTACCGCAACACAACTGCGACTTGTATGCGGCCTCCGATCTGGCCATTTTCCCCATACTATAGCCTTTGCCTTTTCCTCCCTTTCTGATCCGTGCCCTCGGCGATCGGATCCCGCGACACAACTGCGACTTGTGTGCGGCCTCCGATCTGGCCATTTTCCCCATACTATAGCCTTTGCCTTTTCCTCGCTTTCTGATCCGTGCCCTCGGCGATCGGATCCCGCGACACAACTGCGACTTGTGTGCGGCCTCCGATCTCGCCGTTTTCCCCATACTATAGCCTTTGCGTTT
>JAAUYK010069721.1_pt1 | contig 12339 bp, 20 predicted proteins | sample 7278021 | NCBI WGS metagenome assembly JAAUYK01 (sample SAMN14350223, study PRJNA611818) | marine sediment metagenome | isolation source: surface marine sediment (1.8m) | place: French Polynesia: Moorea | collected 2018-08
CGCTGTGAGGCGAAAAAAGATGAATGCCCCCAATGGCGTGATTGAGTAGCTAACCAAAATGCTTCTTTATCGTAATGCCCGCAAGTTTCTCCCGATTCATCGATAAAAAGCATACAGTCTCGATTTGCTTTTGCAACCCGAATAAATTCGGCGGGGTTTTTGGTCTGAAAATCGGCATTCCAGTCAGGGTCGCCAAGCGAATCTAAAACCAGACAATTAAAACCGGCGTTTTGATAGATTTTAATTTGACGCTTTAAAAACGTCGTCTTGCCTGAAAGTGTTCGACCTAAAATAAGAGTATGCATTAGGCGGCTTCTTTTTCTTCTTTTTCTTCAACCTTTTTCTTGCGTCTGAAAATACCGCCGATTGACTTCTTTATTTTGTAAAGGATTAAAGAAACCTTTTTCTTGCCTTTGGGTTTCATCGCACGCTTGGCGTAATATGAACCAACGGCAACGGTCAAAGCGACACCGGGCGGAAAATCTTGAATGTCCTTATCTATAAAATAGCGCTCGAAAGACCATTCAAGGTGTTCAATCTCTCCCGCCTCTGGTTTGGCGTCTTCTTCAAACAAAGCATAGGCAATTGACACCGTAACCCCCGTGGCGGCTTTTGCGGCGTCTTTTGCGCCCATGTTAGGATCAACGTGCGGGGCTACGGTTACGCCCGGTTGAGCGTCAATCTGGGGACCGTCATGGCCAGGGATTGACAAGGGCGGCTTTTTTGGTGTAGGTTGCGTCTTGTCTTTCAACGGGTGATTGACGCCCGGAATAATAACCAGATACCCGGTGGTTTTTCCAATCACCGGCTTGCCGTTTTCGGTCTTGTGAATTCCTTCGGTATAACAAAGACCATATTTGTCGGTTTTACCCTTTACCGGACCTTGTACGTTTTCGCCTTCTGCTATCGGAGCACCGACCTTGACACCCGAATCCGTTTCAAATCCTTCGGTCCCTTTTGCATCTTCTATGACGTGTTCTGAAACCGGGGGCTTTTCCGCTAAAACATCGCTTGCAACGTCGTCGGTCCCATCGCTTTTTTCGCCTTGCCGAATTTCTTCACTTTCGCCTAAATCATTTTCGGTTGACTTCTTATCGATTTCATTGTCCATTATAAACAGTCCTATTCATTTGAGAATTTTCGCTAAAGGCGGGAGTTTTCGGAAAGCCTAAAAAATTATGCCCAAGCTTAAATCAAACCCGAAACGCTTTGTCAAGTCTTTTAATCGATTGGCGGGGAAGTCTTACAACAAACCCAAAAAAGGAAAGCTTACCAAAAAGTTTTGGCGCGATGTAATGAACGTTATTAAAAAGGAAAAACTTGACGATAACGTCATAGCATGGGATGGGCGCAAAAACCCTAACAGCGGTCAAATGGCTTACCTGTCGCGCCTTTTAAATGCACGCCTCGAAAGACCGGGCGGCAGCGCTATCTATATTAAAAAGGAAAGAGGAGAAAGTAAAACGGCATACAAGAAAAGAAAACGCGAAATTACGGAAGCATACACCGGCAAAAAAGGTCTGGCCATGAATGCAATCTATTATTCACCGCCTAAAAAGGATAGAAAAGTAACCGGGCGTTTTGAAGGTACAAAACTAATTCTTGATCAAGTGGTACAAGACGATTTAAGCGGCAAGTATGGAAAGCCGCAATTTAATCCGGTTGACAAGACCATGCTGGCAATGGACGTTTCGACGGCCGTTAAAATGCCGCTTGAAGAAATGGGTATTTATTCTTTTGACAAAGACGGCAATTTTAAAACACCTTTTTTAATAGAAGCAATGTATGGAACCGGGGCGGGTAGTAAATACCGTCAAACAATCTATAATATAAAACACCTTGAAAAATACATAAAAGACGTTGAAAAAAATCAGTCAAGCCCGCATGGATCAGGTGGTTGTTTTGATGAAAAGTTAGGCGGTAATAAATATCTTGACGCTTTTATTATCACAAAATTAAATAAACAGGGCGAACAAAGATGGAAAAAATTAAATCGAAGAAATAAGGCCAGAAGAAAAAAGGCAAAAAAATAAATACTTATTTTCGGGGGATTATAAGTGGATATTTCTGATTGTTTTAAAGGCGATTCCAAATCGGTAGAAATTGACGGCGTTTCTGATTTATTCGGTGGCGACAATTTAAACTGGAATACGATCAAACAAGATAGCCTTGACGATTTAAACAATAATGAATGCAAGATAAAGTTTGCTGTTTTTGACGCCGAAACCGATCCTTTTAAACATGGGGCCGATATTCAGCCGTTTATCTGGGGATATTATGACGGCAAAGAATACAATAAATTTTATTCAACCGAAGAATTTTTACAATTCCTATCTGAAATCCCATTAGGGTATCGAAACAAACGCCTAAGAATTTATGCACACAATGGCGGCAAGTTTGATACCCATTTTTTATTGGAGCATTTAGAAGCCGAAGAAATTGGCCAGAATATTTTGACTATTCATGGTCGCATTGCTTCAATCGATATTTTCAACGTAACAATTCTTGATAGTTATTTACTTCTACCCGTCGCCCTTGCCAAGCTTCAAAAACTTGAAATTGACTACCGCAAACTTGCCAAAGAATGCCGCGCCGAACATATGGACGAAATCGAGGAATATTTAGAATTTGATTGTTTGTCTTTGTATAATCACCTTGAAGAATTCTTTATTAAATATGGTTACTCTCTAACCCTCGCGGGCGCGGCTTTTAATCAATGGCGAAAAATCAGCAAAAGAAAGCCGCCACAATTGAAAGGAGCGGCTGGCCAAGTTTATTATGATTTCTTTTCAAACTGGTATTACGGCGGGCGCGTTCAATGTTTTGAAACGGGCGTATTTCACGGCTCTTTTAAATTTCCTGATATTAATAGCGCATACCCCGCCCAAATGAAAAACAAATTGCATCCTATAAGCTTGACATTCAAAGAAGTAAAAAACCCGACGGACGAAGAAATAGAAAAAGGATTTTATTTAATAGACGCCAATTCGCGGGGCGCTTTGCCTTGTCGGACAAAAGACGGGCTTGACTTTCCTATGAATAGGTCTGGTTTATTCTATGCTTCTGGGCATGAAATAATTGCGGGAATTGAAACAGGTACACTTGATATAAATAAAATATATTCCGGATTTGTCTTTGATGAATATATAACTTTTGCTGATTATGTTGATCACTTTTACGATTTAAAAAACAAAAGCGAAAAAGGGTCAGCAGACTATACTTTTTCCAAGCTATTTTTAAACAGCATATACGGCCGCTGGGCGATGAATAGCCAGACCTACAAGCAAACTTATATAACCGCCCCGGATATGTATCCCGATTACATTTATGAAATCGCCGAAACGTGCGAAGAAGACGCCAAACTTGAGGCGGGCTTTTTAACCAATATCGCTTGCTTCGATGATTTCTGGATTTGGGAAACCGATTTAGACGAAGACAAGCAAAAGTATTTTAACGTGGCAACGGCGGCAAGTATAACAGCCAGCGTTCGCGCTTATATGTGGCGCTCTATTAATAAGGTGAAACGCCCGCTTTATTGTGATACGGATTCGATCATATGCGAAGACACCGGTAGTCTTCACTTATCGGATAAGCTTGGCGATTGGGATATTGAGGCCACGGGGGATATGGTTGCCATAGCGGGCAAGAAAATGTATGCATTCCGAACGCATGAAAAAAAGAAAAATGGGCGGCGCAAATTTAAGATCGCAACAAAGGGAGTTGATTTGCATCCAAAACAGATAATAAAAGTGGCCAACGGAGGCGTCGTAAAATGGTACAATAAACGGCCCACTTTTTCGCTCAAAAAATCAAGCAAATTTGAATATATAAATCGAACGATAAAAAAGAACGAAAAAACGCCTATTTTTGTTGACATTAATTTAGATTCATTTTATAACGATTTAGAAACGATGATAAACGCTTAACAAAAAGGGATTAAAAATGGCTAAAAAATTTCAGATTCAAGTTAAGTCGATTTTTGGCGGATTTATTGACGAACCTACCGAATGCCATGCTGAATTGGATTCGGCCCTTGGCGTTATGTTTAAGGCGGTCGATGCCGGGCGCGATCCCGAATCAATTCAGGTTGCCGAAATCGTTGGCGGAAAAATCGTACATATTCATACCTGTAATTAGGAGGATTAAAATGGCTAAACAAAATCTTTTCACGACGCATTATACCACCTACTACAAGAATAAGATTGTCTTGGCTTTCGTATCAGGCTTTGTTTTTACCGATATGAAGCGAGCGGAAAAAAGGGTCAAAGCAGAAATGGATAGAAAACAATATGAAATGGTTGATTATAACCGATACGAAAGTGGTGATTTAAAAATGATGTTTGAAAGGGCCGACAAATTACAACGAATTTTGGTCGTTATTGAGCGTGCACTAATCGTTTAATCAAACCGGGGCCGATTCGGCGGCCCCATTTTCAGGAAGAAAAATGATTTGGATACCGTTCCCCAAAATCAGGCTATCACTTAAACGAAAACCTAAAACGAATAAAAGGAAAACTCCCATTGATTCACTTATTTCTAAAAAATCAAGCCCTTATCTCCGCCAATGGCAAGCCCAACAGATTTTTAGACTTAATGGATTCGATTAAAAAGGATTATTATATTGGCCCGTTCGTTTTCTATTTCTTTAAAAACGAAAGAAAACACACGGCCTATTTCTTTACTTTTTGATTGACAAACGCTTACCTTTTATATAAGCGTTAATAACCAACCGGGGATAATCCCAAAAACCACAAAGGAGAGTACCAAAATGGCGAAAGACCAAACCAAAGACACCGGCAAAGGGAAAACGAAGACCGAAAAGAAAAAGAATTACGGCGTCAACATGGCCGACTTCGTTTCAAACGATTTTACCATCATCAAAAAGATCACGACCAAGGCGATGGTCGGCGTCGTCAAGAAAGCCGATGAAGGGCCGCTCTATGCCGTCGTCGGTATCGCGTCCGGAATCAAGACCGGCAGCGGGCAATATGACGACTGGGCCGCCCTTGTCGGCCAGTTCAAGTGCATTCCGCTCCAAGGCGATCACAAAGGCAAACGCTTTGCCTCTGGTATCTGTTTTCTGCCGGACGTTGTCCAAGACGGCATCGCCGCCGAAGTCAACGTGGGCGACGGTAACAGCGTGCAATTCGCCTATATCATTTCCAAGATCAATGACGACGACGTGATGATCGGCTACCGCTACGGGGCCGAATTTCTGGTCAAACCGGCCGAAAACGACCCGTTGAAGCTTTTGGCTGAGAGAGTCGCGGCCGACGGTTAAAACCACTTGGCGGGAATTGTCGAAAGGCCAAAGGCCAAATCCTTCGGAGGGATACAGGGCAAAGGGCGCGGCAATTCCCGCCATTACTTTCAGGGGATATAAAGTGGAATGCAACATTTCGATGACCGTGGCCGTGGTTGCTTTATTCGCTTCTTTAATCGCTTTGTTAGCTCAACTTCGGGGGAAAAAATAATGCCGCATTTCTTTGACAGAAATAAATATGATGATTTGCCCGCCCAGATTGCGGCAAAAATCAACGAACAATTTAACCAATTCTATGAGATTTTTGATCAAGTGTCGGCTAAGGTTCGACACCTTGGGGAAAGGCAAGCGGATATTTTTGAAGCCCGGCGCGACTTTGAAACGCAGATTAAAATGGCCGAAAAAAATATAAAAGGTTATATTGACGCCAAAAACCATTTGATGGTTGAAGATTTAAAGAAGCATATAACCTCGGAAGTAAATGACACCTTCGGGGCGCTTGCAGATTCCTTTAAAGAAATGATTGACACTTCCGCTCAAGAAATGGGCAAGGAAGTAATTGAAAAAATTTTGTCTAAAGAGAAGTAAAACCTAAAACCATCAAAAGAAAGGAGGACTTCAACTCATAGATTAAGGTCAAAATAATCAGGGAAGTTTTCGGAAAAAATCTTGGAAGCAAAATTCCCCGGAGAACGCGCAAAAATTGGCGTCAGTTTTTCGGGGAATTTTGCAAGCCAGATAATTTCAGTTAATGTTTAAGCTTATATATCCTTTATAATAGGCGAGGGAAACAAACTCAATATAAATTTTCTGATATAGCCCAATTTACTTCTTGCCGATCTTGACGTCTATATCGGCAATACCGCCAACAGTCAAAAGAAGATAAATAAAAACGTCTTTTATTTCTGCAATGGAAAGGTGAGAAGAAAAACCTACGGCAATTGCTAAGGCAAACATTATCAACAGTAAGCCGATGACAGTAAGTTTTTTTAACGTCAATTTCTTCTCCTAAATTATGGTGTCGCGTAAAGTTCGCTTCTGTTAAAGGTTTTGGTTTGGACAATCTTGCGACACCTAAACGGGCAAAATTATTGCCCGGAATTTTGTTCAACCGGAGTGCATTTTTCGCACTTAACAATTATAGGCTTATCATAATCACGCCGCCCGCCGTCAACTGGTATGGCGTGATAAGCGGCGTGTTCGCCTTCAAGTTTTGATAGTCTTTTTTCATGGGCAAAAAGTTTAGCACCATAAAAGCCATTGACCGCCAATGCGACAGCCCCCAAACTACTGATAAAAAAATTAGGATCAAGTGTCATAAATCTAAGTACGCATTAAACCGTAATATTTTGATGTTACCTTGTCAACGTAATCTTGGTTAGTAAAAGGCTCTGATTCATTGCGTGATTTCCAGCGATTATAAACCGCAATGCCGCGCTTGAATCCAAACGTTGATAAATTCCAACGTAAAATCTCGGCCCCTATTTTCACGTTGATATAAGGATCATTCAAAAGGACATTTCTTCTTTTTTCCAGAGTGTCAAGCGGCTTGATTTCTGATTGCCAAGTGGCGCTGCCGGGAAAGTCATTAAATCGGCCGTTTGTATCCTGAACACAAAGAACTTGCATTAGGCCACAAGCGCCCGCCCATGAAATTACTTTTTGGCGTTCGTTTGATTCTACAAGGGCAACGGCTTGCAGAAGTAAAGGATCAACATTGACTTCGTTTCCGACTTGTTCATAAACTTTTTTGTAATCAGATTTCAAACCGATAATTTCCTTTAGCCTCTGGGGGATATTGGCGGGGGCAACCGTAGGCGACGACACGGCTTTACGGGGGTAGAGGAGGATACCAATAACGGCAACCCCCGCCAAAATTTCCAAAGAAGTAAAACGCAATTTTACAGGCCGCCCATTCCGGTTGATTCATTCCAGCCGCCGTCGCTTGTTCTGTCGGCCTCGTTCTTTTTCTTCATTTCGCGCCAGACCATAAAGATACCGGCGACAATCAAAAGGTCGGAGAGTTTCATTTTTACACCTTACATTCCGAAATCATCAAAAGTGTCATCTACCGGGGCATCGATGATTTGATCCCATGTACTGTCCGGCCTATCACCTTTGACGGTTTCTTCGAGTTTTTCTACACCGGCAAAAAGAAGACGCTTGCCAATGTAAACGGCAACGGCTCCAATCAAGGCGGTATAGATAATGGTTTTATAGTCAAGTTCTGCGGAGAGTTTCAATTTTCTTCTCCTAAGTTCTGATAAAATCGACTTCGGCAAGGTCACACATATGATGAATCTCGCCGTCTTCAAGCGGGGCAAGGGCGGCAAGTGAGGGAATCGCCGCAACCAGCTCCGCCTTGGTCAATTGCTCCGTGTCGGGATTGTTTTCAAAATAGGTCTTGATTTTTGCCGCCTCAATTTCAAGGTCTTTTATTCTTGGCGACTTGTAATTTTTGTTTCTGATAATAATCGGCATTTCTTTTCCTTTAGGCTGAACTTATTTGAAATTGCATGTTGAAAGCTTGTTCACGCGACACAACATTTCCTATAAAAATTATTCCCCTGCTGGGCGGTATTTTAAATGGTCTATCTATAGAAAATGTTGGCACGGAATTATGATAATAAGCATTGTAATGCATTCCAATACAATTAGTGTCTATCGTCGCCAAGTTGGTAGTAATATGACCATGATTTATTGTAAAAGGATGCGTCCAATTTCCGCCGTCACAACTTCTAATCGTGGAATAATTGGTTACAATATCACTTAGAGAAGTCAAGGCCGTTGTTCTTTTAACCGGCGTGAAATAAGCGTAACCGCCCGCATAAAACATAACGTCAAGATGCGTCAACCAGATATTGTATCCGCTCGCCGCAGGATTCCATATCTGGCCGATTGAATAGCGACCTGAATATGAGGCTACGTATCCGCCGATAGAATATGTATTGATCAGATTGGAATTTAGATAAGCGGCCGCAGGTGCACTGGCATTGTCAAGTTTTACTGTCGGAGTTGAAGTAAAGCCGGACACTTCAATCGGGTTATCGATACCGGGCAAATTACCGTCAATATTAACATCACCTTTAAGGCGATTGTATTTCAAGACGGTTTCTTGGCTGACCAAGACTTCGATGGTCTGGGCGTTCGTCGGGCTTTCGACTTCGACGCGAACAAAGCCGCCCGGTTCGTCAAACTGTAAACCTTCTTCTATACCTTCGGCTTGTCCGATAAGTTTATTGTTTTCGCCGTATACTTTTACATTGACGGCGTAATCGACACGGGAAAGTAAAAAAGATTTACCTTGCGGAAATATCGCCTTACCGCCTACAGCAACGGCTTGTGAGAGTAATTCCATTTAGGCGCTCATTTCTTTCCATTTAAATTGACAGACGGTTTTTATATTGTTACCCGTCGTCAAAAATTGCAAACCCATTGACGGCGGGATAATAACCGGCAAACCTTCGGGCAAAAGGTTTTTGTTAAAGTATTCGGTTTGAACGGTACAAAAACCAAGGTGCCCGCTATAAATCGGAGCGTTTGTATCCTGCAAGGTGTAGACTTCCGCTTCAGCGGCGTCGCCCCCGCCCAGATAATTTCCGGGCAAATGAGTCGAAAGATTATACCCCGTTTTGTCGTCAATTATCTTGAGAAGATAACCGACATAGGCGGTAGAATAAACCCCGACGAAAAAACAAGCAAGGTTTTTATCGGTTGTAGGATTCCACAAAAGATGTTTGTTATATTGGCTTGCAACGGCGTTAAGGTTCGCGCCGTGGCCAAAGACATTGCCCTTAGCGGTAAAAACCGAAGGATCATAGGGCCAGTTATAATCGACATTTCCGTTAGCAACGGCGATTGATACCGGCTGGTCAACTTCGCTTTCGATATGAACGCGCCCGAATTCGGCGGGGAATTTTAAAGACATACCCTCGCGTACTCCAGCGAACTTGTCAACCACTCCCCCGTTAGGTGAGAAAATGGTTACATTAACCGGGGCTTTGCAGAAAAGAAAAAGCAATTGACGCCCGCCCGTAAGAACAAGCGGCGTGCCAGCCGTAATCATTTGATTATAAGTTTGCATGGTTTTATTTTACTTTCTTGAAAATAAGAAAAGCACCCAGAAGCAGACCACCGCCAACAACGACAAATCGATAGTCAAGTTTTCCCTCACTTTCGGCGTAAGCGCCCTTGACGCCCGCAACGGCTTCGTTGGCTTGATTCTTTACGCTATCAAGTGCGGATTCAACGGTAGAGGTCGATCGTTCATAGACAAGGCGGGCAAGATCAAAGGCGCTTTCTACCGCGCCGTGATCCGAGAGATAATTTGTCATTGAGTTACCCTTACCGGTCATATCGACAGCCCCGGTTTCAATTACTTTCGAACCGGCACCGCCCGCAACCCTTGCGGCGTCCTGACCGGCGCTTGTCGTCTGAATCCATTTAGACTTGGATTTTGATTTAGAACTTGAGCCAAACATGGGTTATTTTTTCCTTTTAAGGATATAAAGCCCGACAAGGCCGATTAAAACATAGGGTAAAAAGTTAGCCGATTTCGGGGAAAAATTGATTGTACCGCCGGAGCCGCTTTGATTTATCGGCCCGGTGGAAGACATTGCGGGCCCGGTTTGAAAAGGAGCCGTTAATTTGTCAATGGCCAGACTTGCATTAAATGGGTTTAGCATGGCTTTTTCCTTACGACATTGCTTTGTAGACGACGACGGCGCCCAGAAGCAAACCCACACCGATAAAAATCGGGCGATAACTGTTGAATACTTCTTGCGCTTGGCCGACGTATCCCATCGGCGGGGGATTTACTTGGTTATTGGGAACACCGGCAGCGACGACGCCGGAATCTGTAACTTCTCCGGTTTGCTTATCGTCGCCCCATTTCTGATTCAAATAGGCGTCAACAACGTCGCCGCCTTTATCTGATACCGCCCGAAAGAAATCGGAAAGCCCGAATGATTGCGGCGTGTTCGCCGGGACGGTTGTGGGATTCAATTCGATCATTTTATTTTTCCTTAAATAAAAAGGGCGGCCCCCATGTTTCGGGAGCCGCCCGTTTTCAGGGGATTTACGGCAATGCTACAAGGCGACGGCTTAAAGGTTGCCCAATTGGGCGATTGCTTCAACGTGAATGTCAATCGTCTCAGCGGCGGAAACCGTGGCGTAATACTGCAAAGTGTTCGCCGTGGCGGTGTCGAGTACACGTTTCAAGTCTTTGTTGACGACCGGGTCGAAGACATAGTGGTTGGTCTGGGGCGTCTTGCCGAAATACTTCTGCAAATACTCGTTATCGGCGGTCAGCATGTCTTCGAAAATGACAAGGCCATTTTTCTTGATTTCAAGGGCGGTCATATCGCCCTCATGGAAAAAGTGCACGCGCTCAATCAGCATTTGCGCGTCGCGGCCATGCGGCAAAATGATGGGGAATTTGCCACCGGCCGACAGGCTGACCGGGTGATGCACAATGGCATTGATCGGGCCAAGCGGGCGCGGCTCGGTAACGACCATTTTACCCTCAAGGGTCGGGGACGTGGCACCGGAAATATGCACTTCGAGAACGAAGGACGACACGAATTGCGCGGTCCCGATTCCACCGGCATACATACCGCCAACGGTCTTGGCGTCAGCTTCGCAGAAATCGACCATCAAATAGGATGCGTCAGCCGCGTGACCTTTATACTTGTTCATCAGGTCAAGGTTTGTGCCGGAAATATCATAAAAGATTTTTCCGTTCAGTTTGCCAACGATACGGGTGATATTGGCGGCGGTAAAGGTGCCGCCAAGTTTCAGCATGATCTGGTTGACGGTCATACCGAGCGGAATTTCGCAACTGGCCACGCCCGAAGGGACGACGTTAAAAAACGGGGGAAGTTTTTGCGTAATCATAGGATGTAAAGTCCTTTGGTTATTGATTAAGCCCTTTTATGGTTTAAAGGGTTAAACCGTTAGAAGAAAAAAACTTACGCCACTTTGTCGGCGTAAGGCTTCACAAAGCCGGTGTAGATGACCGCGCCAAGCGCGATGCCTACGGAAAGCATAAGATTTGTTTTGGTCAGGGGATTGGTCATTTTGCTTTTCTCCTACAGGCTGACAATCTTGCTGATCAGTTTGTCGCCAATAAGCGAAGCCATGACTCCCAGCACGACACCTTTAAAAATGTTGTCCATTTGGGTTGACTCCTAAGGGTTAAAAGTTAATTGTCGGTTTCTACAGCTTCGCCGACTTCGGCCGGACCGTTGATTTTTGCCTCTGGCGGGCCGACCATTTGATTGTTTGTTTCGTTATCTGAAAAAATTTCGTCTGTCAAGTCATTTTTTGGCTTGCCTAAATCTTTTTTGGGGTTGTCCAAATTGTTTGTTTCGCCTAAAACTTTTTCAGACGGCAAAGTATCTGATTTATCAAAGAATTTTCCGAGCGCCCATGCAGCGACACCCAGACCGATTCCGAACATGCCAAGGGCGGCAAATTGCGCTTTATTTTTCATCGTGGCGAAATCTCCTATTTATAATGGCGCGATAGTCGGCGGCCTCAATATCGAATTTTGTGATCGATCGAATGTGATCGCATTTTTTGCAGATAAAAACTTGTCCGTTTTCTTTCCATTGGTTTTGCAAAATTACTTCTTGCTGATTGCCGCATAAATCACAAATACAGTTCGCTTTCATTTTTTCGTTTCCCTTCAGAGTCAATTTTATTTTTACAAAATGGGCAAGTATAAACCCGTTTAAATTTAGACTTAATCCAATACTGGCAAAAAGGGCATTTAAAACAGACGGTATATTTTCGCCGGTTTGAATGGTGGTACATAAATATATTGACCTTTTTCAAGGTTAACCGCTTCTTTAATCAAATCGTCGGCAAATTCGTCTGATAGTTTTCGCGCGTCACTTCGGGCGATTTTAAAAAGGACTAAAGCCGCCGTTTGCGTACGCACTGTCGGCGCTATCATTTCCGCACGCTGTGAGGCGAAAAAAGATGAATGCCCCCAATGGCGTGATTGAGTAGCTAACCAAAATGCTTCTTTATCGTAATGCCCGCAAGTTTCTCCCGATTCATCGATAAAAAGC
>JAAUYK010148739.1_pt1 | contig 12337 bp, 11 predicted proteins | sample 7278021 | NCBI WGS metagenome assembly JAAUYK01 (sample SAMN14350223, study PRJNA611818) | marine sediment metagenome | isolation source: surface marine sediment (1.8m) | place: French Polynesia: Moorea | collected 2018-08
GCATGTTCTTTAGCAGGGTCCATTTCAGAAATTTTCATAATTGATGCACCAACTTTCTCCTTAATTAAAGACTCATTAGATTCAGGAAATCATTGAATCGCTGCAATCTGTGACCCACAAAGCCGTAGACAGTATCAATTCGGGTCAAGAAAAAACCATGAGTACTTCTGAGGAAATCAGCGAGGCAGGAGCGGTACTACAGAGCATTGTCAAGGCGGTGTCCAAAATCAATAATATGAATATTCAGATTGCCACGGCAGCTGAAGAGCAGGCCGCAGTCTCAGATTCGATTTCCGATAATATCCATTCTATTTCCAATCTCAGTCAAGGCGCTGTCGCTAGGGTGGATAAAAACCTGCAGGCTGCCCAGCAATTACAAACCATGTCTGAGGACTTGAGTCAGCATATCAGCGTTTTTAAATGAGTTAATCAGTACGAAACCGAGGCTGGGATAAACTCGATCAGAGTGTTTGCTAACTGGCCCTGGACAGCTCCTGGTTAGCCCGGTATTCAATTTCATGCGCAAGAGCATCCCAAAAATGCAGCCGTTCCAGCATTGCGCTTTCTGCTGCCGTATTAACCTGTTCAAGGTCTTGCGCCTGTCCTCGCGTTATTTCAGCGATAATTTTTAATGCAGCGGGCCCATGACTATCACTATCCAGATCAATATGACGCTTCAGGTAATACACGAACATTGGAGCCTGGGTCGCATCCAGTTGCCATTTTTCAAGCAGGCTTTGAAACATCAGCGGAATCACATCTTCACGACCATAAAAGAAATTTCCCATAATCCGATTCAGGTTATCTTGGTTTACTTCAATTAAGGTATGGTTAACAAAGCGCCTGATGCCTGCGCTGACCCTGGCTGCATCAAAAGCCTGGTCGATATCACCCGTGACGGACAAGTGCTCAATAAAAGTATTGATCTGGGTCGTATCTGCACCGATTTCTTGCATCGACCGCAGGTACATTTCAAAATGACTCAGGTAACTACCGTCAGGTAATTCATCGCTTTCTTCACTCAATACAATATCGTTGATCAGACGACAAGCCAGCGGATTAAGCGGTGGTAACCAAGGGCTGTTCATCGACGAGAGCCGGTGTTGCAGCTTTTTAACTAAAGACATGAAATCCCAAACAGCAAACACATGCCATGACATGAATAGGGCCAGATCTTGCGGGGTTTGCAGCAGACTGAAAACGCGATGGTTTTGCAGCTGGGCCTTTAATCGTTGAATCTTTTGAGGATAGTGTTGAGTAGGCATTAAGAAACCTGCAGACATTAAAAAACGCGTGAGTCTGGCATAGGTTTAGCGCAAGGCAACAATATTAATTATAAGGAAAAGCTTATATATGAAATCCTATTCAGGGATAGTGGAAGCAGGTTATTTAACCGTAAAGTAATTCTGACCAGCGCCCTTTTTCCTTAAGCTCTTCTTTCATCCATCTCCAACGTGCACTTGACCCCGCGGCTTCCTGCATGGCTTGTTCAAAATTATGTTTGGTTTTTTCAAGGCCCGCGATGTACAGGTGAGTCTTGGTATCCTGTAACATTTCACAAATTTCATCGGCATTATTTTTGAGGACATCACTTAGACCATCATCGTCTTTGTCCATCCAGGGACGTTCACTCAAACCCTCAAAAGCCTGGAAAGTCTTCTGGTCATAATATTTATCCAGATCGTTGTTGAGTTCATTACGATAGAGCGTTTCGGTGCCGCTGCGAGCGCCATAAAACAGCATGAGTTTACCTTTCCAAGCGCTATGCTGCTCATAGATGTGCTGGATAAATGCACGAAATGGGGCAATACCGGTCCCGCTACCGATCATTAATAGATTCATTTCAGGGTCCTGTGGCAGTGTAAAGGCTTCACCATAGGGTCCACTCAGGGTGATGTGATCTCCCACTTTCAGGTCACACAGGTAATTGGAAGCAATACCTGGTTCTTCCTCACCACTGAATTCATCAATATAAAAACAGCGCCGCACACAAAGTTCTATGTCTACGGTATTGTCATCTCCGCGTATGGGACTGTTCGCGATCGTGTAAAGCCGGAAATGCTTATCATGTCCAAACGCATGAGGTCCAGGGACGATCACCCCGACATGTTGGCCTTCGCGGTAACTGAACTCGGGATGATTGACCCGCAACCAGATACTGCGAACCTCGGCCACAAAATCCGGAGTGATGCGGTTATTCAGCGTAACCTCTGCTTGAATAGTTTGTGATGTATCAAAATCACTGAGGTAAGTCATGAGATAACTCCTCCTGGTTTTTTACTGTCTTATTTTTACATTGATTACCTGAACACAGGCAACTCTTACCGCAACCCCCGCCTTCTTGACGGGCGGGCCCTAATTCAGGATGTTTAGAAGCGTATACATTGGCCAGGTGCTGAACCACTATCCAGCCACTTAGCAGCATTAAAATTGCCAATATCGCGATGATAAAATCAACCATGCTGAGCTCCAAGTCCGGCAAATCCCATAAAAGTTAATGATAACAGTCCTGCCAGCATTAAGGTTAGTGCGGCACCTTGGCTAACATTCGGTACTTTGGCGAGTTCAAGTTGTTGACGCAAGCCTGCCATTAATAATAACGCGATAGTAAAGCCAACGCCTGCACCCAGGCTAAAAGCGAGGCTTTGCACGAAATTATATTCGCGCGAGGTCTGGAATAGTGCAACACCCAGGATGGCACAGTTGGTGGTGATTAGTGGCAGGAATATACCAAGTGCACGAAATAATGTTGGGCTGAATTTTTTCATCGTCATTTCTACCAGTTGTACAGCAGATGCAATGACGGCTATGTAACAGATCAAGCGTAAATATTCGATGTGTAAATATTTTAAAATCCAATTGATCCCATAGGCACAAATCGAGCTGACCAGCATCACGAATATGACCGCTAGTCCCATACTTAAAGCGGTATCTCGCTTGGCTGATACCCCCAGGAAAGGGCAGATACCAAGAAACATGGCCAGGACGAAATTATTCACGATAGCAGCATTCAAGAAAATAAAGGTGACAGAATCAGCCATCATGAGGCGCGCCCTCCGTTTCCAGTAGCTTTGCTTCACGGCGTGTTCGTAACCAATTGAATAATAACAACCAGGCACCGAGTACGAAGAATCCACCCGGGGGTAGAATCATGACAACCCAGGGTTGAAACTGATCGCCAAATAGATCAAACCCAAACAAAGAACCGGCACCGAGGATTTCACGTACGATGCCCAGGCATAAGAGGGCAAAGGTAAATCCGGCACCAATGCCAAGACCATTGATGATAGTCGCTCCCAGTCGTTGCTTGGAGGCATAGGCCTCTGCTCTGCCCAGTATCATGCAATTGACCACGATAAGTTGGATAAATGCCCCCAACGCATTGTAAAGTTCCAGGCTGATAGCCTGTATTGCGTAGTCCACCATAGTGACAAAGGTTGCAATGATGATGATATAGGTCGCAATGCGTACCTGCTTGGGGATAAAGTGCCGCATTAATGAAACCAGGCTGTTGGATGCTACCAGCACAAAGGTGCTGGCCAGACCCATAGCCAGAGCATTGATCGCTGAATTGGTGACGGCCAGTACCGGACACATACCCAATAACATTACAAATACCGGGTTTTCCTGCCACAAGCCCCGCAGGAAGGTATCCAGAGTGATAGTTTCCTGTTGGTTGGGTAAACTGGCCATGTTAGAACTGCTCCATGATGGGCAGGTTTTTCATGATGATGGGCACCATGTGCTGACTGGTTTCATTAAGCATCCGGGCCACGGCATTGGAAGAAATTGTGGCGCCGGAGATCGCATCAATTTGCCAAGCTTCCGTTTTATTACCTTGCTTCACGGGGACGATGGCCTGTTGAAGGCCCTTACCGGAAGGATGCATGCGCGCTTCAAGTGCCTCGAAGTTTTGTTGAAACCGGGTGTCCTTGATGATTTTATCGCCGATGCCGGGCGTTTCAGCCATTTTTAAAACCTGTATGCCACGGATACATTGGCAGTAAGGGTCATAGCCATACAGTAGGCGTATGACATCCTGGTAACCCGCCGCGGCCGTTTCCAGCGCAATACCTTTGAGCTGACCCGTTTGATCATAACCTGCATATAGCAGGGTACCTTCGGGCTGAGTGTCCAGTAATTCAATCCGCTCTTCGATAGCGACAAAATCCTTGCGCTGAACGGCTCCCGGAACCACTTTATAAAGGGCTTTTTCTATAGCCTGTTGTTTATTGCGCTCTATCATGGGCAGAGTCACTTGGTAAGACAGTACAACCAGCAAACCCGAAAGGGTGGCCACCAAGCCGAGAGTGCGCAGCATGTTGAAAGCCGGCGTTGGGGGAAGAGGCGGGTTATTGGCACTGGTGGTATTCATCATGAATCTCGTGAACCAAATATGCGCGGCTGAGTCATGTTTGAAATCAAGGGTGAGATGGCGTTACCGAGAAGAATGGCATACATCACGCCTTCCGTGAGGCCACCGAATAAGCGAATCACTACGGTTAACATGCCAATAAAGAGGCCATAGATCCAGACCCCCCAGGGCGTTACGGGAGAAGCGACCATATCACTCGCCATAAACACTGCCCCCAACATCAGCCCTCCCGAAAACAATACAAATAAAGGATCCGGATATCGGGCTGCATCCACCAGCCAGAGCGGTAAGGCGATGATGATCGCGCCTGCCATGACCGCAACCGGGATGCGCCAATCGAGCATTTTGCGCGCAGCTAAATAAAGACCTCCCAGGATAATGATGAGGGCTGACGTTTCCCCGGCCGAACCGGCAATACTACCCAGTACTAAATCGGGCAGTGGCGTAATGATCTGCTCGAATTTTTGCAGGGCCAGAGGGGTGGCCCCGCTGAATGCATCGACTCTTTGTTGTTCAATCCAGCCATTGATATCGGGGGGTATCATAAAGGGCTGGGTTAAAGTCGTGGGGATGAGCTCTTGGAATCGACCTGGTAAAAACGGAGGTGTCCAAGTTGTGATAGCAACAGGAAAAGCTGCCTGAACAAATGCACGACCTACTAATGCTGGATTCATCACATTATATCCCAGGCCTCCAAAGAGGGCTTTACCCAGACCGACGGCCACAAACGCAGCCACAGCAGCCATCCACAGAGGAAATCCTGGCGGTAAGGTCAGTGCCAACAATAAACCGGTGATAACAATGCTCCAGTCATCCAGGCTACTGGGTTTATCAGCAAGGCGACAATAGAGCCATTCCGTAAGGATGCAGGTCAGGGTAGTTGTTATCAGCAATAACAAAACACTGAGGCCGAAAGCAAATACCGAGTAGGCACAGACGGGTAACAGTGCATAGACGACGTTGCGCATGATTTGTGGCACTGTCACGACCTGTTTAAGATGTGGTGAAGTGCGCAGGTCGGTGGTTATTTTCAAATCAGGCATTACGGCATCCTGCCTCTATCACCATCCCTTCAATCGGTTTAACAGTCATTTCTGGGCTGTTTCCTGCCGATCCCTGTTGATGGACTTGGCGATACGAAAATATTGAACCAATGGAATATTGGAAGGGCATACATAACTGCAGCTGCCGCATTCAAAGCAGTCATTTAAATGATAATTTTCCTGCATGCCAGTGTAGTCAGCACTGGTTGCTAACATACCCAGCATCGACGGATTCAGCTGCATCGGACAGGCTTCGACACAATAACCACACCGTATACAGGGTTGTTCTTTGCCTCGTTCAGTATCAGGTTCTGGTTTTTTTAGCACGACCATCCCAGACATGGCCTTGGTAACCGGCACATCGAGGGCTGCAATGGACATACCCATCATGGGTCCACCCAGAATGACTTCATGGGCCGCATCGACAACGCCGGCCTGTTTCAGCAGAAATTCTACCGGGGTGCCGACAGGCACCAGGTAATTGCCTGGATGTTGCACGCCATCACCGCTCACCGTGACCACGCGCTCGATGACGCCGCGTCCATGCGGCAATAATTCACCAATCTGGGTCAATGTACCAACATTAAAAACACTGACGCCTACGGCCGAAGGTAAACTACCCGGCGGTACCTCGCGATTGAGAACGGATTTTATCAGCATTTTTTCGGCCCCTTGGGGGTACTTGGTTTTGACCACCTTGACTTCAATCGTGGGATCATTACTCACGTAATCCTGCAATAGCTGCGCCGCATCCAACTTATTATCTTCAATTCCGATAATAGCGCGTTCAACACCCAGAGCACGTTGCATGAGGTGTAAACCCTGGATCAGGTTGTCAGGTTGTTCCAGCATCAGGCGGTGATCACAGGTCAGGTAGGGTTCGCATTCGCAACCGTTCGCGATGATGGTATCCACGGGTTGTTCCGCGGGCGGTTTCATCTTGACGTGGGTGGGAAAGGCTGCGCCCCCCAAACCCACCATACCGGCTTCCTGTACCGCCTGGATAATTTCATCGGCAGACAGCTGCCGCAGGTCATGAGGGTTATCGTAAAGCTCTTTTTGGGATGAACCTTGATAGACCTGCAGAATAAGGCTCATGGTTTTGGGCCCTCGCGCACTTGGCATGAGTTGCAGGCTGCGAACCCGACCGGTTGCGGGTGCATGAAGGGGTACCGAAACAAAGCCATCGGCCACTGCAATGGGCTGACCGCGTACCACTTCTTCGCCGGGTTTGACCAGTGGTGTCGATGCCTTTCCAGCGTGTTGTGATAAAGGCAGAATCAATTCAGGTGCGAAAGGCAAGCGACGAATGGGTAGATGCCGGGTCAGCCCCTTATAGTCATGCGGATGAACGCCGTGTTGAAAAGTGTTACCCGAAAATAAAGCACTTAATTTCATCAGTTCCTGTTCGCCGCTTATTGAAAGGACTCGGCACGTTTGACCCATTTTTCCAGATCTTTTTCATTGGAGTCGTAGGGTGTGCCGGGATGAATGCAACTGACGGTACATTTTTCTGCTGCGCGTACGATGTCCTTGAAGGGACCCCCTGTTGGATTAATCACTTCGGCCTGCTTTTGGTCATTGAATTTAAAGATTCTGGAATTGATCTTGACACATTCTTCGCAACCGTCACATTCAGGGGTATCGATCCATACAGGTTCAAAATTCCCCGTGGCCTGTTGAGTGGATGTTTCGGGAGTTGAAAGTTCTGCGGTTGGCGCTGCACTGGGGATAGCGATGGCACTGGTGTTTTCCTGATTCAGGATCATGCCAAGTAGATTGGACGTCATTTGTTGGGCCACTTCGCTTCGTACTTCTTGTTTGATCTGTTCCATGTCAACGACTGAATCGATAGGTACCAGGGCCTTTAATTGACGCCAGAAATCGCGGCGATCCTCGGTAGTACGCACCAGAGTCTCTGAAACCATGACACGATTGAGCTGGTTTTTCGAATCGATACCCCAGATATAAGGATAACAACCCTCGCGATCATCGACAGGCATATCAATAAATTCATGCAGTGGAATCATGTTCTCATTCCAGCTACCTCGAGGCGCTTGCTTAAAGTGTTTACGAAAGCGACCTTCGGTAACGGCAAAATCAGCAAAGGTCATGGGTAGCTCCATGCTCTGTTCAAGACCGGCTTCATCCACATAATGTAAAGGATAGGTGGGCCAGTCTTCTTCAATAGCCGGGTTGCCCTCAAGTGAGCAGCATTCGGCAAAAGTGATGCCGGCATCCGGATCAAAATGAAACAGGGGGTAAGCCCGTGATTCCACGGCAAGTTTGTTCTGTGCCATGCTGGCATCATCGGCAATGCCATGCTCAGGTTGGCAAGCGGCATAACAGTTAAACAGAGCGGGCCTTCGGCTATTTAAACCATCAATAAAGCCTTCCAGTAAGTGTGTCATGTTGGCGATGGAGCCTTGCATGACATAGGCATTACGGTGTGCCATGCCCACCAGTGCGATCTCTTTGCGTATTTCGGGCTTACCTTTCCAGGCCTTGCCAAATCCCGCCATGTCGGACACTTGTCCGGTGAAACCAGACGTACAGGCCTGCCCCCCGGTGTTAGAATACACCTGGGTATCCAACACCATGATCTTAACGGGCATATTCGAGATCAGAGCGCGCGAAAGATTTTGGAAACCGATGTCGTACATGGCGCCATCACCGCCGATAGCGACGACGGGAGGACATAGATGCCATTCCTCATCCGAGAATTTTGTCCAGTCAAAGTAAGAGAAAAACTCTGCATCGGTCGAGGGGTTGTAGCCACCGTTCAACTCCAGTTCTGCCATGCGAATAGCCTTGAAACCTTCTGCCATCTTGGCCATGTGGCCCTGGAATGCGCCCAGTGCGATCGATGGTGAGTCTTGAAATAAATGGTTAGTCCAGGGAAAGGGGTAAGGATTATAGGGGAAGGTAGAGCCCCACACAGATGAACAGCCGGTAGCATTAATGATGCCCATGGCAGCACGACCCCGCCGCGTCTGCCCTTCTTCATATTGCCATTTTAGGTGTTTCAGTTTTTTAAGTAGCTGTGTTGTGCGTTGAAGCCACTCGGTATCAATTGGCTGCTGGCCCGCGCTTCCATTCAATGATGATGATAATTCTGACAGGTTAAGATCATCATTTTGATGCTGCTGTACGATGGTATTTATGGCAGCGGCATCATCGAGCTGGATAGATTCTGCCAATTTTAGATGAATGTGTGTATCGAGTTTTTCGATGAGTTGATTAATTTTGTCAAGATGAGACTTGACTCGGGGTTGCATCAACGCGGTCACTGTACTGGTAAACAGCCGGATGACTGACTTTTCGCCACAACCTACACAGGAGCCATCGCCACAAGACATGGCATCAAAGTTATGCTTGTCCAGGAGCAGGGTTTCCAGGGCTCCTATCTTTTCTTCCAGGTTACTGACCCGAATATATTCGGGGCGAGTCGTGGGGAGTTCCAACCAGAATTGCCAGTCCTGTTGTAATTTTTCGATGGCTTCGGGAGTTTGAGGCGTCGCCACGAGCGCATCATCATCGCAAACATCAACGCACTCCATGCAGCCTTTACAGGTAAATGGATTGATGGTTACCGAAAATAGTCCACCTGAACCCGTGTTTTTCTTTTCCCGGGTCAAGTAATAGGGTTTGGTGATCGCGAAACTAAAGTCACCAATCGTTTGCATGAACCACCCCATTTCTTGTTCCAACTGTTCTTTATCCGTGCCTTCCAGTTCAGATTGGGCCAGGGCTGTTAACACAGCTTTATCGATCAGTTTATTAACCTGGGCTGATTCACCCACCTGATCAATCAGTTGACGTACGTCTTTTTCAACATCGCGTAACACGCGTCGTAGATACTGGGTCGGCTGGCCATTTTTTTCGATACTGGTAATCGCGCTGTTGAATACATCACTGAGGTCATTGACTAAACCTGGAATCGCACTGTCAGGACAAACCGAAAAACAATTACCACAGCCCGTGCAGTTCTGCGCAATATACTGCGGGTAATCAAAACGAATCTTGGTCATGTCACGAAAGACACCTGAAGAAGCCGGCATGACACTCAGAGCCAGGTATGGATCGGCCAGGTTTTCTTCACCTTGTCCCGAGTTATAAAAACTCCCAGTTTGTTCCCAGAAACGATGTACGTCAGCAATGACTCCATCAGCTTCGGGTAGCTGTTGCAGCATCAAAGGTAAATCGACAGCTTTGATCTCGGGTGCTTGAGGTTTATTGCCCAGAGTTTTACTGGTGATCTCATGGATTTCATCATAACCACGACGCACAACACGCAAATTGTCTTGCACAATCCGTTCACCCTTGGCGCCGAACTTGTGCCGTAATTGTTTATCTATGGCTGCAAACAGGCTTTCCTCGTTGAAACCGGCGCGTTGCATGAGGGGCGATGCGGCAAAAAAGGCACCTTGGAAGGCATTACCCTGCATTCGGAATTGCAGTTCTGGATTCGTGGCTTCTTCCCGGGCGATCTTGAAACCATCGACGTAAAAAACATGGATGTCGTTATCGATAATGAATTGTTTGGCAGTGACCGGAAAAGACTGCCAAACCTGTTCAGCATCTTGGATTTCACTCTGAATAATAAATGCGCCTCCCGGGTTCAATCCATACAGTGGATTGGAATGGCTAAAGACATTGGGGTCGGGAGACATCACCACATCAACATAATGATACTCGCAATTCAGACGAATCGGTTCAGGAGCAGCAGACAGGTAATAGGTGGTAGGCTGCCCCTTTTTTTCAGAACCATACTTTGGATTTGCTTTAATATCGAAACCCAGCAAATCAAAGAGGGTCATGGCGAGATTTTTACCCGTGGTTATGGCGCCCCAGCCTCCGACTGAATGAATTCGGACCGTGGTGGAGCCCTCGGGTCTCAAATCTGGGTTTTCACTGCCGCGCAGTGCCAGTTCCTTGATATGCGGGTAGCCATCCAGCAAGTTTTGCTGATGAATTTGTTGTGCAGGAGTGGATGCTTTTTCATGCACAAAGTCGACAGACAAATAATAAAAAGGTTTATGTTTACCGTCAGGCAGCATGTTTTCAATCGCGGCAACCAAGGCCTCGGGCTGTAAATCGCGGCTACCCAAGCCGTAGCAAGCAGAATACAGACGAGGCATTTCAGTCGGCTTAAAACTGGCATAATCGGGATAGGTTTTCTCACCATTGCTGAAAGCTGAGTTTTCAAGACATTTGTTTAAAGCAGTCCGCACTTCGCGAATCAAAGGCAGGTCCTCGGCAAGGGGTTGATCTGTTCTTTCAAGTACAGCGACCCCTTTTTTACCCTTAAGAAGATCACCCAGCAATTCCCCGGGAAATGGTCGAAACATAGTCATGTTGACGACCCCAATCTTTAATTTCCGTTTTTCCCTAAGATAGTCAGCAACAGCCTCAGCTTGAACGATCATACTACCCTGGCCCAGAATGACATAATCTGCATCATCTAATCGGTATGAATCCACGCGGTGGTAACGGCGCCCCGTTAGCTGGTAGAATTCGTCCATGGCCTGATCGGTAAATTCGCGGATATGATCAAAGAAATACGGGCGTTGTGCTACCACCGATTGCATATAGGCATCCTGGTTTTCAACCGGGCCGGAGAGCAGGGGGTTATCAACATCCCAGAGTTCAGGTACACGTCTCCGAGTGTTCCCGTATAGCATGCGTTGTGAGGCCGTTGGGCAATCGATGATATCATCTGGACGCCCAAGATATTCTTGGATCAGCTCGCGCTCTGGAACGTTTAAGGGCTCAATCAAGTGAGTGGTTAAAAATCCATCCTGTGCCACCACTGCAGGTGTCAAAGCCAATTCTGCTATACGACGTCCTATCAGGTTCAAGTCGGCTGCTTCCTGCGCATTTTTAGCCAACACCTGTAAAAAGCCGGTATCATCAATACAATGATAATCATCATGACCGCAATGCACGTTTAGCGAAGATTTGGTCATGGCGCGACATCCTACATTAAGCACGTAAGGCAGGCGCTTGCCTACGGCAGCATAAAGAGACTCATGCATGTAGGCAATGCCCTGTGCGGATGAAAAATTACTGGCTCTTAATCCCGTCATTGACATGCCTGCAGTCACTGCGGCGGCAGCATGTTCACCTTCCGGTTCGACAAAAATCAAGGGGCGACCGGATATATTGATATGACCCTTCGCGGCTTCTTCGGCCCAGTACTCGCCCATTTGTGTTGAGGGTGTAATTGGATAGGCTCCCGCTGCATCAGATGCCTCTCGTTCACACATGATGACAGCGGTATTTCCATCCATGGCCATGCGTTTACCGGGATACTTGAAGGATTTATCTTGTTTTTTATCAAACATTTAAAGAATCTCTAGGATGAATGGTTACAGTCGATGGTCATGGTTATGTTTATTCCACCGGTAATGCCGATTTTCTGACTATTTTAACGGCGTTGGGTCCTTTGTGAACACCTTCCTCTAGCCAGACAATAGCACCAGTCGGACAGCGTTCAATAGCAATCTTGGAAGCGAATTTATTCTTACTGTAGTCGATCACTGCCAGGTTGTTATTGATTGAGATCAAATTATTGGGGGCATCCATGGCACAACGGCCACAAGCGTTACAGGCCACCAGGCATTCTTCTTCAGCAGCTTCACCTTTCTGTAAGTTTTTGCAGGCTATCCAGAGGTGATGACTCGCCGGATGGATCGAAAACAGGTCTCTTGGACAGATTTCGACACAGTCACCGCAGGCGGTGCAAAGATCTTCGGTGACTGTGTCGAAATCTGTCCAAGAGACCTGTTTTCGATCCATCCGGCGAGTCATCACCTCTGGATAGCCTGCAAAAATTTACAGAAAGGTGAAGCTGCTGAAGAAGAATGCCTGGTGGCCTGTAACGCTTGTGGCCGTTGTGCCATGGATGCCCCCAATA